>SESA01000052.1_pt1 | contig 81482 bp, 79 predicted proteins | sample 3171451 | NCBI WGS metagenome assembly SESA01 (sample SAMN06051862, study PRJNA518727) | freshwater metagenome | biome: subpolar coniferous forest; feature: holomictic lake; material: water; isolation source: holomictic Lake 227, 8 m depth | place: Canada: near Kenora, Ontario | collected...
GATTGCCCGTATCAATGCGGCAGTTCGTCAGCATGACATGACCTATAGCGTATTCATGAATGGTATGAAGAAAGCATCAATCGATCTCGATCGTAAAGTACTTTCTGATATGGCCATTGCTGACAAAGCGGCTTTTGCGGCTTTGGTTACTCGGATCAAATCCGTAGTAAACGCTGCAGCTTAATTCTTAGTTTTTAAAAAACTAAGCTGCAATGGTTTCTCTCGACCAAATTGTCGAGGATGCTAAACGTGATTTCCTCGGAGCTGCCGATCCGGCAACTCTAGAGGACGCGAAAGCCAAGTATCTCGGCAAGTCAGGTGTTCTCACTGAGCGTTTAAAAGCGCTTGGTGGAATGTCGCCTGAGGAGCGCAAGAGTGCTGGCGCCCAAATTAATCAAATCAAAACCCAAGTAGAAGCTGCATTACAAGACCGTCGTCAAGCTTTGGCTGATGCCGTGTTGCTGCAACGTCTTGCGGCAGAATCAATTGATGTTTCTATGCCTGGCCGTGGCCAAGCAGTAGGTAGCTTACATCCGGTGATGCGTACCTGGGAACGGGTTGAAGAGATCTTCCGCTCTATTGGTTTTGATGTGGCTGATGGCCCTGAAATTGAAACCGACTGGTTTAATTTCACTGCCTTAAATAGTCCGGAGAATCATCCCGCACGTTCGATGCAGGACACTTTTTATATTGACGGCAAAGACTCTCATGAGAAGCCTTTGCTATTGCGCACGCACACCAGTCCAATTCAGGTCCGTTATGCGAGTGAGCATGTGAAGAAATATGCCAACGCTGATGTTATGCCTCCAATTAAAGTGATTGCGCCTGGTAGAACCTATCGTGTGGATAGTGATGCTACCCATTCACCGATGTTCCATCAGGTTGAAGGTTTATGGATTGCAGAAACTGTTTCCTTTGCAGATCTGAAAGGTGTTTATACCGATTTCTTAAGAACTTTCTTTGAAACCAACGAATTACAAGTCCGTTTTCGTCCTTCCTATTTTCCATTTACTGAGCCTTCAGCAGAAATTGATATGGCCTTTGGTAGCGGCAAGCTTGCCGGACGCTGGCTAGAGATCTCCGGAGCAGGGCAGGTACATCCAAATGTGTTGCGCAATATGGGTATTGATCCAGAGCGCTATACCGGTTTTGCTTTTGGCTCTGGTTTAGAGCGCTTAACGATGTTGCGTTATGGTGTAGATGATTTACGGCTCTTCTTTGAAAATGATTTGCGTTTCTTAGCGCAGTTCCCTGCATAAGAATGAATAGACCACACTATGCAATTTTCTGAATCTTGGCTCCGTCAGTATGTAAATCCATCGCTTGATAGCGATGGCTTGGGTCATGCCATGACGATGGCGGGATTAGAAGTCGAAGAACAATATTCAGTAGCTCCAGCATTCACCAAGATTGTGATTGCGCAGATTCTGTCAGCTGAGCAGCATCCCGATGCAGATCGCTTACGCGTCTGCAAAGTCGATGCGGGTACGGGTCAAGAGTTGCAAATCGTATGCGGTGCACCGAACGCCCGTCCTGGTATCAAGATACCTTGCGCCTTGGTAGGTGCAGAATTGCCTCCAGCAGAAGCGGGTGGCAAGCCTTTTATGATCAAAGTGGGCAAGCTGCGGGGTGTAGAAAGTCAAGGTATGTTGTGCTCTGGTCGTGAACTGGGTCTTGGCGATGATCACGAAGGTATCTTGGAATTACCTACAGACGCACCTGTTGGAAAAGATATCCGCGAATACTTAAACCTAGATGATCAAATCTTTGTTATTAAATTAACCCCAAATAAAGCTGATTGCCTTTCCTTAATGGGAATGGCTAGAGAAGTATCCGCAATCACTGGCGCAGCACTCTGCGTGCCTAAATGGACAGTACCAGTAGCGTCAATCAATGACAAACTTAAAGTCGCTGTTGAGAATAAAGACCTCTGTGGACGCTTTGCAGGTCGTGTAATTCGCGGGGTAAATCCGCAAGCAAAAACACCTGACTGGATCGTGCAACGTTTGGCACGTGCTGGTCAAAGAAGCATTTCAGCGTTAGTAGATCTATCTAACTACGTCATGTTAGAAATGGGTCAACCGACCCATGTGTTTGATATTGACAAGTTAGAGGGTGATATCACCGTCCGTTGGGCAAAAGCTGGCGAAACACTTGAGCTATTAAATGGCCAGACAGTCACTTTGCAAGGCCCAGACTCTGCTGGCAAGATGCAAGAAGCAGGGGTAGTGGCGGATCAAAAAGGTCCAGTCGCACTTGCTGGAATCATGGGTGGCAATCATTGTGCTGTTAGTGACAGCACTAAAAATATTTATGTTGAAGCGGCCTACTGGTTGCCTTCAGCAATTCAGGGCCGCACCCGCCGCTTTAATTTCAGCACGGATGCTGCTCACCGTTTTGAGCGCGGCGTTGATCCACAAAATACCGTGAATTGCCTTGAATATCTATCTTCACTGATTATCGAGGTGTGTGGTGGTCAAGCAGGCCCCGTAGATGACCAGATTCTCAATGTGCCAGAGCGTAATGCAGTCAAATTGCGGTTGGCGCGTGCAGAAAAAGTCATTGGCATCCCACTTACTAAAGAAGTCGTTGCTGATGTATTTCAGCGCCTGGGTTTTGAATTTAAGCAAGAGGGTGATGTATTTATCGTTACACCACCAAGCTATCGTTTTGATATTGAGATCGAAGAAGATTTGATTGAAGAAGTAGCTCGGATGTACGGTTTTGAAAATATTCCCGATCAACCACCAGTTGCCTCACTAAAGATGAGTGCAAAAGCAGAAGCAAAGCGCGGCATCCATTTGTTGCGTCAGCGTTTCGCTTTGCAAGGCTATCAAGAGGCAGTGAACTTTGGTTTTACAGATCTCGATAGTGAAAAACGCCTCACTGGCATTACCGAAAAAGATGTGATTGCAGTCCTTAACCCGATTGCTAGCCAATATGGTGTGATGCGCAGTACTTTATGGGGTGGTTTACTGACTAACCTCAAGGCCAATTTAAATCGTGGTGCAGGGCGTGTACGCCTATTTGAGGCGGGCCGTGTATTTAAGCGAGATTCCGGCATCCAAGAGCTAGCTGGCCAGGTTGCCGGTTTTCATCAACCCCAGAAGATTGGTGGCTTAGCTTATGGTTCATTTGTTCCAGAGCAATGGGCCAGCACAACAAGAGCGGTTGATTTCTTTGATGTGAAGGGTGATCTTGAGCGTGTTTTAGATCCCTTACATTTTGTGACTGAAGCTGCGCAACACCCAGCATTGCATCCAGGTCGATCTGCACAAGTTTTGCTAAAAACCAATCAAGGAACTGTTCTCATCGGTTGGATAGGTGAATTGCATCCAGGATTACAACAGGCTTATGAGCTTCCGCAAGCACCAGTCCTATTTGAATTGGATTTGGAACCAATTCGGGAGCTCGGTTTGCCGATGCCAAAAGAGTTAAGCAAGTTCCCAGCAGTGCAACGTGATTTAGCTTTAGTGGTGAAGCAAAATATATCGGCACAATCATTGTTAGATGCCATGGCTGCGAGTATGCAGAATTTTATACGCACGATCGAGCTCTTTGATGAATTTAAGCCTAAGGCCGGATCTAGCAGCATGGCAGATGACGAAAAGAGTTTGGCTTTCCGCGTAACCCTGTTAAACCCTAATGAAACTTTGCAGGATCCCCAAATTGATGCAGTGATGGCCGCATTATTGGGCGCAGTAGAAAAAAAGTGTGCAGCCCGTCTGCGCTAGGTTTAGTATTAGACAAATATCAAAAAAAGCTACAGAAGAGACATGCAATGAGCGAAATAATGAGCAACGACACCGTTACCAAGAATGAGCTATCAGAGGCTCTCTTTGATCAAGTTGGTCTAAATAAGCGCGAAGCGAAAGATATGATTGATGCCTTCTTTGATCGCATTGGTTACTCTCTTGAGGCTGGTGTTGAGGTAAAGATTTCGGGCTTTGGTAATTTTCAGTTGCGCAATAAATCGGCTCGTCCTGGCCGAAATCCAAAAACAGGTCAGATGATTCCGATAGCAGCACGACGTGTAGTTACGTTTCATGCAAGTCAAAAGCTGAAAGATGTAGTGGAGTCATATGCTCGAGAAAACCGAGTTTGATGCTAGCTCGGCACTCCCGAGCTCTCAACTTCCCCCGATACCCGCTAAGCGCTATTTCACAATTGGTGAAGTAGCAGACCTTTGTGGCGTTCGATCGCACGTTCTGCGCTACTGGGAACAAGAGTTCGCACAACTGAGCCCCCAAAAACGTCGTGGCAACCGCCGCTACTACCAGCATCATGAGGTGGTATTGATTCGCAAAATTAGAGCCTTGCTTTATGAAGAGGGCTTTACGATTAGCGGGGCTAGAAATCGACTGGATGAGGTTCGTGGCGAACTACGCTTACGTGATGAATTGCAAGCCGTTCTGCAAATTCTGTCTAAATAGTTACTGATACAATTTTGTCTTTCGTCGGGGCGTAGCGCAGCCTGGTAGCGTACATGCATGGGGTGCATGTGGTCGGAGGTTCAAATCCTCTCGCCCCGACCATTTTGTTTTAGTGGTCTAATTTATTCCATGAAAAACAATGCCAATGCCAATACCAATACCGACGCCAATACAGCTCCAACTAGTTACTTCGGTTTAAATATTCCCTTTCTGGATCACCTCGATGTTGTGCCTGAATATGCCAAAGATGGAAAATCACGACTCACGCTTGATTTAAAGCCCGAATACACCAATAGTTTTCAAGTTGCACATGGTGGCCTCATCATGACATTACTGGATTTTGCGATGGCTGCAGCAGCACGAAGTGCCGCCAATCATCCCTTAGGTGTGATTACGATTGACATGACTACGAGCTTCTTACGCCCAACTATTGGCAAGATAGTGGTGGAGGGGACTGTCCTGAAAGCGGGAAAAACCCTGTATTACTGCGAGGCAGTGGTGATCAGTGATGCTGGAGAGATAAGCGCTAAATCGTCAGGTACATTTACCATGAGAAGATCAAAAATAGAATAAGAGATTATATTATTTATAATGATTATGTTAGTTAATAAAGGATAACAATATAAAACCTCTAAAAATAAAGGTTTTATACAACATAATAGGTATTGATTAATCCGTTAAGGTATATATAATCTCCGTTAAATAGCTTAGATTAACTATTTAAAATAACCCATATCCGGAGAAAAGATACATGTCTTCTTATAAAGAACTATTAGCTCAGCGCGAGCAATTAGATAAACAGATTAAAGAGGCGATTGCCCACGAAAAGGCTGATGGTATTGCCAAGGCAAAGTTGATTATTGAGCAATATGGTTTAAGTGCTTCAGACTTATTTAGTCGCAAAGCAGGTGGCAAGAGTGCTGGTGGCAAAGTAGCCCCTAAGTATCGCAATCCTTCCACTGGTGATACATGGACTGGCCGAGGTAAAGCGCCAAAGTGGATTGAGGGTAGGGATCGCAGTAATTACCTGATCTAAGTAGCTATTTCAAGGCAGCTCAAAGGCCGCAGAAGCGGCCTTTTTCTTGATTACTAGGGACTTAAGCGCATTTCCTACTTAAGGCCTCTAAAAACAAGGGTTCTAATAACTCATGCCGACCCCCCTGAGGCCAGGACTGGTCATTTTCAGGGCTGGTCGCTGGGTAACCAATAATCAGTGGGTTGAGGTCAATGAGGCCATTTTCTAGCTCCTTTTTAATATGCTCGTTTAATTGGGTTCTCTGACTGTTATTTTCATCTGCCAGGACAACTACCCCAGGATGAAGTTCAATAAAACCTTCATCCACTAGAATAGGTATCCTCTGTGTATCCTTGTTTTTGCTAAGATAATGGATTAAATGGACCTGTTCAACGGGGGGTATAAGGGCATCCAGGAAGATGAGATCCGGCGCAATAGAGACGGCTTTCATTAATCCCTCCAAGCTATCTACGGCGACCTCCATTTCCACTTTGAGCTGCCAGTCTTGCATTGAGTCTAAGAGGTCTCGGCTGTTTTCTATTCTCCGAAAAATGCCCATAGCAATACAGTGATGGCTGGTTTTTTGCCGCATAGCCCTTTTTCTTCTCTGAAGTTGTTGCTCTAAAGAGCTTGCAAGGATTCTGCGATGGCCACCACGCGTCTTCCAGGCTACCAATTCTCCTAATTCCACCATTTTTTGCACGGTTCCAAGAGAGACTTGTAAAACCTTTGCGCTTTGCCTGGTACTGAGATATTCCATTTCTGGGGTAACGGTTTTCATAATTCCCTTAATTTCATTAATTCATTTGAAGATTTAGAGAATAAAAATCAAAACCATTTCAATCTGTCAGTCAATCTTGAAAGCAAGGTAGGAAAGTTCTTATTAATTGCTGTTCATAGGGAAATACCCCTGAAACCCATAAAGTCAGGGAAAGCCCTTTATGTGATCGTGGTCAATCGTGTTAAATTACTGTTGTAGTAACAGTATTTGCATAGAGCAATTCGTGAAACGGTAGAGCCGTGTAACGAGTGGTTATAACCACAGTTTTTATTCGGGAAACCCGATGAAAGGTGAGCATCATGATGCAGGAACAAAGGGATAATTCCTATCTCTTCGGCGGTAACGCACCCTACGTAGAGGAGCTCTACGAATCCTACTTGCACGATCCAGCTTCTGTAGCTGATCATTGGCGAGCCTATTTTGATAACGTGAAACAAGTTCCTGCTGTGGACGGATCTTCGAGAACCGACATCGCGCATGCGCCGATTGTTGCTTCGTTTGCAGAACGAGCCAAGCAAGGCCCTATCAGAACCATTTCTGATTCGGCCGACTCCGAGTTGGGACGGAAACGCGTTGCTGTTCAGCAATTAATTGCCGCTTATCGAAACGTCGGTAATCGCTGGGCCAATATTGATCCTTTAAAGCGTACTGAGCGCCAGGACATTCCTGAATTAGATCCCACTTTCTACGGATTTACTGATGGCGATATGGATATCGTCTTCAATACGAGTAATACCTTCTTCGGCAGAACCGAAATGTCCTTGCGAGATCTCTTGCAAGCATTACGTGAAACGTATTGCGGCACCATCGGTGTCGAATATATGTTTATTGCTGATCAGAAGATTAAAAAATGGTGGCAAGAGAAATTAGAATCCATTCGCTCAACCCCACAATTTAATGTGGAAGAGAAGCGTCAGATTTTGGATCGCATAACTGCCTCTGAAGGCCTTGAGCGCTATCTCCAGGCGAAGTATGTTGGTCAAAAACGCTTCTCTCTTGAGGGTGGCGAGAGTTTTATTGCCTGTATGGATGAGTTGGTTCGTGAGGCGGGTGCAAAAGGCGTCCAAGAGATTGTGATTGGTATGGCCCACCGTGGTCGTCTTAATGTGTTGGTGAATACATTGGGCAAAATGCCAAAAGACCTGTTTGCGGAGTTTGAGCACAAAGGTCCAGAAACATTACCTGCAGGCGATGTGAAGTATCACCAAGGTTTCTCAAGCGATATCTCCACCCCTGGTGGTCCGGTTCACTTGTCTTTAGCATTTAACCCATCCCATTTAGAAATCGTCAACCCCGTAGTCGAAGGTTCTGCACGTGCTCGTATGGAGCGTCGTGGCGATATGTTAGGTATGCAAGTAATGCCAGTTTTAGTGCATGGCGATGCTGCGATTGCAGGTCAGGGCGTGATGCAAGAGACGCTAGCGATGTCAGAAGTTCGTGGCTATTCCACTGGTGGTACGGTGCATATTGTCATTAATAATCAAATTGGTTTTACCACTTCGGACCCGCGCGATTTGCGTTCTAGCTTGTATTGCACGGACATCATGAAAATTGTGGATGCCCCGGTATTGCATGTGAATGGCGATGATCCTGAGGCAGTGGTTTTGGCTACTAAACTAGCGCTCGAGTTCCGCATGAAGTTTCATAAGGATGTGGCGATCGATATCGTTTGTTTCCGTAAACTTGGGCACAACGAGCAAGATAGCCCTGCGATGACTCAGCCATTGATGTACAAAATTATTGCCGCTCACCCTGGCACTCGCAAGCTGTATGCCGATAAATTAGAGACTCAAGGTGCATTGCCTATTGGCACGGGCGATTTGATGGTCAAAGAATATCGTGCTGCAATGGATGCTGGCGTGCAAACATCCGATCCCGTTTTGAGTAACTTCAAAGGGAAGTTTGCAGTAGATTGGTCGCCATTCTTGAATAAGAAATGGACTGATGAAGCAGATACTGCCATTCCATTAACAGAGTGGAAGCGTTTGGCCGAGAAGATTTCGACTATTCCGGATGACTTTAAAGCCCATCCTTTGGTAGCGAAGGTCTATAACGATCGCGCAGCAATGGGACGTGGTGAAGTGAATATTGACTGGGGTATGGGCGAGCATATGGCTTTTGCATCCTTAGTTGCTAGTGGTTATCCAGTGCGCTTGTCAGGTGAAGATAGTGGCCGCGGCACCTTTACTCACCGTCATGCCGTATTGCATGATCAAAGCCGTGAGAAGTGGGACACCGGTACCTATATTGCCCTTCAGCACGTTACAAAAGATCAAGCCCCGTTTGTGGTGATTGACTCGATTCTTTCCGAAGAAGCTGTGCTTGGATTTGAATATGGTTACGCTGCAGCCGAGCCCAATACATTGACTATCTGGGAAGCGCAGTTTGGTGATTTCGCCAACGGCGCTCAAGTCGTCATTGACCAGTTCATCGCCTCAGGCGAAGTGAAGTGGGGTCGTGCCAATGGTTTAGTCATGATGTTACCGCATGGATATGAGGGTCAAGGCCCAGAGCATTCATCCGCACGTCTTGAACGCTTTATGCAGTTGTGTGCTGATACTAATATGCAAGTAATTCAGCCAACAACCGCATCACAGATCTTCCACGTATTACGTCGCCAGATGATTCGTCAGTTCCGCAAGCCGCTGATCTTGATGACTCCAAAATCCTTGCTACGTAATAAAGAAGCCGCGTCTCCTTTATCCGAGTTTACTAAGGGCGGTTTCCAAACAATCTTGCCAGAACGCGATGACACTATCGATGCCAAGCAAGTAACCCGTTTGGTTATGTGCTCAGGCAAGGTGTATTACGACTTGGTCAAGCAGCGCACTGAGAAGAAAATTACTGACTCTGCAATCATTCGTTTGGAGCAGTTGTATCCATTCCCGCACAAAGCATTGGCTTCTGAGTTGAAGAAATATCCCAAAGTTGAAGAAATTGTTTGGTGTCAGGATGAGCCACAAAACCAAGGTGCATGGTTCTTCGTACAACACAACATTCTGGAAAATATGTCCGATGGCATGAAGTTGGGTTATGCAGGCCGTCCTGCATCCGCTTCTCCGGCCTGTGGATATGCTCATCTCCACCAAGAACAGCAGAAGTCTTTATTGAATGCGGCATTTGCCAAACTAAAGGGTTATGTGATTACGAAATAATCGTAGTCATCACTCAACATACATATCTATAACTAGGATTAATCATGGCTATTTTTGAAGTTAAAGTTCCACAACTCTCTGAATCAGTTGCTGAAGCAACTTTATTGCAATGGAAAAAGAAAGTCGGCGACGCTGTTGGTCAAGATGAAATCTTGATTGAGATTGAAACTGACAAAGTGGTCTTAGAAGTTCCAGCACCTTCAGCTGGGGTTTTGACTGAAATCATTGTTGCTGATGGCGGAACTGTTGTCGCCGAGCAATTGATTGCGAAGATTGATAGCACTGCTGTTGCCTCTGCGGCTCCTGCTGCCGCTGCAGCTCCTGCGGCTGCACCAGCCGCCGCTCCTGCAAAAGCAGCAGCTCCAGCTAAATCTGCTGGCGCAGCCGCTGCTCCTTCAGCAGCCAAGATCCTTGCGGAAAACAATATCGGCTCAGGACAAGTTGCTGGATCTGGTCGTGATGGTCGCATTACTAAGGGCGATGCATTAAATGCTGCTGCTGGTGGTGCAAAATCTGCCGCATTGCCAAGCGCACCAATTCCAATGGGTGATCGCCCAGAAGAGCGTGTACCAATGAGCCGCTTGCGTGCTCGTATTGCTGAACGTTTGCTGGAATCACAAGCAAATAACGCCATCTTGACTACCTTCAATGAAGTCAATATGGCTCCAGTGATTGCAATGCGTAATAAGTACAAAGATCAATTTGAAAAAGTTCACGGTGTGAAGTTGGGTTTCATGTCTTTCTTCGTTAAAGCAGCAACTCATGCTTTAAAGAAATTCCCATTGCTCAATGCATCTGTTGATGGCAATGACATCGTTTATCACGGCTACTTTGATATCGGTATTGCTGTAAGTTCACCACGTGGCTTGGTAGTGCCTATTCTGCGCGACGTTGATCAAATGACCTTGGCGGATATTGAAAAGAAGATAGCTGAGTACGGCGTTAAAGCTCGTGAGGGTAAATTGTCGATTGAAGATTTGACTGGTGGAACGTTCTCCATCTCTAATGGTGGCGTATTTGGCTCTATGCTCTCCACCCCAATCATCAACCCACCACAATCTGCCATTTTGGGTATCCATGCTACTAAAGACCGTGCTGTGGTTGAGAATGGTCAAGTAGTTGTTCGTCCAATCAACTACCTCGCTTTGTCATATGATCACCGCATCATTGATGGCCGTGAAGCGGTGCTTGGCTTAGTTGCTATGAAGGATGCCTTGGAAGATCCTTCACGACTTCTCCTTGATTTATAAAAAGGAAAGATCATGAGCCAAGCTTTTGATGTACTCGTAATCGGTGGTGGTCCTGGTGGCTACATCGCCGCAATTCGTGCAGCGCAACTCGGTTTTAAAGTTGCCTGTGCCGAATCCAGTTCGTATGATGATCCTAAAGGCGAGCCCCGCCTAGGTGGCACTTGCTTAAACGTAGGCTGCATTCCTTCTAAAGCCTTGTTGGCCTCTTCTGAAGAGTTCGAGAAGATTGGTCATCATGCTGCTGATCATGGAATTAAAGTGGGCGCTATCAGTATTGACTCTCAGAAGATGGTTGCTCGTAAGGATGACATCGTTACGAAGATGACAGGTGGTATTCAGTATCTGTTCCGCAAAAACAAAATTACTTTGTTAAAAGGTCATGCTTCTTTTGAAGGTAAAACTGCCGAGGGCTATCAAGTCAAAATTGATGGCAAAGACAAAGAAACTGTTACTGCAAAGAATGTGATCATTGCAACAGGCTCTAAAGCACGTCATTTGCCAGGTCTGACTGTAGACAATGTGTTGATTTGCGATAACGAAGGTGCTCTGAAGTTTGATTCGGTCCCTAAGAAGCTCGGTGTCATTGGCGCTGGCGTCATTGGTTTGGAGCTTGGTTCTGTTTGGCGTCGACTCGGATCTGAAGTTACTGTGCTTGAAGCATTACCTACATTCTTGGCAGCTTGTGATCAAGGTATTGCTAAAGAAGCGCAAAAGCTTTTTGCAAAGCAGGGCCTGAACATTAATATGGGTGTGAAGATCGGTGAAGTGAAGGTGGATAAAAAAGGTGTAGTGGTGAATTACACTGATAGCGCTGGTAAAGCCGCTAAATTAGAATGTGATCGCTTGATTGTTTCTGTTGGTCGTATTCCCAATACTGATAAGTTAGGTTTAGATCAGATTGGTCTCAAAGTAGATGAGCGTGGTTTTATTCCAATTGATGACCATACCTGCGCAACCTCTGCACCTGGCGTATACGCTGTCGGCGACGTCGTTCGTGGTCCAATGCTCGCACATAAAGCGGAAGATGAAGGTGTATTGGTTGCTGAAGTGATTGCAGGTCAAAAACCCCATATCGACTACAACTGTATTCCTTGGGTTATCTATACTGATCCTGAAATTGCCTGGGTTGGTAAGACTGAGCAAGCACTTAAAGAAGCTGGCATTGCTTATAAGGCAGGTCAGTTCCCATTTGCGGCTAATGGTCGTGCCTTGGGTATGGGCCGTGCCGATGGTTTTGTCAAAATATTGGCTGATGCCAAGACAGATGAAATCCTTGGGGTCCATATCATTGGGCCAAATGCTTCTGACTTAATTGCTGAAGCTGCAGTAGCCATGGAATTCAAAGCAGCAGCTGAAGATATTGCACGTATCTGTCATCCGCATCCAAGCTTATCAGAAGTGATGCGCGAAGCAGCATTAGCGACGGATCAACGCGCATTAAATATGTAATTGAAAACCATTGAGTTTTACCAGCAAGAGTTAAAGACGCGCGGGTATCACAGCGATCCCGCGCAGCTCCGTGCTGTAGAGCGCTTACAGCAATGCGAGGATGAGTGGATTGCTTATAAAGAAATCCGCAGCAACAATCTCAAGAAAAAATTCTTTAAACCTGATTTACCCCGTGGGCTTTACTTATGGGGTGGAGTAGGGCGTGGCAAATCTTTCTTGATGGACTGCTTTTATGCAGCATCTCCATTAGAGAAAAAGATCCGCATTCATTTTCATGAGTTCATGCGTGAAGTACATCGTGAACTGCATGAGCTTTCTGGTCTAGCCGACCCACTTGATGAGCTGGCCAAAAGAATCTCACTTCGTTATCGCTTGATTTGTTTTGACGAGTTTCATATCAATGACATTGCTGATGCCATGATCTTATATCGTTTGCTGACTGCGCTTTTTGAAGACCGCGTGCAATTTGTCATGACCTCAAACTACCGTCCTGATCAGCTGTATCCAAACGGCTTGCATCGCGATCGTTTATTACCGGCCATCAAACTTCTAGAAGAAAAGCTGGATGTGTTGAACGTAGATGCCGGCAATGATTACCGTCGAGTACAGATGGCGCAGGTTGAGGCCTATTTAACTCCGGTGAATGCCCATACCCAGGCTACCCTTGGTCAAATGTTTCAAACGCTCATTGGTAATCAAAGAGAAATTAATAGACCGGCTTTAAACATTGAGTCACGCGAACTACGGCCATTGCATATGGCTGATGGCGTGGTCTGGTTTGATTTTCAGACTTTGTGCTGTGGGCCGCGTTCCCAGAACGATTATTTAGAAATTGCCAAGCAGTTTCATACGGTAATTCTCTCTGGTGTGCCTTATATGCCCCCTAGAATGACTAATGAGGCACGGCGCTTTATTTGGCTAATTGATGTTTTATATGACCATAAGATCAAATTAATCATCTCTGCTGAGGTTCCAGCCCCTGATTTGTATACCGAGGGACAAATTACCGCCGAATTCTCCCGAACCGTATCCCGCCTGATCGAAATGCAGTCTCGCGACTACCTAGATGCGCCGCGTCGGGTAATTGACACCAGCTTGACCTAAAATAGGGTTATGAGCAGCTTTTCCACCCTAAATGCCGATTTGCATTGCCATTCAGTCGTATCTGATGGAACCTTGACCCCCGAACAATTAGCGGAGCGCGCTAAAGCGAATGGTGTCCATCTTTGGGCATTAACCGATCATGACGAGCTTGGCGGTCAACAGCGTGCACGTGATGCAGCGAGTGCTTTAAAAATCGATTACCTTGCAGGTGTCGAGATATCTGTCACTTGGATGGGTCAAACGGTTCATATTGTTGGCTTAGGAATTGATGCAGATCATGTCGGTATTTTAGAAGGTCTACGACGCACGCGCGACGGTAGAGGAAATCGCGCGAAGCTGATGGCTGAGCAGCTATTGAAAGTAGGCATTCCAGGGGCCTACGAAGGCGCCTTACATTTCGCTGGTAATCATGATCTGATTTCAAGAACCCACTTTGCTCGTTTCTTAGTTGAACAGGGTATCTGTCGTGATACTGAGCAAGTATTTAAAAATTATTTAGTTGAAGATAAGCCGGGGTACGTTCCTCACATGTGGGCCACTCTAGATGATGCCGTTTCCTGGATTAAGGCGGCAGGTGGCGTTGCAGTGATTGCCCACCCTGGACGCTATAAACTCAATGCCATGCAAATGGATGAGTTATATAAGCATTTCAAGGATATTGGCGGTCTAGCAATTGAAGTCATTACTGGAAGTCATAGCCCAGATCAGTATCAAACCTATGGAAAAATAGCACAACAATATGGCTTTTTAGCGTCACGCGGATCTGACTTCCATGATCCTGATGAAAGTCATATTGATCTTGGCAACTTACCCCATTTACCCGATCACCTCACGCCAGTATGGTCGGCATTTCATTAAACAACGAAGTTAATTAAAAAGATAAAGAATAAAGATGTTTGCTGAACGTGTTCTCTCTGGTATGCGACCTACGGGTAATTTGCATCTTGGCCATTACCATGGCGTATTAAAAAATTGGGTACGTTTGCAGTCAGAGTATCCATGCTTCTTTTTTGTTGCGGATTGGCATGCCTTAACTACCCATTACGAAACTCCAGAGGTGATTGAACAATCCGTCTGGGATATGGTGATTGACTGGTTGGCAACGGGCGTTGATCCCAATCAGGCAACTTTGTTTATTCAAAGTAAGGTGCCAGAGCATGCCGAACTCTTCCTATTGCTATCGATGGGAACCCCCTTGGGCTGGCTTGAGCGTGTGCCGACCTATAAGGATCAGATCGAAAAATTAAAAGAAAAAGACCTGCAAACCTATGGTTTTCTTGGATATCCATTATTGCAAGCGGCAGACATTTTGATTTACCGCGCACAGTTTGTTCCAGTTGGCGAAGATCAGGTTCCTCACGTTGAAATGACTCGTGAAGTTGCACGGCGTTTTAATTACTTGTACGGTCGTGAGCCAGGATTTGAAGAAAAATCCTTAGAAGCAGTAAAGAAGTTGGGTAGTAAGCGCGCCAAGATGTATGCAGAGTTACGCGTCGCATTCCAAGAGAGGGGCGATGATGAAGCTCTAGAGCAAGCCAAAGCCTTGCTTCAAGAAGCGCAAAGCTTATCGATGGCAGATCGTGAGAGATTATTTGGTTTCTTGGAAGGTTCCCGCAAAATTATTCTTCCTGAGCCACAAGCTTTGCTGACGACTGCATCTCGTATGCCTGGTATTGACGGTCAGAAAATGTCCAAGTCCTATGGCAACACGATCAGTATTCGTGAAAATCCAGAAGATGTGACTAAGAAAATCCGCACAATGCCTACGGATCCTGCTCGGGTACGTAGAACGGATGCGGGAGATCCAGCACGTTGTCCAGTATGGCAATTACACACTGTGTATTCAAATGAAGAAACCAAGCGGTGGGTTGAACAGGGTTGTAAATCTGCTGGCATTGGTTGTCTGGAGTGCAAGCAACCAGTCATCGATGCGATTCTGGCAGAGCAGCAACCCATGTTTGAGCGCGCTCAGAAGTATTTAGATGATCCCAGTTTATTGCGTTCGATCATTGCGGATGGCTGCGATAAGGCGCGTAAAGTTGCCCAAGAAACCATGCGAGAGGTTCGTGAAGCAATGGGCCTAGCGTACGATTGAGGATTGCCTTGCCTCGTGCGCATGATGTCAATCTGAATGCATCCCCTTGGGTGAGGCGTTTTGCTCCTCTCATTCCAAAGGGTGGGGTGGTGCTTGATCTTGCCTGTGGTACGGGGCGTCATTCTGAATGGTTGGCTGGCCTAGGCTATTCCGTAATGGCTGTTGATCAAGATGTTGCTGCAGTTGAGGGCTTAAACAATCCTTTAATTACCCCCAAATGCCTTAATCTTGAGCAGCAGGATTGGCCCTTCGGCGATATCGAGTTCAGCGCTATTGTGGTGACCAACTACTTATATCGCCCCCATTTGGATGCGTTGCCAGGAATCTTGCAAAAAGAGGGCGTTTTGATCTATGAGACCTTTTCTCAAGGAAATGGGGATTTTGGCAAACCCTCAAACCCTAATTTCCTTTTAAATTCAGGGGAATTGCTTGCTTTTGCAGCTCGTCACGGCCTTCTGGTTGTTGCCTATGAGGATATTTACGTGGATCAGCCTAAACCAGCCATGGTTCAACGACTTTGTGCAGTAAAAGGCGGGTTAAAACAGCGCATTCCGTTACAATTTCAGGGTTAAGACAGTCTATAAATCGGTACATATTCGGTGACAAATACAACTCCAGCTCAAGCTAGTAAAAAGACCATTTCTGGCAGCATGCCAGCTATCGTTACGCCGATGTTTGAGGATGGCAGCCTTGACTATCCAGGTTTGCGTTCTTTATTGGATTGGCATGTTGCCGAGGGATCTGATGGGATTGTCATTGTAGGCACCAGCGGAGAGTCCCCAACGGTATCTGTTGATGAGCATTGTGAATTAATTCGTGTCACAGTTGAGCAAATTGCCGGACGTATTCCGGTAATCGCAGGTACAGGCGGAAATTCCACCACGGAAGCAATCGAGCTAACGCAGTTTGCCAAAAAAGTGGGAGCGGATGCCAGCTTGCAGGTCGTTCCTTATTACAACAAGCCAACACAAGAGGGTATGTACGCCCACTTCAAAAAGATTGCCGAGTCTGTAGATCTCCCGGTAATTTTGTATAACGTTCCCGGCCGTACTGTAGCTGATTTAGCTGGTGATACCGTTGTACGCTTAGCTGGCGTTCCTGGTGTAATTGGCATCAAGGATGCAACTGGAAGTATTGAGCGCGGCACATTGTTGATCGCTGATTTGAAGCGCGCAGGTCACGGCGACTTTTCAGTTTTCTCAGGCGATGACTTATCGGCTGCCATGTTGATGCTCATGGGTGGCAAGGGAAATATTTCCGTAACCGCTAACATCGCACCACGTTTGATGCATGAATTATGCGTTGCAGCCATGTCAGACGATGTGAAAAAAACCCGCGAGATTCAATATAAATTATTAGCAGTTCATAAAGCCATGTTTACAGAGGCAAATCCCATTCCTGTGAAATGGGCCCTTCATGAAATGGGCAAAATTACTGCGGGCATCCGCTTGCCGTTAACCCCTTTAAGTGCGTCACTCCGTGAGCCCTTAAAGGCAGCATTAAAACAGGCTGACTTGATATGATGAATTTGTTGCAACTATTGCGCCGATATTTAGCTATTTTTGTAGTAGCGCTTGCTGTTACTGCTGTTTTGACTGCATGTAAATCGGTAACCACTAATGACACAGTGGATTACAAGGGGTCAGGGGCAGTTCGTGGTCCTAATTTGGCATATCCACCTGACCTAATTACAGCTCAAGCTGATCGTCGTTACATTGTTCAGGATGGCACCGCAACAATGTCTGAATACAATGCTGCCGTTAAAAAATCAGTTCAGATGAGAAGTAATGTGATGACAGGCATTCCTGGAATGCGCATTGCACGAGACGGTGAGCGTCGCTGGTTGGTTGTTGAAAAACCAGCTCCAGAACTGTATCCACAGGTGAAAGATTTCTGGCAGGAAAATGGTTTCTTATTGGTAGTAGATTCGCCATCAACCGGGATCATGGAGACCGACTGGGCTGAGAACCGCGCAAAGATTCCTCAGGATTGGTTGCGATCAGCTCTGAATTCGGTATTGGATTCTATTTCGGATACTGGTGAGCGCGATAAATATAAAACCCGTTTAGAGGCAACTAAGCCAACTGAAACGGAAATTTATATTACCCAAAAGGGCGCTCTTGAGAAATGCGTATCTGACACTACCGGAAATTGTTTATATACGATTTGGACACCGCGTCCCAATGATCCAGAATTAGAAGCTGTTTTCTTAGCTCGTTTAATGGAGCGATTGGGAATGACCCAAGAGCAGGCAAAGGCAATGGTTGCAGCTCCTCTAGGACCCAAGACGCCTAAAGCTGTATATGTCCAAGATGGCAATAACCAAGGCCATATTGAGCTAAGCACTGGTTTTGATCGCTCTTGGCGTGATGTAGGTCTAGCCTTAGACCGGTCGAATTTCACTGTGGAAGATCGTAATCGTGCCAATGGTGTGTACTTTGTACGATATGTTAATGCGAAGGATGTTGGTGACTCAAAAGGGTTCTTCTCAAATCTATTTAGCAGTAAGGATGATTCCAATCTTAAGGCGAAGAAATATCAAGTCCTGGTTAAGAGTACTGGTGAAAATTCAGCAAGCATCTATGTGCAAGATGCCGATGGAAAGCCTGAAAATACCCCAGCTGGTCAGCAACTGCTAAATTTACTAACGGATCAGTTGTCTAAATAAGTTTAGTTTTTCGAGACAATAAAAAAGCCGCTTTTCAGCGGCTTTTTTTCTTCAAGAAGAAGATTACTTCTTAGCTTCAGGAGCAGCTGGAGCTGGAGCAGCAGCAGGAGCTTCAGCAGCAGGAGCAGCTGGAGCAGCAGCAGGAGCTTCAGCAGGTTTTGCTTCTTCTTTTTTACCGCAAGCGGCCAAAGCGATAGCTAACATTGCAACGAATACGAGTGACTTCTTCATTTGTAATTTCCTCTTAAAAAAATAAACACCAATTACCGGTAATTGTTGTTGGACCTATCAAGGGATTATCCCTAGGTAATTTCCAGCATTTATTATATCCATCTCTCTGTTTAGTCCTCGAAAACCAGCCAACCAGCGAGATAAGCCTCATAAAGACTGCCTTTCTGGAGGGCTTTTGTGCCTCTAGAACTAAGGTATTTGTTGGCTGAAAGGGCTTGCCACGCTAGGGAAATTTCCTTGGATTGGCCTTTGCTCATATTTTCCCCATTACAAAAGACTTGCTTTTGATGACTCAGAATTCGGGTTTGAGGACTGGGAACCAACTTTTGAGGACCCAGGCGAGCAACAAAGCGAGCCGGGCTTAAAGGATTCGCTGGACCATTAAAAAAGGCTTGTTGTTTGGGTTCAGAAAGATAGGCGGTAATTCCAGGTAAAAAACGATCTACTTGGTCCAACTTCAGTTCACTTAACTTCACCTTCAGTTGCCCAATTAATTCTTCAGGTAATTGCTCTGCAGTTGCAGTCGCTTTTTGCATGGGGTCTGCAAATTTCTTTTCCAGCTCGGGGATATCTTCAAGCGATTCAGCCAAACGCCATAAACCTTCTTGCAGTAATTCTTTAAAACTCGGAGAACGAAATCCAACAGACCACGTCTGACATCCAGCATCCAATGCCACGCCATCATGTGCAATATGGGGAGGTAAATAGAGCATATCCCCTGGTTCAAGAATCCATTCCTGTTGTGATTTAAAGTTTTGCAATATTTTTAGTGGCAGATTAGGGCTAAGACTTAAATCTTTTTGCTCAGAAATTCGCCATTGTCTTTTGCCAGACATCTGAATTAAAAAGACATCATAAGAATCAAAGTGAGGTCCAACTCCACCCCCCAATCCAGCAATGCTAATCATTAAGTCGTCTAGACGCGCATCTGGAATAAAGCGAAACCAAGACAGAATATTGGCGGCAGAGCGGTGATGTGCTTCCATGCCCTGCAGTAGTAAAGTCCAGTCTGGCTTATTTTGGGAGGGTATAGCTCTTTTGCTAAAGGGGCCGCAATCAAAACGCCATGGATTGGCTTGAATGAGTCGCGACTCTACTGATTCTTGGCCTGCAAGATCAATGAGTTCTTTAGGCGAAATTGGGCTGGATAATGGGTTGCCAGCTTGATTGGCCAGTGAGAAAGCAGGGATAGCGCCACGCACTAATAATGGCTTTTTATGCCAATATCGTTTCATGAACTGATCAGGGCTAATACCCCCAAATAAGGCCCATGGTTCGTTTAAGGGCAAGTTTTGAGGTGCATGGGGAGGCTGGTAAGGCTTGCTCAAGTAAAATGAAGTCATAAAGTAAAAGCCAAGTAAAAACCAATTAAAAACAAATGTTCGACAGAATTCGCATGAAGATTGAAAAAAATACTATCGTATCCCTGCGTTATAAGCTAACTGATGCCCAAAATAATGTTATCGAAGAGCCTGATTCTCCGATGGTATACCTGCACGGTGGCTATGAGGGTACTTTTCCTAAAATTGAATCCATGTTGGATGGCCAGGATATTGGCTATGAGGCAACTATTCAGCTAGAGCCAAATGAGGCCTTCGGTGATTATGATCCTGAGCTACTCAAGATTGAACCACGCACGCGCTTTCCTGAACCACTTGAAGTGGGAATGCAGTTTGAAGGAGTGCCTGATGCTAATGAAGAAAATAATGCTGCCGAAGAAGTCGATGCGGATGACGTGCCGTTAATTTATACAGTCACTGATGTTGCAGATAACCAAGTGGTGCTAGACGGCAATCATCCTTTGGCTGGTATGGCTTTGCGTTTTTGGGTTCAGGTCGCAGATGTGCGTGCTGCTACCGATGATGAGATTGAAAATCGACATCCTGAAGGTGGTGAGAGTTTTACATTCGGCATGCCCAATGATGACGCAGAAGATGCCGATGAAGAAGCGTTTCCAGGCGGAACACTCGGTACTAGCGGTTCCAACCCACGTACACTGCACTAAGTTATAACGCTATTCCTTGAGCCATTCCTTAATGGCATCAAGGTCACGTTTGGTATCGCTAGTGCCAACATTGGAGCTTGAGGGTGTATTACTCAATTTGGCCAATGCTTTTTCAAGCGCAGCGATCTTTGCTTCTTGCTCAATCGTGGCATCAATCAAACCCTTCAGCGCCATCGACACAGGATCATCCACGTTAGGTGTCACACCGTAAGCAGAAAAATATTCTTTCGTTTTGCTATCAGCGCTCTGTGGTAAATCCGGATGCAAGATACGCGCAGGAATTCCAACGGCAGTTGCACCAGCAGGAATTTCTTTGAGAACTACTGCATTAGAGCCAACACGAGCGCCATCCCCAACCGTAAATCCACCAAGCACTTTAGCGCCTGCGCTAACGACAACACCTTTGCCCAAAGTAGGGTGGCGTTTAACCCCTTTATAAAGCGAGGTGCCCCCCAAGGTAACACCTTGGTAGATCGTGCAATCATCACCAATTTCTGTAGTTTCGCCAATCACAATCCCGAGTCCGTGATCCAAAAATACTCTGCGCCCAATCTTCGCACCCGGATGAATTTCAATGCCAGTAATGAAGCGAGAAAACATGGACAGTACGCGAGCGATCCACTTCAAACCAATATTCCATAACAAGTGGGATAGGCGGTGAAACCAAACAGCATGGAGGCCTTGGTAGCAAGTAATCACCTCAAGGCGATTTCTGGCAGCAGGGTCTCTGGCAATAATGGAGTCGACTTGGTCGAATAGTGAATTAAACATGGTCTGATTTTAACGGGATGCGCCTATTTTCTCAGGAGCATCTGTTTTGCAATGCCCCGCAGAAGATCAATCTCCTCTTTATGCAGCCGGCTGCGGGCAAAAAGTGCCTGCAGGCGCGGCATCAGCTTTTTGGGGTTAGCCGGATCCAAGTAGCCTATTTCTTCCAGGCCTTCGCGCCAATGCTCCAACATGGCAGCAATGGCAGCAGGATCAGCAAAATCAGCCATTTCTTCACGATTGGGCATCAATTTAGGGTTTGAGCCCTCAGTTACCTTATTTAAAGCCTCTCTCAGCGTGTAGGCGCAGACCATGATGGCTTGGGCAAGATTGAGGGAGGGGTAGACAGGGTTGGCATCTAACCAGGCCCGATGAGTACATAAGGCTAAGTGATCGTTATCCAGCCCAGTCCTTTCAGGACCAAAAAGGAGTGCTACTTTGCCATGACTCATGATGGTTTCTTGAATGAGGGCACGAGCCGTCTCCCATTCTAAGGCTGGAGGGCCAAATTCCCGATCGCGACTGGTAAGTCCAATCACTAAAGAACATCCTTGCACCGCTGTCGCTAAAGAGCTGGACTCTTGGGAAGATTCCAAAATATCCACTGCGCCACTAGCTAAGGCAATCGCCTCTGCCTCTTTAGCAATGCCTTTGATCTTTGGGTTGATCAGATGCAGATCACTAAACCCCATGGTTTTCAGGGCGCGGGCTGCTGAACCAATATTGCCAGGGTGGCTGGTCTCCACCAAAACCCACCGGAGTAATTGGAATGTCGCGTTATTCATAAGCTTGTTTTATGGGGTGATCAGGGTTAAAGCACTAATCGTTTAGAATCAGGGTATTCGCTTTGTATTGTCATGCAGATTCGGCAATATTACAGGCTCGTTCTTATTTAATTTGTCCATCAATACTATGCATCCAATGTTAAATGTGGCCGTAAAGGCCGCCCGTCGAGCTGGAACCGTGATTAATCGCGCATCTCTGAATTTAGAGCGTTTGCAAGTTGACCGTAAACAACACAATGATTTTGTAACCGAAGTGGACAAAGCTGCAGAAGCAGCAATTATCGAAACACTCAGTGAGGCCTATCCAACCCATGGATTTTTGGCTGAAGAAACGGGTGAGCAAAATATCAATGCCGAGAACATCTGGATCATCGATCCATTGGATGGCACAACTAACTTTATCCATGGCTTTCCGCAATACGCAGTTTCTATTGCATTAGCAGTCAATGGGGTTACTCAACAAGCCGTTGTATATGATCCCACCCGCGATGAGTTGTTTACAGCCACTCGTGGAGCAGGCGCCTATTTAGACCGTCGGCGTTTACGGGTTGCTACCCAAGATCGTTTGACTCATTGTTTAATTGGCACGGGATTTCCTTATCGTGAAGATCAGGATCTTGAAAAGTATTTAAAAATCTTTGCTGAGATGTCCCGTCAATGTGCGGGCTTACGTCGTCCGGGCGCCGCTTCTTTGGATTTAGCTTATGTTGCAGCAGGTCGTTATGATGGATTTTTTGAAAGCGATCTCAAGCCTTGGGATATGGCTGCTGGTGCTTTATTGATTACTGAATCTGGTGGCTTGGTTGGCAACTATCGCGGAGAGGAAGGCTTTCTCCAAAGCGGTGAAGTCATGGCAGCCAATCCGCGCATCTTTGCGCAGATGGTGCAGAATCTTTCTAAGTATTCAGCATCTTAAAAGACATGAACCGCCATTCGATCTACTTAATGCTTAATCAGATCGATATAACGCACTCCCTGACCATCTATTGATAGGGCGCTAGCCCTTGGGAGTGTGCTCTCGGGATGATCTAAATCCCAGTCTGATAACACCCAGCGTTGCCAGCTTTGATCACGTAAGTGCTCATGATGATGCGCTGGCAAATGGGTATGCCCATGAATCAAATTTACCGCTTCCTGATCTCTTGAGAGAGCAGCACAGGCCTCGAGCGTTACATTGGTCCTTATCTGATTCTGTTCAGATGAAGTGCTGGCAGCATGTTGATACTGGGCGTGACTATTACTACGCATTTGATGGGCGATCGAACGACGCCAATGTAGAGGCAAGCTCAAAAATAATTTTTGCATCCAAGATTTTCTAACCCAGCTACGGAAAACTTGATAGCCCACATCTGCAGTGCATAAGGCATCGCCATGCGAGACCACATACTTCGTGTTTGCAATGTCGATACAAGACGGGTCAGACAATAAAGTCATCCCTGTCTTTTTTAAAAAGTCAGTGCCGATTAAAAAATCACGATTTCCGTGTAGGTAATACACCTTGATCTTTGCAGACAGATTTGCAAGCGCACGCTGTACTTCTTGTTGAAAAGGGGACTGTAAAGAAGTGTCGTCGCCTACCCAATATTCGAACAAATCACCCAGAATAAATACCGCCTCCGCCTTCGGCGCTTCCTTTTCACAGAAGTCAAAAAAGCGCTGCGCCGTCAAGGGCATTGACGGCGTCAGGTGTAAATCCGAGATGAGCAGGGCGCTCGCGTATTGCGGGATCATTCCTCGAGTACGGTCGCCTTCTCAATGACAACGTCTTCTTTTGGCACGTCTTGATGAAAGCCTGAGGTAGCAGTCTTGACTTTGCGTATCGCATTCACCACGTCCATGCCGTCGGAGACTTTACCGAATACTGCATAACCCCAGCCTTGCGCATTAGGAGCAGTGTGATTTAAGAAATCATTGTCATTAACGTTGATGAAAAATTGGGCTGTTGCAGAGTGGGGGTCGCTAGTACGAGCCATGGCAACGGTGCCAAGATCATTCTTCAGGCCATTATTGGCTTCATTTTCAATTTGTTTACCAGATGACTTCTCTTTCATACCAGCAGTCATGCCGCCGCCTTGAATCATGAAGTTATCAATCACGCGGTGAAAGATGGTGCCATCGTAATGGCCACTCTTTACGTATTGCAGGAAGTTCGCCACAGTTTTTGGGGCCTTGACTGCATCGAGCGTTAAGGTGATATCACCCTGATTGGTTTTTAAAAGCACTTTAGCCATTATTTGGATTTACTTTCTGAAGGGTTAGTTGATAGGTTGGGGTTAGTTGGACTTTTAGCCGTAGGCTTAAGAAGATTCATCAAGGCTTTAGACCGGTTTTCATAGAGGCGTTGATTGAGTTGAGTCGATTTAGCGGCATCATCATAGGCCTTTGCACCTAGACGTACATAGACTTCGCCTAAATTTGCAGAAGCAACGGTATAGCTTGGACGCAGTTTCAGGGCGAGCTCTAAATAATCTCTCGCCTCAATCCATTGATTTTGGTTTGCTGCGAGGGCTGCCAGATTGTTATAGGGCTCTGGTAATTCTGGAAATTGTTGGGTAATTTCAATCAAGGTCTTTTTGGCTTGATCAAACTGACGCATTTCAATTTGGAGGCGCGCTTTTAAAAAGCGTAACTGGACATTTTGAGGTGTCTTTTTCAGACGAGCATCAATTAACTTAATCGCGTCATCATATTGCTGTGCCTTAACCAGTTTTTCAATATCTGACGGGACTGCGTTCTTCGTAACGGGTTCAGGTTCAATAATCAAGAAAGAAAAGAAGGGCAATGCCACAGTCTCAGAAAGCTCTGGATTAAGAGCGTCGTAAGGGGTGTCTGTCGTCAATCTAGGGGCATCTGTGGAGTTATAACCGCCCAAATAAGGGGTGTTAGGGCCACACTTCATTTCTTGGGCGTTTACCGCCTGAATTTCCTTGCTAGCAAGTTGCTGACCAGGAGTGCTGCAGCCTGCTAGCCATACAAGAGTTGAGATGGCGGCAAGGATCTGAAAGGGGGTAAGGCGCGGTGCTGGGATGGTTGCTGGCATAGGGGAAGGGGTATAAAACTGGCTCATTCGATATACTCAGCGCTCAGTCTAACAAATTGGCGCTACTTGCCCCACCTTTATAGCCCTATGCTGCAAATCTATAACACCCTTAGCCGTTCTAAACAGGTATTCCAGCCCATCGTACCGGGGCAGGTGAAGCTGTACGTCTGTGGCATGACGGTTTATGACTTTTGCCACATTGGTCATGCCAGGGTCATGATTGTGTTCGATATGGTGGTTCGTTGGTTGCGGGCTAGTGGCTATGAAGTCCTCTATGTCCGCAATATTACGGACATAGACGATAAGATCATTCAGCGTGCCGTCGAAAATGGTGAGCCCATTGCTGCTTTGACTAATCGTTTTATCGATGCAATGCATGCCGACTCAGACGAGTTGGGTTTAATGCATCCAGATCAAGAACCTCGCGCGACTGACTACATCAAGCAAATGCAAGGCATGATTGGTAAGTTGATTGAGAATGAGTTGGCATATCAAGCTGATGAAGGAGATGTCAATTTCGCTGTGCGACTATTCCCGCGTTATGGTCAACTCTCCGGTAAGTCATTAGACGAACTTAATGCAGGGGAGAGGGTAGCCATCATTGGTGGTAAACGTGACCCGCTGGACTTTGTTTTGTGGAAAAGCGCTAAACCGGAAGAGCCAGCAGATACGCGCTGGGCTTCACCCTGGGGTGAGGGACGTCCTGGTTGGCATATTGAATGTTCAGCAATGTCTTGCGATCTGCTGGGTGAACACTTCGACATTCATGGAGGTGGCGCTGATTTGCAGTTCCCACACCATGAAAATGAAATTGCCCAAAGCGAAGGTGCTTTGTATGGCAAGAATCGCCAAGAAGACGATGCGCCTTTTGTGAATTACTGGATGCATAACGGACACATTCGGGTTAATGAAGAGAAGATGTCAAAATCCTTGGGCAATTTCTTTTTAATTCGAGATGTACTGAAAAGTTTTGACCCAGAAGTGCTGCGCTTTTTCATGCTCAAAGCGCATTACCGTAGTCCAATTAACTACAGCGATGCGCAACTAGAAGAAGCCCGCTCAGGCTTAGTCAGGCTGTATACCGCCTTGGCGCAGACTCCCGCTACTCAAACTGTCACATTAGACCCCCATAATCCATGGGCGCAGCGCTTTGCTACTGCCTTGAACGATGATTTCAATACACCGGAGGCCATTGCGGTCCTTTTTGATTTGGCTAGTGAAGTCAACCGGGCGCAGGGTGAAGAAAAGCAGATGCTAGCAAACACGCTTCAAGCACTGGGTGGTGTACTTAATTTCTTGCAATGTGATCCGACTACATTTTTACAATCGGGCTCTAAACAAGAGAGCGCCTTAAGTCCTGCACTGATAGAAGAGCAGATTGGTGCGCGTGTTGCTGCAAAACAAGCAAAAGATTTTGCTAAAGCGGATTTGATTCGTAAAACATTATTAGATCAAGGAGTTGTTTTGGAAGATAAGCCAGGCGGCATTACAGAATGGCGTAGAGCTTAGTGACTGCTGTTAAAGAAAAAACAATTTTGCAAGAGTCAGCCCCAGAGTATTGGGAGCAGGCCTGTCGCGAGCTGATGAAGCAAGACCGCATTCTGAAAAAATTGATTCCAAAATATGGATCCGGTTTTTTGGTAACTCGGGGCGATGTATTCACAACTTTAGCAAGGGCCATTGTTGGTCAACAGATTTCAGTTGCTGCTGCGCAGTCGGTATGGAATAGGGTATTTGCTGCTAGTAAAAATAAAGTCAACCCTAAAAATATCCTTGCATTGACAGTTGAAGAGCTGCGCGCTGCGGGTTTATCTGGCCGGAAGGTGGAGTACATCCGCGATTTAGCGGATCACTTCGATTCTGGGCGTCTTCATGCCAACCAATGGAAGGATATGGATGATGAGAGCGTGATCAAGGAATTGAGCGCTATTCGCGGAATTGGGCGCTGGACAGCAGAAATGTTCCTCATTTTTAATATGGTTCGTCCCAATATTCTTCCTTTAGATGATGTTGGCCTCATTAAGGCGATTTCCCTCAATTACTTCAGCGGAGAGCCTGTGAGTAGGCATGAAGCTCGCGAGGTGGCAGCGAATTGGGCCCCATGGCGTACGGTTGCCACCTGGTATATGTGGAGAAGTATCGACCCAATCCCAGTTGAATATTAAAATCAGACCATGAAAACGACTTTCCTAGATTTTGAGCAGCAAATCGCCGAATTAGAAACAAAGATCGAAGAGCTGCGTTTTGTGCAAGATGAATCATCGGTAGATATTTCTGATGAGTTAAAAACACTTGCCGAAAAGAGTCTGCAGCTGACGAAAGAAGTCTATGCCAACTTAACCCCTTGGCAAGTATCCCAAGTCGCGCGTCATCCACAACGGCCCTATACCTTGGATTACGTGGATGCATTGTTTACTGATTTTCATGAGCTACATGGTGATCGCACATTTGCTGACGATCAATCGATCATTGGCGGCTTAGCGCGTTTTGAGAGTCAACCCTGTATGGTCATCGGCCATCAAAAAGGTCGCGACACCAAAGAGCGTGCACTGAGAAACTTCGGTATGAGTCGTCCAGAAGGGTATCGCAAAGCAATGCGTCTGATGCGCCTTGCTGAAAAGTTTTCTGTCCCAGTATTTACTTTTGTAGATACGCCTGGCGCGTTCCCTGGGATTGATGCTGAAGAGCGCAACCAATCGGAAGCGATTGGGCGCAATCTGTATGTTCAAGCAGAACTCGAAGTACCCATCATTGCCACCATTATTGGTGAAGGGGGTTCTGGTGGCGCCTTGGCAATTGCCATGGGTGACGTCGTACTCATGCTGCAAAACTCCACTTACTCCGTGATCTCTCCTGAAGGTTGCGCATCGATTCTGTGGAAGACGGCTGATAAGGCTGCTGAGGCTGCAGAACAGCTAGGCTTAACAGCACAAAGACTCAAAGCCCTGGGCTTGATTGACAAGATCGTAGCTGAGCCTATTGGTGGTGCGCATCGTGATTACGACACCATGATGACCAATATGCGCAAGGCTCTAGCAGAGTCATTAAAAACCTTCGATGGCATGAAAGAAGATGCTTTACTTGAGCGTCGCCATGAGCGTCTGATGAGTTATGGCAAGTTCAAGGAAATCACAGCCAAGTCCTAAGCCAGGAAAACGAATTGCGGTTGCCTTAAGTGGCGGCCTCGATTCGGTTGTGCTGCTCGATACAGTTTGCAAAGCACAAGCAAAAAATACCAATACAGAAGTCTGGGCATTTCATATTCACCATGGTTTACAAAAGCCTGCAGATGAGTGGTTAATGTTTTGCGAGAAGCTGGCCCAGAAATACAAAATCCATTTTGACTTTCGTCTGCTGCATTTCAGTACTCAGGAAAACATTGAAGCCAGAGCTAGGACAGCTCGCTATGAAGCCTTAGCTGACCTGTGCAATGAATATGGCATTGAAGACTTGCTATTGGCTCATCATCAGAATGATCAAGCAGAGACAGTGCTACTTCAGTTATTGCGTGGCTCAGGGGTTGCAGGATTAGCAGGCATGCCAAAAAGTAGGGAGCTCGCTGCCAAGGATAGGAAAGTGACGATCTGGCGTCCCTTGCTTGAGCAAACTAGAAAAGAGCTCGAAGCCTACGCGCAAGAAAACAAACTGCAATGGATTGAGGATCCTAGTAATCAGAATCTGAAATACCGTCGCAATGCCATTCGTAAAAAAATTCTGCCGGCACTCGAACAGATTCAGCCTGAGGCAATTGCCAACATGGCCCGCAGCGCATCCTTGCTGGGGGAAGCGCAAGCCTTACTTGATCGTTTGGCTGCGCAAGATGGTAAGACCATTCTTGTTAAAGAGGGTATGCAGCTTAAGCCACTACTTGAGCTGGCTAAAAAAGATTTACCAGCTGCAAATAATGTCTTGAGATATTGGCTGAAGACCCAAGGGCTTGGCATGCCTTCTCAAGAACGCTTAGCAGCCTGGTGGCAGGACTTAAGCACTGTCAAGGCAGATGCTCAACTAGAGTGGGCCCATGACGAACAGAAAATTCGTCTCTGGCGTGGCCTGCTGCAAATTGCTAAAGCTGAAGAGGGGGAGTGGGTCTTCAAGGCAGTGATAAGTTCAAGCAAGCTGCCAGGATTGCCCGCTAAATGGGTTAAAGAGGCAAAGCTAAAAGGGCTCATCAGTCAGCAAGAACGGATTGGATCCGAAAAGATCCAGATCAAAGCCAATACCCCCCGCAAAACGCTCAAGAATCTCTATCAGGAATCAGATATGCCGCCATGGCAACGCCAGGCGCCACTGCTTTACATCCACGGAGACTTGGTAGCTGTAGCAGGAGTTGGCCTGAGCTATCCGCATCTCGTGCATTCCGGACCACGGGTTCGACCCGAGTGGGAGCAGAAGGCCTAGTAGCTTCAAAACCCTGTAAAATAAGCCCTTTTTAGACCCTCAGGAAACTCATTTCCTGTTACAGATAGTTAAATAGACGGTTTTTATGGCTCTTATCGTTCATAAATATGGTGGCACCTCAATGGGCTCAGTTGAGCGCATTGCCAATGTCGCTAAACGCGTTGCCAAATGGATGCGTGCAGGTCACCAAGTAGTCGTAGTGCCTTCCGCAATGTCGGGAGAGACAAATCGCCTGCTCGGTCTGGCAAAAGAAATTAATCCAGAAGCGAATCCTCGTGAGTTAGATCAAATTGCCTCTACCGGTGAGCAAGTGAGCTCTGGCTTATTGGCTTTAGCATTAATTCGTGAAGGCATTGATGCGGTAAGTTATGCAGGCTGGCAGGTGACTGTGCATACTGACTCCGCATTCACTAAAGCGCGCATCAAAAGCATTGATGATAAAAAAATTCTTGCTGATTTGAATGCTGGAAAAGCGGTTGTAGTTACTGGATTTCAGGGTGTAGATCCTGCAGGCAACATTACTACTTTAGGACGTGGTGGATCAGATACTTCGGCAGTGGCAATGGCTGCTGCTCTAAAAGCCGATGAGTGCTTAATCTATACCGACGTAGATGGTGTGTACACCACTGACCCACGAGTATGTGAAGATGCCCGCCGCCTGGACAAGATTACTTTTGAAGAAATGCTAGAGATGGCGAGCTTGGGCTCAAAGGTATTACAGATTCGCTCAGTTGAGTTTGCAGGTAAGTACAAAGTTAAAACCCGGGTTCTGTCTTCATTGACAGATCCTTTGATGCCTTTAGACATCGAGATGAAGTCAGGCACATTGATTACATTTGAAGAGGACAGCACTATGGAAGCCGCAGCTATTTCCGGCATCGCCTTTGCGCGTGATGAAGCAAAGATTACCGTTTTGGGAGTTCCCGATCGTCCAGGTATCGCTTATCAAATCCTGGGCCCTATCGCCGACGCCAACATCGACGTAGACATGATCATCCAAAATCAATCAGTTGAAGGTAAGACCGACTTCACCTTCACTGTGCCGCGTGCTGAATATCAAAAGGCATTAGATCTACTGAGGAACTCAGTGCAAGCGCACATCGAAGCTAAAGAAATCTCAGGTGATCCTAAGGTTTCTAAGGTTTCAGTAGTGGGCGTTGGGATGCGCTCACACGTAGGTATTGCAAGCAAAATGTTCCGCACATTATCGGAAGAGGGCATCAACATCCTGATGATCTCTACGAGTGAAATTAAGATTTCAGTGGTGATTGACGAGAAATACATGGAATTGGCTGTGCGTGCTTTGCATAAGGCGTTTGAGCTGGACCAGAAGTAAAACCCATTAAATCCCCTCAGAAACGGTTATCCGTTAAACTGTGGGGCGTTGTAATAGTAAGAAGTACGGAGACGTGGCCGAGCTGGTCGAAGGCACTCCCCTGCTAAGGGAGCATCGGGGCTAAAACTCTGATCGGAGGTTCGAATCCTCTCGTCTCCGCCAGTACTTTTGGCATTTTTTTCCAGTTTTTACTATACGCATCAATGACTTAGCCCCCTAACCGGGGCTTTTTCTTTATCACTCCCGCTTACCAGTACGCTTACCACCCAAGCAATACTTGTTTTAGGATGCTCTAGAACTTAGTTGCCAGATCTAGCTCTAAAACCTAATGGTTTAAATTGCTCAAAATTTAGGCAATATGAATATCTAAGGGGCTTCCGACATGTTGCTTGGTAGGTGGCATATCAAGAAAACTGCATTTCCCAAGTGAATTTAAGCCCTTGATGCCACTAGTAAAAAATCATTCAAATAGATATTTCGCAGGAAAAAGTGAGGATATGTTTAAAAATGTAGGAATCTATTAAAATATGTAAGAAAAAGTATGTAAATATGTGTAATTGTAAGAATAAGTGTGCATATGTAAGAAAAAGTGTGGGAAAATAGCTATTCAAACGAAAAAGTGGAGCTTGAGGGAAATATGAGCGAAATAGGCTATTCACAAGTAAAAAGTCAGCTTGATCTCAGTGCTTTTGATCCTCCAGTACCCGCACGCCTTGCCTCGGTAACCAGTGTAACGCCCACCCAGGGTGCATTGTTGATACCGGCAAAGGTAGCCCCTAAAGATGATCGCCCGCTAAGCCACCTTTTGTTTGCACTAAAGCATGAGGGAGTTAATCTTCAACTGCTATCGCAGGCCTTAAGAAAAATCCCAGCCCAAGAGATGCTGGCCGCAATTAGCGAATCGCCAACAGGTGTTTACATTCGTACGGCTTGTTTTTTGTGGGAGGCCTTTAATAAACAAGAGTTAAAGGGCGCGCCAGTAATTACAGGGCCAATGGTCAATTTATTTGACCCAAAAAAATACATTACCGGTTCAAGTATACGCAATGCTAGATGGCGGGTTAATTTCAATGGATTGGGTTCTTTGGATTACTGCGTAACTGTTGAGCGAACCGCACGTATTAATAGCCTGCTTGAATTCAATATCCTCCAGAAGGCAAATGAATTTCTATCTCAGCTTGGCGGAGCTGCGTCCGATAGGGCAATGTCATGGGCTTATTTAAGCGAGACCAAAAGTTCTTTTGAGATTGAGCATGAAACACCAAGCGCTACTAAAGCAGAGGCATTTGTAGAGTTGCTTAAAAAAGCACATCTGACTACTCAATTGAATGAAGAATACTTGGTTGGATTGCAAAACACGGCCATTACAAACCCGTTAGATAGGGCTGTTCATTATCGGCATGAGCAAAATTGGTTAAGTAGTCCGCTACGTGGTGCTGCTGGCGTAACGTATATTCCGCCACCACCTGAAATTGTTAATGACTTGATGAAGGGTTTGGTAGATTTTGCTAATGCCTCGCCAAAGCAGATAGACCCCTTGGTTGCAGCTGCGATTATTTCATTCGGGTTTGTTTTCATTCACCCATTTATGGATGGAAATGGACGTTTGTCCAGATTTTTATTTCATCATGCGTTATGCCAGTCCGGCGCTTTAAAGAATGGCCTGCTATTGCCGGTATCCATTGCGATGAAGCGGAATGAAGATTTATATCTAGCCGCTCTAAAGAGCTTTTCTGAACCTGCTCGCAAGCGCTGGGAAGTTATTTGGATTGATGGTGATGAATATCAAATGACATTCAAATCAGATGATTCCTTATATCGCTATTGGAATGCCACTGCCTGTGTTGATTTTGGATTGGAGATGGCCAAGCAAGCATTGGAAAAGGACTTAAGAGAAGAGACTGAGTTCTTGGCAAAGTATGACCTTATTTATCGTGCTATTGATGGTCAGTTTGATATACGCGGCAAGGATCTCAACACTTTAATTTTGACCTGCATGGAACAAAACGGAAAGCTATCGGCTAACCGTCGTAAGAAATTTTCTGCAACGGTGCCAGAAGAAATATTTAATGCAATTGAAGCTGAATATATGAAGGTAGCGGGCTGATTCAAAAAGCCTCGCACTAATTCTATCAAGGTCAACCCAAGGGGGTGGCGCAATGACAAATTGGGTAATTCAGCTGCCTTGAGTTTAATCTTCCTAGACCTTTTGGCTTGCATCCTAATTATCTAAGGCCATAATTTGCTTACCATCTCGCTTACCAGTAAATCATGGATTTTAGTGAGCTTGAATGAATTACTTGGGAGCAGGGTCAACTTTCAGAGTCATATAGGTAAGGGGTTCAATGGAGATTGGTAGACTTGGTAGGAGGGTCAAAACCTAGATCTCGTCTCCGCCATATTACTATCTAAATCAGTGACTTAGAGTTCATGATTTAGATATGTACCATCCTGTGGCTTCTATCTCTGCCCTTATATATGGGGTGTTTCCACATACTTGTATGGCAGAAGTCCGCCATTCAGTGATCTTTATCGATTACTAAAATCAGATCCAGCAAGAGTCCGAGGGGCTAACCCTATGTTTGGGTTAAATATCCCATTAATCATTTGACCAATATCAAATTAATTGGCATTCTAATTGCAACAAATCTTTTGCTTTGGCTTAATTCTCGTTGAGCGCCTTGTCTGAGATTTGGAGTACAAAAAATATAGGGCAAGGACATCTACTGAACTAGATTCAATGTTGATGCTAGCCTCATAATAACTAGACTTAATGCTATACCTTTCTGCTTTTAGGTATATGAAATTAATCGATGTATTTATAAAAATATGGGACGGGATGAGACTATGAAAATATCTAAAGTTTTAATTATCGGAGTTGTATTGGCAATCGTTGCCTATTTTGTAATGAATGGCATGAAAAGCAGTTCGGGACCTGATGGCGCCAAACATGGATGGTTCTCTAAGCTCGATGCCAATGGTGATGGAAAACTTTCCCCAGATGAGCTCAAAGCAATTGATACCAACGGAGATGGAAAAATTTCTGCTGACGAGGCTAAAGCCTATGGCATACCTGAAGGGCACTTTAATAAATTGGATGTCAATGGAGACGGGTATATCACTCAAGAAGAGATGAAAACGTATGGTGGTTAAATCTTCTTCGAAGATCTAGCAGTTAGGCGGAGTGCCTTAACTGACACACCAATCTTTGGGATAACGTTGTAGATTTAATTGGGCGCGAGGACATCAATTGGCATGTGATGTTAATTAGTGATGATCTAGCGCCCAATACTCCATATGGATTTAGCGCCGTACCCATTTCTAACGCTAGAAATGGCATTCAAAAAGAATTTTATTGTGGTCAAGATGGAAGATAAGGCTGTAAATTTTCACTGGTTATTAATTAAGGCAAAGCCTAGGCTTTTATACGCCATTCTTGTAGGCATCGTGACCTACTTTCTTCTTCATGACCACTACCTGTCAACCCGTTTTTTGATAGCCTGGAGTGCAGCGTCAGCAACCTATCTCATTTTGGTATTTGTGATGATGCAGTATTTCAATAGAAAAAAAATATCTCATCTGAGCGCACGACAAGACGATGGTCAATTGCTGATCTATATTATTTCTTTGTTAGCAAGCGGAGTAAGTTTGGTTGCTATTTTTATTCATGTGGGAAGCGTTGGTGAAATCCCAATGAAGGAGCGGGTGCTTGGAGTATTGATGACAGGGATAACCTTCGCTATTTCCTGGATGGTTTTACACACTGCTTATGCTCTGCATTACGCCCATGCTTACTATGCTTGCTTAAAAGAGCCACCTGAACTCACCCCTTTAATCTTTTTGGGAACTAGGAACCCAGCCTACTCGGATTTTTTTCATTTCTCGGTTGTGATTGGCATGACGTGTCAAACTGCCGACATCATTATTGTTGAGCCAAAAATTCGAAACTTAGTCACAACCCATAGCCTTCTATCTTTTGTATTTAATGCGACCCTCCTGGGCCTCACTATGAGCCTGGTGGGCGGCCTCTTATCCTAGTCATGTGCGATTACTTTGATCATCTTCGCTTTAAAGGAATCTAAATCATGGATCAAATAGAGATCATTCGGGGTGTTAGCGATGTGATGGACGCAATAGGGGTCTCCGTTGTGTCTATCGGAGTTCTTTGGGGCCTATTGTGTTTTGCTAAAGCATTAATTACCCAGTCATCAGATGTTGCATACAAGACGTTTCGTGTTCAGATTGTCCGTTCATTGATTCTGGGGCTAGAGATATTGGTGGCGGGAGATGTCATTCGAACCGTGGCAATTAGCCCTACCTTAACCAGTGTGGCGGTTTTAGGCGCCATCGTGCTGATCCGCTGCTTCTTAAGCTGGTCCTTAACTCTGGAAATCGATGGCCGCTGGCCCTGGCAGCCCCCTAGAAACGGGTAATTAAGCTATCTGCTTGAATTCACTGTATTGATTTAGTCGGATCTGACGAATTGCTAAAGAAGGGTGGCTTAGGAGCAATTTGCCGATCAAAAATTAAATACCTATTAAATACAATGGGTTAAACCTAATTTTGTTGTTTATTTTCCATAACAGTTCAATTATTTATATATTTTTTGTAGATTTATGTTGCAATGCCGCAAATTACTTCTTAAAATGGTGCATCGCAATAAAATTTAACAATTAACTTAAGTTAGGAAAAATATCATGTTTCAAAACCAATTAAACGACCAATTCGCTACAGCACAAGCTAAAGCTATCGAAACAGCTAAACACTTAGCTCAAGTAGCTGTTGAAAGTGCACAAGAATTAGCTGAAATCAACCAAGCTGCTGCTAAAGATGCTTTAGTTGTTGCTCAAGATACAAGCACACAATTATTGGCTATTAAAGACCCACAAGAATTGGCTAAGTTAGCTCAGCCTGAAGCTGCTCAAGAAGTTGCTAAGTATGCTGCTGCTTACCAAGCTAAAGTAAACAAAGTAGTTCGTAACGGTAACAAAGAAGTTGCTCAAGTAGTTGACGCTTCTATCGATGACGCACGTGCTGATTTGGTTAAGTTCGTTAAAGAAGCTACTAAGTCTGCTCCTGCTGGTTCTGAGGCATTTGTATCTGCTTTCAAAACTGCATTTGATTCTTCAATTCAACAATTTGACCAAGTTCGCGCTACAGCTACTGATGCTTTCGCAAACTTTGAGAAAAGTGTTGACGCTGCTTTGGCAAACATTCAAGGCCAATACGGTGTTGCTAAGCCTGCTGCAAAAACAACCCGTAAAGCTGTTTAATTCAGTTTTACTCTAGTTGTTAAAAAGCCACCTTCGGGTGGCTTTTTTATTACCCATGCGCTTATCAGAGCGAGGTCCATCAGCAAAGACAAAAATAAAGGGGCTGTTAGCCCCTTTATCTATCTGACTTCACAAGGAACGTGACGAATTAATTAGTAATTAGTTCCATCAACTGCCTTTAAGTAGCCCTTGATGTATTGCGAGGGTACGAAGACATCGGTTGTCACGCCAGTTTTAGAGGAGACAGTGAGCTTGAATCCATTTTTTACGCGGTCTTTTAAGAAGGCATCGGTTAACTGGATGGATAGCAATTCTTTGAACATACATCCCCTGTCTTCACATACGCCAGCTTCTCTTGAGATGACTTTAAATGAGGTAGCGGGGCTGGTCTCCAACACTGCTGAATCGTAGTAACGCCATTGCGAGTAATACGTCAGCATGACAACGAGTTCGTAGGATTTAGCGCCATCCTTAGACTGCGTGCTTCTTAAATTGAACATCTCGTACGTATTGTTGGCATCCATCGTATTGATAGGAGGGCCAACGTAGGTTTTTTGTCCGGCAACTGCACTTGAGCTAACCATCGTTGCCTGATACACATCATTTACTTCCCAGGCGCTCACTACCCTGTCGTTATTGTTACAGGCCATTAGCCCAATGCCTACTAATAGTAATAAAACAATGCGGTACATTTTTTAGCTCCTTTTGACCCTTTGAATCATACCTTGTCTACCTTGGACCATCTGCTTTGCCTCAATTCTGGGTAGCAATGACCAGACTTTTCCACAAATTGACTGAATTCATACCATCTAGGTGTTTTTCCTATATAACTAAACTTCACAACTTCACAACTTCTGTAGTATAGTGTTGACATTGGGAGGTTAAATGAAGAGACAAATACCGAAAACACATCTAGCTTTGGAATGGGTAGGGAAGGGAATGACAGCAGCGCAAGCAGCAAGAAAGATGGAAATCTCTGAATCGAGTGTTTATGCAGCCCTCAGAAAAACGAAGGCAAAAGATTTGGGATGCTGTCCTACATGTGGTCACAAAATAAGGAACTAGGATGAAAAAGACATTATTAGCCGCTGTATCAATTTCTGTTGCTGCATTTGCCTATGCCAATACCAAGCCTTCAGATTCTTCTGAATTGGTTAATCAGCAATGCAAAATTTCTGCTGAGGCAGTAACTACCTTGAAGGGCTTACGTTATGGCAACGCCTCAATTAGGAAAGATGTTTCTAGTCTGATCAACAACCATTTGAAGACGCAAGAAAATCGTGATGTGGCGCAGAAGGCCCTCAATCTGATGGTTGATGACAAGTCAATTGATGTTGCCACTCTAGAAAGCAAATACTGCTCATAAGATTACTGTCTTAAAGTACATTGACCGTGTTATCTATTGCTGAGTGTCCCGACTGTGGAAACGTGCGCCCATTGTTTGAAGAGTGTCCGCATTGTGGATCACAAAATATCCCCGTTCTGAATTCGGATACGGTGGAAATTAATATTAAACAGGGTAGCCCCTTAGTAGAGGATGCCTTGGGACAGCTGACAGACCACTTGCGAAAATCGATGGACCTGGGTATCAAGGCTATTGTGTTGATCCATGGGTACGGTTCGAGCGGAGAGGGTGGTCGAATTAAATGGGCGGTTCATGAGGCTCTTGAGAGCAACCAATATGCGGACCGGGTTGAGGAATACTTCTTTGGTGAACAGGTCCCATTTGGCAGTGAGCCATATCGGGCCCTATTAAAACGTCGACCGGGTCTGAAAAGTTATCTACAGCGGTTCAAGGAAGGGAATGCAGGGATGACCGTTCTATTGTTGGGCACGTCACATAGAAATGCTTAGAATAGAGCTACCACAACCAAGGAAGCATATCGATGACCACTAAAAAGTCAGAACATCTTATTTCTACTGAGGCAGTTTCTTCAGGGGCTGATCACTTGATTGGCGAGTTCAAGGCTCTGATGGCTGATGCAGAAGCCCTGATTCAAGCGACAGAAGATCACCCTAGCGAAACTATTAGTTCGATTCGCAATAAGGCGCTGGAAACGCTTGCTGGCGCAAAAGAAAGCCTCTCTGGAATTGAGGGCAAGTTAAGCGTTAAAGCAAAGGAAGTTGCTGAAGGTGCTGATGACTTTGTTCATCGTAATCCATGGGAAGCAGTTGGTGTTGCTGCAGGATTAGGTTTGTTGATCGGTCTTTTTATTCGCCGTCGCTAGGATCGCATGTCACAAGAAAACTTACTTTCCTCAATTAAAAATCTGGTTGCTACCGGTGCTTCTATAGCCCAAACGCGCCTGGAATTACTCTCGATCGATGTGCAAATTGCCAGAAGTAAATTTATTAGTTTGCTCGTGATGATTGTTTGCGCTTTATTCTTTTTATTCATTGGTCTGGTGATGTTGGCATTATTGATTGTGATCTATAGCTGGGAAGCGGATCGTATGATGGCCTTAGGACTCTTAACTGGAGCCTTTTTAACGATTGGCCTGATATTGGCCTTGCTCATTGTCCAATCACTGCGGACGATGCCTCAATTATTTGAAGCTTCGATTACTGAGCTTGCCAAGGATCATGAGGCGCTGTCTAAATGAAGGATATTTACGCGCTTGAGAGACGTCGCCACGAGTTAATGATACGGGCGAGTCGGGAGCGCAAAGAATTTGAAGAACACTTTGAACCTTGGGAGAAGCCGCTCTCTTGGGCTGATAAAGGCGTTGATGCTTTTAACTTTATTAAGGGCAATCCCATTTTATGGACCAGTGCATTTGCAGCGCTGGCGCATTACAAGCCTAAATTAGCGAGCAAAGCACTTGCAGTCGGTTGGGGTGCAATGAAGTTATTAAAGGGTGCTAAGAAACTCATCTAAGTTTCTTAAGGTAATCTTAGCTCTGAATCAGGGATTTATTGGGAATGCCCTGTTGATCTAGAATCTGACGACCATTCAAGAATGTAATTTCCAATAAGGTAATTGCACCGCATACTTCAAAGCCTGCACTGCGTAATAAGGTATTCGCGGCAATCAGGGTGCCTCCAGTAGCCAGTACATCATCTAATAATAAGACTCTGGCATCCCTAGGCAGGGTTGACTGTTGAATCTCTAATGAATCAGCCCCATACTCCAAACCATACGATTCACGGTGTGATGCTAAAGGGAGCTTATTGGGTTTTCTGGCAAGGGCAAGGCCTTTATTTGCATGGAGCGCCAGGGCTGAACCGAAGATAAAGCCGCGGGATTCAATACCTAAAATATGGGTATAGTTAAATTGATTGGCGAGGGAATTGAGTTGGATGATTGACTCTCTAAAAGCGGCAGGATTTGCTAGTAAAGGGGAAATATCCCTGAAGAGAATCCCAGGTTTGGGGAAATTGGGAACGCCGGGTAGATAATCTAATAAATTCATTATTAATGACAACTATGAAAACGGATTTACTCATTATCACTGCATTAGAGTCTGAGCTCAAGCGAGATATCTTGCCTTCAGGAGTCGAGATTGTGTATTCCGGCATCGGCAAAATTAATGCCACGCTCGCTAGTATTAAAGCGATTGAACTCTTTGCACCACGCAGAATCATCAATTTTGGTACTGCCGGAAAAATTAACCCCCAATTACATGGCCTGCTTGAAATCGGTAAAGTGATCCAACGGGATATGGAAACGGAGCCGCTTGCGCCACGTGGACAAACTCCATTTTGTACTAGGCCTTATGAATATGTCTCCTCTGGACAATTTGTGTGTGGGTCCGGCGATAGCTTTGTAACCGCCCCCGATCCTTGGTTGCATAGCCAAGGAGTAGACGTAGTCGATATGGAATTATTTGCGATTGCTTATGTGGCAAACAATCATCAGATTCCATGGCAGTCGTTTAAATATATTACCGATGATGCAAATGAGCACTCTGGAAACGAGTGGCATGAAAAAGTCAATCACGGTGAAGAACTTTTCCTTAAACATTTGAAACAGATATTGAGCTAATCCCTAAATGGCTTTGAATCAATCGAAACCTTGGCTCAAAAATTATCCCGCAGGGGTGGAGCAAGAAATTGCGCCTCTTAAGAACACCTCCCTAGCGGATTTCTTAGACGAGTGCCTAGGGCGCTTTGAAAAGCGTAAAGCACTTGAGGCGATGGGAAGATTTTTCTCCTACCGAGAGCTCGATCGACTCTCTAAAGACTTTGCTTCTTATCTACAGACCCTCAATTTAGAACCAGGTGCACGTGTAGCGCTGATGTATCCCAATGTGGTTGACTATGTAGTAGCCATGATGGGTACATTACGCGCTGGGTATGTCGTGGTCAACATTAATCCACTGTATACAGCCAGGGAGCTAGAGGCTCAGCTGCAAGATAGCGGTGCTTCCGTGTTCGCCGTGCTCGAAAACTTTGCGCACATCTATCAAAAAATACTGCCCCAATCATCTATTCGGCAGGTCATCGTGAGCAGCCCTGGTGAATTGCTCGGATTAAAAGGGCATTTGATTAATTGGGTAGCTAAGCGCATTAAGAAACTCATTCCCGCATGGGACATTCCTTATATTCCCTTCAAAGAAGCATTACGGATGGGTAGGGGACATCATTTTCAGAAGCCAGATATTGGTTTAGATGATATTGCCTTTTTGCAATACACCGGTGGCACTACGGGGGTCTCTAAAGGCGCAGTATTACTGCATCGAAATATTCTCTCCAACGTGAGCCAGATTGAAGCTTGGCTAAATCCAGGCCTAAAACAAAAGCCTGAACAACAACTGGCATTTCTGTGCGCGCTACCGATGACCCATATTTTTGCCCTGACTGCTTGTGCATTTCTGGGGATTGCCAAGGGTGGCTTATTAATCTTAGTTCCTAATCCACGAGATATCAGTGGCTTTATCAAAATGCTCTGTAAGCATCCTAATATCAATATTTTCCCTGGCGTCAATACGTTATTTCATGCATTAATTCATCGCCCTGAATTTAAAAAGGTGAAGTTCCCAAATTTATTGGTCACCATTGGTGGCGGTATGGCAGTGCACAAAAAAACTGCCGATCATTGGCAGGCGCTGACTGGTGTGCCGATCGCTCAGGGTTATGGACTATCTGAAACTTCACCCGTAGTGTGTGTAAATACCCCGCTAGAGAAACATTTCACGGGCCACATTGGTATGCCGATGCCCAGTACTGATGTGGTGATCCTAGATGATGATGAAGTCGAGCTGCCTTATGGAACTACAGGTGAGATTGCAATTAAGGGACCGCAGGTAATGCAGGGATATTGGAATAAGCCAGAAGAGACTGAGCATTGCATGACAGCGGATGGTTATTTCAAGTCGGGCGATATCGGCCTGATTACTGCTGAGGGGAATGTGCAAATCGTTGACCGTAAAAAGGACATGATAGTGGTTGCAGGGTTTAAGGTTTTTCCAAATGAAGTCGAGGATGTTTTATCTCAGATGATGGGCATTCAAGAGTGCGCTGTGATTGGCGTACCCCATCGAAAGTTAGGTGAAATTGTCAAAGCTTATGTTGTCAGAGATGATCATCATTTGACTGAAGCGCAGATCTTGCAATATTGCAAAGATCAAATGACAAGTTATAAACGCCCCAGAAAAATTGTTTTCTTAAGCGATCTACCCAAATCTAATGTTGGGAAGATTTTGCGTCGAGAACTCAGAAATCTGTAAGCCCTCAAAAGCACAGTAATATTAGGCTTTAGGTGTTTTACCAACCATCTTTACCGCTCTCAAGAAATCAAAGTCAACCCCTTGATCCGCTTGTGTCACCGTATCCAAAAATAATTTTTTATATCCCCGTTCTGCTGTTGGAGAAGTAATGGGATTCTCTTGCGCACGCTTAGCTAATTCTGCATCAGAAATTAAGAGGCTAATTTCTCGATTTTTGACACTCAAGCGAATACGGTCACCATTGCGAACATGGGCCAATGGACCGCCGATAGCAGACTCTGGAGTCACATGCAACACAATCGTTCCAAAGGCTGTGCCACTCATACGACCATCCGAAATACGGACGATATCTTTGACGCCAGCACGTGCGAGTTTCAGGGGAATGGGTATATAGCCAGCCTCAGGCATCCCTGGAGCACCTTTAGGACCAATATTTTTTAAGACCAAAATATCATCAGCAGTCACATCTAAATCCGGACTATCGATTCGGCTCGCTAAGTCTTCTGCATTTTCAAATACCACTGCGCGGCCCTCATGTTCCATGAGCTTTTCATCGGCAGCGGATTGTTTGATGATGGCCCCGCCTGGGGCTAGATTGCCGTGTAAAACAGCAATGCTACCGCGTGGGTAGATTGGATTATTGATCTTGCGAACCACATCTTGCTTAAAGCTTGGAGGTGCTGCATCAATCTCTTCGCCGAGTGTTTTTCCAGTGACCGTGAGGGCATTGAGTTTCAGTAATGGTTTGAGTTCACGAAGTAGGGTAGTCATGCCACCGGCATCATGGAAGTTCTCCATGTAATGGTCACCAGAAGGTTTTAGATCCACCAGTACTGGAGTTTCATTACCCATTTTGTCTAAGGCATCTAAATCAATTTCCAGGCCCATGCGACCTGCAATTGCAGTCAAGTGAACAATGCCATTAGTTGAACCACCGATCGCCAGCAGTACCCGAATCGCATTTTCAAAGGCATCCGCAGTCAATATCTTGTCGATAGTGAGACTCGTTTTGGCCATTTGAACGGCACAAGCCCCAGTTTCTTCTGCAACCCGTATGCGATCTGCGGTCACCGCGGGTGGTGTTGCCCCACCAGGAACCGTCATACCCAGGGCTTCAGAGATGCAAGCCATCGTGCTTGCCGTACCCATAACAGAGCATGTGCCAACGCTTGCTACTAATTGGTCATTGACTTCATCTTTTTCAATTTCATCAATTTCACCAGCCCTAAATTTGCCCCAGTAGCGGCGGCAGTCAGTACAAGCGCCAACACGTTCGCTACGATGCGAGCCCGTAAGCATAGATCCTGTGATCAATTGAATGGCAGGTAGACCAGCAGAAGCAGCACCCATCATTTGGGCGGGAACCGTTTTATCGCAGCCACCAATCATGACTACGGCATCCATCGGTTGCGCGCGCAACATTTCTTCAGTATCCATCGACATGAGATTGCGCAAGTACATACTGGTTGGTGCAGCAAAACTTTCATGGATAGAGATGGTGGGAAATTCCATGGGCAAACCGCCAGCTAACATGACACCCCGTTTTACTGCTTCCAGTAATTGCGGCATATTTCCGTGGCATGGGTTGTATGCGCTACCTGTATTAATGATGCCAATCACCGGGCGATCTAATGCGCTATTGGTATATCCGGCGCCTTTAATAAAGGCTTTGCGTAAAAATAAGGAGAAGCTTTTATCGCCATAGCTAGTCAGACCTTTTTGGAAGCCACTCTCACTGGGATTGTCAATATTACCTTCAGCAGTATTTTTAGGCTTTGAACTCATGGTTGTCTCGGTATGGTATTTAGGTAAATTGGTATTGATGCAATTGTAGCCACTCGGGTAGCAAGCTGCTTATGGATTACCGCCCCAACGAAATTGCCAAGAAATCCCCAGCATGTCGTAGCTATTATTGGTGCGTGAATAAACACCCGTGCTACCTGACAGGCGGATAGAGTTTTGCTTATTAATTGGGTATGAAAACGTGCTACCAAAGCGCCAGTTTTCTTGTGAACCACTTAAAGGCATGCCATTGATGTAAATTTGCCCGCCCGTAAAGTAGGTCGCATCAGCGGAAATCCACGCTGTATTCGGAAAGTAGTAGATTCCATGCGCTTCAGTGGAGTAGACCGGATTCTGCGATAGGGTGTTATTGCCCATGAAGCTATTGTTGCTCGTATAAATGGTTGCCATTCCAGCGAGCTCTAAGCGCCATGGACCTATTGCTTGAGATAGGCCAATGCCTGGCTGAATCAAGGAACGATTAGCGCCCACATTAATCATCTGACTGCTGTTGTACTCGCCCCAGGGGATCGATGCCGCAAGACTGGCGCCAATAATGAGATCTTGTTGGTAACTTGGAAATTCACTAAGAGACAGAGCGGGAGCGCCATACAAGTTGACGGAAGCTTTGATCAGCGGATCAGAAAGGCCCTCAGCAGAGGCATTAAGCCCTTGTGCTCCAGTCCTACCAGTACCCGAGATCTCTGCATAAGGCAGTACGAGAGTCAGTCTGCCGGATTGCCCGAAAACATCAAAGACATGAGTAAGACTGACAGCTTCAGTAGTTAGCTTATACGACCCACTCTTAGCCTGTGCAATGCCCCCAGTAATGAAATTCATTCCAATCGGTGCATTGGAATAAGCGCGTGCTTCGATCTCTTGAGCAATAGACTGTTGAGAAAAGATTCCGAAGAGGAGGAAGAGAAATACACCCTTCAAAAAGGGGCGGTATGGACTGGCCCTCAAAGTTACATCACTAACTGGATTTTTTGGGGCCAAATAGAATCAACAACGTAGCTGGGGTGCCTAAACTTAATTTGAATCCTGCAAAGATCAAGTAAGGCCAAACAATCAGCCAGTACACAATAGCCAAAGCAAAAACATGCAAGGGATTGGATTGTCCAAAAGCAGCTAGAGATGTAAAAAAGTTTTTTCCATGAATCAGGCCATCAAGACCTGCTTCGAAATAATTCAGCGCAAGTACAACGACAAGGTAAAAAAGGGATTCAATAAAAAGGGATCTCACAATACCATGTTGTCGATTGACTTTAATAGGGAAGATAGCCTGTCCAACCAACATAAATTTTGCGCATAAAGCGGCCTTAATCAAGGTAAACCAAAAAATAGATAGGGGGATAGGCCTTATATCTAGAGCCGTTTCACCAAGAAAGGCAAGGGAGCAAAACCAAACGCCAAAATACAAAAAAAGAGCGGTAGCCTTTTTGACCTCATCTACGATTTTCTCTTTGAAGCTAAGAGGCTTTGGAATGGTTTCTGTATTGATAGTCATTGAAGCATTTTAAGGTGCGTTTTGCAGTCTGGGCGATAAATTAACAATTACTACAGGCAGCAGCTTCCTCGACTGGGGCAGGCTCATGGGTATAGCGCGCAATGAAGGCATGCTTACCTTTGAGGGGGAGTTTGATCCAGACAAAATGACCTGAGCCAGGGGCAACCTCAATCGCTTCACCCTTCATATTCCACATTTGATCTAATACGATGTCTTGATTGCCTTGCGGCTCAATAATCTCGAGTTTATCGCCAACGGAGAAACGATTTTTCACATCCACTTTCACTCGACCAGTAGCATCATCTAATTCTAGAGATTCACCGACATAAAGACTTCTGCCAGAAAGAGAATGACCACGCATATAGAGTTGATAGTCTTTATCGTGATGACGTTCATAGAATCCATCCGTATAGCCACGGTTAGCTAAACCTTCTAGATTGCCAAGTAAAGTGGTATCAAAAGGCTTGCCTGCAACAGCATCATCAATTGCCGTTCGATAGGCTTGGCAAGTACGAGAAACATAATAGGGGGATTTAGTACGCCCTTCAATCTTGAAAGAGTCCACACCCATCTTAGTTAGTCTATTAATGTGCTCAACAGCACGTAAATCTTTGGAGTTCATGATGTAAGTGCCATGCTCATCTTCTTCCATTGGCATTAAGTCATCAGGCCTTTTGGCTTCTTGGAGAAGAACGACATCGCCGCTAGAAGTTTGTTGGCCAGGCTTCACTTTATAGTCCCAGCGGCAAGCATTAGTACAGGCGCCTTGGTTTGAGTCACGATGTGACATATAGCCTGAGAGCAAGCAGCGTCCTGAGTAAGCAATACATAAGGCACCGTGAACAAATACTTCAAGCTCCATCTCTGGACAGTCTTGACGTACCTCTTCAATTTCATCGAAGGAGAGTTCGCGAGACAAAATTACTCGACTAATCCCCACAGAGCGCCAAAATTTTGCTGAGGCACCATTCACAGTGTTGGCTTGAACAGATAAATGAATCGGCATATCTGGCCATGCTTCTCTTGCCATCATGATGAGCCCAGGATCGGACATGATGAGGGCATCCGGTCCAAGGGCAACGACTGGCGACATATCTTTAATGTAGGTGCGAGTCTTCGCACCATGGGGCAGCAAATTGGAAACCAGATAAAACTTCTTACCTAACCCATGGGCTGTATCAATCCCTTGCTGCAACACTTCAATCTTGCCAAAGTCATTATTTCGCACACGCAGTGAGTAACGGGGTTGCCCAGCATAAATGGCATCCGCTCCGAATTCGAAAGCAGTGCGAAGCATGGCTAGGCTGCCGGCAGGGGCTAGTAGTTCTGGTATCTTGGTCATAGTCCCCATTTTAGTGTGAGGAAGCTTTTTTTGCCTTATGGTGATCTTCAGTCCCGATTCCACAATAAGCACCTAAAACAGGTGATATTTATAGCAATAAGCTCTTTAGTAGCTATCTAGAGTCGTTTTTTTAGGGCATCAGTCAAGCGTAACAATGCAGGACTATAGGTTCCAGGGGTGACACAGGCCCGAATGATGAACAACTCCTCTTGGCTTATTGCTTGTATCAAAGCAGCCTGAAGCTGTTCTTCGTCTTCACATAAAATACCAACCCCCAGACCAAAGGCCTTTGGTAAAAGCTCAGAGCGTAATAGGGGGATGTCATTAAAAGGACCATCCATCATCGGTCTTTGTGTTCCATAACCCTTGTTATCAATCACCAGGATAATTGGATTTATGCCGTGATAGGCAGCGCTTAAGGATTCAAGCCCCGTCATCAGAAAGGCACCATCCCCTACCAATACAACGGGTCTTGTCTTTGGATCCGCTTTGCCCGCTCCCAATGCAGCTGGTACTGCGTAACCCATGCTTGCATAAAAAGCGCTTGAGAGAGTCCAGGATGGAGCCATTAATTCAACGGAGGCAAATAAACAGTCCCCTGGCTCTATTAATAAGCCATGATTCTCGCCAATAGCCGCAGACACACAGTTCATGATTCTCTCCACAGTCAGCACTTGATTTTTCTGCGGAATAAACACAGGCGAGAGTGGTAAGCCTTGGCCATTCTCATGGTAATCATTCTTTTTAGCCGCTTTAATCAGAGCTGGCAAGAAAGCCCAAAGAGGAACATGTTCGTAAGTGCGATACCCAATTCTGACATAAGTGTCTGTGCATTCGATGAGGTTGGCCACATTAATATGATCGGTAAATCCGCCCATTAATAAATCAGCATAAGGTGCACCAAAAGTAATGAGTGGTTTTGCGCTTTCTACTTTTTCTACAACCTTCTTGGGGCTTACAGCACCCATATAGACGCCAATGGATAGCGGATGTCGTTCAGTGATTGTGCCCTTTGAGAGGGAGGTAGTGGCAAGGGGTATACCAAAGGTTTCGCAAAAATTAAGAATGTCTTTTTGAAGTCCGCGTCGTAATGCCATGACACCAACTGCTGCAACTGCATTGCCGGGATCTTGCAATAAGTGAAGGGTTTCAATAACCGCCAATTCCAAGCGTGCTGAATCTACTCTGGGTAACTCAATCTCCAAGGCGGTATCGATATCATTAATAGGCAGATCAACCATATCTCTTGGTATTTCAATATAACCAGGTCGTTGTTGCGCAATCATCTCCGAGAGCACGCGATCAATTTCTTGAGCAGCAGTTAGAGAATTACTGAGGACCGCTTGAGCAATGGTGATGTCACGAAAAACATCTAATTGGGTATCAAAATTTTTCACCTTATGATGAATCAGTGGATCGCCTTTGCGTTCCTTGATTCCTGGGGCACCGCTGATCACTAGTAAAGGTACGTTTTCTGCCCATGCTCCAGCAGTTGCGTTTACTACTTTAAGACCACCAACGGAATAGGTGACAGCACATACTCCAAGACCCCTTAAACGGGCATACGCATCTGCTGCAAATGCCGCTCCTTGCTCATCCGCGGTTACTAGTATTGGAAAACCATGGTGCTCTAAGCGATCAAATAAGCGAAGGGCATAGTCACCCACAATGCCAAATCCTTCACTAACGCCACGTTCTTTAAATCTGCGGATTAGAAACTCAGGAATAGTAGTCATATTCGTTTGCGGCATATTTATCTCAAGGCGATAGGGTCAGAAATAAGGATATTGAGACTAGTCAAAATCGTAGGGATACCCATTGAGTTTATCAAAATTACATTAGAAATAAGTGCGACAACAGTGGGTAAGCTGCCCTCTGGGCTACAGTGATGGGCGCGAATGCTGAACTGCTAACTGTAATCAATCCAGATTGATGCTGTAAATTAAAGAGGCGGCTTTTCGGCTAACACCCTTAAACCGATAACTTCTCTCGAGATTCTTTGGGATCTTGGGAAGATCTTGTGAACTGAGAACTACCTCATCCCCAAAGATTCCCTTCAGATCTACATGACAGTGCTGAGCAATTTCGAGATAACAGGCTCCGTTATCTGTTTCAAAGTCAAAGACATCGCGATCGGTATAGTCCGTCTTGCTTACGTCCACAGTAAGGCTGCGTCGGATTTCTAAGCGACTGGAGCTTAAATTAATTCCATCCTCTGTGGGTGTAAGGACTCTGAGTCGATCTAGCTTAATGTGTGAGTTAGTAACATCAAAACCATCATCCCCAGAATAAAAACTACGTACTTCTGAGATTTGCCATTCATCAGGACCAACTCCCAATACTGAAAACCCATCAATATCATCGTCAACTACTTTGGTCCGAGTTGTTTCCTTCAAGGGGTCGCGGCGCCCTAAGTAGTGGCTGCTAATCATCTCAGCCTTGAACGATGAAAGCGGGTTTTTACGGTTTACCTTAACGCTCAACTTATCTTTGCTGGCAGTTCGGTAGTTCCCTAAAAACCAAATGCCGCCATTATCAGCGGTTCTAACTGGCCGAAAATCACTATCACAAGCTTTAACAGTAAAACGTTGTGCTCGCAAGATTGAGCCTTGATCAAAAATCAGAGCGGCTCGCAGTAAGTGCGCTTTAGGTAACTTTCCATTTTGGATTAGAAGGGTAGTCCCATCTTCAATGATTAAGCGCACATTTTTACGAACCCTAACTTCAGAGCAGATGATGTAAATTTTACGAGCAGATAAACGCCTATTGCGGGTAATGTTGCCCTGAAGAATTTCATAATTGTTAGACATCATTACTCCTAAGGTTCTGCTTAGAATGAAAAAAGGAAATTACTCGTTATGGAGTCCAACCCTTTTTTTCATGCTCTCATGAATTAATACAATGGGTTCGGGGGAACTCACCGTATCACCTAAATAGGGTAGATCGATAACCAATACAGCGCTGAACATAATAGTGAGCATTACAATTTGAATAGTTAATGCAAATACCCTCATGGCAGTAGCCTCAACGAGGCGAAGTGAGCAAATAAGTAAGACACCCAAAATACTGAATAAGCTAACAAAGTAAAAAGCAGCGGGTAAATCATTTTGTACGCTAAAAAGTCTAGCGTTGCGTAACTTTGCTACTTCATCTGAGCGATCTAAAATCTTTGAATAGACCACTATATCTTTTCCATCTTTTGGATTGATGTTATCTAAACTAGTAAAAAAGTTTTTGATAGCCTCTGCAGTTTTCGGATTTGCGCCACTAATTCTGATCAAGGGCCATTCTTCATTGAGAACAGAATCAACATATTTAACTAGGTAGGTACGAGAAGTAAAAGAATCTTTACTACCCTCGAGAACCAGAAGTCTTTCAAGGCTGCGAATGGCAGTAGCCTCTTGGGAGATTTTGCTATCAAGCTCAGAAAGGGTGGTCATTGCAAGAACCAGAACGAAACCCAAAACCACATAAGCACCTGACATTGTGTTTTGGGTTGCGGTATCAAGAACGCTGCTGTCGTAATTGTCTGAAAAAAGAACGTGCTTAAAGCGACGCATTATCAAAGTGATAATCAGTAGAGTTAGGCAGGCAGATAAGGGGATCAGAATGAATATTTCTAAATCTGACATGGATCTGAAGAAACTGTACATGGCATTCGCAATGTCTGAGGGTTAATAGGCTTATTATAATAAGGCTATAAAAGAGATATCAGCCCTTTTCAGGGATGATGGGCTTCAGAAACATTAAAAATAGGATCTGACTCCTAGGAATTACGGAAGATTGACGGGATGCCCTGTAATGAATTTAGTTAAAGAAGACAAGACTGAGCTGAAGTGAGTCGACTATTCATAAGGCACCTCTCATTGTCGATAGCAGTTTTTTTTGTAAGCACCACAAGCTATGCTGATGAGTATCTTCCCGATCCCATAGTGGGATATGTCATGGGCGATACCCTCCAATTTCGACCTAACCCACTGAATATTCAGTCTGAAACGTATGGCGACTGGTCAGTTCAGGCGATAGCAACCGGCTTAGGTTTTCAGCAGTCCAATCCGGTGGCCTCTAATTATTCAAGCTATGCAGCTTTTACCAATTTGCAAGCGAATATTCAGAAAACCGATGGTCCTCTTAAGGTGTTTGTTTTAGCTGGCTCATACTCCCTTGCCGCGTTGGGGCAGGCATATATCAGATCAAGCACTTTTACAGAATCTACCTTTGGCTATATGCCAGAAGCTTACATTGCATTATCAGTAACTAAAGACTGGTCTATTTCTTTAGGAAAGCTCCCCTCTATGGGTGGCCTAGAGGCCGCGTTTACTTATGAGAACCCCAATATTCAGCGAGGTTTGCTTTGGACACAAACCAACTCTGTTAGCCGTGGAGTCCAAGTAAATTACCAGGAGGGGAATGTATCTGCAGCCCTAAGCGTTAATGATGGCGCTTATTCCGGGGTTTATAACTGGATTGGCGGCTTAGTAAATATTAAAACCAGTAAGACTAGTGAATTTACTGTTTCATGGACTGGCTCCATGTCTGGAAATTCCACAAATACAACAGCGACTCCTTTATTGCAAAACAATTCTCAGATTAGTAATTTAATTTATCAATATACGGGTGATCGCTGGTCCGTTAAGCCTTATTTTCAATACACCTATATACCTTCTAACCCCAATATTGGGCTTTATGGAAATTCAGGAACAGTTGGGTATGCAGTTCTAACCACTTATCACGTTGACCCTTTAACCAACGGCGCAGCCCCAAATAGGCACATTTCCATTCCTACGCGACTAGAGTATCAATCCAGTTATGGCAATAGTCTCAATCCAAATCTTCCGGCCGGACCAATGTATGGCCCTGGAAGTTCTGCTTGGTCTGCCACCATTACGCCAACCATTCAATCGGGTAGAACATTTGCCCGGGTGGAGCTGTCATTTGTAAAAACCTTTAACCCCTTGGCAGGATCTGCGTTCGGCGCTACTGGGACTAACAACACTCAGACCAGAGGAATGCTGGAAGTAGGACTTTTGTATTAATCTGAGCGCTAAATCTTTACCCTAGCTTTTTCTTGGCCTCACTGATTGCGCCGGCAATGCATCTAGTTAAATTGTAGTAATGGCGCATATCTTTATCTTCAACCCAAGTATTTGCCACGACCAGCTCTAAATTTTGAAGTCTTTCAACAATCAATTCAATTTCAGTTTTAGTAGTGGCGCTTCTGAATTCATCTTCCAAAAATCGTAAGGTCCAAAAATGTTTCCAGAGAAACTTCTGCGAAATAAATGACCGAAATCCCGTGGCTTTATACACTAGGGGAAGTATTATTAAAAATAGCGCAAGGAGTATGAACCAAATATTTTCCAGTAACGCTGCAAGCCAAAGCGGCAGGTAGTTAAATATTTCAGGGACTCCGCTCAGATAAAAACGGCTCGCGACATCGCTTAATGGAAATGACTTATCTTTATAGTTGGGATACTTTAGCCCCGCAGAAAAAAATGGATCGTTCTTCAGATTAAAGTCTTCTGCTGCCAATATGAAGGCCCACTGAATCGCAGGGTGCACATCTTTTTGCACTAACAGATTGGTGCTGGAGGCTAACAAAGTAATGTCATTAGGGGGTCGAATACTATCGATGTCGATGGAGGCGCGTGGGACTACTACTTTTTGTAAAAATGCTAGCTTTCTGGCGTATGCATCAGCCAAGGGAAAATTCATTATCTTGATTGATGGATCATTCAGCAAAGATTGGACCGCCTCAGAGTCATAGCTATTTACAATAAAGAGGGCCTCAATGGAACCATTGCGTAATTGTTTGGCTGCTTCAGTGTGAGGCAGCTTCAAAAAATTCGGTTTATTTCCAGTGCCTGGGTTGTTTAACTCCATCAGTCGAGTAAATAACTTATTGGTAACAGTGCCTTCATCACCAACTGCAATCTTTTTATCCTGATAGTATTCAAATGGGTCATCAGTTTGTATTGCATTGCCGCGATAAAAAAGCCATAGAGGAGCAATTTGTACGCTGCCAAGTGAAACTAAGTTGGGGTAGTCGCGCCCAGTCGCAGTGCCAGACGTAACAAAGCTGGCGTTAATTTGAGAGTTAGCGTTATCCAGCTTTTGTAAGCCAGATTCAAGTCCAGAAGTATTTTCAATGGATAGGGTGAGGCCACGCTGTGTAAAGTATTTGGCATATTCCTTGCCAATATAATCAGTGCCGCTCCCTAGTTGACCAATAGCTAGCACTGTTTTTTGTTCGGGAAAGGGTTTGATATAAAACAGGGCTGCCGCTACAAACAAGCCTGCAGGGATGAATACTGGCAAGTAATACTTAATCGCTTTCAGCCATGCAATCGATTCTCGCTTGAGATCGTACAGCGTATAGCAACGCAGATAGTCGATAATATTATTGAGTTTTCTATGCATAAGAGGCCAATCTAAAAGCAATCCAGTATTCGGAAAGTATAGACCTGGAGTATTGCGGATTGCTAAGCTGAGACAATTTTATTGGGCAGGCACTTTCAAAATGAGAACCCCTTAGATTGCCCGGGGGTTAACTCAGACTTTTTGGTCTAAACACCTCGCATTTGTATAGGAGGGTGAGTAGGAATAAATGAAGTTTTCCTCCTTTAATGGCTGTTTAGGGTGCTATATTGAGCTACAAAATCAATAAATGAGCATTAGCTCAAAGGGAGACAGAATGAAATTTTCAGTACAGGCGTTGGTTACATTCATTTCTTGCCTCTTTCTAGGTCAGGCCTATGCCGCTGGAAAGATTCAAATGAATGAGTTCATGGTGCAGAGCGATACCCCGGGAATTTCTCTTTACGTGCGCAACAAGCACTTAGCCGGTATGAAGAAATTCTCGGCCGAAAAAACCTTGCTTTATGTACATGGCTCTACTTATCCAGCAGAAACTGCCTTTGATTTATCTCTTGGTGGAACTTCTTGGATGGAATATATGGCTGCTAGAGGATATGACGTTTGGTTGGTAGATTTGCGCGGTTATGGCAAGTCAACACGTCCTCTAGAGATGGATCAACCGGCCGATCAAAATCCCCCCATTGTGCGCACAGATGTGGCAGTGAAAGATGTTTCAAGTGCTGTCGATTACATTTTGAAAAAGCGCAATATTCAAAAGATCAACTTACTTGGTTGGTCTTGGGGTACTACCATCATGGGTAAGTACACTACTGAAAATAACGAGAAGGTCAATAAATTGGTGTTATATGCCCCACAATGGCTTCGTCAGGGTGGTGCACCATTAACTGATAAGGGCGGGGCATTAGGTGCCTATAGAGTGGCATCTATTACCGATGCAAAAAATCGTTGGCTGACCGGAGTGCCTGAAAGCGCTAAAGCCACACTTATTCCACAGGGTTGGTTTGAAAAATGGTCAGAAGCGACCTTTGATACTGATCCCTGGGGGAAAAATCAAACGCCTAAAAAATTGCGCGCACCTAATGGAACAGTCCAAGATGCTCGGGAGTATTGGACAGCAGGTAAGCCAGTATATGAGCCAAAGGACATCCGTGTTCCGGTGATGTTGGTACATGCAGAGTGGGATGCTGACTTGCCTAGCTACATGATGTATGAATACTTCACCAAACTAGAAAATGCCCCTTACAAAATCATGTTGCAGATTAGTGAGGGCACTCACACCATCATTATGGAAAAAAATCGCATGCTGATGTTTGCTGGCGTTCAAGAATTCTTAGATAGTAATTTCAAGCCAGAGAAATAAGATAGGCTAAAAGTGATTAATTGAAAAAGGTAAGGCTCTAGATTTTCTAGAGCCTTTACTGATTGCGATAATGCTTAGGTCAATTTACTCATCCTTGATGGTATTTTGTAATATGCCAATAGATTCAATTTCGATCTCACAAATATCGCCTGGCTTCATGAAGACCGGGGGTGTTCTTGCATAACCCACACCAGCAGGTGTACCGGTAATCACCACATCCCCTGGTTCTAAAGTCATACACTCGGTGATCAATACAATGGTCTCTGCAACACCCCATAAGAAATCTTTCGTATTGGCGTTTTGCATTACTTGACCATTTAAGCGAGATTGAATATTTAAACCATGGCATCCAGAAGGAAGCTCATCTGGTGTCACAAGGTATGGACCAAATGCACCAGTTTGATCAAAATTCTTACCAATGGTCCACTGAGTAGTTTTGCGTTGGTAATCTCGAATACTGCCGTCATTAAATATGCTGTACCCGGCAACACAATCTAAGGCATTTTCTAAGGTGAGGTGCCGAGCCTGTTTACCAACAATAAAAGCCAGCTCCGCTTCGTAATCTAGTTTGTCTGAAACTTTTGGGCGGACAATTGGGCTTAAATGTGCAGTGAGTGAGCTTGAACCTCGCATAAAAAAACTAGGATATTCAGGTCTAGCATTGCCACCTTCTTTTGCATGGTCAGCATAATTCAGACCCAAGCAGACGATCTTTCCGGGTTTTTCGATTGGGATCTTGAAGGTAATATTGCTTAGATTACCGGTAATTGCTTTGGAATTTGCAATGGCTGCACTGATTCGATCTAACTGCTCTTGAGATTGAATAATGGCTTGTAAGTTATTGGATATTAGCGGATCTGTGGCGCATAAATCAATAAAGGAATTTAGCTTATCTTTTGAGAGTGCTCCTACACTTTCAACTCCATCCGAGCCCTTAAAGCCAAATAACCTCATGTCAACGCCTCCAATTAAATTGATTTATGGTCAGTTTCCGCAGTATAGGACACTCTAAGCGACCATGAAGATCCATTACCGGCTAGACTAATTGACGCTATGGCATACCAAAGTGTGATAACTTTCCATTAGCTGTTTATGAATAGCGCTACCTACAAGAATGAAAAGCATAAAAACAGAATGAAGATACCAAGTAAGTCGATGAATGGTGGTCACATATTGGCAAATGCTTTAGTAAGGCAGGGAGTGGACATTGCTTTTGGAGTCCCCGGTGAGAGTTTTTTGCCTTTACTAAATGGTCTGGTGGACCATCCAGATTTTCGGTTTATTACTTGTCGTCAAGAGGGCGGCGCTGCCTACATGGCAGAGGCTTATGCAAAATTGACGGGACATCCGGGGGTGCTGATGGTGACGCGTGGACCTGGCGCCTCAAATGCCATGATCGGTATGCATACAGCCTATCAAGATGCAACTCCAATGGTTTTGCTAGTTGGTCAAGTTGGCACAGACATGGTCGAACGTGATGCGTTCCAAGAAATTGACTATCGGCGCATGTATTCAGAATGCGCAAAATGGGTTGGTAGCATTGATCGTGTAGATCGTATCGATGAATTTGTATCACATGCATTCCATGTAGCTCAAGCAGGGCGCAAAGGTCCTGTTGTCTTGGCTCTGCCTGAAGATATGTTGTACCTGCCTGGACAAGAGAATCCTGTTAAACCAGCCCATATTATTCAGCCAGGATTAGATGTTAATCAGTTTAATTTGGCGATGAAAATATTCACATCGGCTCATAATCCAATGGTTATTGCAGGTGGTGGCAATTGGAACAGCAAAGCCTGTGAGGATTTGCGCAGATGGGCAAATAGGGAGGGCGTGCCAGTAGCCACCAGCTTTCGGGCGCAGGACGTGATTGATAACCTAGACTCTGCATTTGCGGGTGATCTGGGCATTGGCGCTAACCCCTCTTTAGTAAAGCGTATTGGGGACGCAGATGTTCTCTTGGTGATTGGAGAGCGATTAGGGGAGATGACCACTGCTGGATACACCCTATTTTCCGTACCCCAAGCTAAAAATACTTTAATTCATGTGCTTTCCGGTTCAGAAGATCTGGGTCGCGTCTATCGCCCAGACTTTGCCATTAATTGCAGCCCAGAAAATTTCTGTGAAGCCCTCAAGAATATCAAGATGGGTGATCAATATGATCGTGCGGCCATGAACGCAGCGCATGCTGATTATTTAGCATTTGCTAGCCCAGTTACGGTTCCCGGTGATTTGCAATTGGCCCACATCATGAGTTCATTGCCAAACTCGATTCCGCGTGATGCCATTGTGACTAATGGCGCTGGTAACTTTGCTACCTGGGTGCATCGCTTCTATCCTTATGGACCTTATAAAACGCAATTGGCCCCTGCCAATGGATCAATGGGCTATGGTTTGCCCGCAGCAATTGCTGCAAAGATCACAAACCCTGAAAAAGTAGTCATTGCAGTCTGTGGCGACGGAGACTTTATGATGAATTGCCAAGAATTAGCTACTGCTGCACGTTACGACGCTTTCCCAATTATTTTGGTGGTTAACAACAATATGCTCGGCACTATTCGCATGCATCAGGAAAGAGAGTTTAAGTCGCGTGTAATCGCAACTGGCCTAACCAATCCCGATTTTGTGAAGTTTGCTGACAGCTTTGGGATGCCTGGATATAGAGTCACTAAAACAGAAGAATTTGCTCCAGTATTTGCGCGGGCACTTGCCAGCAAAAAGGGAGCCTTAATCGAATTGGTCTTGGATCAAGACGTCATCTCACCAAGCAAGCTCTTATCTCAACTTGGGCAGTAAAAAAGAAATAGTAAGTGTAAGGAATAAAAAAGAGGAGCATTGCTCCTCTTTTGCATTGGGGATTTACAATAATTAATCCACCTTTGCCCCAGAATCCTTCACTACCTTCGTCCACTTAGCAATCTCATTTTTAATGAAGGCAGAAAATTGTGCGGGTGTATTACCCACTGGTTGGGCACCCATCGCCAGATACTTTTCTTTTACTGACGGGCTATTAATAGCCGCCATTAACACAGCACTATCTTTATTCAAAATATCTGCAGGCATGTTTGCAGGTCCAACTACACCAAACCAAGAGGTCGCTTCATAGCCTGGTAAGTTAGCCGCTTCAGCAATGGTTGGCAAGTCTGGGAACGCGGGAGAGCGTTTGGCGCTGGTAACTGCCAATGCTTTTAAACGACCCGCACGAATAAAGTTAATAGAAGAAGGAAGGTTATCAAACATAATGTCCACATTTCCTGCCATCAGGTCGGTCACTGCTGGGGGACTTCCTTTGTATGGCAGGTGAACCATATAGGTTTTCGTCATCGACTTAAAGAGTTCTCCAGCCATATGGATCGACGTGCCATTGCCGCTTGATGCCATATTGACCTTGCCGGGATTGGCTTTAGCATAAGCAATCAAATCATTTACGCTATTGATATTGTTCTTGGCCGCAAACTCAGGATTAATCACTAAAACATTGGGTAGCTCAGCCACCAGAGAAATAGGCGTGAAATCTTTAATAGGATCAAACGGTAGCTTCCCTCCGCCTTGAGTGTAGAGAGGAAGATTGATGCCATGGGTACCTACAGAAGCCATGAGCCAAGTGTAGCCATCAGGAAGTGATTTAGAAACAATTTCTGCGCCGATATTTCCCCCTGCGCCTGGCTTATTGTCGATCACGATATTCCATTTGACCGTATTGAGGAGTTCATTTTGAAGTGGTCGGGCAATATTATCAGTTGCGCCTCCAGCCGGAAATGGAACAATAAATCGTATTGGCTTATTCGGGTAATCAGTTTGAGCGAAGCTCACTTGGGTACTACCAGCGAGAAGGGCCGTAACAATCAGGATGAATTGAATGGCACGGCCAATCGTTTTTAAAGGGTTACTTTGAAGCATTGTCATCTCCTATTTATAAGAATCATTCTGATGATGATTTTTAATAGTACACATCAATCCTAATAGGTTAATCGATTAAGAGGCAATAGTGGGCGAAAGAAGCCTAAAAATGAAAAAAGCCGCCAATCAAGAGTATCCTACGGGGTCTGTGGTAAGCGTTGTCAAGATGAGTGGGAGCCTTCCCTGTGACGTGCTGCGCTAACTTGAAGGCATCAACGAAAGAATGCAATGACCAAACTGACATCCAAACCCATCCTGAAAAAAGCCAGCTTGATTCTTGCTCAAGAGTTTGCATTACCTAAAGATATTGCCTGGGCCTGGGTTACCTTATTGCTTTCTCAAGAAGAGCAAAAACGCGATAGCGAAGAGAAGCGTTATAGCCGTATTGCAGAATTTGAAGCATGGATTTTAGAATTAAGCCTACCTAGTGACCCTAAACATCTTGAATCGGGAGCGGTAAGTCCAGGAGCTGTAAAAAACTCGGCAAGAAATGTCTATGAGTGGCCGCATGAATATATTTTTGAAGAAACCGTAACTCCAAATTATCCTGATGCAAAGGTCACCTACAGTGATACGATTACTAAACCTATTTTGGATGCAGTCAAAGATGCTGGAGGAGCAGATGATCGTGCTGCATTGATGGCCATCCTCGAAGCTTATGCAAGAAAAGGCAATGAGCCCTTTGCAAATGTCACCCCAGAAGGTATTCAATGGAAGGGCAGCAATTGGACTGAAGGGGATAAATACAATCTTCTCACCCTGAAGACATTAAATAATCGCTTGGCCAATCTGCGTAAAAAGGAATTAATCTAACTCCTTTGGCCCCAGCCAGATTACATTGACATTCTATTTATCGCTACTTGAGGTTATTTAAAACAATCTGAAGTACTTGCAAGACCAGCAATAAGACTAGAGGAGATAAATCGAGAGCGCCCAGATTGGGAATAACTCGTCGAATAGGCGCGAGAAGAGGTTCCACTAACAGAGATACTAAATACTGGATTTGAGAACCTGCGCCAACCCACGAGAGAATAACGCTTGCTAACACTAGTCCAACGAGTCCAGAAAGTGTTAAATCAAGAAGGTCAATCAAGGCAAAAATAAGCCAAGACGCTGCGAAAGGGGCGGCCCCCACTATCAAAGATAGGACAATTATTTTTCCTAGGACTAGGAGGTAGGCCGCGACAAAGCTTGCCACATCAAAGCGACCGATGCTCGGAATAATCCGACGAAGTGGGAGAACAATCCAGTTCGTGAGGGGGAGCAAGTAAGCCCCAATGGAATTTCTTTGACCACTCGCAAGATTAAAAGCCAGCCACTGTAAATAGCATCGTAGAAGACAAGCGCCAGCGACAATACTTACGGCGACTTGCAGTAGAAGGTTTGCAATTTGTATCAACATCATTAGATTGTAGGGGTAATTAGGGTTGGGAGAGGCGAGTGGAGTGAGTTGGCGCAAAAGTCTTTTTACAGCTCATCAGAGCCTATCTTGGCAGGCTTACTAAACCCTAAAGAAAAAGCCCCTAGATTGCTCTAAGGGCTTTACTTATTTGGCTCCTCGACCTGGGCTCGAACCAGGGACCTACGGATTAACAGTCCGGCGCTCTACCAACTGAGCTATCGAGGAATAAGCCGATATTATAGCAAGATGAAATCATCTCTTCCTACTTCCATACAGATAGCCAAAGTACTGACCATCGCTGGGTCCGATAGTGGCGGAGGAGCGGGGCTTCAGGCTGATCTTAAGGTCATCAGCTCCCTTGGGGCTTATGGCATGTCTGTGATCACCGCAATTACCGCTCAAAACACCTTGGGAGTTACGCGTATTCAGGATGTGGATCTTGATATGGTGGAAGCCCAAATCGATGCCGTCTTCTTGGATATAGGGGTTGATGTCGTCAAAATTGGGATGCTCGCTAGCCCAGAAATTGTTCGTACAGTTGCAAAATCCTTGCGTCGTCACGGAGCAAAACGTATCGTCCTAGATCCCGTATTGCGTGCTACATCGGGTGCGAGCTTAGGTGGTGACGATACCGCTCAAGCCATGATTACCGAATTATTTCCGATGGCAACATTGATTACACCCAATTTAGATGAAGCCTCTTTATTATTGGGCCGCGATATTTCAGCACCACAAGATTTCAAGCTAGCCGCTGAAGAGTTGCTAGAGATGGGACCCCAAGCTGTCTTAATTAAGGGCGGTCATTTGGATAACACTCACACTCAACTCACTGACTATTTAATATCGCGCACACTTGAAGATGGTCTCGAGGTCATTCAAACGAAAGAGTTTAAGCACTACCGTGTCAGTACGCTCAATACCCATGGCACAGGTTGCTCGCTTGCTTCAGCTATCGCTACATATTTAGCAGAAGGTCACGACTTAAGTCATGCAGTTGCAAAAGCCATCGCCTATGTTGAGGCGGGTTTAGAAGCAGGACGCTTCTTAAACATTGGAGAGGGTCCAGGACCCTTGTGGCATATGCATGATTTTTATCCAACGGCATTATTGGATGAAAAAGACCAATAATCAATCTCGCTGACGCTTTATTGCATTAGCTCTTGCAAGTGTTTGATCGCTGCCTTTGGGTCTTTAGCTTGGGTAATCGCTCTGACAACTGCTACTGAGCCCACACCACTCTTTGATACAGCTCGAATGCTGTCTTGATCAATGCCACCAATGGCAACCAGTGGATAGTTGCTCATCAACTTCGCGTACTGATAAAGACGACCTAGACCCTGGGGTGTAGTCACCATTTTCTTGAGATTAGTAGGGAAGATTGCGCCCATAGCGATATAGCTAGGGCAAAAGCGATCTGCATAGACCATCTCTGCATAGCCGTGGGTACTCAGACCCAAGCGCAAGCCTGCCGCCCGAATTTCTTCGAGATTGGCATCTTCCATATCTTCTTGACCCAGATGAACCCCATAAGCACCCGCATCAATTGCTTCGTCCCAATAGTCGTTGATAAAGAGTAGTGTTTTGCTATCCTTTGCAGCCTCAACCGATGCTCTGATCTGTTTGCGGATTTTGGATCGATCTTCTGACTTCAATCGCAGTTGCACCGTTGGCAGTTCTGCATCGACCATGCGCTTAACCCAATCAGCATCTGGCATGACACCATATAAACCCAAACGTTTTGGACATTCCGCAAAAGCATTGGGATTCATATTGCGAGTCCAAGGCAGTAGATCAAAATGTTCAGGTCTTCTAGGCCACTTCAAAGGATTAAACCCACCATCTTGCTGAGCCATACGTGACCATGCTTTACCTAAAACCTTCGCATCCGCTTCAATAAAACCCATGTCAATGGCCGCAAGTGCACCTGCTAATTCATGATGATCAGCAGCAGATTCGTTATCAATCATGGGTGGTGGGCAATTAAGGCTAAATTGCGGAGTCGGAATACACAGGTCATCGTTGCAATGTGCAGCAACGATTTGATCGGCAAGGTCTCGAATTAGGCTCATCTGTTCAGTCTACTCAACTTTGATGCCAAAAAGGAGTTCCAACCAATGGAGTGCTAGCTTGAGCAGATTCTTGGGGTTGCATTGCACCTGATAAGTATGCAGATCGGCCAGCATCTACAGCCTTTGCAAAGGCGCTAGCCATTACTACCGGGTCCTCAGACAAGGCAACTGCGGTATTTAATAGAACCCCATCAAATCCCCATTCCATTACTGTGCATGCGTGCGATGGGAGTCCTAAGCCGGCATCTACTAAGAGTGGAACACTCAGACGATCACGTAATAGTTTCATGGCATAGGGATTTAAAGGGCCCTGGCCAGTACCAATGGGCGCAGCCCAGGGCATCACCGCTTGGCAACCCACATCCACTAAGCGTTGACACACAATGAGATCCTCGGTGCAATACGGTAGTACTTTAAAACCGTCTTTAATTAAAGTTTCCGCAGTCTGAACTAAACGCAAGGTATCTGGTTGAAGAGTGTAATCATCACCAATCAGTTCTAACTTAATCCAATCCGTTTCAAATACCTCGCGCGCCATTTGCGCAGTGGTAATGACTTCTTGAGGGCTATGACAACCAGCGGTATTGGGAAGGACCGGGACTGCCATCTTTTTGAGCAGATCCCAGAAGCCACTATGCACCTCTGCAGTGGCGCTTCCTTGGCGACGTAAGCTAACCGTGATCATTGCTGGATTTGAGGCATGCACGGCATCCTCAAGCACTTGCGGTGAAGGGTAACGTGAAGTGCCTAGCAATAGGCGACTGGCGAAACTCTCTCCATAGAGAACCAATGCATCAGCGCTATTGAGGTTATTGGGTAAAGGTGCTGTCATAAAGTGATTGATAGGGTGTTTCGTATGCGTTTTCGTATGCGTATTAGCCGCCAGTTACTGGAGCAATGACTTCAAGCTGATCATTCTCATTTAAAAGATATTCACCATGTTTCGTTTTGGGGACAAACTGTAAATTGACTGCTACTGCATAAGGCGGCTTAGCTTCAATTAAGCTGAGTGCGTCCGTAATCACGCTCTCATTCGGCAGTTCATAGGCTACTTGATTGACGATTACGCGCATAGCGGAGCCTCTTGCTTATTCGCATCTTTAGCAATGCTTAAACCCAATTCCAAGGCAGTATTGCTCTCACCATGTTCTAACAACTCCAGAGTGCAATCCAAAACTGCTGGCGCAATCATAAAACCATGGCGATAGAGACCATTGATCCTGATCAAATCAGAAAGCCCTTTATCTTTGCGAGTTTTGATTTCCGGAAGATTATTTTTCAGAGTGGGGCGACATTGGGTGGCCATTTCTAATATGCGGGCCTCAGCAAAGCCACTATGTACGGTATATATTGCACTTAGTAACTCCATGGCCGAACGTACACTCACCTCTGATAAATCATCAGATTCAATTTCAGTAGCACCAACCACATAGATATCATTTTCCTTTGGTGCGATATAGATTGGGTAGCGTGGATGGATTAAACGAGTGGGGCGCTTCAGTTTCACTTCAGGCGCATACAAGCGTACAACTTCACCGCGAACACCGCGTAATGCATTACCGCTATTAGACGTCCAAGCATTCTTTGCACCTGTACCACGGCAGTCAATGACAGCTTGATAAGAGTCCTCTTTTCGAAGATCGTCTGGATTTATCTCGGTGTTCCAGTGGCAATGAACCTGAAGATGAGCTAGTTCAATCAGGAGCGCATCTAATAGCTGGCGATTGTCTAGCTGGCCTTCATTGGGTAAATACAAGCCTTGTGTAAAGCGATCTGCAACACTAGGCTCGATATCACGTAAGGATTGGCTGTCTAATTTTTGTGGGGCAGCTAGCTGTTTGTTATTACGACTATTTCTTTCGAGGTGGGCTGTAAAACGTTCTGCATCACTTGCATCTTGACGGTGCCACAAAATCAATGTGCCATTTTGTTGAAAAAATACTGGCGCTGAAAGTTCTGCAATCAATTGCTTCCAACGCGGCAAACTATGAATGCCCATTCGAACAACGTTATCTTCAGTGATAGCAGACTCAGCTAGGGGAGCGAGCATGGCTGCTGCAATTCGAGCAGGCGACAAATCAGCATCTGAATTGCCTTTCTCAAAAAGATCCACCTGTGCTCCGCGCTTAGCAAGTGCAACAGCAAGCATCCGGCCCATCAGACCGGCGCCTACTATTGCATATTTGCTATTAGCGAACTTGCTCATGGATATCACTTACTGATAGATCTCGCTACCGCGTTTACGGAACTCTGCTGACATTTCTTCCATACCCTTTTCAGCTTCCTGCACCACATCCTTTACTTCTGCAATCGGAATTACCTTAAGCGCTATCTTTGGATTGCCATCAGCATCTAATGTAGCGGCATAGTCGCGCACTTCCTGTGTGATCTTCATGGAGCAGAATTTCGGACCACACATCGAACAGAAGTGAGCAATCTTGGCACCTTCTGCTGGCAAGGTTGCATCATGGTATTCGCGTGCACGTTCAGGGTCGAGGCCCAGATTAAATTGATCTTCCCAGCGGAATTCAAAGCGGGCTTTGGATAGAGCGTTATCACGAACTTGGGCACCCGGTAATCCTTTAGCCAGGTCAGCACCATGAGCAGCAATCTTGTAAGTAATGATGCCTACGCGAACATCTTCTTTATCCGGTAAACCTAGATGCTCTTTAGGGGTCACATAACAAAGCATGGCAGTGCCATACCAACCAATTTGCGCTGCACCAATGCCACTCGTAATGTGATCGTAGCCAGGAGCAATATCGGTAATCAATGGTCCAAGGGTATAGAAGGGGGCTTCCAAGCAGTGCTTCAGCTCTTCAGTCATATTTTCTTCGATGCGTTGCATTGGTACGTGGCCCGGACCTTCGATCATGACTTGAACATCATGCTTCCATGCTTTAGCAGTGAGTTCGCCAAGGGTGTGAAGTTCGCCAAACTGCGCAGCATCGTTAGAGTCCGCAATACATCCAGGACGTAAACCGTCACCCAAACTAAATGACACGTCATACGCTTTCATGATTTCGCAGATCTCATCAAACTTGGTATAGAGGAAGTTTTCTTTATGGTGAGCTAGGCACCACTTCGCCATGATGGATCCACCACGAGAAACAATGCCAGTAAGACGCTCAGCAGTTAAAGGCACGTAGCGAAGGAGAACGCCTGCATGAATAGTGAAGTAGTCAACCCCTTGTTCAGCTTGTTCAACCAAGGTATCGCGGAACATTTCCCAAGTGAGGTCTTCGGCAATACCGCCGGTCTTATCCAAAGCTTGGTAAATCGGTACCGTACCAATTGGAACAGGTGAGTTACGAATAATCCACTCACGCGTTTCATGAATATGTTTACCAGTAGAAAGATCCATGATGGTATCGGCGCCCCAACGAATCGACCAAACCATTTTCTCAACTTCTTCGTTAATGGACGATGTCACAGCTGAGTTACCGAGGTTGCCATTAATTTTCACGCGGAAGTTACGACCAATAATCATTGGCTCTAACTCAGGGTGGTTGATATTGGCAGGGATGATTGCACGACCAGCAGCAATCTCAGAACGCACAAACTCACCTGTCACAATGTCAGGTAGGTTTGCGCCATAAGACTTGCCTGGGTGTTGCTTAAGGAGTTGTTTATAGGCAGGATCTTTGCGCAGTTGCTCTAAGCCCATCGATTCACGCAAAGCGACGTATTCCATTTCAGGAGTCACGATGCCTTGGCGAGCGTAATACATCTGACTGACATTGCTTCCAGCTTTAGCAACGCGAGGTGCACTGATGTGGGCAAATCGTAATTTTTGGGTTGCTTCATCCTGTGAGCGTGAAACACCATACTCAGAACTTGGACCAGCTAGTTGAACGGTATCGTTGCGTTCCTCAATCCAACGATCGCGCAATCTTGGTAAACCATTTTCCAGATTGATCACAATTTCTGGATCGCTATAGGGTCCAGATGTGTCATAGACCGGTACGGGTGGGTTCGGGATCATTTCTTCACCAACACGTGTAGGCAATTGCTCAATCATTCGAATTGGCGCTTTAATATCCGCATGCGAACCTTGTAAATAGGTTTTACTTGATGCGGGATAGGCGAACTTCTGGCCGAAGTCGCGTTCCAAACTTTTTAAGCTTGGAATTTCATGTTTAGTTTTTTGCTTGTCTTTACTCACGTCCATCTCCTAGCTGTTTTAGATGGACGAAACCGGGTGTCGGTCTGATGTAACTTCCCACGCCAGCATTACCTGGATCGGGTTCTAGGGTCTTTCTCAGCGCCTTTAGGCAAAATCTGCCATACAGGGCACCCCTGTTTCATCCTTAATGAGGATTTAACCACGAATTGAGGTGAAGCCCCAGGATTGTTATCAAGATGCCCTGGAGATAACTTTAAAGTTACTTATTGCAGCGCAATATATAGTCGGCGGTCACAAATGCTGCATCGCTGGTAAATTCATCAGCCAGAATGCGGGCCGCTGCCTCAGCGAGAGAGATTTCAATAAAGCCGCTGACTTCACCATCATGATTGGTAGGCATAAAGTTTGCAGGAAGCTCTAAGTCATACACATAGAGTTGCTCATCATGAAATCCACGTCCAGGAATGGGTCGTCGCATATGGATTCGGCCAACAGGTTCAATTTGATCAGCAATTTGCGGGGGGACGCCAGCTTCTTCCCATAATTCTCTACGAGCACAGACCCAAGGTGTTTCATCAGCAGAAATACCGCCAGCTGCAATGTTATCTAGCTTTCCTGGATCGGTTGGTTTCGTTTCACTACGCCTACCTAGCCAAATGGAGCCGCTCTTGGTATAGCCATTGATATGCGTAGCCATGCTACGAAAACCAAAGGTGCGAAAAGCAGCGCGTTCTAAGCGAAAGTATTTATGCCCATTCTGATCAAGCCAGGCGAAATCTTCATTACGCCATCCAGGGATGTAGCCACCCAAGCGCATTTGGTCTGCTAGTTGGTAAAGGCTATTTGAAAGTTCTCTAGGGCGCCCTGAATGAATTGTCATTCGATCATTGCTGATGGAGATTAATGGAATCGATGCTTTGTTAATGAACTCTTGAATGTAAGGAATGAACTCTGGATTTAAATGACCAATAATCTCTTCGCCAAGAGTGCCGCGTGAAAAATAAATCGGCATAAAGTCAGCAGGAGCAGATCGAGCCGTGTTTTGGAGCATTTCCTCAAGGGCGGCTAGTGTGCTGGTTGAAAGACTGGTCATGGGACTAAGTGTAAGGGAACTGATTGCTGGGCGGATGAAATTTGTAGGCCCCCAATAACACAAAAGAGCCAGGTCTAGATAAGAATTATTTATTTGCGTGCGCAGCAAACTACAGAAGTAAGGCCTGCTGATTATTTAAGCAACCTAGGTGAGGCTATACAAATCTACGACTTACGAAAACTTTTATCAATTTATCCACAATGCCTGTGGATAAGTATGGAATATTTCTTGGTCCCGCCGACAGGAATCGAACCTGTATCCCACGCTTAGGAGGCATGTGCACTATCCATTGTGCTACGGCGAGAATGAAATTAATTTAAAAATGTGCTATGGATTGAGTATCAAAAGTTTTGCACATTACCATCCGCATAATGCCCAAACTTGATTGGTCATCGCCACCATCATATCCGGAGCATAGTATGCAGAAAAAATCAAAAACAATACAAAGAAGGCGAAAACATAAAATATTCTTTGCAAGAGCAATTTTCTCTTATAAGGTCTTGACGCTATTTTGATCACGCGTTTACCGTTCTTGTAATAGCCCGCTCTTTCACGGGTAAGTTCACGAGGAAAGCAAAAACGCCAAGAACAATTGCAATTTCCCAAACAATCAAATAGGAGCCTGTGCGGTCAAATAAATATCCGCCAAAGAAAGCGCCGCAAAAACTACCCAACTGATGTGAGAAGAATACTAATCCCGATAGCATGGTGAGGTATTTAACACCAAAGATTTGCGCAACGATGCCGTTTGTCAGTGGGATGGTAGAGAGCCATAAAAATCCCATGATGGCCGCGAAGATGTAGGTGCTCATGGGAGATGGTGGAATCAGTAGAAATGCCGTGATGGCGATTGAACGGCCTAGATAGATAGCAGAAAGTAAATAGCGCTTCGGAAAGCGTTGACCCAAAATACCCGAGCTATATGTACCAAATATATTGAATAAGCCAATCAATGCAAGTGCTGTAGTGGCAACTACGGGTGCACCTACTGCTGGATAGGATGATGATAGATCTTTCAGATAGGGCGCTAAGTGAACTGCAATAAATACCACCTGAAATCCACAAACAAAATATCCCAAGGTGAGTAATTGAAAGCTAGGATTATTCATTGCTTCTTTTAACGCTTGCTTGATTGTTTGATCACCCAGATTGTGATGATGAACAAAATCTTTTTCACGCAACATGAATGCCGTTGGAATCATGAGGCTTGCCAAGATTGCCAATAGCAAGAGTGCATCTTGCTGTCCAAAGGCGCTTAGCAATCCTTGTTCGACTGGGATCATTAAGAATTGACCGAAGGATCCAGCGGCAGCTGCAATGCCCATCGCCCACACTCGTTTGTCTGGAGCAACGTTACGCCCTAAGATTCCGTAGATCACGCTATACGTCGTGGCTGTTAAAGCTAAACCAATGAGTAAGCCACCCGCTAAGGTGAAGTCCAATACATCAGTTGAAATAGCCATGCCAGCTAAACCCAGCGCATAGAGCACGCCACCCGCAAGCATGATCTTGAACGCACCATAGCGATCAGCTAGCGCGCCAGTAATGGGTTGTACTGCGCCCCAAAACAGATTTTGTAAGGCAATAGTGAGGGCAAATGTCTCCCGACCCCAGCCATTGGCTGAGGTGATGGGTAAATTAAATAAGCCAAAACCATGTCGTATGCCCATGGAGAGCGTTACCATCAGGCCGCCAAAAATGAGGACCTGTTTCATGGATAAGCCGGACTTGGCAGCGGTGCGATGCATGCTTTAGATGATCCCTTTACGGCGGAGTTCTTCTATTGTCTCGGAATTGAAGTTCAGTCGATCGTGCAATACCTCATTGGTATGTTGACCAAGCGTAGGTGGTGCCATACGCACTTCAGTGGGTGTCTTGGAGAGTTTCATGGGGCTGGCTACCAACTTCATATTGCCAGCAGTAGGATGCGGAACTTCGATCTGCACGTTTCTAGCAATCACCTGTTCGTTTTCAAAGACTTCCTTGAAATTATTAATAGGGCCACAGGGAACATTGGCTTTTTCTAATAAGGCAATCCATGCCCCCTTGGTCTTCTTGCGAGTCATCTGCTCTAAAAGAGGAATGAGCTGTTTGCGATGTTGGACGCGTAAGGGGTTTGTGAAATAGAGGGGGTTATCTGCGAGGTGCGCTTCGCCACCGACAGTAACAAAATGACGATACTGTCCGTCATTGCCAGCTCCCACAATCATCCAGCCGTCAGACGTCGGAAAGGTTTGGTAGGGCACAATAATCGCTGAGGCATTACCCCAGCGTTTTGGAATTTCGCCTGAAGTGAGATAGGCACTCGATACATTGGCCATCACTGCAATCTGTGTATCTAACAGGGACATATCAATGTATTGACCTTCACCAGAGCGGTCGCGATGGACTATTGCAGCCAGTATCGCTGTGCTGGCATACATTCCCGTGAAGATGTCGGCAATGGCAACACCCGATTTTTGTGGGCTAGCCCCTTCAAAATCCTCGGCTTCGCCAGTAACACTCATAAAACCACCCATGCCCTGAATGATGAAATCATAGCCAGCGCGATTGGCATAAGGACCGGTTTGACCAAACCCGGTAATGGAGCAATAGATCAAATCGGACTTCATCTTTTTGAGGCTTTCGTAATCGAGGCCGTATTTAATGAGGTCACCAAATTTGTAATTTTCAATAACAACATCCGATTCTGAAGCTAACTGGCGAATGATGTTCTGACCTTCTGGCTTGCTGATATCCACCGTAATGGAGCGTTTATTGCGGTTAATGCAAATAAAATAGGCAGACTCTTCAGTGTCCTTGCCTTGGGCATCTTTAACAAAAGGAGGGCCCCAATGGCGGGTATCGTCACCCGAACCTGGACGCTCTACTTTAATGACATCAGCCCCTAAATCCGCTAAATTCTGGGCGCACCAAGGCCCTGCCAGCACTCGGCTAAGGTCTAAAACGCGGATATGACTTAAGGCTCCCATGCCCCAATTTTGGCATGGATGACAGGGGAATACCTGAAAATTTGAGCTTAGACTCCAGACATGACTACAATTTGCGCGCATGGCTACCCGTAAAACTTCCGAATACAGCGAATCGTCGATTCAGGTCCTAAAAGGCTTAGAACCAGTCCGTCAACGGCCGGGGATGTACACCCGCACCGATAATCCTTTGCATGTTATCCAGGAGGTGCTAGATAACGCATCTGATGAAGCCCTAGGGGGTTTTGGTAAGCAAATTATTGTGACCATGCATACCGATGGCAGTGTGAGCGTGGAGGATGATGGTCGAGGCATCCCCGTCGGAATGCATCCTACAGAAAAATTACCCGTAGTAGAAATTGTCTTTACCCAACTGCATGCTGGTGGCAAATTTGAAAAAGGTTCTGGCGGCGCCTATGCCTTCTCAGGAGGCTTGCATGGCGTTGGCGTTTCGGTTACCAATGCGCTATCTAAAAGATTGGAAGTAACCGTTTGGCGTGATGGACAAGTTTCCACCTTGACCTTTGCTGACGGCAGAGTGATTGAAAAGCTCAAAACCAAGCCGTCGTCTAAAGATGATAAAGCGCACGGAACGCGGGTCCGAGCATGGCCTGACGGAAAGTATTTCGATAGCTCAACTATTCCGATGTCTGACCTGATTCGTCTCTTGCGTTCCAAGGCGGTGTTATTGCCTGGCGTTAAAGTCACACTCATTCAAGAAAAGTCTGGTGAGAGCCAAACGTGGCAGTACGCACAAGGCTTGCGCGGCTATTTAAATGAAGCGATTGCTCAAGCAGGACATGGCCCGGAGGTGATTCCGCCATTTGAGGGTGAACAATATGCCACTGGCAATAGTGAAGATGATTCATTTGCCGAAGGTGAGGGCGCTGCCTGGGTAGTCAGCTGGACTGAAGACGGTGCACCTGTGCGTGAAAGCTATGTCAATCTGATTCCAACGCCTGCAGGTGGTACGCATGAAAGTGGTTTGCGCGAAGGCCTCTTTAATGCAGTGAAGGGGTTCATTGAAATGCATGCTTTGCAACCCAAGGGTGTGAAGTTAATGCCTGAAGACGTATTTGCACGAGCATCTTTTATCTTGTCTGCAAAAGTGTTAGATCCGCAATTTCAGGGGCAAATTAAGGAGCGGCTGAATTCACGCGATGCCGTCCGTTTGGTTTCTGGCTATGCAAAATCTGCATTAGAGCTTTGGCTCAATCAACACGTGGATTACGGTCGTAAGCTGGCTGATTTGGTTATCAAGCAGGCACAAGCCAGAACCAGAGCTGGTCAAAAAGTAGAGAAGAGAAAATCCTCTGGAGTTGCGGTCTTGCCTGGTAAGTTGACTGACTGCGAAAGCCAAGATATCGCCATGAATGAGATCTTCTTGGTTGAGGGTGATTCTGCGGGTGGCTCAGCCAAAATGGGTCGCAATAAGGAATACCAAGCCATCCTGCCACTCCGCGGCAAGGTATTGAATACTTGGGAGGCCGAGCGCGATCGTTTATTTGCAAACAATGAAGTCCACGACATTGCTGTGGCGATCGGTGTAGATCCGCATGGGATAAATGACAATCCAGATTTATCGAACTTGCGTTATGGCAAGGTTTGCATTTTGTCTGATGCTGACGTAGATGGTGCGCATATTCAAGTCCTCTTATTGACCTTGTTTTACAAGCATTTCCCTAAACTCATTGATTTAGGACATATCCATATTTCTCGTCCACCGCTTTTCAGGGTGGATGCCCCGGCGCGCGGTAAAAAGCCAGCACAAAAGATTTACGCTTTAGACGCGAGTGAATTACAAGCGATTGAAGATAAATTACGTAAAGATGGTGTGAAAGAATCTGCATGGCAAATCTCCCGCTTTAAAGGTTTGGGCGAGATGAGTGCAGAGCAGTTATGGGACACCACCTTAAATCCAGACACACGCCGTCTTTTACCCGTGACCTTGGGATCCTGGACAGAAGATGAAACTTTCAAAACCATGGATATGCTGATGGGTAAGTCTGAATCGGGTGCAAGACGCGATTGGCTCGAAGAGCGTGGTAACGAAGTTGAGGCAGATATCTAATGGCTACAAAGAAAACTCCAGGTAAGCATGATGCTGCTGAACAAGCAGATCTATTTGCCAATCCAATTGATATAGATATTGTTGAAGTTAATGAAGCGCCTGTAGTAGCGGCTTCACCTCAAGGACCAAAAGACCCGCACGATCCAAAAACAATCGATTTAAATGAAGATGGTAAAGATAGTCTGACGCTCGCAGTCTATGCTGAGCGCGCCTATCTGGATTACGCCATTAGCGTAGTCAAAGGTCGTGCATTACCTGATGTAGCAGATGGACAAAAACCAGTGCAGCGCCGAATTTTGTTCTCGATGAGCGAAATGGGATTACGCGCTGATGCAAAACCAGTCAAGAGTGCGCGTGTGGTTGGTGACGTCCTTGGTAAGTTTCACCCGCATGGTGATCAATCTGCTTATGACGCCTTAGTGCGTTTGGCGCAAAGTTTTTCTTTGCGCTACCCATTAATCGATGGCCAGGGTAACTTTGGATCGCGTGATGGTGATGGCGCGGCTGCGATGCGTTATACCGAAGCCCGATTAACGAAGATTGCTGGGCTCTTGATGAGCGAAATTGATCAAGGAACAGTTGATTTCGCCCCAAACTATGATGGATCATTCCAGGAGCCGAAGTTACTGCCAGCGCGCTTACCCTTTGTTCTCCTCAATGGCGCTTCTGGTATTGCAGTGGGTATGGCTACAGAAATCCCATCACATAACTTGCGTGAAGTAGCTGCTGCAGCAATTGCCTTAATGAAGTCCCCCAAGATGTCTACGTCTGACTTGCTTGGAATCATGCCGGGTCCAGACTATCCAGGCGGTGGTCAAATCATTTCATCGGCAGCAGAAATTGCGCAGATTTATGAGGCAGGGCGTGGCAGTATCAAAGTACGTGCGCGTTGGTCAGTAGAAGAATTGGCTCGTGGCCAATGGCAGATCGTTGTGAATGAGTTACCACCAGCAACTTCATCACAGCGTGTACTGCAAGAGATTGAAGAGATTACCAATCCTAAAGTGAAGGTGGGTAAAAAAACACTGACTCCCGAGCAAAACAATCTTAAGTCCACCATCCTGAATGTCTTAGATGGTGTGCGTGATGAATCCAGCAAAGATGCTGCAGTGCGTCTGGTATTTGAGCCTAAGAGTAAAAATATTGATGTCAATGAGTTCGTGAACCTCTTATTGGCCCATACCTCTCTTGAGTGCAATGCGCCAATGAACCTGGTGATGATTGGAAATGATGGACGTCCACGTCAAAAGGGTCTCAAAGAGATTCTGACGGAGTGGGTGGAATTCAGAGTGGCTACGGTTACCCGTCGTACTCAGCATCGCTTAGGTAAAGTCAAAGACCGCATGCATATCTTGGAAGGTCGATTAATCGTTCTTCTCAATATTGATAAGGTAATCAAGATCATTCGCAATAGCGATGAGCCTAAAGCCGATTTGATTAAAGAATTTAAGCTGAGTGATCGTCAGGCTGAAGATATTCTCGATATTCGTTTGCGTCAATTAGCCCGTCTTGAGGGCATCAAAATTGAGCAAGAGCTCAAAGAGCTGAAGGCTGAGCGTGATGATTTAGAAGGTCTGCTACAAAGTGATGCCATCTTGCGCAAGCGTATCATTAAAGAAATTGAATCGGATATGAAAGATTTCGGTGATGATCGCCGCACCCTCATTCAAGAAGATAAGCGTGCTATTGCGGAAACCAAAGTGATTGATGAGCCCGTGACGGTCATCGTTTCCCAAAAAGGTTGGGTGCGTGTGCGCCAAGGTCATGAGCATGATGCAACTCAATTTAGCTTTAAAGCGGGTGATGGAATGTATACCACCTTTGAAGTTCGAACCGTTGATGTCATACAAGGTTTCGGTAGTGATGGTCGCGTCTACACAGTGCCAGTGAGTGAATTACCAGGCGCCCGTGGTGATGGTTCGCCATTAACCAGTTTTGTCAATTTGGCTGCCGGTTCACAAATGGTTGCGTACTATGCTGGGCAACCCGATGACTTGGTATTGCTTTCCACTAAAGCAGGCTATGGGTTCTTGGCCAATGTTGCAGATATGACTACGCGTAATAAAGCGGGTAAATCTTTTGTCAGCATCGATACCAAAGTTCCTGGTGACGCACCTTTGGGAGCCGTCAAGGTTAAAGTAGGTATGAAGCAGGTTGCTTGTTTATCTGAGGCATCCAAGTTGTTGGTATTCCCATTAGATGAGTTAAAGCGCTTACCGACTGGTGGTAAAGGCGTGATCTTGATGGGCTTGGACGATAAAGAATTTTTAGCTTCTGCAATTGCCGTTGGTTCAGATGGGGCTACTTATGCTGGCGCTGGCCGTGCAGGTAAGCCAACTGAACTCAACTTGGACGCCAAGACACTTAAATCATTTGCGGGTAATCGTGCGCGCAAGGGACACTTTGTTGAACCTCGCCTAAAAGACGGCAAGCTCATAGCCAATTGAGGAAAGTTGGCGTTAATTCTTCTGCGGAATGTTAACGCCATATTTAACTGCAATGACTTCTGCCAGAATGGATACAGCAATTTCTGGTGGAGTGAGAGCGCCAATATAAAGTCCAACTGGGCCATGAAGTCTATCGACTTGTTCTTTATTTAAGTCAAACTCCATGAGGCGATCTTTACGCTTCTGAGTATTTTTACGGCTACCTAGGGCTCCAACATAAAAAGCAGGCGAGCGTAGGGCCTCCATGAGTGCCATATCGTCTAACTTTGGATCGTGAGTTAATGCAACAACTGCGGTATGGGGGTCGACACCAATTTCCAGTAAGACATCATCGGGCATGCCTTTAATAAAGGTGAGGTCATTGCGATTCAGACCTTCGGCATATTCTTCACGAGGGTCTATTACGATCACCTCAAAGTCAGAGGCGAGCGCAAAGTCAGCAGTGTAGAGTGAGAGTTGACCGGCGCCGATGATCACCATGCGCCAACGGGGTCCATAGGTAGTGACCATTTTCTGCTCTGTGCAGACGAACTCATCATTGCGATTGCCGATATCAAGAGTAGATTTACCAGTGAGTAAATGGACGGTACGGCTCGTGATCTGATGTGTAGTGATTGCCTCGAGTAATTTTTCTAAGATAGCCAATTCAGGTTTTGGCTCAACGAGTAGACGCAGAGTACCGCCGCAAGGCAGTCCAAAGCGAGCAGCCTCTTGCTGGCTAACTCCATATATAACCATTTCTGGGGTATCACGAGTCAGAATTTCAGTCTGAACTCGGCGAATCAAATCATCTTCAACACACCCGCCAGATACCGATCCTGCGACTTGACCGTCCTCACGGATGGCGAGCCATGAGCCTACAGGGCGTGGGGCAGATCCCCAAGTTTGGACGACTGTGGCAATGGCTAGGGAGTGACCCGCTTTAAGCCAACTGACGGCAGAATTGAGAACGCTCAAATCAGTACTATTCATGCTGTGTTTTGTCTTTATGGTTTATTTTTCTTATTTCCTATTTATTATCACTCTAATGACTTCTTTAGGTAAACCTTCCTCTCACCCCAACTTGCGCCTAGCGGTACTCTTGCTTGCAGCAGGTGAGGGCAGCCGTTTAGGTTCAATCCCTAAAGCTTTATTAATGCTAGAGGGACAAAGCCTGTTGAAGCGCTTTTGCCAAACAGTGCAAACACTTTCCCCTGTAGAGGTCTTGGTGGTGACAGGCTTTCATGGTCCTGCAATTGAGGCTGAAGTACATCATGTGAAGCAAGAGCTGGATCTATCTATTAATCTGGTCCGTAACCCTAATCCAGAATTAGGTCAATCATCCTCGGTGCGACTTGGACTAGAGTCCTTAAAAAGTAATTACGACGTTCTGCTGGTTGCCTTAGGTGATCAACCGGCCATAGGGGCTAGAGAAATCATTGCTTTGCTCGTTCAGTTTGAGAAGCGAACAGATCCAGAAGAAATCATTCTGCCCCTATTTGGACAGCAACGTGGGAACCCAGTGTTGCTCTCCAAAAAAGTGATTGAAGCTATTTTGGCAACCCCAGCAATGGTATGCAGACCCTTTATGGACCAACATCCAGAGCTTGTAAGAGCTTTTAATACTGAGAATGACGCCTATATACTGGATGTCGATACACCAGCCGACATCCGGAAGTTTGGGTTAAAGCAGACTTAAATCTCAGCGATTAATTCAATTTCCACGCAGGCGCCTAAGGGGATTTGTGCCACACCAAAAGCACTGCGAGCATGCTTGCCAGCGTCGCCAAATACTTCGAAGAGCAATTCAGAGCAACCATTGATCACGAGATGTTGGTCAGTGAATTCTGAGGTGGAGTTCACTAAACCCATTACCTTAACGATGCGCTTTACTTTATCTAATGAGCCTAGGTGACATTGCAAAGTCGCAATCAAATCAATCGCAATAGCTCTCGCAGCCGCTTTACCAGTATCTGTATTCATATCCTTGCCAAGCTTGCCAACCCAGGGCTTGCCATCTTTTTTGGCAATATGCCCCGATAGAAACACCATGTTTCCAGAAGTTGCAGCCATAACGTAGGCAGCAGCAGGCGGTCCTGGTGGTGGTAAGTCTACTCCCAGGGCTTTAAGGCGTTCGCTGATATTTGTGCTCATAGTATGTTTCTAAAAAATGAAGAGAGGGTGGCAAAAAGGATAGAACAATCTTACTTGGAAAGTTGCCGCATCGCGCTTTCAAGACCATTGATCGTTACCGGGTACATGCGATCCTTGAGAAGGTTTTTCATGATATCGATGGATTGGCGATATTCCCAAACGGCTTCTGGTTCTGGGTTTAACCAAGCAAAATGTGGGAAATGATCTAGTAGTCGATTCATCCACACAGCCCCAGCTTCATGATTGTTGTATTCGACTGAGCCATTTGGGCTGAGGATTTCATAGGGAGACATGGTGGCATCGCCAACAAAAATGAGCTTGTAGTCAGAGCCATATTTATTGATGATGTCTTGAGTAGGCGTTACTTGATCGCGCCTACGACGATTGCTTTGCCAGACATGGTCATACACACAGTTGTGAAAATAATAATGCTCGAGATGTTTAAATTCTGCCTTGGCTGCGGTAAATAACTCCCCAATGCGTAGGATGTGATCATCCATGGAGCCACCAACATCCATCAACAACAATACTTTGACTTGATTGTGCCGCTCGGGCCTCATCTGAATATCGAGCATTCCTGCATTGGCTGCGGTTGAGTGAATGGTCTTATCGAGATCCAGTTCTAATACAGAGCCTTCGCGGGCAAAACGCCGCAAACGTCGTAAAGCAACTTTAATATTACGGGTCCCTAAAGCGAGATCGCTGTCATAGTCCTTAAACTCGCGGGCTTCCCAAACTTTGATGGCTGTACGATTGCCAGCACTTTCTCCGCCAATCCGGATCCCTTCAGGGTGATAGCCGCTATGGCCAAATGCGGAAGAGCCGCCAGCCCCAATCCATTTATTGCCACCCCCATGCCATTCTTTTTGTTCTTTCAGAAGTTCCTCAAGACGTTTTTTTAAGGCCTCTGGGCCGCCGAGCTTTTGAAGCGCAGCCTTTTCCTCATCCGTGAGAACGCGTTGCAGTTTTTTCTCAAGCCAATCCAGTGGGATATCCGGTGAGAGAGCAATGATTTGCTCTACGCCATTGAAGTAGGCGCCAAACACTTGATCGAAGCGATCAAAGTGTTGCTCGTCTTTCACTAAAGTCATTCTGGAGAGTTGATAAAACTCATCAATTGATGGATTGATTACTCCAGCCTTTAATGCTTCAAGTAGAGTTAAAAACTCCCGGACTGAAACAGGCACCTTGGCCTCTTTCAGCTGTAAGAAGAATTGAATCAGCATGGAATTGAATCTTTAAGTACTAACGATGATTGCGATTCATCATTACCAGCCGCTCAAAGAGATGTACATCTTGCTCATTCTTAAGTAAAGCGCCATGAAGCGGTGGCACCACGATCTTTTCTTCTTGGCTGTGAAGGGCTTGGGCAGGAATATCCTCTGCTAGCAAGAGCTTTAGCCAGTCAATCAACTCAGAAGTGGAGGGTTTCTTTTTCAGGCCGGGCAGGGAGCGTATTTGATAGAAGGACTTCAAGGCTGCGTCAAGGAGATCTTGTTTGATCTTGGGGTGATGGACATCCACGATGCGCTGCATCGTGTCGGCATCCGGAAATGCAATGTAATGAAAGAAGCAGCGACGTAAAAAAGCATCGGGCAACTCTTTCTCATTGTTTGAGGTGATGATGACTAAAGGGCGATGTTTTGCTTTAATTAATTCACGCGTTTCATAGACATAAAATTCCATGCGGTCAATTTCACGCAAAAGATCATTCGGAAATTCAATATCTGCTTTATCTATTTCATCAATTAATAAAACGGTGGGCTCATCGGCCTCAAAGGCCTGCCATAAAACGCCCTTCACAATGTAATTGCGAATGTCGTTAACTTTTTCATCGCCCAGCTGAGAATCGCGCAAACGACTGACAGCATCGTATTCATACAAACCTTGTTGTGCTTTAGTAGTCGACTTGATATGCCATTGCAACAGTGGCATGCCAAGGGCGGCAGCAACTTCTTCAGCCAACATAGTTTTGCCGGTACCTGGCTCACCTTTAATGAGAAGAGGACGTTGTAATACCATGGCGGCATTGACAGCCAATTTGAGATCATCTGTAGCAACATAGCTGCTACTGCCATCAAAGCGCGCTTGGGATTGGGCAGCGGGTTTACTCATATGGTTTACCTGGAAAAGTCATTAGTTAGGCATTCCAGTATAGGTAAATGATGGCAATCTTTCAGTGTTTTCACTGATTTTGGGCTCTGAAATGGCTAAACCTTGGTTAGGAAAGCATCTGTCCGCTATACTCTCCAAAATTGATTTAAATCAAACTCATTAATACTGATTTCTATGAAAAAACTCTCCATTCTTCCTCAATTGGTCGTATCTGCTAGCTTGGCATTTGCCGGATTTGCGGTTCAGGCTGATGAAGTTAAAGGTAATGCTGCCGCTGGTAATCCTAAAGTATGGCTTTGTGTTGGTTGCCATTCCATTCCGGACTATCGTGCAGATTACCCACTGGTATACAAAGTACCGATGTTGGGCGGCCAGAATGCCGCCTATCTTGCTAGCGCCTTAGCTGCCTACAAAAAAGGTGAAAGAAAGCATCCAACAATGCGCGCCATTGCGGGCAGTCTTTCTGATCAAGATATGGCTGATCTCGGCGAATACTATGCTGCGCAAACAGCCAGCTCACCTAACAACCCATTGAAGTGATATTTAGAGGCATTTTTATGAAAGTCGCACTAGTTACAGCAGTTTTACTCTCCAGCATTGGCCTTGCTAATTTGGCAAATGCTGCCAGCGTAGATAAAGGCCAAGCCCTTGTTGAGAAAGCCAATTGTGCTTCTTGCCATGGCGCTGGACTCAATGCACCAATTCTTCCCGTATACCCTAAGCTTGCTGGACAATATTCTGATTACATTTACTACGCTTTGAAGGCATATAAAGTAGGTAATGGCAATGCCCAATACGGTCGCAATAACGCCATCATGGGTTCACAAGTACTGGCTTTCTCTGATGCTGATATGCAAGATATTGGTGCTTATATCGCTTCGTTACCAGGGAATTTCGTAATTAAGAAATAGCCCATTTACGATTAGCAAGTTCAAATAAAGGCTTAGAATCATCTTCTAAGCCTTTATTATTTATAGGTTATTTAATTAGCGAATAGCCTCAAGCCCACGTGCCCAGTGCTTATGCATGGCAGTCTGGGCGGCTAACTCATCTCGCTTGAGGATGGCTCGTAGGATTTCCCGATGCTCCATGAGGGAGTTTTGAATACGCCCAGTACTAGTTAAAGAGTTGCGGCGGTGTAATTTCAGCACCTTGCGTAAGTCGGCAATCACGCCGTTCATCCAGCGATTCCCAGCAATTTCCTGGATTAATTCATGAAATTTCCCGTTTATTTCAAAAAATTGCTCAATATCTCGGTCGGCTGCTGCCTTTTCTAGACGGTGGTGGAGGTGGTCCAAGAGATTTAACTCTTCTTCACTGGCTTTAGTGGCTGTTACCTTAGCGGCCTGACCTTCTAAAAGGGATAAAACCGTATAGATTTGCTCTAAATCCCCGCGATTCACCTCTGTCACATAGGCCCCACGACGCATTTTGATGGTTACAAGACCCTCAGAGGCCAATACCTTAATGGCTTCACGCATCGGTGTGCGACTGATTCCAAACTGTTTAGCCAAGGTTTGCTCGTCTAACCAGCTTCCAGGGGCGAGTTGTTTGCTAAATATCTGTTCACGAAGACGATCTGCAACGTCTTCATAGAGGGGCCTATTATTCAGTATTGTATTCATAATTATGAATACATGATAACTAGACAAATTCCAAATAGTCAAGGAGAATGAGGCACATTGGATGAAATGCAACAAAATTAATCAGGAGTACTTTGTGAGTTCAGAAAACAAAAGTTCATCAAATAATTCGTGGCCAGCCTTTCCAGAGTCAAACTTGGAAGCTTGGAAAAAGGCTGCACAGAAATCAGCGCCAAATGGTGATATTGAAAAATTGGGTTGGAATACACCCGATGGCATTCAACTGAAAGCCCTCTACACAGCTGCAGATACTGAGGGATTGAATTACATCAATACCTTGCCAGGTTTTGAGCCATTTGTACGTGGACCACAAGCCACGATGTATTCCGTTCGTCCTTGGACGATTCGTCAATACGCTGGTTTTTCAACTGCACAAGAATCAAATGCCTTCTATCGCAAAGCATTAGCTGCTGGTGGACAAGGTGTTTCGGTTGCATTTGATTTGGCTACTCATCGCGGTTATGACTCCGATCATCCACGTGTTACTGGTGACGTTGGTAAAGCGGGTGTTGCAATCGACTCGGTTGAAGATATGAAGATCTTGTTTGACGAAATTCCATTGGACAAAGTATCAGTTTCCATGACGATGAACGGCGCTGTATTGCCCGTATTAGCGGGTTATATCGTTGCCGGTGAAGAGCAAGGTGTAAAGCAAGAGCAGTTATCTGGAACGATTCAGAACGACATTCTGAAAGAGTTCATGGTGCGCAATACTTATATTTACCCGCCAGAGCCATCTATTCGCATCATTGGTGACATCATTGAGTACACTGCCAAACACATGCCCAAGTTCAACTCGATTTCTATTTCGGGTTATCACATGCAAGAGGCTGGTGCCAATCAAGTTCTGGAATTGGCATTTACATTAGCTGACGGTAAAGAGTATGTCAAAACGGCCCTTGCAAAAGGATTGGATGTGGATGGCTTTGCAGGACGCTTATCCTTCTTCTTTGCCATTGGTATGAACTTCTACTTAGAAGTAGCTAAATTACGCGCGGCCCGCTTGTTGTGGTGGCGCATCATGAAATCTTTCGAGCCAAAGAATCCAAAGTCTTTGATGTTGCGCACCCATTGCCAAACATCTGGCTGGTCGTTAACTGAGCAAGACCCATACAACAATGTGGTGAGAACCACCGTTGAAGCGATGGCAGCGGTATTTGGCGGCACACAGTCATTGCATACAAACTCATTTGACGAGGCAATTGCATTGCCTTCCGAGTTTTCCAGTCGGATCGCTCGTAATACACAGTTAATTCTTCAAGAAGAAACCCATATCACTAGCGTGATCGATCCTTGGGCCGGTTCTTACATGATGGAGAACCTCACGCAAGAGATGGCTGACAAGGCCTGGGAAATCATTCAGGAAGTTGATGCCATGGGTGGCATGACAAAGGCGGTTGAAAGTGGTTGGGCTAAGTTGAAGATTGAAGCTTCAGCTGCTGAAAAGCAAGCCAAGATTGACTCAGGCTCTGATGTCATCGTTGGTGTGAATAAGTACAGGCTTGATAAAGAGGACTTGGTTGACGTACTCATGATTGATAACGATCGTGTACGTGAAGGACAGGTCGCCCTCTTAAAGGAAATTAAAGCAAAACGCGATACCAAGAAAGTAGAAGCCGCATTAGAAGCTTTGACTAAGGCTGCCGAAGACAACACGGGTAATTTGTTGGAATTGGCAGTAAACGCC
>SESA01000053.1_pt1 | contig 81034 bp, 83 predicted proteins | sample 3171451 | NCBI WGS metagenome assembly SESA01 (sample SAMN06051862, study PRJNA518727) | freshwater metagenome | biome: subpolar coniferous forest; feature: holomictic lake; material: water; isolation source: holomictic Lake 227, 8 m depth | place: Canada: near Kenora, Ontario | collected...
GAACCAGTCAGTAAACCCAAATCAGCTCCCCCTGCAGTCCATTTGCAGACCATAGGCCCCGAAGAGGCAGGGCAGCGCTTGGATAATTACTTGCTGCGCTGGGCTAAAGGAGTTCCTAAAAGTCACGTTTACCGAATTATTCGGTCTGGCGAGGTGCGGGTAAATAAGAAGCGGGCAGAGCCGACTACTCGACTGATTGAAGGTGATGTCGTTCGAGTTCCCCCAGTCCGCATCGCTGAACCATCCCAGATGGCAGCCGTTAATACCGCGCAAACTAAATCCCGTGCCCGAGGCTACTCAGACAAGATGCCAATTCTTTTTGAGGATGAAGCACTTTTAATAGTAGATAAGCCCCCGGGTTTGGCGGTGCATGGTGGTTCCGGGATTGTCTTGGGTGTCATCGAGACTTTGCGTATTACCCGCCCAGAATTGAAATTTTTAGAATTGGTTCATCGTTTGGATCGGGATACCTCAGGTGTTTTATTGTTGGCCAAAAAGCGCAGCGCTCTGGTGGAGCTCCATCGTCAAATTCGTGAAGGTCAAACGGATAAGCGCTATTACTTGCTTGCACATGGCGAAATCGAACAAGGATCCCAAGTAATGCAACTGAAGTTTCCTTTGCATAAATACTTATTACCAAATGGTGAGCGCCGTGTCCGCGTTGATCCAGAAGGCCTGCCAAGCCATACGGCATTGCGTGTGACAAAGATAATGAAACGGGAAGATACGGCCATTACTCTAGCTGAAGCGCAGCTAAAAACAGGACGCACCCATCAGATTCGAGTGCACCTGCAGAAATTGGGTCACGCCATTTTGGGTGACGATAAGTATGGTTTTGAAGATCAAGACAAGCGGATTAAATCCAAAAGACTGTATTTGCACGCTCATCTTGCTGGCTTTACACATCCCCGTACTGGTGAAAAAATGCGGATTGAATCTCCTTTGCCACCGGAGTTTGCAGCCATGATCAACAATTTCGAACCCTCAGAAGCATAAACAATGATTCAAGGAAATACCTCCGATCGTCGCTATGACCTGATTGTGTGGGATTGGGATGGAACGATCATGGATTCCACCCCGACAATCGTCGATTGCATTCAACAGGCATGTCGCGACCTGGGTTTTAAAGAGCCTGACGATACTTTAGCCAGCTCCGTTATTGGTTTGGGTATTCATGACTCTTTGCGAAGAGCGGTGCCTTGGATTGAGCCAGTGCACTTCCCAAAATTGACTGATCGTTTTCGTTATCACTATTTAGCGAAAGACCATGAGCTCGATTTGTTTGTTGGGATTCGGGAATTGCTTGAAAAGTTACGTAGCGATAAATACCTGCTGGGTGTAGCCACTGGAAAATCCAGAGTAGGCTTAGACCGTTCTTTGCAGCATCATCAAATTGGTCACCTCTTTCATGAGACACGCACTGCAGATGAATCGTTCTCAAAACCCCATCCGGGTATGTTGCTTGAACTCTCAGATGCAACTCAAGTACCCACACGCAGGATGCTAATGATTGGGGACACCACGCATGATTTAGATATGGCAGCCAACGCAGGCGTGGATGCGGTAGCGGTGACTTATGGTGCTCATCCCCCAGATACCCTAAAAACTTCACAGTCTTTAGCTCATGTAGATGATGTCGCTCAATTGTCCCAATGGCTGAAAGATCATTTAACTGCGCAGACCTAACCCTATTTGTTGCAACACTAAGGAATCAAAAGATGGAAAACAACCCTAATCCAAACTGGGAGCGTCAAGCTCTAGAGCACTTACTTTTAGAGAATCTTAAAGAGACTCGTAAAGCACGTCGCTGGAAAGCCGTATTCCGTGTTCTGACTTTGTTGGTAATAATCGGTGTAGTACTTTCGGTATTTGATTTCCATCTTCCGGGACATGGTATGGGTACTGAAAAGCACACAGCTATGGTGACTTTAGAGGGCGAGATCTCATCGAGTTCGATGGCGAATGCATTAGACATCAACTCTTCACTCGCATCTGCTTTCGAGAATGAGCAAAGTGTTGGCGTTGTTCTCCGGATTAATAGCCCAGGAGGTTCACCAGTGCAAGCGGGCATGATTAACGATGAAATTCATCGCTTACGCAAGCTGCACCCTAACAAACCCTTTTATGTAGTGGTAGAAGATATTTGCGCTTCTGGCGGTTACTACGTTGCAGTAGCAGCTGATCAGATCTTGGTAGATAAGGCCAGTTTGATTGGTTCTATTGGGGTGATTATGGAAGGCTTTGGTTTTACAGGCCTCATGGATAAATTAGGTGTGACTCGGCGCATGATTACCGCTGGCTCCAATAAAGGCATGATGGATCCGTTTAGCAAGGAAGATCCTAAACAAGTTGAAATGGTAAAAGTCATGATCGACGAAATTCATCAGCAATTTATCGCTGTAGTGAAGGAAGGTCGTGGCGCGCGCTTGAAAGAGTCGGCTGATTTATTTACTGGTCGTATCTGGAATGGCGAACAGGCAGTCAAAATTGGTTTAGTAGATGGCTATGGCACCGTTGAATCTGTTGCGCGAGATATTTTCAAAGCCCCAGAGATTCTGGACTACACCATGAAAGAAAACTTTGCGGAGCGTGTCGCTAAACGCTTTGGTGCCGAAGCTGGTGCTGCTGCTGGAAAAGCCTTAGTGAAGACGCCAGATCTGAAGTAAAAATACCAAATGAATCATCCGGCACTAGGCCAACAGTAGAAATACGGTTGGCCTGTTTTGTAATGGGGCGCAGGCTGCTTCATTGGGGTAGCGCTTGCGCCAGTCAGCAATCGAAAGTGTGGTGATCATTTCAGTTGTGAGACTGAGGTCAACGCCTAAACACAATAAGGTTTGTGGGGCTAAAGCACTCAAGCAAGCCATCAGCATGGCAGTATTGCGATAGGGTGTTTCAATCCAAATTTGGGTTTGTTGTACTTTCCTCGATTCCACTTCAAGTTGTTTGAGTTTGGCGCTACGCTCTTGAGTCTCCTGAGGCAGGTAGCCCTGGAAAGCAAACCGCTGACCATTTAAACCGCTCGCCATAAGGCCAAGCAAGATCGAACTAGGGCCAACCAAAGGCTTTACTTGCGCACCCAGCTTGTGGGCAGCTAACACTAATTCAGCACCAGGATCGGCAACACCAGGTACCCCAGCTTCCGACATCAGGCCCATATCATTGCCTGCGAGTAAGGGTTTGAGCAAATCAGCCGGCTTTACTGAATCGCCGTACTTTGCATTGCGGGCTGCACCACGCCACTCACCCATTTGCATTTCTTGAATAGCGCAAGCAAGAGGAGTAACGGCATCAATGGCTTTTAGCAAAGCGCGAGCAGTTTTGGCATCCTCAACAATCCAATGCTTGAGTTTGGCAGCTTGTGCAATAGTTTCACTCGGAAGCACCCATGGCAACTGTGCGGTGCGATCAGAATCACCCAATGTATTGGGAACTAAGTAGAGCGTGCCAAGTGTTGTCATGGATGAGTTCAAATTCAATCTACGTTTTAGATGGAATGATAAAACCGGCGTCACGCAATAAGCCGGTTAAAGCGATCAGCGGTAAGCCAATTAAGGCGGTAGGATCATCACTCTTGATGGACTCTAGAAGACTGATGCCTAGGCCTTCAGACTTGGCGCTACCCGCGCAGTCATAAGGCTCTTCAGCCAGTAAATAACTTTCTAAAATGTCATCTGATAGTTTGCGAAAGCGGACTTCAGTGGGAACGCTTAAGGTAGTTTCTATATCACCCTTCATTAAACAGAGCGCAGTATGAAAGGTCACTGTTTGGCCACCCATGAGTTGTAGTTGCGCCATCGCCCTTTCAAAATTACCAGGCTTACCAATCGCTGCGCCGCAGAGGTCAGCGACTTGATCAGAGCCAATCACCCAGGCATGGGGATGCTCTTTTGTTACTGCAGCGGCTTTTGCTTGCGCAAGGCGTAATGCTAAATCGACAGTGCTTTCGCCTGTGAGAGGGGCCTCATCTACTTGGGGTGAAATCACTTCAAACGGAATGCGCAGGCGCTCAAGAAGTTGACGGCGATACACGGAGGTGGACGCCAAAATGAGGGATGGGTTTTGGGATGAATTGCTGAAGTTGCTCATTGCCGCTGACTTTCGAAGAGACCTTGATTTAGACTGATGTCATGAATCGTAATCAAGTTTTACCTCAAGTCCAGTTATCGACCGAGCCTAGTGCCTTAAAAAAGGTCGACTTTTGTGCTCCCCATACCTATAAAGGGGCTGGATTTTTAGGCATTTCAGACCTGCCAAGGCTTGCTGAGGAGGCTTCCGCTGTCAAGGCGGGGGATGGGTTTGAGTGGCTGGTAGAGACCCATTTTGAGGATGCTCCTGGCGGCGAACCCCGTCAAATTTTGAAATTGGACCTAAAAGGGCGCCTGCATTTGATTTGTCAGCGATGCCTGCAAGACTGCGCCGTGGAATTGGATGAAAGACGCCGTTTTGTGCTGGTTAGCTCTGAGACCGAAGCTGATGACTACCCCATGGAGGATGAAGAGCAGGAGCCTTTGGTGGCAAGCCAGCATTTCAATCTCTTAGAAACCATTGAGGATGAGGTTTTACTGTCTTTACCCCTGATTCCAAAACACCCAGAGGGCTTCTGCGAACCTCATGCCTCCGTTTTTGGGGGTGAAGAAGCAGATGGCGATGCTAAAAAGCAGATAAACCCCTTTAACGTATTGAAAAATATGAAGAAAAATTCTTAATCAAGGTCTAAGTTACCTTGTTGTTTTGAGTGCGCTTTACAGAAAAATCAAGCATTTAGGTGCTTTTCCATGCTAGAATGTCGCCTTGCTTAGGAGTTCAATATGGCCGTTCAACAAAATAAAAAATCCCCATCCAAACGTGGCATGCACCGTGCGCACGACTTTTTAACCGCACCTGCTACGGCTGTTGAAGCCACAACTGGTGAGGCGCATTTGCGTCACCACATTTCCCCAAACGGCTACTATCGTGGTCGTAAAGTCGTTAAAACTAAAAACGATTAATTTTTTTAGTCTAAATAGATAGAAGCGGCTCCAGAAATAGCCGCTTTTTTCTTGGATAAATCACTTGCAGCAATCAATGAGTTTATGAGCGTTACTCTAGCTATTGATGCCATGGGCGGAGATCATGGAGTCGTCGTGACGGTTCCTGCTGCCTGCGATTTTCTGGAAAAACATCTCGATGTCAAGATTGCCTTAGTTGGCGATCCGGATTTAATCAAGCAAGCCTTGAGTAAATCTTCACCAGCGCTCATCGAGCGTATTCAAATTATTCCCGCAAGCGAAGTGGTGTTGATGGATGACCCTATCGAGGTTGCCTTGCGTCGCAAAAAAGATTCCTCAATGCGTGTGGCGATTGAGCTAGTCAAAGAAGGTAGGGCTGATGCCATCATCTCTTCCGGTAATACTGGCGCACTCATGGCCATCTCTCGCTATATCTTAAAAACCCTTGAGGGTGTTGATCGTCCAGCGATTGCTACGGCCATTCCGAATGAATTAGGGCGCGGCACAACAATGCTAGATCTTGGCGCTAACGCTGACTGTGAACCCATGCATTTAGTGCAGTTTGCACAGATGGCAAATGTCATGGTGCAAGTGGTGGATGGTAAAACGAACCCTTCGATTGGCCTTCTCAATATTGGTGAAGAGGTAATTAAAGGTAATGAAGTCGTGAAGCAAACGAGCGAGCTACTGCGTCAATCCAATTTAAACTTTTACGGCAACGTAGAAGGGAATGATATTTTTAAGGGCACCACAGATATTGTGGTCTGCGACGGATTCGTTGGCAATGTTGTTTTGAAAGCGAGCGAAGGTTTAGCAAAAATGATGAGCGGCATGATTCGTGAAGAATTTAACCGTTCATGGCTGACCAAATTAATGGCGATTTGCGCCATGGTGCCTTTGTTGCGGGTTCGTAAGCGGGTAGATCATCGTCGCTACAACGGGGCGGTATTATTAGGTTTGCGCGGTTGCGTCATTAAGAGCCATGGCTCTGCCGATCGTTTTGCGTTTGGTTTTGCTTTAGATCGTGCGTATGAAGCTGCTAAGAACCGCATGGTAGAGCGTATTGCTGCAGCCTTTGCGGCGGAGACAAAAGAATGAGTATCTTTGCAAGAGTAGCCAGTACCGGAAGCTATCTCCCCGAGTTGCGACTCACTAATCAAGACTTGGTTGAGCGTCTTGCCAAAACAGGCTTAGAGACAAGCGATGAGTGGATTACTACGCGTAGCGGAATTTCTGCGCGCCATTTTGCTGCTGAAAATGAATTAACCAGTGATTTAGCGGTGAAGGCTGCACAAGCGGCGTTGGCTAGTGCTGGGATTACTTCTGAAGATTTAGATTTGATTATCTTGGCAACTTCTACACCGGATCATTTAGGTGGTTTTCCGAGTACTGCTTGTGTGGTGCAAGATAAGTTGGGTGCACACACTGCCTGTGCCGCATTTGATATTCAGGCGGTATGCGCTGGTTTTACTTATGCCTTAGCAACTGCCGATGCATTTATACGCTGTGGCACTTACAAAAAAGTATTAGTGATTGGCGCTGAAACGTTTTCACGCATTCTTGATTTTCAGGATCGTGGTACCTGTGTATTGTTTGGCGATGGTGCCGGCGCAGTGGTTTTGGAGGCCTCTTCAGAGGCTGGCATTCTGTCAACAGCTTTGCATGCTGATGGTAGTCAGCGCGATATTCTTTGCGTTCCTGGGCGCGCTGGTAACGGTGAAGTGCATGGTTCTCCGTTTATGACGATGGATGGTCAAGCCGTATTTAAATTGGCTGTGAAGGTGTTGGAGCAAGTAGCTCACGAAGCCTTAGAGAAAGCCAATCTCAAGGCAGAACAAATTGATTGGTTGGTACCCCATCAGGCCAATATTCGCATCATGGAAGGTACCGCCAAAAAAATGGGTATGTCCATGGATAAGGTGATTGTGACGGTGCATGAGCACGGCAATACATCAGCAGCATCGATTCCATTGGCTTTTGATGCTGGGGTGCGTTCTGGTCAAATTCAGCGTGGTCAATATCTTCTCTTAGAAGGTGTTGGCGGTGGTTTTGCTTGGGGTGCTGTTGCACTGAAGTACTAAGAATTTATTTACTTTTTAGCGATTGAATCACATGACATTTGCATTCGTATTCCCTGGTCAAGGCTCTCAATCTGTTGGGATGCTCAACTCCATTTCTGAGCGCCCTGAAGTGCGTGCAACTTTGCAAGAAGCTTCAGAAGCTTTGGGTGAGGACGTCGCAAAACTGATTGCTGAGGGTCCAGCCGAAGTATTGTCTTTGACTACCAATACTCAACCCGTCATGCTAACGGCAGGCGTGGCTTTTTATCGCGCATGGTTGGCTGCTGGCGGCTGTGCTCCTCGGGTGATGGCTGGGCATAGTCTTGGTGAATACTCTGCCTTGGTTGCAGCTGGCGTTATTTCGTTTAAAGATGCAGTGCCCTTAGTGCGTTTTCGTGCTGAGGCGATGCAAAGCGCAGTGCCTGTCGGTACTGGCGGTATGGCTGCTATTTTGGGTTTAGATGATGCTACTGTGATTCAAGTCTGTGCTGAAGCAAGTGCTGCTTCTGGTGGTGTAGTTGAGGCAGTGAATTTCAATGCGCCTGGTCAAGTAGTGATAGCTGGTGGTAGTGATGCTGTAACTAAAGCCTGCGAACTGCTCAAAGCAGCTGGCGCAAAGCGCGCCTTACCACTTCCTGTTTCTGCACCATTCCACTCTTCTTTATTGCAGCCCGCATCAGAAAAGCTCAAAGACTACTTAGCGAATATTGAATTCAAAACTCCCGCGATTGCAGTCATCAATAACGTGGATGTTGAAATCTTGAATGATCCTATTGCCATTAAAGATGCCTTAGTGCGTCAGGCTGCAAAACCTGTGCGTTGGCAAGAAACTATTCAATCAATGGCTGCGCAAGGCATTACTCAGGTAGTGGAGTGTGGACCAGGCAAGGTATTGGCAGGTCTCACTAAACGCATTAACGATCAAGTGACTGGCGTGCCTGTATTTGATGAAGCTAGCCTCAATGAAGTGCTGGCTACTCTAAAATAATAAGTATCAATATTCAATTCAATATCAAACCCCATCGATCTAGCGGAAGACAATTATGAACCTCGACTTAAGCGGACAAATTGCTTTAGTAACTGGCGCATCGCGCGGTATTGGTCAAGCGATTGCAGATGAGTTGGCGAAATGTGGCGCTAAAGTAATTGGCACTGCGACTTCTGCTGATGGTGCTAAGGCGATTGATGAACGCTTAAAGGCTTCTGGCGGTCGCGGTTTAGTGTTGAACGTCACTGCGCCAAACGCTTGTGAAGAAATCATTGATCAGATTGTGAAAGATCATGGTGGCATTCATATTTTGGTGAATAACGCGGGGATCACACGCGATAACTTAGCAATGCGCATGAAAGCGGATGAGTGGACCGACGTCATCGATACCAATTTGAGTTCGGTATTCCGCTTGTCTCAAGCAGTTATGCGTCCGATGATGAAGGCACGGGGTGGCCGCATTATTAATATCACTTCGATCGTTGGCCATATGGGTAATGCTGGGCAGGCAAATTATGCCGCTGCGAAAGCGGGCGTTTCTGGGATGACCCGTGCGCTTGCCCGTGAAATTGGTAGTCGGAATATCACCGTAAACTGCGTTGCCCCTGGATTTATTGATACGGATATGACGCGTGCGCTCAGCGATGAGCAGCAAAATGCCCTAAAAGCGAACATTCCGCTGGCCCGCCTCGGTAGCCCTGAAGATGTAGCCCAGGCGGTGGCATTTTTAGCCTCCCCAGCGGCTGGATACATTACGGGTAATACCCTACACGTTAATGGCGGACTCTATTTGGCCTAACGGCAAAGCAGGGATTTAATCATTTTTTGGCGGTTTTGCTAATTTGCTCCGCCAAGCTGATAAAATTCTTTCATCGTTTTTTTACAACCCTTGGGGGACTTAATGGATAACATCGAACAACGCGTTAAGAAGATCGTCGCTGAGCAATTAGGCGTCGCTGAAGGAGATATCAAAAATGAATCTTCTTTTGTGAATGACTTAGGCGCTGACTCTCTTGACACTGTTGAGCTAGTAATGGCTTTGGAAGACGAATTCGGCATCGAAATTCCTGATGAGGAAGCTGAAAAGATCACCACTGTTCAGCTTGCGATCGACTTCGCTAAATCAAAAGCTCAGGGTTAATTCCCTAGCCTAGGTATTACTGTGTCAGCATCAAATGGCCGACGCCGGGTTGTAGTCACCGGCCTTGGCCTCATCTCACCTGTTGGTAATTCAGTTGATGTAGCTTGGTCTAATTTGCTCGCGGGCAAATCAGGCATTGCTACCATCACGAAGTTTGACCACACTCCGCTTAGCGTTCATTTCGCTGGAGAGGTGAAAGATTTCAACGTTGAGGAATATGTCTCTGCCAAAGAAGCACGTCATATGGATACCTTCATCCATTACGGTATTGCTGCAGGCACGCAAGCGATTCGCGACAGCGGTTTAGAAATTACGGAACAAAACGCCGAGCGCGTAGGCGTGATGGTGGGCTCAGGTATTGGTGGGTTGCCGATGATTGAGGAAACCGGAGCTGAGTTATTGGCTCGTGGGCCTCGTCGTATCTCGCCTTTCTTTGTGCCGGGCTCCATCATTAATATGATTTCCGGACACCTCAGTATTTTGTTTGGTCTGAAAGGTCCAAACGTAGCTGCGGTGACTGCCTGTACTACTGGTTTGCACAGCATCGGTTTGGCTGCTCGCTTAATTCAGTATGGCGATGCCGATGTCATGGTGGCTGGTGGGGCTGAGTCAACTATTTCTGCATTAGGTGTAGGTGGTTTTGCATCAGCGAGAGCGCTTTCAACTCGCAATGATGATCCTGCAACTGCTTCACGCCCTTGGGATAAAGACCGTGATGGTTTTGTTCTTGGCGAAGGCGCTGGTGTTGTAGTGATTGAAGAGTACGAACATGCCAAGGCACGTGGCGCCAAAATCTATTGCGAATTGCTTGGCTTTGGTATGAGCGGAGATGCATATCACATGACGGCGCCTAATATGGATGGTCCCCGTCGTTGTATGGTGAACGCCATGCGCGATGCTGGATTAAATCCAGATCAAATTCAGTATTTAAATGCACACGGAACTTCTACACCTTTGGGTGATAAGAATGAAACCGAAGCCATCAAAGCGGCCTTAGGCGATCATGCCAAGAAGGCGCTCATTAACTCCACCAAGTCAATGACTGGCCACCTTTTAGGCGGTGCAGGTGGCCTGGAGTCAGTCTTCACTATTCTGGCCTTGCATAACCAGAAATCCCCACCCACCATCAATATCTTCAATCAAGATCCCGAATGCGACTTGGACTACTGCGCCAATACTGCCAGGGATGTGAAGATTGACCATGCGGTCAAAAACAATTTTGGCTTTGGGGGTACTAACGGCACCTTGATTTTTGGCAAGTTGACCTAATATTCTCCTTATCTCCACTGTTGGTTTTCACCAAGTAGGTCAATAGCATGATGAAAAAGTACTTAATTGCGCTCATGGCTATTTTTAGCCTTGGGCAAACTGCGTTTATATCCACTGCCTCTGCACAAAATCCTCGGGTTACGATCCCTGATTTTGCGGATCTTGTCGAGCGTGCCAGTCCTGCCGTAGTGAATATTCGGACTACAGAAAAAGTAGTCATTCAGCAAGCGCAGGGTGGTATTCCGGGGATGCCTGAAGATCAAGCAGAGTTTTTCCGTCGTTTCTTTGGTGTGCCGATACCGGGAATTCCGAATGGGCCAAAATCAGCGCAACCAAATAATGGCAAACCACAAGAAGCTGATCGCGGCGTAGGGTCTGGCTTTATTATTGAATCCAATGGTTTGATTCTCACAAACGCACACGTTGTTGAAGGTGCAACTACCATCTACGTCACATTGACTGACAAGCGTGAATTCAAAGCCAAGTTACTAGGCATGGATAAACGTACCGATGTTGCTGTAGTCAAAATTGAAGCGCGCGATTTACCAAGATTAGCTTTGGGTGATTCTTCCAAAGTCAGAGTAGGCGAGTGGGTCCTGGCGATTGGCTCACCATTTGGTCTTGAGAATACCGTTACTGCGGGGATTGTGTCCGCTAAGAGCCGGGATACAGGTGACTATCTACCCTTTATCCAGACTGACGTTGCTGTGAATCCTGGTAATTCCGGCGGCCCATTACTCAACACGGCTGGCCAGGTGATTGGTATTAACTCTCAAATCTTTAGTCGCTCAGGTGGCTACATGGGAATTTCATTTGCAATCCCAATTGATGAAGCAATGCGGGTTGCCGATCAATTGCGCACAAATGGAAAAATGACTCGTGGTCGTATTGGTGTTGCATTAGGTGATATGACCAAAGAGGTTGCAGAAAGTTTAGGTTTAGGTAAGCCGCGGGGTGCCTATGTTCGTAATGTCGAGCCTGGCGGTCCAGCAGCAGCTGGTGGAATTGAATCAGGCGATGTGATTCTGAGTTTTAACGGGCGCGAGATTCCTAAATCAACTGACTTACCTCGGGTTGTTGGAGAAACAAAACCAGGCACTACCGCTACAGTGCAAGTTTGGCGCAAAGGTGGCACACGTGATTTAAGCGTTACTGTTGCAGATACGGAAGCCACTCAAGCAACCAATAAAAAACCCGATGTACCTGCACCCAATAGCAGTGGGGTAACTGTACTTGGAGTGACAGTAAGCGAGCCATCGGATGCCAAGAAGAAGGATCTGAATATCAAAGGTGGTGTTGAGATCACTGGTTTAGGGGATGGGCCTTTGGCTAAGTCCGGAGTTCGTCCTGGGGATGTGATTATTCGGGTTGGAGACGCAGATATCACTGGGGTAAAGCAATTTGAGGCTCTGGTTAAAGGCCTAGACGCCAATAAGGCTGTTCCGGTCTTTGTGCGGCGCTCGGACAGCACTCTAGTTATCCCTGTAAGGCCTAAATAAGCCTTTTTTGGGCTAAAAAACGGGGTTCGGCGCCTTTTGGGCGTCACCCATTACAATCCTTTTAAGACGACTTTTTGCAGCGCATCATTGTGGTGCGTTCTGACAAGGCGTTTTCTTGAATGACCTATTAAGACGCTATGGATTTAATCCGCAATTTTTCTATCATCGCTCACATTGATCACGGCAAATCGACGCTCGCAGATCGCATTATTCAACTTTGTGGGGGTCTTTCTGATCGCGAAATGGAAGCCCAGGTTCTCGATTCGATGGATATCGAGCGCGAACGTGGCATCACGATTAAGGCTCAAACAGCTGCTCTGAGTTACAAAGCTAAAGATGGCAAGGTTTACAACCTCAACCTGATTGATACACCAGGGCATGTTGACTTCTCTTACGAGGTCAGTCGTTCTTTATCGGCCTGCGAAGGTGCTTTATTGGTAGTGGATGCAAGCCAAGGTGTTGAGGCGCAAACCGTAGCCAATTGCTATACCGCAATCGAACTCGGTGTTGAAGTTGTTCCCGTTCTCAATAAGATCGATTTGCCTCAAGCGGATCCTGAACGCGCCATCCAAGAAATTGAAGATGTGATTGGTATTGATGCAACTGGTGCGATGACTTGTTCCGCCAAGACTGGATTAGGCGTACATGAAGTCATTGAGGAAATGATTCGTAGAGTACCGCCGCCAAAGGGCAATGCTAGTGCGCCACTCCAGTGTTTAATTATTGATTCTTGGTTTGATAATTACGTTGGCGTGGTGATGTTGGTGCGCGTTGTGAATGGCACACTCAAACCTAAAGACAAAATTACTTTGATGGCTAATGGTTCAAGCCATTTGGTTGAGCACGTTGGGGTCTTTAGCCCAAAATCGGTAGATCGCCCTGAATTAAGTGCTGGCCAGGTAGGCTTCATCATTGCCGGTATTAAAGAATTAAAAGCGGCCAAAGTAGGTGATACCGTTACGCATACTACCGGTCAGCAGGGTCGCATTCCTGCAACCGAACCTTTGCCAGGATTTAAAGAAGTGAAGTCACAGGTGTTTGCGGGTTTATATCCTGTAGAGGCTAGTGAATACGATCAACTACGAGAGTCACTTGAGAAACTGAAGTTGAATGATGCTTCGCTTTTGTATGAGCCTGAAGTGTCTCAAGCTTTAGGTTTTGGATTCCGTTGTGGCTTCTTAGGTTTGCTCCATATGGAAATCGTACAAGAGCGCTTAGAGCGTCAGTACGATATGAACTTGATCACTACTGCTCCGACTGTGGTGTATCAAGTACAACAATCTGACGGCACGATCTTGATGGTGGATAACCCATCGAAGATGCCTGAGACCAGCAAGGTCGACACCATTATGGAGCCGATTGTGACTGTGCACCTTTATATGCCACAAGAGTATGTGGGTGCAGTGATTACCTTATGCGTCGGTAAGAGGGGCATTCAGACTGGTATGAACTATTTAGGTCGCCAAGTACAACTCACTTATGAATTACCGATGGCTGAGATTGTGTTGGATTTCTTTGATCGTCTTAAATCGATCTCGCGTGGCTATGCCTCGATGGATTATGAGTTCAAAGAATATCGTCCAGCAGATGTTGTCAAGGTAGATATTTTAATTAATGGCGATCGAGTCGATGCGCTCTCTGTGATTGTGCATAGAAGCAATAGTCAACATCGCGGACGCGAAGTGGTTTCTAAGATGCGCGGCATCATTCCGCGTCAAATGTTCGATGTCGCTATCCAGGCAGCGATTGGTAGCAATATTGTTGCCCGTGAAAACGTGAAGGCCTTACGTAAAAACGTATTGGCTAAATGCTATGGCGGCGATATCTCACGTAAGCGGAAGTTATTAGAGAAGCAAAAAGAAGGTAAGAAACGCATGAAACAAGTAGGTAATGTGGAAATTCCACAAGAAGCCTTCTTGGCTATTTTGCAGGTGGAGGGCTAATGAACTTTGCTCTGATACTTTTTATCTTAGTCGTGATCTCGGGTATCGCTTGGGTCGCTGACAAGATGGTGTTTGCGCCACAAAGACGTTTGGCTGGTAACGAGCGTATGCCATTGTGGTTGGAATACACAGCAGGCTTTTTTCCGGTCATCTGTGCAGTATTTGTATTGCGCTCTTTCATTGTTGAGCCTTTTAAGATTCCCTCGGGATCTATGATTCCTACCTTGCAGATTGGCGATTTCATCTTGGTAAATAAATTTACCTACGGAATTCGTTTGCCGGTGATCAATCAAAAAGTTGTTGATTTGGGTTCTCCTAAGCGCGGCGATGTAGTTGTATTCCGCTATCCACGGGATGAGTCTGTTGATTACATCAAGCGCGTAGTAGCTTTACCTGGCGATGTAATTACCTATCAAGACAAGCGTCTGACAATTAATGGTCAACCATTGCAATACAGTGGCGGCGAGTCTTATCTCGATCCAGAAAATATGCGCTATGCAAAACGCTACACTGAAACGTTCCCAGCTGACTTAGGTGGCAATCACCATGAGATTCTGAATGATCCAGATCGTCCTGCAACAGTCATGCCTACAGAGCGTTTTCCAGGCCTAGAGTTTTGTCAGTACCAACAATCTGGCATCACTTGTAAAGTGCCCCCAGGCCATTACTTTGCGATGGGCGATAACCGCGATAACAGTGCTGATTCTCGATATTGGGGATTTGTACCTGATAGGAATATCGTCGGTAAAGCATTTTTTGTGTGGCTCAACTTAGGTAACCTCGGCCGCATTGGCGGCTTCGAGTAAAGATTATGAACGCGCGCGCCGTGATCGAAACTGGACCGCTTCAAGAGCGTCTTGGATATACATTCAAGAAGCCTGAGCTTTTGAATCAAGCCTTAACTCATCGTAGTCATAGCAAGAAAAACAACGAGCGTTTGGAATTCTTGGGTGACTCTATCCTGAATTGCGTGGTTGCCGAAATGCTCTATGAGCGTTATTCGGATTTGGATGAGGGCGATCTTTCGCGTGTGCGCGCTAACTTAGTGAAGCAACAGGCTTTATATGAGATTGCCCAAAGCCTCTCTTTGTCAGATTACTTGCGCTTAGGCGAGGGTGAACTCAAGAGTGGTGGTTTCCGTCGTCCCTCCATCTTGGCCGATACTTTAGAAGCGGTTACCGGAGCAATCTTTATCGATGGTGGCTTTGAGGCAGCAAAGGCCTGTTTACGCAAACTCTATTCAGTGATTTTGGCTCATGTAGATCCAAAGACTTTGGGTAAGGATGACAAAACCTTATTGCAAGAATGTTTACAAAGCTATCAATTGCCTTTACCTACCTATAACGTCACCGGAACTACTGGCGCTGCTCACAACCAGCAGTTTGAAGTGGAGTGCCTCATCCCTAGCTTGAAGGTGTCTGTGAAGGGCGATGGTGCATCACGCCGCGCTGCTGAGCAATCAGCTGCTAAGACCGCTTTAATGGCTGCACTGAAAGCATTGCCACAGGAATCTCGCAAACCCAAGAAAACTCGGTCAGCCAAGAAAAAAGCGGCTAAAAAAGAAGTGACCGAAGAGCAGTTAAATCTTAAGCTGAAGGGCTAATCGTGTTTAGATGCGGCACTATCGCCATTGTTGGGCGTCCCAATATGGGCAAATCGACTCTCCTAAATGCCTTGGTAGGACAAAAGATCAGTATCACCTCTCGGAAGGCTCAAACTACACGTCATCGTATTTTGGGAATTCAGAATCGGGAAGAAGCGCAATTTATCTTTATTGATACACCGGGCTTTCAGACGCGTCTTATGAATACCCTAAACAAAGCGTTGAATCGCACCGTTACTACTGCACTACAGGATGTCAACGTAGCTTGCTTTGTGGTTGAAGCGGGTTATTTTGGTGATGACGACAAGAAAGTGTTAAAGCTTCTGCCAGACGATCTTCCGGTAGTCTTGGTCCTCAATAAATTGGATTTATTTAATAGCCGCTTTCAGACTCCAGCAGAACGTGATCAAGCTTTACTTAACTTTATTAAAGATATGGCTCGCCCCTGGTGCGAATTAGGCGGTCATGAAGATCAGAAGAGTGAATTTGCTGAAATCGTCCCTATGAGTGCTAAGAGTCCGGGTGATGTGCAAAGATTATTAGATGTACTAGAGGGTTATTTGCCTGAGGCTGAGGCCGTATATGATGGCGATACCATCACCGATCGTAGCGAGCGCTTCTTGGCTGCTGAAATTCTGCGTGAGAAGGTCTTTCGTTTTACTGGGGAAGAGTTACCTTACACCAGTACCGTGGTAATTGATCAGTTCAAGATGGATGGCAAGATGCGGCGTATTGCTGCAACCATTTTAGTCGATCGCGATAGCCATAAAGCGATGATCATTGGTGCTAAAGGTGAGCGCCTCAAAAAGATTTCAACTGATGCCCGCATCGATATGGAAAAACTATTTGATGGCAAAGTCTTTTTGGAGACTTGGGTCAAGGTTAAACGGGGTTGGGCAGATGATCGCGCTGAATTGCGAGCGCAAGGGCTGGAATAAAAGCCCATGGCCTCAATTCGTGTTGCTGACGAACCTGCTTTTGTATTGCATAGCATTCCCTATAAAGAGACCAGCTTAATTCTGGATGTCTTTACTCGGCAACATGGGCGGATGGCCTTGATTGCTAAAGGCGCAAAGCGACCTCATTCTGTATTACGTCCTGTATTACAACGTTTCCAACCTTTGTTAGTGTCTTGGAGTGGTAAGTCTGAATTGCGTACGCTCACTAAATCCGAATGGGTTGGTGGCATGCCTTCTCTAGTTGGCGATGCCTTACTCTGCGGCTTTTATCTCAACGAGTTACTTGTAAAGTTTTTGGCTCGTGAAGATGATTATGAAAAACTCTACGATCGCTATGCTGAAACAATTAATGCCCTATCGAATTTAGAGTTTGAATCCAAGGGTCTTGAAGAGATCTTGCGACCTTTTGAGTTGTCTTTATTGCAAGAGACTGGTTATGCTGCTGCTTTGGATCGCTGTGTTGAAACCAATGAAATGCCTGTTGCTCAGATACAGTATGTTTATCAGCCAGAACGCGGTGTTCGGCCGGTACAAGAGGATGATCCAGGGCATTGGCCTGTCCTTACTGGTAAATCACTTTTGGCAATCGCTGGCGGAGATTTTTCTGATCCAGAGACGCTTTCGGAAAGTAAACAACTGATGCGCTTCTTATTGGGTTTGCATTTGCAGGATCAAGTCTTAACTACGCGTCAAATTTTGATTGATCTCAAAAAAATCTAGTAATCTACACTTATGACAGCGCCCAAAGCCCTAGAACTCGGTATCAACATCGATCACGTAGCCACACTGCGTAATGCGCGCGGCACAGTCTATCCAGATCCATTAAAGGCGGCCCAATTAGCTGAGGAAGCAGGTGCTGATTTAATTACTTTGCATTTGCGTGAAGATCGTCGCCATATTAAAGACGCTGACTTAATCGCAATACGCCCCCTCATCAAAACGCGAATGAATTTGGAGTGCGCCGTCACACCTGAAATGATTAATATCGCTTGCAAGGTAAAGCCGCATGATGTGTGCTTGGTACCTGAGAAGCGCGAGGAAGTAACTACTGAAGGTGGCTTAGATGTATTAGGACATTTGGAAGCGGTAAAGGCGGCTACCAAGCAATTGCAAGATGTAGGTATTCGGGTATCACTATTTATTGATCCAGACCTAAAGCAAATACAGGCTGCTAAAGATGTGGGTGCGACTGTGATCGAATTGCATACTGGCCGTTATGCTGATTTATCTGGCCAAGAACAAACAACAGAATTAGAGCGTATTCAAGCGGCAGCCCAATTTGGAGTAAGTATTGGCTTGAGAGTCAATGCAGGTCATGGTTTACATGAAGGCAATGTCATACCCATTGCAGCTATCTCTGAGTTATCTGAATTGAACATCGGACACGCCATCGTAGCCGAGGCTATATTCAAAGGCTGGCAAAAAGCTATCACTGATATGAAATCCCTCATGGCGCAAGGCAGAGCAAAGTAATCAAAATGATCATTGGGATTGGCACAGACATTCTGCAGATTGGGCGCTTACAAGCAGCTTACGAACGAACCAATGGCCGTCTTGCTGAAAAGATTCTGGGTCCTGATGAGATGATGGTATTTAAACATCGCCTAGCCAGAAATCACAAGAGAGGCATTGCTTTTTTGGCCACTCGGTTTGCTGCAAAAGAGGCATTTTCTAAAGCCATTGGTTTGGGTATGCGTATGCCAATGACATGGCGTTCATTGCAAACCCTCAATGAGCCCAGTGGTAAGCCTGTAACCAGCTATCTGGGAGCTTTAGCGCAATTTATGCTGGATCGCAATTGGGAAGCCCAAGTCACTGTGAGTGATGAGCAAGATATGGCGATCGCCCATGTGATTGTTGTTCAAAAATAAAGAGGAAGAGATGACTAAATCCACTATGAATCCAGGCCCGATCACTTTGGATGTAGTTGGTCTTGAGCTCAATGCTGAGGATCGGCGCCGAATACGAGACCCACTGACTGGTGGCGTCATTTTGTTCGGTAGAAATTTCGCCAGTCGCCAGCAGCTCACCAAATTAACAGCAGACATTAAAAAACTGCGTTCGGATGTACTTATCTCTATCGATCATGAGGGTGGACGAGTACAGCGTTGCAAAACCGATGGCTTTACCCATCTACCGGCAATGCGTAAGTTGGGTGAGTTATGGGGATTAAAGAGTAAATCTACTCATCCCGCTGAATCTGCTGCTTTAGCCATGGCTGCTGCAACTGCCTGTGGTTATGTCCTTGCTTCGGAGCTTCGCGCTTGTGGCGTGGACTTCAGTTTTACCCCAGTGTTGGATTTAGATTTTGCTCGCAGTGGCGTCATTGGCGATCGTTCATTTAGTCGTGATCCCCAAATCGTATTTGCATTGGCCAAGAGCCTAAATGAAGGCCTAGGTTTGGCAGATATGGCTAACTGTGGAAAACATTTTCCGGGGCATGGTTGGGCCGAAGCAGATTCTCACGTGGCAATTCCAGTAGATGAGCGTAGCCTTAAGGAAATTTTGAACGAGGATGCCAAGCCCTATGAATGGTTGGATCTGAGTTTGGCTGCTGTTATGCCGGCCCATGTGATTTATCCAAAAGTAGATAAAAATCCCGCGGGCTTTTCTTCTATTTGGCTGCACTCCATCTTGCGCCAAGAGTTAGGCTTTGAAGGCGTAATCTTTAGTGATGATTTATCCATGGAGGGCGCAAGTGTTGCCGGCTCTGTGGTAAAGGGTGCTGAATTAGCCTTGAATGCCGGGTGTGATGCAGTCCTCATCTGCAACCGACCAGATCTTGCTGATCAATTACTCTCTAAACTGAAGGTCAGCAAAGCCAAGCAATCCGAGTCTGCTAACCGCCTGAATCGCTTGATGCCAAAGTCAGTGGCCTTATCGTGGGATGAATTGCAAAATGAGGCTGAGTATCAACATGCAAAGGGTTTACTAAAGCAGTTTGGATTAATTCAATAAAAGGTCATTGCTCATTACTTAATTGCTGATCGGGAGATACCCGCTTCCATTCGGAGATGATGTATTTTTTAATATGCTCGCCTTCCTCTCTGGCACAAAAAATCTCATCAACATTAACGGATTCATGAAGCTTTTGGAGACGCAATACATCTCCATGAGAGGAATAATTTGGAAGCCATGCGCCCCAAAAGAATCCCATATCTTCCAATTGGGAAAAGGCTAGAGCTGCAGCCTCCTGAGAAATAGGAAGATTGAGTAAGGTATAAGCAAGCTGGAGGTGCTCGATCTTTTCTAGTTCGGCACTGATGACTGAATGGAAATCTGCCCCAATATGCTGAATTTTAATATTTGCCATTTGGGTTGCAGGACTTACGGAGACGGTGTATTCAGATTTTCCATGTCCATTGGCGTTAGATTCTAAAACGCTTCTAGTAACATTAATTTTTTGAGCCAAGTCTTTTGCAAAGTCAAAGTGATTATTCGGCACATAAATGGTGTGTACTTTTTCTTTGAGAGAAACATAGCAGGATAAGAATGACATGCGAGTATCAGTAAAGTTATCCAAGCCTGCCATTTGTCGAAAGGGTGAGGCACCTAAGAGCATGCCAGTTTCTTGCGCACCAAATGCAATCATTTCATGTTGGCTGTAAGGATGGTTAGTTACACAGTCAGTCCAAAAGCCTACCAAATCTAATTCTTTGGCAATTTCAATGCGTTTCTTAGCCATGTTTTCGGCAATATGGTGACCGCGAAAATCAGGGTCAACAATCATCTTGCCGGCTTCTGGGGCGGTATTGTGAAGGCTATCAAAAGTGAGTGCGCAATGACCAATGATGTGTCCGTCGGGATGCTCCGCAACAACCGAATGCATGAGTTTTTCATCCACGAGCTTTTTTAGTGCTTCCGGGTCATACATCTCATGAAAGGGATAGCTATCGCCATAGCAGCGTCTAACACAGTGAATGAGTTGCGGGATATCGTCGACTTCTAGGAGTCTGATTTCTGGGGAGATGTCATTATTCATGGTCTGAATATTATGACTGAAATTTAGAAATAAAAAAGCCCGGCATGCCGGGCTTAAGCTTGTGCGCTATTGCTATTAGTTGGCGCGACTGCGGTATTCGCCTGTACGGGTATCAATTTCAATTTTGTCCCCTGTGTTGCAGAACAATGGAACTTGTAATTCATAACCAGTTGCCAATTTTGCGTTTTTCAGTACTTTGCCTGAGCTGGTGTCGCCTTTTACAGCAGGTTCTGTGTAAATAATTTCACGAACGAGAGAGTTAGGCATTGCTACAGAAAGTGCTTTACCTTCGTAGAACACCACTTCACATGGCATGCTTTCTTCGAGGTAATTTAATGCATCGCCCATGAACTCAGCTTCAACTTCATATTGGTTGTAATCTCCATCCATAAAGACATACATTGGATCTGCGAAATAAGAGTAGGTGCAATCTTTTTTGTCGAGAATCACAACGTCAAACTTGTCATCCGCTTTGCAAACACCTTCGTTAGGTGCACCAGTTAACAAGTTTTTGAATTTCATTTTCACAACTGAAGAGTTGCGACCTGAGCGGCTATATTCCGCTTTTAAAACGACCATGGCATCAGTGCCGATCATTACTACGTTACCAACGCGGAGTTCTTGTGCTGTTTTCATCTTGCTATTCCTGGGTACAGAGCTAATTTTCTGCGGTTTTAATCAAAAACAAGATTGTAACCGCCCGTAAGCCAATACTGTTGGGCTTAGGCTATAAAGCGCAGTAGGCGTGCAGCCAAGCCACCATCTGCTTGTTTTTCCAGTAAATGGGCGCGCCAGGCTTTGGCATGTGCATTCCAGGCATCTAGTGAGTGAATCCACTCACTGGGCATTGCCCAGGTCATGGCTGCAATGGCTGATAATCTCAGGTCTTGGCTAGCACTTTCCAGATACAAGTCTAAAAAGGCCGCCAATTTCACTTCATGCGCACGATCTTCTTGTGGGTAGATATGCCAAATAAATGGTTTACCAGCTAACTGAGCGCGGATGAAAGAATCTTCGCCGCGAACAATATTGAAGTCGCATTGCGATAGAACCCAGTCATAGTCATCTTGCGATACAAATGGCATCGGCAATAATTGCAGGGTGGCGGGTAATTGAACGGCTTGCTCGTCATAGACATTCAGTAATTCAGAATGACCATGTGCTAGTAAGACATCGACGTTTTCACCAAGCTTGCCTAAATCTTCAAGCCATGGACGCAATGGGATTCCGGGATAGCAAAAAATACTGATTCGTTTGGCATTGGGGCGTAGTTTCGACCAAGCAGACTTTAGATCCTCGGGGATGAACTTTGCAACGAGATGACCCTCGGGCGGAATGGGGTCAAGTAATAATCCTCCAACATCATCGCGAAAGCCTGGGAAGAAAAAATACTTTGCAATGCCATGAGACTGGGGTGAAGCTTTTGCATGAAACTCCGCCACCCATGGCTCAGCGCTGAGATACTCTAGGTTAATAATGATGGGCTTAATAGGAGCGATAAACAGTCCAGCAAGATAGCGCTCAGGTAGATCACAGCCGAAGGCTTCAATCACAACATCAGGAGCGGTGACGGGATGACGTGCATTGCTGTAACTTGCTTCCCAAGCTTGTATATCAATTTGGTGCTTAACCGCCTCATCAGTACCAGAAGCGAGTAAATTAAGGGTTGGCAGGTCATCGCAAAAAATGCGGACAGTTTGGCCATGAAGACTTGATAAGCTTCGGGCTAGGCGCCAGCAAACTCCAGCATCACCATAGTTATCGACGATTCGGCAGAAAATATCCCAACGCATGAGCAATTCGCTTTTTAAAAACCTTCAGCAGGACGTTAAACGGTTACCCGGTTTGCCGGGGGTATATCGCTTCTTTGATGAGGCGGGGCAGATTCTGTATGTCGGCAAAGCTCGTAATCTCAAAAAACGGGTTTCAAGTTATTTTCAGAGCAAACAACTCTCACCGCGCATAGCACTGATGGTGGGCAAAATTGCCCGCTACGAAACAACAGTAACACGGACTGAAACCGAAGCACTCATTCTAGAGAACAATCTCATTAAAGAATTGGCTCCGCCGTTCAATATTCTTTTTCGAGATGATAAATCCTATCCTTATGTGATGTTGACGGGCCACCAATTTCCCCGCTTGGCTTCCTATCGTGGCAAGGTGGACAAACGCAATCATTACTTTGGACCATTTCCAAATTCTTGGGCAGTCCGTAATAGTGTTCAGATTTTGCAAAAAGTTTTCCGTTTGCGGACCTGCGAGGATTCCGTATTTAAAAATCGGAGCCGCCCCTGTCTTCTCCATCAAATCCATCGCTGTAGTGCGCCATGCGTAGGCCGCCTAAGCGTTGAGCAGTACGGACAAGATGTTGCTCAAGCAACGCGTTTTTTAGAGGGCGATCACAGCCGAGTGTTATCTGAATTAGAAAAAGAAATGCATGTCCACAGCGAGGCGATGGAATTTGAGATGGCGGCGGTATTACGCGATCGGATCGCCGATCTCTCTAGCGTTTTACAGCAGCAGTCGATGGATACAGTGGCAGAGGGTGAAGGCGATGTAGATGTGATTGCTGTTGCCTTAATGGAAGGAATGGTTTGTGTGAACTTAGCGATGGTGCGAGGCGGCCGTCATTTAGGCGACCGAGCGTATTTCCCAAAGGGCTTACGCACAGCATCTGGCGAGCTACCATCGCCTGCAGAAATTTTAGAAGCCTTTATTGCTCAGCATTATTTAGAAGACCTTACTGGCAATACTGAAGTAAGTTCTAATTTAATCCCCCCAGTGATCGTCTTGAATTACGCGCTTCAGTCAGTGGGTGATGATCTTTCTGCTCTGAGCGAAACCCCGCCGGAAGATTTACATGACTTGATGAACACGCAGGCCGGTAGAAAAATTACTTTCCTTTTTCAGCCTCAAGGGCAGAGACGCCATTGGCTTGCAATGGCTGAAGGTAATGCAAAGATTGCACTGACAAAACGCCTAGTAGAGACTGGGGGGCAGCTAGCGAGAGCAAGGGCGCTGGCAGATATTCTTGCTCTAGATTTAGAAAGTCTCGAGCAACTACGGATTGAATGTTTTGATATTAGTCATACCTCTGGTGAGGCTACGCAAGCATCTTGTGTGGTGTATGCCAAGAATGCCATGCAGTCTAGCGAGTACCGACGTTTCAACATTAACGACATCACTCCAGGGGATGACTACGCTGCCATGCGTCAGGTCTTACAAAGACGCTACACCAACTTCCAGGAACTACCCGTTGACAAAATTCCTCAGGTGATTCTGATTGATGGTGGTAAAGGGCAGGTTGAAATAGCAAGGCAAGTCCTGACGGAATTCGGTATGGATGTGAGTTTGATTGTGGGGGTTGCAAAAGGTGAGGGGCGTAAGGTAGGTTTGGAGACGTTGATCTTTGCTGATGGCCGCCCCGCTTTGGAATTGGGAATTGATAGTGCCGCACTTTTATTGGTTGCTCAGATTCGGGATGAAGCACATCGTTTCGCAATTACTGGTATGCGTGCTAAGAGAGCAAAGACAAGAACAGTCTCGCGTTTAGAAGAAATAGAGGGGATCGGCGCCAAGCGACGTCAAAAATTATTGGCGCGTTTTGGCGGTCTAAAAGGGGTTGCCAATGCCAGTATTGAGGAGATTGCTAGCGTAGAAGGGGTGTCTTTAACCCTGGCGGAGCAGATTTATCGTCAGCTTCACTAAGCAAGCCAGCCCTCACTTGGTTTATGCTTATCCAATGCCATTCAATCTCCCTATCGCCCTAACCTGGTTACGTGTTGCGGCTATACCCTTGCTGGTGGCGATTTTTTATCTGCCAAATTCGTGGCTCACGCCGTTTGAGAAAAATCTTTTTGCAACCATCATCTTCGTTTTTGCAGCACTTACGGATTGGTTGGATGGATTTTTAGCGCGCCGCATGCAGCAAGAATCAGCCTTTGGTCAATTCTTAGATCCGGTTGCGGATAAGTTGATTGTGGCAGCTGCACTATTGGTATTACTGAATATGGATCGTGTCCAGGTATGGGTAGCCCTCATTATTATTGGTCGCGAGATCACCATCTCTGCCTTACGTGAATGGATGGCTTTATTGGGTTCCGGTAAAAGTGTTGCCGTTCATATGGTTGGCAAGTTAAAAACCACTGCGCAACTTGTCGCCATTCCTTTTTTATTGCTCAATGACACTTTATTTGGCTGGTTAGATTGCGCCCGAGTGGGCACTTGGCTAATTTGGATTGCTTGCATCTTAACGCTTTGGTCGATGTTTTATTACATGAAAAAGGCTTTGCCACAATTGGCTGGCAAAATCGATTAAGACCTATAAACCCCAGCCACATATACATCTTTGGGTGATTCCGGTAACCTAGAATTTGGTTTTCTTGCAGAAAAATGCTTTCTTAAGGATTGTTTGTTAAACTGTCGCCCTGTTATGCGGGAATAGCTCAGCTGGTAGAGCGATACCTTGCCAAGGTATAGGTCGGGAGTTCGAACCTCCTTTCCCGCTCCAAGTTCGATGGGAAGCCCTAAAAAGCTTCCCATTTTTGATTTTGGTTTCTGGCGCGTTGGCCGAGTGGTTAGGCAGGAGCCTGCAAAGCTTCGTACGGGGGTTCGATTCCCTCACGCGCCTCCAGTGATTTATCTTGACGATTTAGGCGCATACCCTAAAATGGTTTCATTCAACCGCTTGGTAAAGACCTGATGAATTTTTTCTCCGCATCCAAAGTCGCTGCTTGTGCAGCATCTCTTGCCTTACTGTTGGCTGGTTGTGCCAGCTCTGGAGATTCACCAACGGGAACTCCAAATGAAGTGCAGGAGATTCAAGCTCAGCTCTTAGGTGATATGCCATTGCCTGCTGCTGCCAAAATTATTGGATCAGATTCTTTAATTATTGGACGGGGTGATAACTGGGTTGGTCGCGTAGTGTTGTCGGGTGTACAAACACCGACGGATATTTATGCGTTCTTCCAATCTGAATATCCAAGAGTGGGCTGGACAACAATTAGTGCAGTTAAATCGAAGACCAGTATTTTGGTTTTCACCAAAGGAGACCGAACAGCTACTGTTGAATTAAATGAAGGTTCTTTATCCGGTCCTAAAACTGTCATTACGATTACATCATCACCAAAGAATGCAAACGTCGTGGCGCCAAGCAAGAAATAAAGTAAGTTATATAAAGCAAAAGGCCTCCAATGGAGGCCTTTTGCTTTAGAGCATCGGTTTTATAAGCCTTCAGCCCTAATGAGGCCAACGGCCTGGCCTTCAATAGCAAAATTCGGTTGACGATCATCCACAATAATATTTTTGAAGTCAGGATTCTCGGCTTGTAATTCAATCACCATGCCGTTCGTTGTTTTCTTTTGCAGCCAGCGCTTCACTGTAACTTCATCATCCAGGCGTGCAACCACGATATCTCCGTTGCGTACTTCAGTTGTTTTTCTCACTGCTAAGTAGTCACCATCCAAAATTCCAGCATCGCGCATACTCATACCTTTTACTTTTAATAAGTAATCAGCACCTTTACTAAACAGGCTTGGATCGATTGGCACGTGCTTTTCAATATGTTCTACAGCCATGATTGGTGAACCAGCAGCTACACGCCCAATTAAAGGTAGCGTCAATTGTTGTAGCGCACCAGATGGTAAAGACATCTGGCGATATTTATTGGTGTTATGAGTTTGATTAAATCTTTGTGGAATACGAATGCCGCGAGATGTTCCCGGCGTTAATTCGATGTATCCTTTTTTTGCAAGTGCGCGTAAATGTTCTTCAGCCGCATTGGCAGATGCAAAACCCAGTTGAGTGGCAATCTCTGCGCGAGTGGGCGGTGAGCCACTCTCATCGATGGCCTTGGTGATCAGATCCAAGATCTCATTCTGGCGGGAAGTGAGCTTGGGGAGGGCAGTCAGCTCCTCGGGAAAATCGACTGTATTTATGTCCATACTGGGATTGTATACAGCACTATTTGATATTTCAAGAGGTTTAGGCAGGACGATAATGGAATGATGAGTACAAACCGAAATCCGCTCGAACAATCTCCCTATATCTTAGTTATCGGACTGGGTGGCACTATTGCAGGATTGGCTGCAAATCCAGACCTCAGCCCAAGCAATTACAAGGCGGGCGAGTTGGAGGTAGAGACACTCTTAAAGAAGGTCGAAGAAGCTATTCCTGGGGATTTAAAACTGGTTTCTCAGCAGTTAGCCAATATCGATAGCCGCGACCTAAGTGAAGAACTGCTAACCCTCTTGGGCAATACTGTTAAGGACTCGCTTAATAATCCAGGCGTTCAGGGGATCGTGATCACCCATGGCACTGACACGGTTGAGGAGACGGGATTTTTCTTAAGCGCCATCTGCGGCAAGCTTGCTGAAAAATTAGGCAAAAGAGTAGTTTTGACGGGCGCTATGCTTCCCGCTAATGCACCACAAGCCGATGGCCCTTTAAACCTGTTAGATGCCCTAAAGTGGGTTTCTAGCCCCCCCGAGAACTGTCCTGGCGGGGTTTTTGCGGTATTTGCCGGCAGAGTTTGTTTAGCTCGAGATTTATCTAAGCGCCATACCTCAGCATTCAATGCCCCTCTAATGGATGCACCTTGCAGCCCTCTGGGGTTAATCAACCCCTCTTGGCTGTCTCGATTAAAAGCGGTAGAAGCTGCTTCCGGCGAGGATATGCCCATTCCTAAACAACAATGGCCTTGGGTGGAGATTTTGACTAGCCATGCAGGAGCAAGAGCCCAGGCCCTAGAAAGCCTGCTGGATTTAGGGGTTGAGGGCTTGATTCTTGCAGGCACTGGCTTTGGCGGGGTTCACAAGGCCTGGTTAGCATCTTTGCAGCAGGCCGAAGTGAAAGGTGTTGCTGTGGTGAGGGCATCCCGAACTGGTGCTGGAGTAGTTCAGGGCGATGCCATGGATGATGGCCTTCATTGTGTGTCATCAGGCACCCTTTCTTCCCCTAGGGCACGGATTGCTCTGCAGCTCGCATTAAATGCTGCAAAAGCAGATAAATCCCTGACTTGGCAGGATTTTTTTGCTAGAATAACGGTCTTGCCTGAGTTCAGGTGAGCGCTGCAAAGCGGATTTAAAAGTGTTGTATGAAATACCTACAATTTGTTACTACCTTGTCACACTGGCGCTAACTTTATAACCATCGGAAGTTAGCAAGACGCCCAGGTGACTTCATCCTTAAGGAGTGTTAGATGCGTCATTATGAAATCGTCTTTATCGTCCATCCGGACCAAAGCGAGCAAGTGCCAGCGATGATCGATCGTTACAAAGCTACATTAGCAGCTGCGGGCGGCAAAGTTCATCGTATTGAAGATTGGGGTCGTCGTCAGATGGCTTACATGATCGACAAGCTTGCTAAAGCCCACTACGTTTGCATGAACATTGAGTGCGACCAGAAAACTCTGGAAGAGCTCGAGCATGCGTTCAAATTTAACGATGCTGTTTTGCGTCACCTCATCATCAAGACTAAGAAAGCTGAAGTAGAGCCTTCTATCATGATGAAAGAAGTGCAACGTGAAGAAGCACGCAAATCAGCTCAAGCCGACGCTCCTGTAGCGGCAGCCTAAGTTATAAATTTGAAGAGGAAGACACAGACTAGAAAACGTATCAGAGTAGCGGAGCGGCGTTGAATCATTTCACCCTCACTGCAATCTTGGTATCTAAAGACGCAATTCGATTTACACCAGCAGGAATACCGGTGATGCACTGTCAGCTAGAACATAGCGGTCAAGCAAACGAGGTAGGAGTGGCAAGGAAAATTCAGATGAGCGTTGAAGCCATTGCAATCGGTCCGATACAAAAGGATCTGGAGCAAATGGATTTAGGAACTGAGGCGGTATTTGAAGGATTCTTAGCACCGAAGACTCTACGTAATCAAAGACTTGTTTTCCATATTAACCATATTCAATTGAAAAATTAAAGAGGAAATCATCATGGCGTTTGGAAAGAAACCCGATTTCAAAAAGAAACCAGCTCAGAACCCATTGTTCAAGCGTAAGCGTTATTGCCGTTTCACAGTTGGTGGCGTTGAGCAAATCGACTACAAAGATGTAGATACATTGAAGGACTTCATTGGCGAGAATGCCAAGATTACTCCTGCTCGTTTGACAGGCACAAAAGCAAAATATCAGCGTCAGTTAGACACTGCTATCAAGCGTGCTCGTTACTTGGCTTTATTGCCATTCTCCGATCAACATAAGAAATAATTGGGAGCCCTCAATGCAAATCATTCTTTTAGAAAAAGTAACAAACTTGGGCAACCTCGGCGACGTAGTACGCGTTAAAGACGGTTTCGCTCGTAATTTCCTAATCCCACAACGTAAAGCGCGTCGTGCGACTGAAGCAGCAATTGCTGATTTCGCAACGCGTCGTGCTGAGTTGGAAAAATTAGCTGCTGATAAATTAGCTGCTGCTGAAGCGGTTGGCGCAAAGCTCAAAGACTTGGTTCTCGAAATCGGTCAAAAAGCGGGTGTTGACGGTCGTTTGTTTGGTTCTGTAACCAACCACGACATCGCTGATGCCTTGAAAGCTAAAGGATTTACGATCGAGAAGTCTTCTGTTCGTATGCCTACTGGCCCATTAAAAATGGTTGGTGATCATCCTGTTGCGGTTGCTGTTCATACCGACGTAGTTGCGGATATCACTATTCGTGTAGTTGGTGAGCAAGCTTAAGTCTTAAAACTTAGGTTCTAGGAACTTCGCTAGCCTCATGGCTGAATCCCGTTCACGTTCCGTTACGCTGAATCCCGGCATGATGGGTTCTGGGGATGCAGTCGTGCAGGCTTTAAAAGTTCCACCGCATTCTGTAGAAGCCGAGCAATCTTTGCTCGGCGGTCTATTGATTGATAACACTGCCTGGGATCGTTTAGGTGGCGTCTTAACCGATAAAGATTTCTATCGCCCTGAACATGCATTGATCTATAAGGTCATTCAACGTTTAGTCGGCGACAATCATCCCGCTGACGTGATTACTGTTCATGATGCAGTTAAATCTGAGCAAGGTGGCGATTTAGTAAGTGTGGACTACCTCAATTCTTTAGCGCAAAACACACCGAGTGCTGCGAACATTAAAGGCTATGCCGACATCGTTCGTGACCGCAGTATTCTGCGTCGCTTGATAGAAGTTTCAGACAATATTGTTAACTCTGCTTTTGTTCCAGAAGGTCGTTCTGTCAGAACGCTGTTGGATGAAGCAGAATCCCGCATTTTGCAAATCGGTGAAGAAGGTAGTCGCAAAGCAGACTATCTGGAGATCGAACCGCTACTGCGCTCCGTCGTCGCCCGAATTGATGAGCTCTATAACCGTCAAGGTGGCAGTGATATCACCGGCATTGCTACAGGTTTCATTGATTTAGATAAACAAACTAGTGGTCTGCAAAAAGGCGACTTGGTGATTGTGGCTGGAAGACCTTCCATGGGTAAGGCGCAACCACTAGATGCAAAAGTGAAAACGGTGGATGGTTGGAAGTTGATGGGCGATTTGCGTTTTGGCGATCGTCTTGCTTCTGTGGATGGCCAGCACTCGATGGTGACCGGCATTTACCCGCAAGGCATTAAGCAGATATACAAAGTTACTTTTTCTGATGGTCGTCACGCTGAGTGTTGCGATGAGCACCTATGGCGTGTGATGTATCGAGATTGGTCTGAGCCACGCGTCATCAATACTGTTCGCTTAATGGAAATGCTGCAGTGTGTTCGGTATAAGAATAGATTATGGATAGACCCTGTCTCAGGTGATTTTGGTCACTCGCATGAATTGCCGATTCATCCGTGGGTTTTAGGAGCATTGCTAGGTGATGGTACTCTAGCGTTATCCCATGGCTCAGTGATGTTTTCAACTAAGTCACCTGAGCTTGTAGAGCGTATGAATTTGCTTGCGAACTATGAGATGGAGCTGGTTCATGCAAATGCGTACGACTGGAGATTAGTCTCCAAAGCCAGAATCGCTGTAAATGGAGAGCGTCAAGCAGTTCCAGAGAATTATTTTAGGTCTGCGCTGCAAGATATAGGTGTCCTGGGTTGCAGAAGTTTTGATAAATATATTCCCGCGACTTATCTTGAGGCTAATAAGAATTCTCGTCTCGCATTGTTCCAAGGCCTGATGGATACAGATGGCTGGATTGAGAAATGGGGTTCCATTCGCTATTGCACTGTCAGTAAGCAATTATCTGAAGATGTTGCTTCTTTAGCTAGATCTTTGGGGGGCTTTTGTTCAATAGCGCATAAGCAGACTAGCTATACCTACAAGGGTGAAAAAAAGCGGGGTCGCTTATCTTATGTTTTAAATATGAGTTTTGGTCCAGCCTTCCAGGCTTTTACCTTGCCTGAAAAGAAAGAAAGATTAAGGGCTAGCTGGGATCGACAGCGCAGGCTTTCATTTCAGAGCATTGAGCCGTCCAGGGTATTTGAGGCGCAATGTATTTCAGTTAGCCATCCTCAAAGAACCTACATAACCAATGACTATGTAGTTACGCATAACACTGCCTTGGCACTCAATATTGCAGAGAACGTTGCGCTTTCTGAAGGGTTGCCAGTAGTGATTTTCTCAATGGAGATGTCTGGTGAGCAACTAGCATCGCGTTTACTCGGTTCAGTAGGGCGCGTTGACCAAAGTCGTATGCGTACTGGTAAGCTGCAGGATGACGAATGGCCACGTGTGACGGATGCCATTGCCCGTTTAAGCAACACCCAAATTTTGATTGATGAGACTGGTGCATTATCCAGTCTGGAGTTGCGCGCCAGAGCACGGCGAATTGCCAGAAATTTTGGGGGCACCTTAGGTTTAGTAGTAATTGACTACTTGCAGCTCATGAGTGGCTCTGGTCAAGAAAACCGGGCAACAGAGATTTCTGAAATTTCCCGCTCATTGAAGTCGCTCGCAAAAGAATTGCAGTGCCCAGTAGTAGCGCTCTCCCAATTAAATCGTGGTCTAGAACAACGCCCGAATAAGCGCCCCATCATGTCAGACTTACGTGAGTCAGGCGCTATCGAGCAAGATGCGGACGTCATTATGTTTATTTATCGTGATGAGGTGTATCACCCAGACACCACTACAGATAAAGGTATGGCCGAGATCATTATCGGTAAGCAGCGTAACGGCCCAATCGGAACAGTACGCTTAAGTTGGCAAGGTCCGTATACCAAGTTCGATAACTTGGCGATGGGCTCTATTGGATATTCTTCTGGTGGCTATGAGCCGTTCTAAAAATAGACAAGGCAATAAAAAGGAAGCATCAATAAATAAAAAGCCCCGCATTGCGAGGCTTTTTTAATGTAAGTAAATTAAAAAATGGATTAACCACCCATACATTTTTTGATTGATGCATCTTTAGCAGCACCATAGAGAGGCTTACCCTCTTTACTTACGGCTTTCGCTTCGCAAGCGGCCTGATCTGCAAAGGCATAAGTAGGAAGCGCAAAACTCAATGCAATACTTAAAGCGATGATGATTTTCTTCATATTGGATCTCCTGGGTGGTTAGAGAAACTGCTCTAGATATACAGTACCTTGAAATGGAATGATAAATCAATCTTTTTCAAGCACTAGCTTCAGAAATTGGTATTACTGAGGCGTGAAACGCCGCGCTTCAGTAAATTTGGCTGCCCAATAGGGTGTCGTGATGTAGTCAAGTCGCACTGTTCCACCTGCGCTGGGGGCATGCACAAACCTACCTTGTCCTACATAGATTCCTGCGTGAGAGTATTTTTCTCCAGTGGTATTGAAGAAGACTAAATCTCCTGGAGCAGGGGGTTGGTCTTCAACACTTCTGCCTTTGGCGCTCATGAGTTGCAGGGTACGTGGCAGTTTAATGCCAGCAGCTTTGTTATAGACATAGACAATAAGTCCACTGCAGTCAAATCCACCTTTAGGGGTGTTGCCACCATAGCGATAAGGCACATCCACCAATCCAACTGCTGCAATGGAAATATCTTCAGTACCTACACTAGTATCTTGCTTGAATTGAGAAACTTTTGAGGCGCTAGACTTGCTGCCAAAGGTACTGCATCCCGACAGCAACAGCATCGTGCAAATAAAAATGCCGCACCCAATCCGAGTGCGGCATGTGGAGTGTTGTTTAAAGTGCGTCAGCAGCATGGTCCGCAAGACGTGAACGCTCACCGCGTGCAAGGGTGATATGACCACCATGACGCCAACCTTTAAAGCGGTCAACCACGTAGGTTAGACCAGATGAACCCTCAGTTAAATAAGGGGTATCAATCTGTGCAATATTGCCCAGACAGACAATCTTAGTACCTGGGCCCGCACGAGTGACTAGGGTTTTCATTTGCTTAGGCGTTAAGTTTTGAGCCTCATCAATAATGACGAACTTACTCACAAAAGTTCTGCCACGCATAAAGTTCATGCTCTTGACTTTAATGCGTGAGCGAATGAGTTCTTGGGTAGCTGCCCGACCCCACTCACCAGCGCTATCGTCATTACGTTGAAGTACTTCGAGATTGTCATCAAATGCACCCATCCATGGCTGCATTTTCTCTTCCTCTGTGCCTGGTAGGAAGCCAATATCTTCACCTACCGGAACAGTGGCGCGGGTGATGATTATCTCGTTATAGCGCTTGCTATCTAAGACCTGCTCTAGTCCAGCAGCCAAAGCCAGCAAAGTTTTTCCGGTACCAGCTTGACCTAGCAGAGTTACAAAGTCGATATCTGGGTTCATCAGCAAGTTCATGGCAAAGTTTTGCTCACGATTGCGCGCTGTCACACTCCAGACATTGTTTTTCTGGTGAGAGAAATCACGCAATGTTTGTAATAGTGCTGTCTTGCCGTTGATTTCTCGTACATGGGCATAGAAAGGTGTCGAGCCGTCCGGATTTTCTTGATAAACAAACTGATTGACCAGCATACTTGGTACGGCAGGGCCAGTCACTCTGTAGAACATCGTGCCAGACTTAGAGTCAGCCCAGCTTTCCATATCTTTGCCGTGCTTTGGCCAGAAATCTTGAGATAAAGACATCACACCTGAGTACATCAGGTCACGATCTTCTAACACCTGGTCGTTGAAATAATCTTCTGCGGGTAAGCCAAGCGCCCGTGCTTTGATGCGCATATTGATATCTTTTGATACCAATACAACCTCTTGGCCTTTGCGAGTCTTTTGTAACTCACTAACGACTGCCAAAATGAGGTTATCCCCTTTACCTTCTGGCAAGCCTTCAGGTAATGGTTGGGTAGCGAGTTTGGTTTGGAAGAAAAGGCGACCGGATACATCTTGGTTGCCTAACTTATTGAGAGGGATACCCTCATCCAGTGTGCCGCTAGTACCACCGATGAGTTGATCAAGGGATCTACTGACGGTGCGGGCGTTTCTAGCAACCTCAGTCATTCCCTTTTTATGATTGTCCAACTCTTCGAGAGTGGTCATTGGCAAATAAAGATCGTGCTCGGAGAAGCGGAATAATGAACTAGGGTCATGCATTAATACGTTTGTATCTAAAACGAATAAGCTTGGTGGCCCAGTACGAATTACGCGTTTTGGTTTTGCTGGCGCAACTGCTTTAATGTCGTTACGCTCAGGATGGCGATCTGCCTTAATTTTTTCTAGGGCAACTTCCGCTGCAGAAAGATCTTCTTCTACATCATTAGCCCAATCGGAGGTCTCCATCACTACTGGCTTTGCTGTTGCGGGACGTTTCTTTAAATCGGGAGTGTCCTTGTGATTTAGTTTTACTTGATCAGCAATTTGAGTTGGGATGGGGGGTAAAGGCATACAGACTCTCCTAAAAGAAAAAACCGCCAAGCGGAGTGCGTTGACGGTTTATTGCGAAACGGGTAGCAGTGAGATCTAAAAAACGGCGGGGGTTGCTCTCCAAACCTGTTCTGAAATATTCAGGTTGATGGTTTAAACGGATTGTCAGACTTTCCCGTCGTTTACGGTGCATATGGCTTCACTTTACCCCAAATTTGGGGCTTTGCAAGCACCTCAGAACAAATTGTTGTAAAAATTATTTAGTAGCTTGGGCTGCCTGTAATACCTCTGTCACATGGCCCGGCACTTTAAGACCGCGCCACTCTTGAACTAGCTTGCCATTGGAATCAAAAAGGAAGGTACTACGTTCAACCCCACGGACTTGCTTGCCATACATATTCTTCATTTTCATGACGCCGAAGATTTGGCAGAGCTTCTCCTCAGTATCAGCAACCAACTCAAACGGCAGCTCCAATTTGCTACGGAAGTTGTCATGGGACTTTAGGCTATCTCGTGAAACCCCTACCACCAAAGTATTGGCTTTTGAGAAGGCTTCGATGTTGTCGCGAAATTCACTAGACTCAGCGGTGCAACCCGGAGTCATATCTTTTGGGTAAAAGTAGAGCACCAATTTTTTTCCTTTGGCCGAGGCTGGAGAAAATGTTAGACCTGAAGTTGCCGGAATAGCGCACTGAGGCATAGATTGGCCGATAGCTACTGTCATGATGATCTTTCTTAAGTTTTTTGTCTCTAGGTTTTAATTATTCTGAATAATCAGCTCGCCGCTGCGATTGGGGATTTCGCCCCAAGTCAGTGGTGATACAGCTATTTTATCGAGTTGCTTGGTGACTTCCCAGGATTTGTGTAGCTCGCCCATAGTGATTAGGTCGTGACCCTGATTTAACCATCCCGCCAATAGCTGTTCAAATGCTGGCAGGAGCTTTTGCCCCTCAAGTTCAGCATGTAATGTAAAAACTTGATCATTCGGATTGCTTTGGGTAATTTCTAGGAGTTTTTTCACTGCCCCAAATTCATCAGCCCCATCAATACCGATGAGTTCATCAAAGGTTGGTAGGGTAGTAGGGTACTGAACATGCTTCGCTTTACCAGAAGGCAATGCAATACGGTATGGCATGAGATTAGGCTCGGATCTACCATCGGAAGAATATTGAATCCCCCATTGATCAAGCTGCTCAAATGCAGCTTCATTCATTTGCCAACCAGCAGCGCCATAGGTAACTGGCTTGTGCCCAAAAATAGCTATAAAGCGATCCCAGCTTTTTTGCATCATAGCTTTTGTCCATGTCGCATCTTGATTGCGAACTGCATCTTGCCATGCGACATGATCCCAAGTATGAATCCCAGTCTCATGACCTGCTTGGTCGATTGCACGCATTTCAGCCGCTGCTTTTTTACCAATGTCTGGACCCGGAAGTAGAACGCCGTAGAGTAGTGTCTTGATGCCGTAGTGTTCTACAACAGAAGTGCGACTGACTTTTTTCAGAAAGCCGGGACGAAAGACTCGTTTTAAAGCCCAACCAGTATGGTCAGGTCCAAGGCTAAATAAGAAGGTGGCTTTGAGGCCAAAGCGCGCGAGGGTGCGAGCTAAATTCGGTACACCTTCTTTAGTGCCGCGTAAGGTATCAACATCAACCTTGAGAGCAATCTTTGCCATGAACCTCGGTACTTATTCTTTGTCGACTAAGTGACGCGCCTTATCTACATCCAGACGATAGGCTTCAAAGATATTTTTTAGGGCGTCAGACATCGTCGTCGTTGGTTTCCAGCCCAACTCACTCATCGTGTTGTCAATTGCAGGTACACGATTTTGAACATCTTGATAGCCTTCGCCGTAATACGCACCTGAAGTAGTTTCGACAATCTTGACTTCGTTGGCGGTCTTTGCGTACTCCGGGATACTCCGCGCAATCTCTAACATCTGATTGGCTAAGTCACGAACAGAGTGATTGTTTTTAGGATTACCAATGTTATAGATCTTGCCATTAGCAATGCCATCTTTGTTGTCGATGATGTGCATTAAGGCATCGATACCATCATCAATGTAAGTGAAGGCCCGTTTTTGAGCGCCACCGTCAACTAAGTTAATAGGCTCGCCGCGCACGATGTGCCCCAGGAATTGGGTGACGACCCGTGATGAACCTTCTTTGGGTGTATAGATACTATCTAATCCAGGACCAATCCAGTTAAATGGACGGAAGAGGGTAAAACGCAAACCTTCCATGCCATAGCCCCAGATCACGCGATCCATTAATTGTTTAGAACAGGCGTAAATCCAACGTGGCTTATTGATAGGGCCGTAAACCATATTGGATTTAGCGGGATCGAATTCACCATCTTCACACATTCCATACACTTCGGATGTCGATGGGAAAACCAAATGCTTTTTGTATTTAACGGCAGAGCGAACGATGGGCAGATTAGCTTCAAAGTCGAGCTCAAACACTTTCAATGGCTGTTGCACATAAGTTGCCGGTGTCGCAATCGCCACCAAAGGCAAGATAACATCGCATTTACGGATGTGGTATTCAACCCATTCCTTATTGATGGTGATATCACCTTCAAAGAAGTGCATCCGTGGATGATTTACTAGATCACCGAGGCGATCATTTTGCATGTCCATACCATAGACATCCCAATCGGTTGTCTCAAGAATGCGCTTAGAAAGGTGGTGGCCAATAAAACCGTTCACACCAAGAATGAGTACTTTTTTCATCTTTACTGCCTCGTTTTTAATCTAATTTGGGATTGCTAAATACAGTACTTATTTGTTAATTGGATACCATTCCAGGATTTCAACTACCTGGCCGTCTCCACAAATGCCGAATACCTGATTATCAACCACTTGGATGCCATAAACCCCAAGATCGAGCTGGACAGGAAATGGCCCTTTTAAGCTAGTGTGAGCCACCAACATGGTTTGGCCTTGATAGTTTGTAAAGGCACCTGGATACGGGGGCGCGACAGCCCTGACGAGGTTATGTACTTGAAGAGCGGTTTGGTTCCAGTGAATTTGGCCATCAGCAGGCTTTCTGCCGCCAAAATAGCTGCCCTTTTGGAGTTCATTGGTTTGGCGAGGGAGATGCCCTGCAATCAGACTGGGTAAAACCTGATTGATTACCTCTACAGCGGCTTTGCTGACCTTGCCAAAAACCTCGGTAGCGGTTTCATCTGGCCCAATACTGACTGCTGCTTGCCCAACAATATCGCCGGCATCAGGTTTGTCTTCCATGACATGTAAAGTGGCGCCGGTTTCAGATTCGCCATGCAATATTGCCCAGTTCACAGGAGCCCGTCCACGGTACTTTGGCAACAGGGAGCCGTGCATGTTTAACGCGGCGATCTTGGCACAAGCCAATATCTGTGCAGGAATCATATGGCGATAGTAAAAAGAAAAAATATAGTCAGGCGCCAGAGATTGGAGTTTCGGAATGAATCCCACTAACTCATCAGCACTTGGTGTGATGTAAGGAATATTTTTCTCAGTGCAAAGTTTGGCAACACTACCGAACCAAATATTTTCATGAGGATCGTCCTGGTGTGTGACGACTAGATCCACCTGAATGCCAGCATTAAGTAATGCTGTTAAGCAATTGACGCCCACATCGTGATAAGCGAAGACGACCGCGTGCAATTATTTTTTCTCTAAGATAGTTTGCACTACGTAACGTGGACGTTTTCGGATCTGTTGGTATATACGACCGATGTATTCACCGAGCAGACCAAGACCAAAGAGCATGACGCCAATGAGGAAGAAGGTGAGTGCGAAGAGGGTAAATACACCCTCAACCTCGGCACCTAGAACAAAGCGCCGTACCAGCAAGTAAACGAACAAGCTGCCAGCAGCAAGGGATAGCAGCATGCCCAGGATCGAGAAGATCTGGAGGGGCATTACAGAAAAGCCAGTTACCAAGTCAAAGTTTAGGCGAATCAATTGATAGAGACTGTATTTGGATTCACCTGCAAAGCGCTCTTCGTGTTTAACCGTAATTTCGGTTGGATTCGCAGCAAAGGTGTATGCCAGAGCAGGAATAAAGGTATTACTTTCATCACATTGGCGAACTAAATCAACAATGCGACGACTGTATCCCCGCAACATGCATCCTTGATCGGTCATCGTGATCCGGGTAATATTTTCACGCAAGCGATTCATTGCGCGAGACGCCAGTTTTCTGAAGAAGCTATCGCGGCGATCGGAACGAATGGTGCCAACGTAATCATGACCTTTTAAAAGTTGCTCAGTGAGAGCATCGATTTCTTCTGGCGGGTTTTGTAAATCTGCATCGAGGGTAATGATGTATTCGCCTTGAGCAAATTCAAAGCCAGCCATGATAGCCATGTGCTGACCAAAATTGCTGAGGAATAAAACGGCGCGAGTCACGTCTGGGCGCAACTCTACTTGTTTAGCAAGGATGCCAGCTGAGCGATCTTTGCTACCGTCGTTGACGAAAACAATTTCATAAGGCAGATTGCGTTTCGTAGCTAGCGCATCTAAGGCTGGATAGAGGCGATCAAAAAGAGCCTGAAGGCCGTCTTCCTCGTTATAAACAGGAATAACAATGCTGAGCTTTGGGTTAGCAACTAAATTAGCAGTCATGCGGCAATTTTGCCTGATTCTTGGGGTTTAGCCCAAGATCTCTAGTTTTTGCGGTGTTTTTTCAGAATTCCAGCCAATCCCTTGGCAATACGGCCAATATCCTCATCTGTCATTCCCGGAAATAGAGGGAGCGTCAGAATAGAGCGACCAATGCGTTCTGCAATCGGTGTATCGGAGACTTTATAGCCTAACTCTTTATAGAGTGTGAAACCCGTAATTGCTGGGTAATGCACCCCTGTGCCAATACCGAGCTCTTTGAGTTCAGTCATGATTTGGGCGCGATCCGTATTTAATTGTTCAAGCGGCAGAACGACTTGGAACATGTGCCAATTGCTGTCAGTGAAATTTGCAACCGGTAACTCTAATGGGAGATTTTCTAATCCGACTGAGTTTAGTTCTGCTTGAATGACATCAAAGTATTGACGCGCTAAGGCTGCCCGACGTGTTTGATAGGTGGGTAATTGTTTGAGTTGTTGTAGACCAATGACTGCATTGACGTCTGTCAAATTATCCTTGCCACCGAGTACATCAACGTCCATCCCATCCATTCCCTGACGAGTGAGTCCTTGTAGACGAAATTTCTCAGCAAGCTTCGCTTCATCATCATTATTTAAGACCAGGCAGCCACCCTCTACCGTAGTGAGGTTCTTATTGGCTTGAAAACTAAAGCTCACCAGATCCCCAAAGCTACCGATTTTTTTGCCCTGCCATTGGGAGCCGAAAGCTTGGGCAGCATCTTCAATCACGCGCAGATGGTGTTGCTTGGCCAAAGAGTAAAGGTGATCCATATCTACTGGCAAGCCAGCAAGATAGACGGGCATGATTGCGCGGGTTTTTGGTGTAATTGCAGCTGCGACTTTATTCAAATCTATATTGCGTGTCACTGGATCAATATCGACAAACACAGGCTTAGCACCTACTCCCAAAATCACATTAGAGGTTGCTACCCATGAGATGGGTGTGGTGATGACTTCATCGCCAGCACCAATGCCAGCTACTTGCAAAGCAATCTTCATGGTTGCTGTGCCATTAGCAAAACAACGTACAGGGCGACCACCAAAGTAATCACTAAGTGTGGCCTCAAATTCAGCGAGCTTAGGGCCTGAAGTCACCCATCCCGAACGCAATACCTCGCTTACTGCATCGATTGTTTCTTGATTAAAGCTGGGACGCGTAAATGGGATAAATTCGGGTATGGATGAAGGATTGTTTGACATGATGTCTTATATTACTTGAATGCCTTACTGCTTCACGTTGGGCGCATCTGGATGTTTCACTATCACTCTCCGGGAGTCGCGATCTACTTCCTGCATAGGTAAGTTTAGCCCTTGTAAAGCAGTGTATTGCTCTGGAACCATTAAGGCGTAGGCTGTTGGATCTTCATTCCAGCGAGTAATGAAGGCATCCAGCGTTGGCATCCAGAGTTTTGGCTCTTGGTTGACGCCAAACTCCAGCTCATCTGGAGATTCAACCATGATCATGGTTCTACCTAAGTAGAAGGGGACGGTGTGGTCTAAGAGTCGAACAGAATAGAAATTGACTTTTTCTGGAATAGACGTCTTGACTCGCTCCACCAAATCGATACCAGAAACTGCACGTCCTAATGATTCATGACCGGTGCCAGCAATGATGGCGCAAAGAAAAAAGCCGCAAGCAAAACTCACTATGCTTTGGATACCATTGCGTTTGCTTTGCCATGCTGCATAAGTGCTAAAGATAATTAGCGCTGTTAGTGCAGCGATTACCCAATAGGTGTATTGCCCATAGGCTTCAATTTCATCAGGCCGCGCTTGTTTACCAATATCGGATAAGAAGAAAAACCCAATGCCCCCAAGAATAGCAAAACCAAGTGTCTGCAGTTTCCATGTGAAGCTCATGGTGTTCGTATGACCCAAAAGTTGATCTAGACGCTTACCAATTAATAATGCTAATGCCGGGAAGATAGGGATGATGTAGCCGGGTAATTTAGAGTGGGATACGCTAAAGAAGGCGAAGATCATTACAGACCAGCAAACCAATAGCCAGCCACTCGAGAACTCGCGTCTGCGTTCATTCCAGGCTTGCAGTATTGATCCTGGAATTTGCAACACCCAAGGCAGTAAGCCGATGAATAAGAGTGGAACAAAGTAATAGATGGGCCCTGTTCTGCTATGAGCGTCTTGTGTAAAGCGTTGGAGGTGCTCGTGAATAAAGAAAAACTCTAAGAACTCTGGGTTGCGCAGCGCCACCAAAACAAACCAGGGCGCAGTGATCGCTAGGAAAATCATCGTGCCACTAAATAAACGGAGGCGTGTCCAGATTTTCCAATCCCAAGCACTGATCGAGTAAGCAATGAATACCATTGCTGGAATTGCGGCGCCAATCAATCCTTTAGATAAAGTGGCGAGCGCCATGAAGATCCAACACACCCACATCCAATTTCGACAACCCATTTTGCTCTGGGAATGTTGAGCCAACAATAAGCTGCAGAGCGCTGCCACTAGAAATGCTGACAAGCCCATATCTAAGGAGTTGAAATGGCCACTAATAATCCACATTGGACTGGATGCGAGAACCACAGCCGCTAACCATCCTGCTCTCGCGTTGTAGAGACGTGATCCCGTAAAACCGATTGCCAGAATCGTGAGAAAACCGGTCAGCGCTGTCCAAAGTCTGGCTTGCCAATCACCAATTCCAAAGACTTGGAATGTTGCTGCAGTAGCCCAGGCTTGAAGGGGGGGTTTTTCAAAGTACTTGTAGCCGTTATAGCGTGGCGTTACCCAATCTCCGGTAACTAACATCTCCCTTGCAATTTCGGCGTAACGACCTTCATCAGAAGGAATCAGGTGACGGTAGTTCAGAGTAGCAAACCAAATGAGGCCATAAATAACGACCAATAATAAAATTTTGCCTGGATGAAGAGCGGATGATTGTCGTATTTGCCCAAATTGCATTAAATGGACTCCACAATTAATGCCAATAGAACTTGACGTCCTTCGCCTACCAAGATGTTGTAGGTGCGACAGGCGGCTTGAGAGTCCATGATTTCAAAGCCGATTTTGGCCTCAATCAGTGCTTTTAAAAGTTCTGGCTTAGGAAATCGCTGACGGCTACCGGTACCAATGAGGATTAATTCTGGCTTCAGAGCAACCATTTGGGCGAAATGGGATGCTTCTAGACTATCAAATGACTCAATTGGCCACTCAGAGATGGCGCCATCAGAACTCAGCAGAACTGCGTGGCTATAAGGGATCTGATTGATCTCTACATAGCCATCGCCATATCCGGTGATCGTGTTGGCTCCAGAATGGGGGTCAGATTGAAGCTTCAAGTGGACTCTCTGTCATAATTATGTGGATTATAGCTAGCTGTTTTTTCCAAGATTTCAAGAACTTACCCTTTAATTTATTGTGAAACCGATCCTAAAGTCCCAAAAACTCGATAACGTCTGTTATGACATTCGTGGGCCGGTGCTCGAGCTTGCTCAGCGCATGGAGGAAGAGGGTCATAAAATCATCAAATTAAACATCGGGAATGTAGGTGTTTTTGGATTTGATCCCCCAGAAGAAATTCAGTTGGACATGATCCGCAATCTCAGCAATGCCTCAGCATATTCCGATTCCAAAGGAATTTTTGCTGCGCGTAAAGCCATCATGCAGTATTGCCAAGAAAAAGGCATCCAAGGCGTTACTTTGGATGATGTTTATACCGGCAATGGCGTTTCCGAACTTATTGTTCTGTCAATGAATGCGCTACTCAATGACGGCGATGAGGTATTGGTTCCTGCGCCGGATTATCCGCTATGGACTGCAGCAGTCAGTTTGTCTGGTGGCACACCGGTTCACTATCTTTGTGATGAATCCAAAGAGTGGGCTCCAGACTTAAACGATCTGCGCAAAAAAATTACGCCTCGCACAAAAGCGATTGTGGTGATTAATCCCAATAATCCGACGGGGGCGATTTACTCGAAAGAAGTGTTGCTTGAGCTGACACAAATTGCGCGTGAAAATGATTTGATTTTGTTTGCTGATGAGATATACGACAAAATGTTGTATGACGAAGAGAAGCACATCTCCTTAGCATCTCTTTCTACCGATGTCGTTACGATAACCCTCAATGGCTTATCGAAGAACTATCGCTCATGCGGCTACCGCGCAGGTTGGATGGTGGTTTCAGGTGATAAAGAAATGGTGCGAGACTATATTGAAGGCCTCAATATGTTGGCCTCGATGCGCTTGTGCGCAAACGTACCTGGTCAATATGCTATTCAAACTGCTCTTGGTGGATACCAAAGTATTAAGGACTTAGTGTCTGAAGGTGGTCGCTTAGCTAAGCAGCGTGATCTTGCTTGGAAATTGATTACAGATATTCCTGGGGTGACTTGTGTAAAGCCAAAATCTGCTTTGTATTTATTTCCAAAGTTAGATCCAGAAATGTATCCCATTGAGGATGATCAGCAATTTGTTGCCGATCTCTTAAAAGAGGAAAAAATATTGTTGGTACAAGGTTCCGGATTTAACTGGAGTAAGCCGGATCACTTCCGCGTAGTGTTCTTACCTCACGAAGATGTGTTGAAAGAGGCCATTAGCCGACTTGCACGTTTTCTGGAGCGTTATCGTCAAAAGCATGGCCGTAAGGCTTCTTCATCTGCAGCAAAGGCATCATGAAACCGATTCAAGTAGGTCTATTAGGTATTGGCACCGTTGGGGGTGGCGTATTTACTGTTTTAGAGCGCAACCAGGATGAAATTACCCGTCGCGCTGGTCGTGGTATTCGCATTAATACCGTTGCCGATCTCAATGTAGAACGCGCCAAAGAAATCGTTCAAGATCGTGCGCAGATCGTCAGTGATGCTCGTGCTGTCATTAATAACCCTGAAATCGACATCGTTGTTGAGCTCATAGGTGGCTATGGGATTGCTAAAGATCTGGTTTTAGAGGCCATTGCTGCTGGTAAGCATGTGGTTACAGCAAATAAGGCTTTGATTGCCGTTCATGGCAATGAGATTTTTAAAGCTGCACACGCTAAAGGGGTCATGGTGGCTTTTGAAGCAGCAGTTGCTGGCGGTATTCCGATTATTAAAGCATTACGTGAGGGCTTAACAGCTAACCGTATCGAGTGGATCGCCGGCATCATCAACGGCACCACCAACTTCATCTTGTCAGAAATGCGAGACAAAGGTCTGGATTTCGAAACGGTTCTTAAAGAAGCGCAACGTTTAGGTTACGCAGAAGCCGATCCGACATTCGATATTGAAGGGGTTGACGCTGCCCATAAAGCAACCATCATGAGTGCGATTGCTTTTGGTATTCCAATGCAGTTCGAAAAAGCCCATATTGAAGGCATTACGAAATTGGCTGCAATCGATATTCGTTATGCGGAGCAGTTGGGTTATCGGATTAAGTTACTCGGCATTGCTAAGAAGACACCCACTGGCGTTGAGTTACGTGTACACCCGACTTTGATTCCCTCTAAACGTCTAATTGCAAACGTAGAGGGTGCAATGAATGCGGTGCAAGTATTTGGCGATGCAGTAGGGACTACCTTGTACTATGGCAAGGGCGCTGGCTCTGAGCCAACCGCTTCGGCAGTGATTGCCGATTTGGTAGATATCACTCGCTTATTAAGTGCTGATCCTGAGCATCGTGTGCCTTACTTGGCTTTCCAGCCCGAGTCTGTGCAAGATACTCCTGTATTGCCGATTGGTGAAATCACCACGAGTTACTACTTGCGTATGCGCGTAGCGGACCAAGCTGGTGTGTTGGCTGATATCACCAAGATCTTGGCGGCCCATGGTGTCTCCATTGATGCGCTCTTACAAAAAGAAGCCAATGAGGGTGAGATTCAAACAGATTTGGTCGTGTTAACTCATGAGACCAAAGAGAAAAATATGCTTGCTGCAATTAAAGAGGTCCAGAATCTCAAAACGGTTGCAGGCGAAGTGGTGAAGATTCGTTTAGAAAATTTGTCTTAAGAAAAATTCAACAAAATCTATGCGTTACCAATCTACTCGTGGCAATAGTCCGCAACAATCCTTTTTAGAAATTCTCTTAGGGGGCTTGGCGCCAGACGGTGGACTGTATTTACCGGAACAATATCCAAAGATCTCAGCTGCACAGTTAGATTCTTGGCGTGGCCTTTCTTATGCAGACCTGGCCTATGAAGTCTTGAGTATGTATTGTGACGATATTCCTGAAGCCGAGTTACGCGCACTTTTACGAAAAACATATACCGAGCAAGTCTATTGCAACGGTCGTCCACAGGACAATGCCAAAGACATTACGCCTTTACATTGGTTGGGTGAAGAGGGTGGCACTTGCATTGGTCTGCTTAGCCTTTCAAATGGCCCAACCTTGGCTTTCAAAGATATGGCCATGCAGTTACTGGGCAATCTGTTTGAATACGCTCTCAAGAAAAAAGGCCAAAAGCTCAATATATTGGGCGCCACTTCTGGTGATACTGGCAGTGCCGCGGAATACGCGATGCGCGGTAAAGAGGGCGTTAAAGTATTTATGCTCTCCCCACGCGGCAAAATGAGCGCCTTTCAATCCGCGCAGATGTACTCTTTGCAAGATCCGAATATTTTCAATTTAGCTGTAGCGGGCGTGTTTGATGACTGCCAGGATATTGTGAAGGCTGTCAGCAATGACCACGCATTCAAAGCCAACAAGCAAATTGGCACCGTGAATTCGATTAACTGGGGTCGAGTTGTCGCTCAAGTGGTGTATTACTTCCAAGGTTACCTATTGGCCACCAAGTCTAGCTCTGAAAAAGTGTCATTTACTGTGCCCTCAGGCAACTTTGGGAATGTTTGTGCTGGACATATTGCACGCATGATGGGTTTACCAATTGCCCATTTGGTTGTAGCTACCAATGAAAATAATGTGTTGGATGAATTCTTCCGCACGGGTATCTATCGTGCCCGGAAGTCTGCTGAGACGCTGCATACTTCTAGTCCTTCCATGGATATCTCCAAGGCAAGTAACTTTGAGCGTTTTGTCTTTGACTTTATGGGTCAAGATGGTAAGGCTACTGCTGGAATGTTTCAGCAAGTGGATGAAGCCGGTGGCTTTGATATTTCCAAAGAGACTGTCTTTAAAGATCTGGGTAAGTATGGTTTTCAGTCTGGCCGCAGCACCCATGCAAATCGCCTGGACACCATTCGTGATATTGAAAATAAATATGGCGTGATGATCGACACCCATACGGCAGATGGCGTAAAGGTAGCGCGTGAACATTTGCAAGTGGGTATTCCAATGATTGTGCTTGAAACCGCTTTACCGATTAAATTTGAAGAGACTATTCAAGAGGCTTTAGGTCGCCCTGCTGAGTGTCCGCCTGCATTTAAAGACATTAAATCCAAACCGCAGCGCGTAGAAAATATTGATGCTGATGTTAATCAGATTAAAGCATTTATTACCACACATCTCAGTTAAATTAATATAGAAGCAATACATAGGCGCTATGACTAAGCCACCAATGTTGACTGCACAGCAGGCACTAGACCATTTACTCTCGCATGCTAAAGCAGTAGGTGAAAGCGAAAGCGTGGCTATGCAGGCCGCCCTAGGCCGCGTACTAGCGGAAAATGTAAATAGCTTGGTTGATGTGCCTCCACTCGATAACACGTCTATGGATGGCTATGCTGTTCGTACAGCAGATACCCAAAATTCCGGAAGTATTCTGAAAATCGCACAACGTATTCCGGCGGGATCGGTTGGAACTCAATTAGAGCCGGGTACTGTTGCCAGAATTTTCACAGGCGCACCAGTTCCTCCTGGTGCTGATGCCGTGGTGATGCAAGAAGACTGCGCCATTCCTGATGGAAGTGCTGATCAGGTCCAAGTCAATATAGTCCCAATATCAGGGCAGTGGATCCGTCGCCGGGGCGAAGATTTAACAACTGGTAAAACCGCTTTATCTGCGGGAACCTTTTTACGACCTCAAGAATTAGGCGTAGCTGCTTCTGCAGGTCTTACGCATTTGACTGTGAAGCGTCGAGTCAAAGTAGCCGCTTTCTTTACTGGTGATGAGTTGTCACTCCCTGGTGAGCCACTGAAACCAGGCGGCATCTACAACTCCAATCGCGATACTTTGTTGGCATGCCTTAAATCTCTAGGATGTGAGGCCACTGATTTAGGAATCGTTCCCGATCGCTTGGATGCAACTAAAGAAGCACTACGTACTGCCAGCAAAGACCACGATTTAATTATTACCTCTGGCGGGGTATCGGTTGGGGAAGAGGATCACATCAAGCCCGCAGTTACTTCTGAAGGAAGATTAGACCTGTGGCAGATTGCAATTAAGCCTGGTAAGCCTTTGGCTTTTGGTGCGGTCCGTAAATCGGCGGACCCCAAAGATGGAGAGGCGTGGTTTATTGGCCTGCCGGGTAACCCAGTTTCTAGCTTCGTGACTTTTCTATTATTTGTAAGGCCATTCATACTCAAACTGCAGGGACGTGAAGCAGGACAAGCACAGTCTTATTACCTGCGCGCAGATTTTGACTGGTTAAAGGCTGATCGACGTAATGAGTTCTTGCGGGTGAAACTCAATAGCAAAGGCGGCTTGGATTTATTCCCCAATCAGAGTTCTGGCGTTCTGACGAGTGCCTCTTGGGGGGATGGTTTAGTTGATTGCCCACCAAATCAGGTAATTCAAGCTGGTGACCTGGTGAAGTACATTCCTTTTGATGCGCTTCTGAAGTAATCAGTTTACGATTAGCCCATGAAACTGGAATTACGATTCTTCGCCTCTCTGCGTGAAGCCCTTGGTGTTTCGCAGGAGAGCATTACTATTCCTGTGTCAATTAAAACGATTGCTGATCTGAGGGCTCATCTGGTAGAACGGGGAGAGCCTTGGTCTGAAGTCTTAGCGGGTCGCAATGTTTTACGTTGCGCCTTAAATCATCACATGGTTGATGCCAGTACGCTCCTCCAGGATGGCGCCGAAGTTGCTTTCTTTCCGCCAGTGACGGGGGGCTGATATGCCAAATTCCTTGATACGCATTCAAAAAACCGATTTTGATGTCAGTGCTGAATTAGCAGCGCTACGCAAAGGCGATCCAAGAGTTGGTGCAGTAGTGACTTTCTTGGGCACTGTGCGTGATATGAATGATGGTAGTCAAGTCAAAGGAATGACGCTCGAGCATTATCCTGGCATGACTGAAAAGGCCTTGGAAGACATTATTTCGCAAGCGAATACACGTTGGGATATCTATCAAACTTTGGTGATTCATCGTGTTGGTCCCTTGTTACCTGAAGATCAAATTGTGATGGTTGCTGTAACGAGCGCCCATCGTGGTGAAGCCTTTTCTGCATGTGAATTTATCATGGATTACCTCAAGACGGCCGCACCATTTTGGAAGAAAGAAGATACCCCTGAAGGTGCTCGCTGGGTAGATGCCAGAATTGCCGATGATGCTGCAATGACTCGCTGGAACCAGAAATAAAACAGTAGTACCTTTACCTTGTAGAGAGATATCCCATGAAGAAAATGTTTGTGCTCTGCTTATTACTGGGATATTTTTCGCTATATGCCTATGCTCAAGGTGAGCGACCAGTAATTCAAATTGAGAGCGGTCGACTTCAGGGTGTGGCAGAACACAATATGTTTGCCTTTAAGAACATTCCTTATGCAGCACCGCCAGTAGGTGATCTGAGATGGAGGCCGCCCCAGCCAGCGTTGCCTTGGACTGGGACGCGCGATGCAAGTCTCTTTGGCGATTCTTGCCCACAACCTTTTGTGAAAAATTTAAGCGCAGGCTTATCGTTACCTGGCAACGAAGATTGCCTGAAGTTAAATGTATTCACGCCAAGCAAGCCTGGTAAGAATTTACCAGTGATGGTGTGGATCCATGGCGGCGGCATGCTGGTTGATGGATCTAGAGATGCGCAGTTCACGCCGATTAATCTGACTAAGAACGGCGTTATCGTCATCACCTTTGATTACCGCTTAGGTACCTTTGGCTTTTTTGCGAGTAATGAATTGATTGCAGAAGCGAAGGCAAAGGGTGAGCCGGTTGGTAACTATGGCACCATGGACCAAATTGCCGTGCTCAAATGGGTGAAAAATAATATTGCAGCATTTGGGGGTGATCCAAGCAATGTCACTATTTTTGGTGAGTCAGCAGGGGGCCGCAGCGTTACCTGGTTGATGGTGTCTGATTCGGCTAGAGGTTTATTTCATAAAGCGATTGCTGAGAGCGCGCAACAAAGCCCCTTACGCGGTATGACCCAAAAGCATTTAGGAATGGCGCCTGAGACAGAAATCGATGCCAAGTACATGACTGCAGTTGGTGCCAAGACACTCAAGGAATTAAGAAATTTGCCAGCAAATAAATTAGTCTTAACTTCTGCAAACTTTGAGCAGGGTGAATTTGGAGGTCCATTTGTGGATGGGCAAATTATCAAAGGCGACCCTATTCCATTATTTGCTGCCGGTAAGCAGGCAAAGGTCCCCTTTATGATTGGAACTAACTCCTGGGACTCTAGTTTTTTAGTTCCTGGCCAACCAGCGATCGGTGTTCTCGCGAAAAAGATTCATGAAAATCCCAAGAACATCGAGAAGCTGTATTCACGAGTCAAGGATAAGTGCGTTGAATCTTCTGATGTGTTGGGGGATATGCTGTATCGCGGCAGTACTAAGCTGCTCGCCGACAGCATGAATGGCATCGCCCCTGGTTATGCTTATTACTTCGATTACCTTACCAAGAATATTCGTGCGGCATATCCGGGCGTGCCCCATACATTTGAGATCAGTTATGTATTTGGCAGTTATGGCTTAATGCCACAAGCACCAGACAAGCCCGAGACCGGCACAAATAATTGCGCCCTTATAAAAAGGGCTACTGCTGATCTTAAGCAAAAGGGCGTATGGTCTAAGTACTGGTATCCCATTACCAATAAAACTGATCCGCAGGATATTACGATGTCTGAGAAGATGTCCGCAAGCTGGGCCGCATTTGCAAAGACTGGTAACCCCAATGTTAGTGGTCAGGCTAATTGGCCTATCTATAATCTAAATGCGGATGTCATGAGAAATTTCTCATACGAGCAAGAAACGATTACGGGATTACTCAAGGAACGCGTGGCTTATCAAATGCTCCACTTAAGGGAAATCTACGCTCTTGAACGATTAAAAGACGCCTTCTAAATATCGAGGAAAAAATAGAACAATCACCCTTGGGGGTGGTTTTTTATATTGATGGGAGGGTGGTGCTGATAAAAAAAGCCAGTTTCTCAGACCTCGGAAGCTGCTTAACTTGAGCCTCTGCTTTGGAGGCTCCTGACCGATCAGGATGCTCCTGAGTTGCCAACAGGATTACCGGTCTACGAGACCGGGTATAGCGGGCGCCTTGCCCGGAATTATGGGCCTCTAAGCGATGTTCAAGCCTGTTCGTAATGCCGGCATAGTAAGTGCCATCAGCGCATTCAAGGAGGTAAACAAGCCAGGTCACAGTAGGGTAAATTCGCTTAAAAAGAGGGTCAAAAAACCTTGAAATTTGTCATATTGCCCTTATATTCTATAGATAGATATATTTGATGTAGGCGAGAATAGAAAAATGAGAATAGATAAATTAACAACCAAATTTCAAGAAGCGCTTAGTGAGGCACAGAGTCTCGCTTTAGCAAAAGATAATCAATACATTGAACCTGCTCACTTACTATTGGCAATGTTGCGCGACTCTGACGGTGGCGCAAAGAGCTTACTAACCAGAGCAGGCGTCAATATTCCTGGTCTTGAAAAAGGCTTAGAGAGAATCATTAGTAATTTACCCGAGGTGCAGGGCACTAGTGGTGAAGTACAGGTAGGTCGAGATTTAAGTAATTGGCTCAACCTCTGTGAGAAGGAAGCGAATAAACGCAATGATCAATTTATTGCTGGCGAACTATTTTTGCTAGTAGTTGCTGATGACAAAGGTGAGCTTGGCAAAGTTGCTCGTGAAAATGGACTAAATCGTAAATCGTTAGAAGCGGCTATTGATTTAGTGCGCGGAGGAGAGTCAGTGAACAGTGCAGATGCTGAAGGTCAACGTGAAGCCTTAAAAAAATACACAGTCGATTTAACTGAGCGTGCTCGTATGGGTAAGCTAGATCCAGTGATTGGTCGCGATGATGAGATTCGTCGCACGATTCAGATCCTGCAGCGCCGCGGTAAAAATAACCCAGTGCTCATTGGAGAGCCTGGGGTAGGTAAGACTGCGATCGTTGAAGGCTTGGCGCAGCGTATCGTCAATGGCGAAGTTCCAGAGACCTTAAAAAACAAACGTGTCCTGGTTTTAGATATGGCCTTGTTATTGGCTGGCGCTAAGTATCGTGGCGAGTTCGAAGAACGTCTTAAGGCTGTTTTGAGTGATGTCGCTAAAGATGAAGGTCAAACCATCATCTTTATTGATGAGATTCATACGATGGTTGGCGCCGGTAAGGGTGATGGTGCCATGGATGCGGGCAACATGCTAAAGCCTGCGTTGGCTCGTGGCGAATTGCATTGCATCGGTGCTACCACTTTAGATGAGTACCGCAAGTACATCGAAAAAGATCCCGCGCTAGAGCGTCGTTTCCAAAAAGTGATGGTGGAAGAGCCGAGCGTTGAAGCTACGATTGCCATCTTGCGTGGTTTGCAAGAGCGTTATGAGCTTCACCATGGAATTCAAATTACCGATCCAGCCATTGTGGCTGCTGCTGAGCTATCGCACCGCTACATTACGGATCGCTTCTTACCAGATAAGGCGATTGACCTGATTGATGAGGCGGGTTCACGCATTCGGATGGAGATCGACTCCAAGCCTGAGGTGATGGATAAGCTGGAACGCCGTCTCATTCAACTCAAGATTGAGCGTGAGGCCGTTAAGAAAGAGAAAGATGAAGCTTCTCAAAAGCGTCTTGGCCTCATTGAAGACGAGATCAAACGTCTAGGTGCTGAATATGCTGACTTAGAAGAAATTTGGAAAGCAGAGAAGAGCGCGGTATTGGGCGCTGCCAATCTAAAAGAAGAAATTGAAAAAGTTCGTGCTGACATCACTAAATTGCAACGTGAAGGCAAGTTAGAGCAAGTTGCTGAATTGCAGTATGGTAAGTTGCCAGAACTCGAAGCCAAACTAAAGTCTGCTGCTGCAGCGGAAGCTAAAGGTGACAAAGATGGCGTTGTAAAGAACAAACTATTACGCACTCAAGTTGGTGCAGAAGAGATTGCTGAGGTAGTTTCTCGTGCGACTGGTATTCCAGTATCAAAAATGATGCAGGGCGAACGCGACAAGCTACTGAAGATGGAAGAGTTGCTGCATAAGCGTGTAGTCGGTCAGGAAGAAGCCATTCGTGCGGTATCGGATGCGATCCGTCGTTCCCGGGCTGGCTTGGCTGAAGAGAACCGTCCTTATGGATCTTTCTTGTTCTTGGGGCCTACCGGTGTTGGTAAGACTGAGCTTTGTAAAGCATTAGCAGGATTCTTGTTTGATAGCGAAGACCACCTCATTCGGATTGATATGAGTGAGTTCATGGAGAAACATAGTGTTGCGCGTTTGATTGGAGCTCCTCCAGGCTATGTTGGTTACGAAGAGGGCGGTTACTTAACTGAAAAAGTACGTCGTCATCCGTACAGCGTCATTCTGTTTGATGAAATTGAAAAGGCTCACCCTGATGTCTTCAACGTACTCTTGCAGGTATTAGATGATGGCCGCCTGACTGACGGTCAAGGTCGTACCGTTGACTTCAAGAACACCGTGATTGTGATGACTAGTAATATCGGCTCACACTTAATTCAGTCGATGGCTGATAAGAAGCAGTCTGAAATTAAAGAAGCTGTCTTCGCAGAGCTGAAAAATCATTTCCGCCCAGAGTTTTTAAACCGGATTGATGAGATTGTGGTGTTCCATGGCTTGGATAAAGGCAATATTGCCAATATCGCGAAGATCTTGCTCAAGAACTTATCAGATCGATTGGCTAAGGTCGATATGCAGCTCGAGGTCAGTGATGCTGCACTGGCGAAGATTGCTGAAGTCGGTTTTGATCCTGTCTTTGGCGCAAGACCTCTGAAGCGTGCAATTCAGCAGCATATTGAGAACCCCGTATCAAAAATGATTCTGGAGGGTACTTTTGGCCCTAAGGATACTGTCCCAGTAGATGTGGACAAAAAAGGTGACTTTAGCTTCACTCGTCAAGTTCATTAATCAATAGTAGTTCAGCAGGAATATCCCTGCGCCAGTAAACTCGGTACATGACTGTTGCGCTTAGTAAGCGTGCCAGTGATGTCCGGGTTATTGGTCTTATTAGCCTGGCACACGGCAGCTCCCACTTCTTTCATTTAGTACTTCCTCCCATGTTCCCATGGTTGAAGGATGCTTTTGCCTTGAGTTATGCCGAGCTTGGTTTACTCATGTCAGTCTTCTTTGTAGTGTCATGTATTGCTCAGGCCACCTCTGGATTTTTAGTAGATCGTATTGGAGCAAGACCAGTGTTGTTTGGTGGTATTGGTTTACTTGTTCTTGCGGCCCTGGTCTATTCCCAAAGCAATGGTTATGCGATGCTTTTATTGGGAGCAGTAATTGCTGGTTGCGGTAACGGTATTTTTCATCCAGTCGATTACACGCTCATCAATCACAAGGTATCTCCACCCAATCTTCCATATGCCTATTCAATGCATGGCGTAGCAGGTTACCTAGGTTGGGCTGCGGCGCCAGCATTCATGGTTGCGATTGCTCAATTTGCTGATTGGCGTATTGCATTCTTAGCTGCAGCCCTGCTAGAGGCCGGCGTCTTAGGCATTCTCTGGTTAAATAAAAGCTACCTTGTAGATAATGTCAGAGAGCGCCATGAGAACACCCATGCAAGCACGCAGGCTTCAAATCCTGGAGTTGTTCCAGAGAGTACATTTGCTTTCTTAAAACTCACTGCGGTGTGGTTATGTTGGATTTTCTTTTTCTTCAGCATGGCATCCACATCTAGCTTGCAATCTTTTGCTCCAAGTGCATTGTTCGAGATTTACCAAGTACCTTTAGATGTGGGAAGTTATTACATCACCCTACTAGCGCTTGGTAGTGCTGGTGGTGTTTTATTTGGTGGTTATCTAGCGGCAAAGTTACAAGCACCTGAGCGAATTGTTTCTTCTTGCCTATCGATCACGATAGTGATGTGTCTGTTGCTAGGCACTGGACTCATTTCAGTGAGTCTGATTCCATTTCTGTTTATTGGATTGGGATTTGGTTATGGGGTTGTTGCTCCTTCCCGCGATCTGTTGGTTAAGGCGGTGACACCTAAAGGTGTAGCGGGGCGTGTATACGGAATCGTCTATTCTGGTATCGATTTAGGCGCTGCAGTTGGCCCTTTTATTTTTGGTTTCTTTATGGATGCCGGCCTTCCAAAGGCCTTGTTCCTGGGTATTGTTTTATTCCAGCTGATGATCATTCCAACCGTGATTAAGGTATCGGCTGGCACTACCCCCAAAACTGCTTAATCAGTCTCCAATAATTTTCACGATGTGAAATGCCATTACACTGCGTAAAATGCAGTGCAATATGAATGTGCCATCACCATTCCAAGAAGTGAATAAGCATTCCACATTATAAGAAAGTATTTCTAAGTTATTGAATTTAAATAACTAAATATTTTCATCTATATCTCAAATATCTCTTGCGTGCATTTTTGATGTGTCTACACTCTTATATAAGACATAAGACTTGAAATGGTCTTAAAGGTCCAACAATTTTGAAGTACTTGTTTAACTTAGGGAGAAAAACATGGCAGATCGCAAAGCAGAAATCGCAGCAATTCAAAAAGACTGGGATACCAATCCGCGCTGGAGAGGGATTACTCGTGGCTATACAGCTGAAGATGTTGTACGTCTTCGTGGCTCATTGAAGATTGAGCACACTTTAGCTAAGCATGGCGCTGAAAGACTTTGGGAATTAGTCAACAACGAAGCTTACGTAAACTGTTTAGGTGCTTTGACTGGTGGTCAAGCAATGCAACAAGTTAAAGCTGGCGTGCAAGCAATTTACTTATCTGGATGGCAGGTTGCTGCTGACGGTAACTCATACGCTGCGATGTATCCAGACCAATCTTTGTATCCAGTGGACTCAGTTCCGAAGATGGTTGAGCGTATTAATAACTCATTCCAACGTGCTGATGAAATTCAAACAGCTAAAGGCATCAACAAAGGTGATGCTGGATATATCGAATATTTTGCTCCAATCGTTGCCGATGCTGAAGCAGGTTTCGGTGGTGTATTGAATGCATTTGAATTAAGCAAGGCATTGATTAAGCAGGGCGCTGCTGGTGTTCACTTCGAAGACCAATTGTCATCTGTTAAGAAGTGTGGTCACTTAGGTGGAAAAGTATTGCTGCCTACCGCTGAGTCAGTACAGAAATTGATCTCTGCTCGTTTGGCTGCTGACGTGATGGGTGTTCCAACGATTATCTTGGCTCGTACTGACGCTGAAGCTGCTGATTTATTGACTTCTGACTATGATGAAAACGATAAGCCATTCTTGACAGGCGAGCGTACTCCGGAAGGTTTCTACAAAACACGTAAGGGCTTGGATCAAGCGATTTCTCGTGGTTTGGCATACGCTGCTTACGCTGACATGGTTTGGTGTGAGACTGGTACACCAGATCTTGATTTTGCTCGTCAGTTCGCTGAAGCAATTCGTGCGAAATTCCCAGGAAAAATGTTGGCTTATAACTGCTCACCATCTTTCAACTGGAAGAAGAACTTGGATGATGCAACGATTGCGAAGTTCCAACGTGAATTAGGTGCCATGGGTTACAAATATCAATTTATTACCCTCGCTGGTATCCACTCAATGTGGTACAACATGTTCGATTTGGCACAAGATTACATGAAGCGTGGTATGACTGCTTATATCGAGAAAGTACAAGAGCCAGAATTTGCTGCACGTGACCGCGGTTACACCTTCGTGTCACATCAGCAAGAAGTTGGTACTGGTTACTTTGATGATGTCACTACCGTAATTCAAGGTGGTAAGTCTTCTGTAACGGCATTGACTGGTTCTACTGAAGAAGAGCAGTTCCATTAAGAATCCCTAAGTAGTCTGTAGTAGCAGTAGTACCAATACTGCCGCGGCATCTAAATTACCCCACAAGGGTGACTTAGATGCCGTTTTCGTTTACATTCTTCTGATGTCAAATTGCATACTCTGTACAGAAGAACTGAAGCCTGGTGAAGGCGAGCTGATCTGGCGTGGGGATGATTGTCGAGTCATCCTGGTAAACGACCCTGACTTACCGGGTTTTTGCAGGGTTATCTGGAATCGCCATGTGAGTGAGATGACTGATCTGACCTACGGTGAGCGCGAACATGTGATGGCTTTGGTATTTGCTGTAGAGGAGGCCATACGCCATGTCATGCATCCAGATAAGGTCAATCTTGCGGCTTTGGGAAATATGGTCCCCCATATTCATTGGCATGTTATCCCGAGGTTTAAGGATGATGCATTTTTTCCCGGATCGGCTTGGTCAGTTAGGGCACAGGAGACCCCACAGGCTTCGCTCGAAAATCGAAAAATGCTCGCTCAAGCCCTGCCTGAAGCAATTCGTTCAGCCATTTCTCAAATGCATTAAATTAGTAGGAAAGCAGCAAAAGCTGCAGCAAAAAAGTAGCACCCATAATAAAAAAGAGATGGAGACTTGTAGTGATACAAAAAATTATTCCCAGCGTGGCTGAGGCTGTGCGGGATATTGCGAATGGTTCAACCATATTGGTGTCTGGTTTTGGTGGCGCAGGCCTGCCGATTTACTTGCTAGATGCATTGGCAGAGCAGGGCGCTAAAGACTTAACCATTATCAGTAATAACGCTGGAAACTCAGGAATCGGTATTTCGAAGCTGATTGGATTGGGCCAAGTTAAGAAAATGGTTTGCTCATTTCCACGTCAGCCGGAATCCGGTGCTTTTGATGACCTCTATCGGGATGGCAAGATTGAATTGGAATTGGTTCCACAGGGAACGCTGGCAGAACGCATTCGTGCTGGTGGCGCCGGAATTGGCGGATTCTATACACCTACAGGCTTTGGAACTGAGCTTGCCCAGGGAAAAGACACACGCGTGATCGATGGCGTCAATTATATTTTTGAGACTGCAATCAAAGCAGACTACGCCTTAATTAAAGCCGATAAAGGAGATCGTTGGGGTAATCTGACTTATCACCGCACCGGACGAAACTTTGGACCCATTATGGCGACAGCAGCACGTTGCACCATTGCTCAGGTAAATCAATTGGTAGAGTTGGGCGATCTCGATCCCGAGACTGTTGTTACTCCAGGTATCTTTGTGAAGCGTGTCGTATTGCTAGGAGGTAAGTCATGATTGATCTCTCTAAAGTACAAAAACGCAGCACTGCTGATATTGCAAAACGCATTGTGCAAGATATTCCTGATGGTGCTCATGTCAATTTGGGCATTGGTCAGCCCATGACGATTTCTAACTATCTTCCTTCGGATCGAGAAATTCTCTTGCATTCTGAGAATGGCATTCTCGGCATGGGGCCGCTGGCAACGGGTGATGACATTGATGAAGAGTTAGTCAATGCCGGTAAGCAGCCAGTCACTATGCTCCCGGGAGCTTCACTTTGTCATCATGCGGATTCTTTTGTCATGATTCGCGGTGGTCATATTGATATCTGCGTTCTAGGTGCCTTCCAGGTTTCAGTCAAAGGAGATATTGCGAACTGGCGTACGGGCGACCCTAAGGCAATTCCAGCGGTCGGTGGTGCAATGGACTTGGCTTTGGGTGCAAAAAAATTGTTTGTCATGATGGAACATCTCACCAAGTCCGGTGAATCAAAATTGGTGAAAGAATGCACTTATCCTTTGACTGCCCTGGCAGCGGTTGATTGTATCTATACAGATCTGGCAACGATTGCGGTAACTCCTGAAGGATTAGTGGCGGTGGATTGGATAGATGGTTTGTCCTTTGAGGAGCTACAAGAACTGAGTGGTGTACCAATGATGCGTGCCAGTAAATAAATTGATTTAAAGAAATTCACCCAAGGAAGATCTATGTCTTTTGCCGCAAATAAATACGATGCTTGTATTGCAGGAATATATGAACACCCATTGCGGGTAGCGCCGGATCATACCGTTGCGCAATTGCATGCTGAAGTTGCACGTGGAGCCTTATTGGATGCCGGTTTGACTTTAGATGATGTAGATGCCTACTTTTGCGCGGGGGATGCTCCAGGTATGGGGCCGGTTTCGATGGCAGACTATCTGGGTTTAAAAAAATTAAAGTATTTAGATTCGACAGATACCGGCGGCGCTTCTTATTTAACCCATGTCAATCATGCTGCGCGTGCGATCGCATCGGGACAATGCCGTGTTGCTCTGATTACCTTAGCCGGGCGCCCCAAGTCTGAAGGTTCAAGTGGCACGCAAGTTCGCAGCCAATGGGCAAGTGCTCCCGACTTTGCTTTTGAGAAGCCATATTCACCTGCACCATTAAATACCTACGCCATGTGCGCGATGCGTCACATGTATGAATTCGGCACAACTAGTGAGCAATTGGCATGGATTAAGGTGGCAGCTTCGCATCATGCCCAGCACAATCCACACGCAGTTTTGAGAGATGTGCTCACTGTTGAGGATGTATTGAACTCTCCGATGATTGCTGATCCATTACATCGTGCTGATTGCTGTGTAGTGTCTGATAGCGGCGGAGCAATTATTGTGGTGCACCCCGATATCGCGAAGACTTTAAAGAAACCAGTTGTAACTCTGATGGGTGCAGGAGAAACCACTAAAGGTCAGATGGGCGGTAAAGTCGATCTTACCTATTCGGGATTGGCTTGGGCCGCTCCTTTGGCATTTAAAGAAGCTAAATTAACGCCAGAGCAAATTCGTTACGCCTCTATTTACGATAGTTTCACTATTACCGTACTCATTCAGCTTGAGGATTTAGGGTTCTGCAAAAAAGGTGAGGGCGGAAAATTTGTTGAAGATGGTCAATTGATTTCGGGAAAAGGTAAATTGGCCTTTAATACCGATGGTGGAGGGCTATGTAATAACCATCCAGCCAATCGAGGCGGAATGACCAAGGTGATTGAGGCGGTACGTCAGTTGCGTGGGGAAGCACATCCTGCAGTACAGGTGCCCAATTTAGAATTTGCTCTTGCCTCCGGTATTGGGGGCGCCTTAGGCACACGACATGGTGCCGCGACCTTAATCATGGGGAGATTGCAATGAGTGAACAACATCGACTGCCTAGTCCCATTGGCAATCCCGAAAACAAGGCGTTTTTAGAAGCAGCTCAAAATAATCAATTGATTTTGAAGTATTGCAATGCCTGCAAGGAGCCCCACTACTATCCTCGCACTATCTGCCCGCACTGCGGAAGCGATGACACTACTTGGGTTGAATCCAAGGGTCTTGGAGAGATTTATTCCTACACTGTCATGAGACGGGGGGTAGAAGTCCCATTTGCAATGGCTTATGTGCGTCTACAAGAAGGTATTTCTATGCTGACGCATTTGACCAACTGTGACTTTGATGCAATCCGGGTGGGTCAGAAAGTAAAGGTGGTTTTTCAGGAAACGCAGGACGGGCAAAAGACCCATTTATTTGAGCCGGCCTAAAAATATTTAACTTGATGGTTAGCAATGCATCTTCAATTCATTAAAAGATCGACACTAGCTTTTATATCCAGCCTATGGCTAGCAGGTTCAGTATTCGCTGCTGACCCTTGGCCAAGTCACCCGATTAAATTTATTGTCGGCTTTGGTCCTGGGGGTGCAAATGATTTGGTCGCTAGGGTAGTAGCTGAGGCCGCTTCAAAACAGCTTGGGCAACCTATTGTTGTTGAAAATAAGCCGGGCGCCGGTTCAGTATTGGGTGCTGATTTTGTGGCAAAGAGTCCTGCCGATGGCTATACCTTCTTTGTGAGTGCGGGCGGTATTGTTACCAATCCAATGATTAAGACTTCTATGCCATATAAAGACGGTGACTTAGTGCCTGTTGGTATGTTAGCAATTAGCCCCTCCATTATTGTCGTATCGGCAGATTCAAAAGTGAACAATCTTAAAGATTTATTAGTTCTAGCTAATGAGTCGAAGGGTTTAAATTTTTCAACAGCAGGTACGGGAAGTACCCCTCATTTCGTTGCAGAAATGCTAAAGGTTAAAGCTGGTGGAAAGTATGAAATCATTCCTTACAAGAGTGGTTCCGAGGGAATGGTGGCGGTGATCTCCAATCAGGTGGATGCTACCTCTGAATCCAGCGTAGTGGTCATACCGCAAATACAGGGAGGAAAATTAAAAGCTATTGCTTCAACTTGGAGTAAAAGAATTGCGGCGCTGCCAAATGTTCCAACAACAAAAGAGCAGGGCTACCCCGAAGTATTTATTGGACACTGGGCGGGGGTCTTTGCTCCAAAAGGTACGCCTGATGCAATTTTGGAGAAAATGAATCAAGCAATTAATGCAGGTCTTAAGACTGAAGCAGTCCAAAGTCGTCTTACCCCTCAAGGTATTGAGCCAGCGCCGGGAAGTAGGATTTCATTTGCAAAGTTTTTGGCTGACGAAAAGGCAAGGCTTGGACCTATTGTCAAAAGAGCAAATATGAAAGAGGATTGAGCGCCATTTAAGAGCATGCTTTATCCCTACTTTTTCTTAATCTGATAAGTAAGCATTGTGAGTGATTAGTGAAACTATTTCACTACTTTATTTAGACTAACTTCTGCAGTGCCTCAAGATAGTTCTCTGGGTTAAGAGGCTTGCCTTCACGCTGTGCTTCCCACATTACTTGCCCTAAGCACTCCATCATGAGGTGTTGCGCTTCATGTTCTGAACCCAATTTCCTAGTCAGTTTTTCTGCCACTTCTTTAATACCTGGTGGCTGATTAATTGAAATTTGTTCGCTAATGGATAAGTGCATCGAAAGATGTAAAAAAGGATTCGTTTCACCTCTTTCGGGGGTGTAATCTTGGGCTAGTGCGCCTTCTGGATCCAAAAGCAGCTTCTGATATTCAGGATGCTGCTCCATCCAATCGCTTGCAAGTGTTTCCATGGAGTCCAGAATATGACCTTCTGTTTTCTTTTTCCAGGTATCGCAGAAAAAGCGCCGCACTTCTTCACGAGTTGGATTAAATATCGCCACGAACTTTTCCTTTGCCGGTTTTTTGTTTGAAGCCGCATAAAGGCTCAACAATGCATTGCGCACAATCTGGTTTGCGTGCCTTACAAGTATATCTGCCGTGCAGAATAAGCCAATGATGTGCGTCTAACAGATATTCTTTGGGTACGCGCTTAAGCAACTGCTCTTCCACCTTCACAACATCTTTTCCAGGGGCTAAGCCAGTCCGATTGGAAACTCTAAAAATATGGGTATCAACTGCAATGGTGGGCTGTCCAAAAGCAGTATTCAGGATGACATTGGCAGTCTTCCTACCTACCCCAGGTAAGGCTTCTAGTTCTTCACGTGTCTGTGGCACTTTGCCGCTATGTTTTTCTAGTAGAAGTCGACAGGTTTCTTGAATATGTTTGCCCTTAGAATTAAATAATCCAATGTGCTGAATAAATGGTCTAACGCCTTCTTCGCCCAAGTCCAGAAGGGCTTGTGGGGTATTAGCGAGCTTGAATAGGCGACGGGTGCCTTTATTTACTGAGACGTCGGTTGCCTGTGCCGAGAGTAATACGGCAATTAATAACTCAAATGGTGAGCTATATTCCAACTCCGTTTCAGGTTTTGGGTTGTTGGCTTTGAGCTGCTCAAAAAAAGCACGACGCTTTTCTAGGTTCATCATTTCTTTTGCTGTGCCCGTGCCATGGCAGCGGTAATAATGGCGCGTTTGCGTTCTTGCTCTTTCTTATCCGCATCCGATATTGGTGTATCTGCATTTACAGCAAGTAGCTTAGCGCTAGCCTTTTTAGCCAGGCGCTCATCATTATCCTTTTGCTCTCGATCTAAACGTTGATCGCGATCGTGATAACGCTTTCGGGAGATGTCTGCCAATTCGAAAGACCACGCATTCCAGCCTGTCTCATTGCCTGTGACATCAATCATGCTAATGCAGTCGACTGGGCACGGTGGAATGCATAAATCACAACCCGTACACCATTCAGTCAGAACAACGTGCATTTGTTTGGAGGCACCAACAATGGCATCCACAGGGCACGCCTGAATGCAGAGCGTACAGCCAATGCACATTTGTGGATCAATGAAGGCGACGGGTCTTGGACGTGCAACGCCACACTCGGGGTCAATAGTAGGATGCAAATCAAATGCATCTTGAGGATAAATTGGAGCAAGAATCTTGCTCAGGCGCTGGATACCTTCAATGCCCCCTGGAGGACAGCGATTGGGTAGGATTTCGCCGCTGGCCATGGCTTCGGCATAACCACGGCAATCCGGATAGCCGCATTTGGTGCATTGGGTTTGGGGAAGAATGTCTTCCAAGCGATCGCAAAGTTCGTTCGCTTGTGTAGTCTTCATTGCTTTAGAAAAGCCAAAAGAAGTGAGGGCTTTTGCCCTCACCAATTTATGCTGACTCAGAGCCTTCTAATTTTGGAGGCCTAGCTTTAGATTTCTTATTCACGCCCTGGTGTTCACGAATGAAGGATTTGATCTTCGGATAAACCTTATCGCGCCAACGACGACCCGCAAAAATACCGTAGTGTCCTGCACCAGCAACCTCATAGTGGGCTTTATTTTCCTTTGGAATACCAGCACATAAACCATGTGCTGAGCGGGTTTGACCGCTACCAGAAATATCATCAAGCTCACCTTCAACGGTAAGTAGCGCAGTCTTTTTAATGTCTTGTGGCTTGACTAATTCACCTGCAACTTCCCAAGTGCCATTTGGCAATGAGTAGTCTTGGAATACAGTTTTGATCGTATCCAAATAGAATTTAGCGTCCAAATCTAACACGGCGTTGTACTCGTCGTAGAAGCGAATGTGTGATTCAGCATCTTGGTCATCGCCGCGCACCAGGTCTTGGAAGTAATCCCAATGGGATTGCAAATGGTTTTGCGGATTCATGGCAATAAAGCCAGTGTGCTGCAAGAAACCAGGGTACACGCGACGACCACCACCTGGATAGTTTGGTGGCACGTTATATATCACGTGACTTTCAAACCATTCATGTGATTTTTGCTCGGCTAAGTTATTGACTGCTGTCGGTGATTTACGGGCATCAATTGGACCGCCCATCATGATCATCGAGGCAGGAGTTACTTCACCAGCTGATGCCATTAAGGAAATCGCACCCAAGGTTGGAACGGTAGGCTGGCAAACAGAAATGACATGTAAATCTTCTGCGCCAATGACGCGAATAAATTCTTGTAAGTAGTGAACGTAATCATCAAGACCAAAATCACCCTCTTCAAGCGGCACATTACGTGCATCGATCCAGTCGGTAATGTAAACCTTATGGTCTTGTAAAAGGGTACGAACGGTATCGCGCAACAAAGTGGCGTGGTGTCCAGACATGGGTGCAACTACCAACACAACTGGATCTTCTTTGAGGCTCTTGATAGTTTCTACATCATCAGAAAAGCGCTTGAAACGAACCAAGTTACAAAAAGGTTTTGCAATGATCGTTCTTTCATGGATTGCCACTTCGCGACCATGTGCTTCCACAGCGCGAATCCCAAATTCTGGCTTTTTATAGTTTTTACCAAGGCGATAGAGGAGTTCATAGCTGGCAGCTAAACGCTCAGAGCCCGGAACCTTGGAGGCAGGGTTAGAAGCGTTAATAAAAGCTTCAGAGGCAGCGCGCGCCCATGAACTAACTGGTTGAAGTAAAGCTTTTTGAAATTCGTGTAACTGATATAGCATGGTACCTCCGGTAATTCAGTGTAACCGCTTACTGCGCTAAAACGCGGGCGATTGCTTTAGCCACTTTATCAATATTTTTAGTATTGAGGGCTGCAACACAAATGCGTCCAGTAGAGAGGGCATAAATGCCATCTTCTTTCTGTAAGCGTTCAACTTGCTCAGCTGTTAAACCTGAGTAAGAAAACATTCCCCGTTGCTTCTCGATAAAAGCAAAATCTTGCTTTACACCAGCAGCAGCGAGTTTTTCAACAAGACCATGACGCATTGCTTTAATGCGATCACGCATTTCTGCTAACTCGTCTTCCCAGAGCTTACGCAATTCTGGAGAATTTAATACAGCCGCTGCAATTGCAGCGCCATGGGTTGGAGGATTTGAATAGTTAGTGCGAATCACGCGCTTCAGCTGAGACATGACGCGAGTAGATTCATCTTTGCTTTGCGTCACGATCGACAGTGCACCAACACGCTCACCATACAGTGAGAATGATTTGGAGAACGAGCTCGATATAAAGAAGGACATGCCTGATTCAGCAAAAAGGCGAACTGCAATACCGTCTTGTTCAATCCCTACTGCAAAGCCTTGGTAGGCCATATCCAAGAATGGAATCAAACCCTTGTTCCTACAGATCGAAATGACTTGGCGCCATTGTGCTTCAGTGATATCTGCACCAGTGGGGTTGTGACAGCAAGCATGCAAGAGGACGGTAGTATTCTTTGGGAAAGACTCTAATGACTTAACCATGCCCTCGAAATCAACGCCCCGAGTGCTGCCATCAAAGTAGGTGTATTCAATTACTTCAAAGCCGGCGGATTCAAAAATGCCGCGATGGTTTTCCCAGGTAGGGTTACTAATTGCGCACGGTGCATTTAAGTTTAGGCGTTTAATAAAGTCTGCACCAACGCGTAAAGCACCAGTGCCACCAAGACATTCTGCCGTAACAACCCGACCCTCTTGAATGAGTGAAGAGTCAGCGCCAAACAATAGATTCTGTACTGCGCTGTTATACGGGTTTGGGCCTTCGATTGGAATGTAACTACGTGGAGAGTGCTTGGCAACATGCGCTTCTTCAGCTTTGATCACTGCCTTTAATAAAGGGACCTTGCCTTCGTCTGTGTAATACACACCAACACCGAGATTGACTTTGTCAGGACGCTGATCTGCAACGTATGCTTCTGTGAGGCCGAAAATCGGATCTTTGGGGGCTAACTGGACTGAGGCAAACAGGGTCATTTGAGGTGGAGAATGGTGGTTTAAGGGTAGTTTGGCTTTGTTTGACGTTAAATTCAGCTTAATTGTCGGGTTTTAAGGCCAGATTCAACTATTTCCAAATAAAAACGGCAAAATCATTGTTTGTACAAAATTCGCTGTGAAGAAAACTCACAGGTGAAATGATAGCCGAGATGCCCCCTAAGTCCCCCAAAATTAGTTCAAATTCAGAAGCTCAAGAAGTTAAAAAAAGCCCCGCGGCTGATCCCTTGGGCGAGGCTGGTCATGACCTGGATCCAGCTAAGTTTGTCAGTTTCCCAGACTCCCCGTACCAGCTTTATCAGCCTTTTGCGCCTGCAGGGGACCAACCCCAGGCTATTGATGCCCTGATTGAGGGTATTGAGGATGGACTGACCTTTCAGACGCTTTTAGGGGTTACTGGTTCTGGAAAGACCTTCACGATGGCCAATGTCATTGCTAGAACAGGTCGCCCAGCCATCATTTTTGCCCCAAATAAGACCCTAGCCGCCCAACTTTATAGTGAATTTAGGGAGTTTTTCCCCAGAAATGCAGTTGAGTACTTCGTCAGTTATTACGATTATTACCAGCCTGAGGCGTATGTACCTCAGCGAGATCTATTTATTGAAAAAGATTCTTCCATTAACGAACATATTGAGCAGATGCGCTTGTCTGCTACAAAGAGTTTGTTAGAGCGACGAGATGTCATCATCGTTGCCACCGTTTCAGCAATCTACGGCATCGGTAATCCTGGCGACTATCACAGTATGGTGATGACACTACGCCCGGGCGACAAAATGAGTCAGCGCGATATTTTGATGCGCTTGATTGCTATGCAATACGATCGGAATGAAACTGATTTTAAGCGTGGGGTATTTCGGGTGCGTGGGGATACGATTGATATCTTCCCTGCGGAACACAATGAATTGGCCGTCCGGGTTGAATTATTTGATGATGTGATTGAGAGTTTGCAATTCTTCGACCCTCTGACTGGAAAAATTCGACAAAAGATTCCACGCTTTACCGTCTACCCAAGCTCACATTACGTCACACCACGTGAAACAGTTCTCAAAGCCATCGAAACGATTAAGACAGAGTTGCGTAGTCGCTTAGATGAGTTTGTGAAAGATGGTAAGTTGGTCGAAGCGCAGCGCTTAGAGCAGCGCACCCGCTTTGATCTAGAGATGCTTAATGAGTTAGGCTTTTGCAAGGGGATTGAGAACTATTCACGCCACCTCTCAGGCGCAGCCCCAGGCGAGGCACCGCCTACGCTGGTGGACTATCTCCCCAATGATGCCTTGATGTTCTTAGATGAGAGTCACGTCTTAATTGGTCAGTTAAACGCCATGTACAACGGTGACAAATCTCGCAAACATACTTTAGTGGAATTTGGATTCCGTTTGCCATCTGCTATGGATAACCGGCCACTGAAATTTTCCGAGTTTGAAACCAAGATGCGTCAAACCATTTTTGTTTCAGCAACCCCTGCCGATTATGAAAAAACCCATCAAGGGCAAGTAGTTGAACAAGTTGCAAGACCGACCGGATTGGTTGATCCCGAAATTGAAGTGTTACCAGCTAGTACGCAAGTCGATAATTTACTCGAACAAATTCATGAGCGCGTGAAAGTTGGCGAGCGCGTTTTAGTAACGGTGTTGACTAAGCGTATGGCAGAGCAATTAACAGATTATCTTTCTGATAATGGGGTAAAGGTGCGTTATGTACATTCAGATATCGACACTGTTGAACGGGTAGAAATTCTGCGCGATTTACGTTTAGGTGTGTTTGATGTTTTGGTTGGCATCAACTTATTACGCGAAGGTTTGGATATTCCAGAGGTCTCGCTCGTGGCCATCTTAGATGCCGACAAAGAAGGTTTCTTGCGCTCAGAGCGCAGCTTGATTCAGACGATTGGGCGTGCAGCTCGTAATGTCCGAGGTAAGGCAATTTTGTATGCGGATCGCATTACTGATTCCATGAAACGTGCCATAGGGGAGACCGATAGGCGCCGCACTAAGCAGATTGCCTTTAATAAGCTGCATGGCATTGAGCCTAAAGGGGTCCAAAAGCGAATTAAGGACATTATTGATGGCGTCTATGACGTCAAAGAGCGGCGTCAGGAGATGCAGGTGGAGCAGGAGCGGGCTCGCTATGAGGATATGGGCCAGAAAGACCTGGCAGCTGAAATCAAGCTTCTGGAGAAGCAAATGAATGCCGAGGCCAAGAATCTGGAATTTGAGAAGGCTGCCAGCACCCGAGATCGCCTCACTAAGGTGAAGGAAATGGCCTTTGGGGCTCGTTCCCGTGACTCCGTAGGCTAGATTCACTAGATTCCTGAAGGGTTTTTTGGGATAATTCCCGAGCAGATTGCTAGGGCATATGGTAAAGTTGAGTGGAATGGTCGGGTATTATCCGCCCGACTGTTAGCTGTCCATAACAATCCATTATCAAGGTGACATATGAGACTTACAACCAAAGGCCGTTTTGCAGTAACCGCAATGATCGATTTAGCCCTGCGTGAAACGCATGGTCCTGTAACTTTGGCCGGAATTAGCCAAAGACAAAAGATTTCCCTTTCCTATTTAGAGCAGTTGTTTGGCAAATTACGCCGTTTCAACATTGTTGAGAGCACTCGCGGTCCTGGAGGTGGATACACCTTAGCGCGTAAGGCGGAAGAAATTAGCGTAGCCGACATTATTGTCGCCGTTGATGAGCCCTTAGACGCAACCCAATGTGGTGGCAAAGGCAATTGTCATAGCGATGAAGATCTACATGGCCATTGCATGACTCATGATCTGTGGAGCAATCTCAATCTGAAAATGGTTGAGTACCTCAGCTCAGTTAGTTTGCGTAACTTAGTTCAGCAACAACAAGGGCGTGGAATCGTTATTCAAGACATGCGTCAAAGGAAAATGAAGGTCGAAGGCGTGAAAGCTGAAAAACCAGCTGTAGCACTTACAAGCAAAAAAGAAGCTGCACCAAAAGCACCTTTAATTAATTCTGTTTTTAATCTCGCGCGGCAAAGCTAAACATTGCCGCCTTAATTTAATAAGTAAACCATGAACGCACCACAAGATCTTCCATCGCAACCGGTTCCGATGTTTAGTCCTAAGCACTTTCCGGTGTATATGGATTATTCAGCTACAACACCGATTGATCCTCGTGTGGTTGACAAGATGTTGCCTTATCTGCGTGAGCAGTTTGGTAATGCCGCATCCCGCAGCCATGCCTATGGCTGGGCGGCTGAAGAGGCGGTTGAGTGGGCGCGTTCAGAAGTTGCCCAACTGGTTCATGCCGATCCAAGAGAGATCGTATTTACTAGTGGCGCCACTGAAAGTATCAACTTGGCACTCAAAGGTGCTGCGCATTTTTACAAAGATCGTGGCAATCACATCATTACCGTCAAGACTGAGCACAAGGCAACTTTAGATACTTGTCGCGAGCTCGAACGCGAAGGCTACGAAGTGACTTATTTAGATGTATTACCTAATGGCTTGATTGACTACGCGCAACTCGAAGCGGCCATGAAGCCTGGTACGATTTTGGCTTCAGTAATGTATGTCAATAATGAAATTGGTGTTGTACAAGATATTCCACGTATTGGTGACTTATGCCGTTCACGTGGGGTGATTTTCCATGTGGATGCTGCCCAAGCTACCGGCAAAGTGGAAATTGATTTAGAAAAGATCAAAGTGGATTTAATGAGTTTTTCTGCTCACAAAACTTATGGCCCTAAAGGTATTGGTGCCTTATTTGTGCGCCGTAAGCCACGTATTCGAATTGAAGCCCAGATTCATGGTGGTGGTCATGAGCGCGGTATGCGTTCAGGCACCTTAGCGGTTCACCAAATTGTTGGGATGGGCGAGGCTTTCCGCATTGCGCGCATTGAAATGGCAGAAGAAAATAAACGCATTCGTGGATTGCGCGATCGTTTACTAAATGGCCTGAAAGATATTGAAGAAGTTTATGTAAACGGCGACATGGATAACCGTGTTCCCCATAACCTCAATATCAGCTTTAATTATGTTGAAGGCGAATCCATGCTGATGGCGCTGAAAGATCTGGCGATATCATCGGGTTCTGCTTGCACGTCTGCATCCCTAGAGCCTTCGTACGTACTGCGCGCCTTAGGTCGAAACGATGAGTTGGCGCATAGCTCGATTCGATTTACTCTGGGTCGCTTCACCACTCAAGAAGAAGTGGATTTCACTATCAAGTTAGTAAAAGAAAAGATTGCGAAGTTGCGCGAGTTATCTCCATTGTGGGAAATGTATAAAGATGGAATCGACATAAGTACGATTCAATGGGCTGCACACTAAAAGATATAGAAAACAAATACACTAGAAATTCAAGAGGAAATACCATGGCATATAGCGAAAAGGTCATCGACCATTACGAAAATCCCCGTAACGTAGGCTCATTTGAGAAGGGCGACGAAAGTGTGGGTACTGGTATGGTTGGTGCCCCAGCTTGTGGCGACGTAATGAAGTTGCAAATTCGTGTAAATGATCAAGGCGTGATCGAAGATGCAAAATTTAAGACCTACGGTTGTGGTTCTGCAATTGCTTCTTCCTCGCTAGTGACAGAGTGGGTGAAGGGTAAGACTTTAGATCAAGCATTGGAGATCAAAAACTCACTCATCGCTGAAGAATTGGCTTTACCACCAGTAAAAATTCACTGCTCAATCTTGGCTGAAGATGCGATCAAAGCAGCTGTAGCCGATTACAAAGAAAAACATCCAGCGAAGTAAATGAAAAAGATTTAATTACTATGGCAATTACCTTAACTGACAAAGCAGCTGCACACGTAAACCGCAATCTTGAGAAGCGCGGTAAAGGGTGCGGCTTGCGTTTGGGTGTCCGCACCACGGGTTGTTCTGGTTTAGCTTATCAACTTGAGTATGTTGATGAAGCTGCTCCTGAGGACACCATGTTTGAGTCTAATGGCGTAAAAGTATTTGTTGATCCAAAAAGCTTAGCCTATTTAGATGGAACGGAATTAGATTTTGTACGTGAGGGATTAAACGAAGGCTTCAAGTTTCAAAATCCTAACGTCAAAGATGAGTGTGGTTGTGGCGAATCCTTCCGCGTCTGACGATTACTTCCATTTCTTCGGTTTCAATCAGCAATTCAAAATCGATTTGCCTGCACTAGATCAGGCTTATCTGGCGATTCAGAAGGAAGTGCATCCAGATCGTCACGCTCGCGGGAGTGATGCTGAGCAGCGTCTTGCTATGCAGATGACTACGTACGCAAATACTGCCTTTCAAACCTTAAAGAACCCAGTTCAACGGGGTTTATACCTTTGCCAGTTGCATGGTGTTGACGCTAAGCTTGAAACCAATACTGCTATGCCTGCGGCATTTCTCATGAAGCAGATGGAGTGGCGTGAGAATCTAGATGAGCGAGCAGAAGACTTGGGTGAGCTCGAGTTCTTAATGGCTGAAGTGCAGACCTCTAAACAGGAAACCCTTACTGAAATTGCTCAAGCAATTGATGGTGCTAAAAATTATGTACGGGCAGCTGAATTGCTGCGCGGTTTGCTCTTTATTGAGAAGTTCGCAATTGAACTAGACGATGCCATTGATGCTCTGGTATAGCTTTACACTCTGATCTTATGGCCCTCTTACAAATCTCTGAACCCGGAAAATCCCTTGCGCCCCATCAGCGCCGGATTGCCGTTGGAATCGATTTGGGGACCACGAATTCTTTGGTTGCCATTGTGCGCGACGCTTTACCTAAAGTGCTAGCTGATGGTCAGGGACGAGAATTGCTCCCTTCAGTAGTGCGCTATTTGCCAAATGGTAGAACCCAAGCGGGCTTTGAAGCACTTGAGAGCGTGGTGATGGATCCTAAGAACACCATTGTTTCTGTAAAGCGATTTATGGGCCGTGGTGTTCAAGATGTGGAACATATTGAAAGTACACCCTACGATTTTGTAGATCAGCCTGGCATGCTCAAACTCAGAACGGTTGCTGGAGATAAGAGCCCAATTGAAGTGTCTGCTGAAATCTTGGCACGTTTGCGTCAATTGGCTGAAGATTCCGTATCCGAAGACATTGTTGGCGCAGTGATTACGGTGCCCGCCTATTTTGATGATGCACAACGTCAAGCTACTAAAGACGCCGCTAAATTGGCTGGCATTGAAGTGCTGCGCTTATTAAATGAACCTACTGCAGCAGCGATTGCTTATGGTTTAGATAATGCCTCCGAAGGGGTGTATGCGGTTTATGACTTGGGTGGTGGCACCTTTGATATCTCAATCCTGCGGATGAGTAGAGGCGTGTTTGAAGTCCTTTCCACTGGCGGCGATTCAGCTTTGGGTGGCGATGACTTCGATCATCGCTTGTATTGTTGGGTAATAGAACAAGCAAAGCTTCCACCCCTTTCTATTTATGATCATCAGACGCTCTTACAGGCATGCAAGCATGCAAAAGAGTTACTCAGTCACAATCCTTTGGCGCGCGTACATGAAACGCTTTCAGATGGCACGGTAGTCAATGTAGGTGTTAGTCAGGCGCAATTCTTTGAGATTACCCAGAATTTAGTCGCTAAAACCTTGATTGCTTGCAAAAAGGCGCTGCGTGACGCTGGTTTAAAGGCGGAAGATGTTAAGGGCGTAGTCATGGTGGGTGGATCAACTCGCATGCCGAATGTCCAACGTGCTGTTGGAGAGCTTTTTGGCACTAAGCCGCTGAATAATTTAAATCCAGATCAAGTCGTTGCACTTGGAGCAGCAATGCAAGCAGATTTGCTAGCGGGTAACCAAAGCAAAGATGACGAGTGGTTATTGTTAGATGTAATTCCGCTGTCCTTGGGGATTGAGACTATGGGTGGCTTGGTGGAAAAAATTATTCCTAGAAATACCCCCATTCCAGTAGCAAGAGCACAAGATTTCACGACCTATAAAGATGGACAGACCGCACTAGCAATTCAGGTAGTACAGGGTGAGCGTGAGCTTGCACAAGATTGCCGCTCTTTAGGGAAGTTTGAATTAAGAGGTATCCCGCCAATGGCTGCTGGCGCTGCGAGGATTCGGGTGACCTTCCAGGTTGACGCAGATGGATTGTTGTCGGTGAGTGCTATAGAGCAGGGTTCCGGCGTACAGGCATCGATTGATATCAAACCGTCTTATGGTTTAACCGATGCTGAAATTACTCGCATGTTACAAGATGGTTTTGCTTCAGCGAAAGAAGATCTTGTCTCAAGATCTTTGCGTGAAGAACAGGTCAATGCGCAGCGTTTGTTAGATGCAGTACAAACAGCGCTAGCTAGTGATCGCAATCTTCTGAATGCTGAAGAGCAATCTGCAATCGACCAAGAGATGGCTAGCTTGCAAAATATATTGAAAGAAGAAACAGATAGTGCGATTGTTCGTAAAGCGGTTGATCATGCTGCCAAAGCTACCGATGACTTTGCTCAAATGCGCATGAATGCGAGTATTCAAAAGGCTTTATCTGGCAAGAATGTCGCAGAGATTTAAAACAATCAACACAAAATACACAGAAAAGAATCATGACTCAAATCGTTGTCTTACCGCATAGTGAATATTGCCCTGAAGGCGCTGTTGTTGAGGCTGCGCCCGGTACATCGATTTGTGAGGCTTTGTTAGAAAATAACATTCCGATTGAGCATGCTTGTGATATGGTTTGCGCTTGCACCACTTGCCATGTCATTGTTAAAGAAGGCTATCAGAGTCTAAATCCTCCTGATGAGAATGAAGAGGACTTATTGGATCGCGCCTGGGGTCTCAATCCGCAATCTCGTTTATCCTGCCAAGCGATTGTGGCTCGTGAAGACTTGGTGATTGAGATTCCGAAGTACTCTATTAATCACGCCAAAGAAAATCATTAAAGCTAAGAACTAGAAATTCATGAGGTTTCTTGTTTACTTTTTTACTGTATTAGTTGCTTCGCTCAATCTGGTTCATGCAGATGAACATCCCGGGGTAGCAACGGAGCTCATTATTCGAAGTGGTAATGATTGGACTGGTAGCCCTCTGCCACCTTATCTATCGGATGCCCCAGAAGTTGCTGTAATGAAATACATCATCCCGCCAGAAACAGCATTACCCATTCATCAGCATCCATCCATTAACGCTGCCTATGTAGTAGATGGAGAAATTACCGTAGTACAAGAAGGCGGGATTCAACGGAATTTCAAGAAGGGCGATGTCATCGTAGAGATGGTAGGAAAGTGGCACTATGGGGTCAATCAGAGTACAAAACCAGTGGAGCTAATCGTTTTTTATGCCACCACCAAAGATCTGCCACTGGCAATCAAGAAGTAAAACCCCTAAAAACAGACTAAATTGCACCAAGTTGACGCATTAGGGCACAGATTCATGCAAGTCGCTGTCATACAACTGAAATATAGGACTAATATGAACTTGTAGTTTGTTCTTTAAGCAGTACCTCCAAAAATCTTTTTCAAGCCATCCTTCGGGGTGGCTTTTTCTTTGCTAAGAAAGCACTAGCATTCGAATTTGGAGACCAACTCTTTTAGTCTTGCGGCAACCCTTGCCAACTCCATGGAAGAATTTTGAATCTCAGAAGACCCACTGGAGATTCCTCGAGAGGTCAATGCAACCGCCTCAATGGTTTCGGTAATTTTTGCAGAGCTTCCAGCTGAGGTAGAGATATTCCGGGAGATTTCACTCACGGTAGCTACTTGTTCCTCGACAGCCGTAGCAATGACAATGGAGATCTCATCAATTTTATTAATAATCTGGGTAATTTCTTGAATAGATTCAATTGCACCTTTTGCATCCAACTGAATCGTATCGATGGAATGACCGATCTCATTCGTCGCCTTCGCTGTTGAGCGAGCTAACTCTTTAACCTCATTCGCAACCACGGCGAATCCTTTACCAAGCTCACCAGCACGAGCCGCTTCAATGGTGGCATTCAGTGCCAGCAGGTTAGTTTGCTCTGCAATATCAGCAATCACTGCTACTACTTCGCCGATTTGAATACTGCTATTGCTCAGCTTGGCCATTTTTTGATTGGTGTTATTCGCAATTTCTACTGCACGATTGGCAACGCGAGAGGCTTCCATGGCGTTAATCGATATTTCTCGGATACTGGTGCTGAATTCTTCAGTTGCTGCGGCAACAGAGTGGGTATTTTGACTCACATTATCTGAAGACTGCGCAACATCATTGGCTTGAGCTGACGTCTCTTCAGCGTTGGCATTGAGCTGGGCACTTACTGCTGCAAGCTCTTCTGAGGAGGAGCTAATCATTAAGGCATTACCACTAATCTCTTGAATCGCATTACGTAAATTACTCTGCAATGTTTGGACTGATTGTGCAATTTGACCCACTACACCTACATAATCAGCGCCTTCAATTTTCGTATTTAAGCGTGATTCAGCGAGCGCGTTAAGAGATTCTTTGGTTTTGTGTAATGGATCAATAATGGAATGCCTGAAACGGATCCCAACCAAAATGCTGAGGAAAATGGCCGCAAGAATAGTGATTCCGGTAGACCAAATGGCATTCGATTTTGCTGCCAAAGCCCCATCGTAGTAGATCTGAGCGCTCTCTAATTTCACTTCAATAAAATCTTGCAGATTCTTAGTGATATTCGGTTTAAAGCCTGTAAACTTTGGGCCAAAGTACATTGCAGTTGCTGCAGCTGGCGAATTTTTTTCTAGAATAATTACTTGCTCGATAGCCACTAGATAAATATTAAAGTCTTCAACAAGCTCATTGAATTCCACGCGTGTTTTTGAGCGGACAATATTCGCATCTACCCGTTGCAGGGTTTCTTGTAAATCATTACGTAGTTTTTCAATATTAGCGAGAGCCGTCTCGCGTATGGCTTGCCCTTCAGATTTTGAGGGCGCGGTTGAAGCAAGCAGGAGGTGATTAATCTCCACGTCGAGTGCAATCGCATCCACCTGAAGTTGTCTTGAGTCGCTTATACCTTGCGAGCCTTGTACGTATAGCCATTTAGCACTTTGACCCATGATCTGGTAGCCATAAATTGAAATGCCACCAACGATAAGGGTAAATACAAGGATTAGTCCAAAGCTCACTTGAAGCTTGGTTTTAACTGTGGATTTTCTTTCGAATTTATCTAGTAGGGTACGAAACATTCGTGGCAGCTTCCTATTGAAGGTTCTTGGGCAGGTTGAGCGATTGAAAGAAGGGGGTTTAGAGATTATTACTCAATTTAAGCTAATATCGTTATTAGGCCTCATTCTATCTGCCCGACGAAAGAAATGTCTATTAGTATTGGTTTAAATGGAAAATCACGACGATATCCTTGCTGAATTCATCCTGGAGGCTCGGGAAATAATCGATCAATTGGATGTCGATTTTGTGCGCTTTGAGGAAAACCCGAATGATCAATCATTGGTGGGGAATATTTTCCGAGGGTTACATACCCTAAAAGGTAGTAGTGGCTTCTTTTCCCTAAAGCGGTTTGAAACTCTATCCCATGCAGGGGAGTCTTTATTGGGCAAAATTCGTGCAGGTCAAATTACCTTGGATTTGGCTAAATCGAGCAACTTATTAAAGATGAACGATGTTCTTCGTCAGATTATTGAGCACGTTGAAATCCATCATATTGAACCACCAGGTGATGACCAGGGACTAATTAATAGTTTGCTGGGTATGGCCAACGCAGATAGTCCAGATTTAAAGCCCTCTGTTCAAAAGGAAGATGTAGCTGAACCAACAACCCTCTCGATTGAGGTAGAAGAGTCAATTGAGCACCAAGATCTTTCAGAGCTTGAGGTGAATCATGCGCCCGGACCGGGGGTCGTTGTTCCAGTCAAAGTAGCCCCAGATATTCTGGATAAATTGATGAATATTGCAAGTGAAATGGTATTGGCACGGAATCGCCTTTTACCTTTCTCGCAGCAATCGACTGACAAGTTATTTACTAGTGCCGTACGCAGTATTGATATGCTGACTTTGGAATTGCAAGAGCGCATGATGAAAATGCGTATGCAGCCCATTTTCCATATTTGGGCAAAATTTCCCCGTCTAGTCCGGGATGTCTCATTGGAGTGCCATAAAAAAGTTAGACTAATCCAAGAAGGCTCAGAAACAGAGTTGGATCGCATCCTTTTGGATAGTATTCGAGACCCTTTGATTCATTTAATTCGAAATAGCATTGACCATAGCATTGAGTCTCCAGCGATTAGGCTTGAAAAGGGTAAGCCAGAAGTTGCAGATTTAATATTGCGTGCCGCCCACCAGAATGGCATGGTAATCATCGAAGTGATTGATGATGGTGCGGGAGTGGACTATGCGCGGGTCCGTCAGCGCGCTATATCTAATGGATTGATTTCCCCGGAAAATGCCAGCACCCTCAGTAATAAAGAATTAATTAATTTAATATTTTTACCCGGCTTTTCTACTACAGACAAGGTTACTAACCTTTCTGGTAGGGGGGTTGGCATGGATGTCGTCAAAAACAATATTGAAAATATTGGTGGCAGTATTGAAATTACCAGTACGCCCAATCAAGGGACCCATGTTAAGTTAAAGATACCGCTGACACTGGCCATTTTGCCCACCCTCTTTGTTCAGACTGGCGGGGAGATTTTCTTGATTCCGCAAAATCGGATTTTAGAATTAGTCCGCTTTGCCCCAAATGCACCCAATAATGGGGTGGAGGATTTCTATGGAACACCTACATACCGCCTAAGAGATAGATTAATTCCACTCCTCTTTTTAAACGAGCAGTTAAATTTACCCACAGCACCTGCCCATCCAAAGCAAAAATTATTTGTTGCTGTACTCAATTTCAATGGCACCATTTTTGGGTTGGTAGTTGAGGCGGTGCTCAATATCCAAGATGTTGTAATCAAGCCTTTGGGAGAATTATTAAGAGATCTATCCAAGTTTGCGGGGGCGACAATTATGGGTAATGGTGACGTGGCCCTTATTCTGGATGTGGATGGCATTGCGCGGCAATCCGGCTTGGTGGAGCGCCTCGATTTGAATCCCATTAGGCAGGAAGAGAAATATATCCCTGTCGTTGAGGAAATGGTTTCCATTCTTTTATTCGAGATTCCAGGATTGCATAGGATTGCTCTGCCCCTTGATGCCATCGACCATATTGTTAAATTAGACTCTGCTCAAATACAGAAAAATGGTAACCGTGAGGTCGTTTACTTCGATGATCAGTTAATGGACTTAGTCCGCCTAAATAATTATGTGAGTGGTGGCACTAGGGGTGGTAATCAAGGCGCATCGCGAGTACCAGTGTTAATTTGTCGATATCGAAACGGTTTATATGGTCTGATGGTTAAGCAAGTGACCGATATTATTGAGGTTCCAGCCAAATTACACGAATTAGCAACGCCGCAAAAAGGATTAAGTGGGTCTATTGTGTATAAAGATCAGGTTATCAACGTTTTAGACTTAGAGGAGGTGCTCATTATGCATAATATTCAAGAAGAGTCTGGCGAGTACCCTCAGGTCATTGACGTCTATTTGCCGCATTAATCATGGAACGTCCTTTTCTTACTTTTGGTGTTGGCACTTATTTGCTTGGAGTCCCCGCAGATGAGTTGATTGAAGTCAACCGAAATTTAAAGTGCACCAAGGTTCCGGGTAGTCCAAAAATGATCCGCGGTATTTTGAATTTACGCGGTTTACTCATGCCTGCGATTGATGTGGGGGCTTACTTGGATATCCAGGAAGCAAAATCGGAAACCTTTTGTATCATCTTGAACGTGCAAGGGAATCATATTGCGCTCATGGTCGATTCTATTGGGGATATTAGTACATTTAATCCTGGTGAATTGGTGTTGCCCCCAGCCCATTTACAGGGACAGAACCATGAAGCGATTCTTGGGGCCTATCGATTAACTGAAGGCCTTTTAATTATTTTGGATACCCCTGCGATTTCTCGTAATGCGCAAAATAACAATGGGACTGCACCCATTGGATTTCAATCTTTACCAGTGTTGAATTAGACAATAGCTTCTCGCGCCATATTCACCTTCGGCAGTTTAAGCATTTCATTTAACTCTTGATTTTAGTTTTTGGGTGTGCTCAATAAAAAATGCTGCTTGATAACTTGAGTAACATTTTGTCGTATATGTTTTTTTCGCTCAAGCAAACCAACTTTCCGGAAGATGGTTTTCCCTGGTAGTTCCTGAATTCTCAGTTGTTGATCATTGGACCATGCAATATTAGCTAACTTTGGAATAATGGAGTAGCCAAGTCCTTGCCTTACTAATTCAATAATGGCTTCTACAGAATTTAACTCCATACCTTCTTCTATTGAGAGCTTATTAGACTTGATAGTTTGATCAACCAGATGACCCGTCCAAGTATTTCTCTCAAAGCGAATGAATGGTTTATTCGAGTCTATGACACTGAAATCTTTTTTTCTACTGGCGGGAGTATTGGGGTAAATCAAAATCATTGGTTCCTTGTAGAGCTCAGTCCACTGGACATTTTGAGGTAGCGCATAAGGCGACTCCGTCACAATTGCAGCATCAAGGGTGCCTTCGATCACTTGATCTAAGAAATTACTGGATAAGCCTGCTATCAATTTGATTTCTAGTGCGGGATAGCTCTGCTTAATTTCATTCAAAGTTTTCCCAAAGGCACCCATTAGTGCAGATACCAGGGCGCCCAGAATAATAGTTCCTCTGAGGTCTGATTTCAGGTCTGAACCAAGAGCCTCATAACGAGCCACTATTTCTTGGATGGGTTCAATCAGCGATCTCCCATGCGCGTTTAGGGTAAGGGACCGTTTGGTGCGATCAAATAGCGCTAGACCAATATCCTTTTCCAGTTGCTGTATCTGCTGGCCAGCTGCGGCTGCAGTCAGACCAATCTCTCGGGCTGCGGCGGCAACACTATTGTGGCGTGTAATGGCCAAGAAGTTTTTGAGGGTTTTGATGTTCGACATGGGTTTATTATAAATAATTTCTTTATCTCAAATAAAAATTAATTCGATTTATTTTTTACTATCTATCCATATAATGGGTGCATGTCAAATACGGATCTCAAAGTAAGAGTATGGCGTGGCTCTCAGGAAGGGGAGTTTGTTGAGTATTTAGTGCCACGGAACCCTAATCAAACGGTTTTGGATGTGGTTACCTATATCCAGAGAAAGCTGGATCCCACTTTGAGCTATCGATTTGCTTGCCGAGTTGGAATGTGTGGTTCCTGTGCCATGACTGTCAATGGCGTGGCTCGCTGGACTTGCCGTACTCACGTTTCCCAGATTCTTCAGGGTGATGCTTTAGAGATAGCCCCCTTAAATAACTTGCCGGTCATTAAAGATCTTGCTACTGACATGCGCGAGTTTTTTAATAAGTGGAAGGGTGCAGTTGGATTCTTTAAAGGCAACCAAACACGGCATGATGATTTTGCCAAAGTGGAACCAAACTCTGAAGAGCGCCAGTTAGCCAATGCAGGAATTGAATGCATTGGTTGCGGTGTTTGTTATGCCTCCTGTGAAGTTGTCGAATCTCGGCCTAATTATCTGGGGCCAGCAGCACTTAATCGGGCTTGGACGCTAACGAATGATGTGAGAGATGTTCAACAGTTAGAGCGCATGCGCGCGGTGGCGGGTGACGCCGGTTGTCATGCATGTCATACCCAAGGCTCTTGTACTGAAGCTTGCCCTAAATCCATCGAACCAACCGCAAGTATTGCTGGCTTGAAAAAGTTGATCGCTAAGGCTGCTGTACGCGGAAGTAAGTGGGGTAAGTTATGAGCACCGGAGTATTGCAAGCAAAGCTCTGGTATGCCCAAAGAATCAGCGCCATGGTGCTCGGAATTTGCGTTGCGATTCATTTACTGATTATTTTTTACGCCATTAGAGGTGGTTTAAGTGCGCAAGAGATATTGGGACGCACCCAAGGCAATGTACTATTTGCCATTTTTTATGAAGTGTTTGTCATTGCATGTTTTGTACATGCACCTATTGGTGTGGCGAATATTTTGCAAGAGATTTTTCCTAAGAGTGGTTTGGCTGGACCCCTGTCTTGGGTCCTGGCTCTACTGATTTTGATTCTTGGCACTACTGCAGTCGTTGGTGTTTTTACGGGCGGACAGATATGAGCTCTAGACCAACATTAGATTACCGTGCTAAAAGCCACTTATCGTATTTCGCTTATGCATGTCACCGCTATTCTGGCCTGTTATTGGCATGTTTTATTCCGCTCCACTTTCTGATGTTGTCGCAATCCTTGCGGGGTATGCAGGGCTTTGAGAAATCTCTAGCTTTAACAGATGTCTGGGTCTTTAAGTTTGGGGAGTGGGCCTTGGTAATTTTGTTGGCGGTTCATTTGACTGGTGGTTTACGTCTATTAATGATTGAGTTTGGTCCATGGAGGGGTTTGCGTAAAGGCTGGATCCAACTTACTATTTTGTTCGCTATCGCTTGCGGACTCTTATTTTTATATTTTGCTAATTGATTAGGCTGATATGCAATTACAAATGAATTTGGTGGAAGAGGCCTGTAAAGAGCTCTATATTCGTGCTCTGAAAATCTTACCGGATGATATTAAAGCTGGTATCGATAGATTGGACAAGAGTGAGACAGATTTGCGTGCTCAAGTGGTTTTGAAGACCATGATTACCAATATCACTGTGGCGGAGCGCGAAGACAATCTTCTTTGCCAAGATACGGGCTTGCCTATATATAACGTCAAGATCGGTAGTCACGTTCAATTTGATGGCATGGCATTAAAAGCTGCGATTCGCAAAGGTTGCGAGCGCGCCACGAAGGAATACCCCCTTAGATCATCTGTTGTGCATCCGATTACTCGAAAAAACAATCACACCTCTTGCGGTATTGATATGCCGGCGATTCATATTGATTTTTTTGATGAAGCAGAGTCAGTTGAAATTGAAATGATCCCCAAAGGAAGTGGTTCAGAAAATAATTCCTTCTTAAAAATGGCAATCCCTGCAGACGGCATCAATGGTGTCAAAGCGTTTGTGATTGAGAGTGTTGTCTCTGCTGGCGGTAAGACTTGCCCACCAACGATTGTCGGTGTTGGTATCGGCGGCACTTCTGACCAGTGTGTAGCTATGGCAAAACGAGCAGCAACCCGTGAATTAGGTAGTGTATGCAGAGACGAGGAGGGGGCTAAGCTTGAACAAGAGCTGAGCGCAGCGGTGAATCAACTGGGAGTTGGTCCGCAAGGCCTTGGCGGTGATGGAACCGCCTTTGCAGTCCATGTGGAGCTAGCACATACTCATATCACCATGAATCCAGTGGCTGTCAATATGCAGTGTCACTCTGCACGCAGGGCTCGTGCAACCTTTACGCCCGCTGGCGTGAGCTACGGATTCTAGGCAAA
>SESA01000055.1_pt1 | contig 78326 bp, 83 predicted proteins | sample 3171451 | NCBI WGS metagenome assembly SESA01 (sample SAMN06051862, study PRJNA518727) | freshwater metagenome | biome: subpolar coniferous forest; feature: holomictic lake; material: water; isolation source: holomictic Lake 227, 8 m depth | place: Canada: near Kenora, Ontario | collected...
AAATCGCTATATTTCGCTTAACTATAGCGACTCCTGAGCATCTCTTTGCATGGCTCAGGTATCGTCTCTCATCCGATTTGCAAACAGACAAATCCCGGAAAGAATCTCCCACTCCTTTTTCCTGAAAATCGTAAAAAGCCCAACCTTCTCTTAAATCATCAAACGCTTCTTCCAGGATAAAAACATCCTTGACGTTCATTGTGGACGACTCTGTTTAAGATCCGAAAGCGAGATGAATTTTGCGGTTCCGGATGCAATGCTTTCTTTTCTTTCCTGAAGAATCTGTTCATGCCACAGAGGAGTTTCGATCTCATCTTTCTCGTATCGGAAACTGTCCCAAAGCACCTCCATGACCTGCAGCCGTTCGGCAGTGCTCATTTTTTTATTTCCGCAATTTGCATCTGTTTTTCTCCCTTGTTTCAAACGGTTACCATTGACGGATGGCGTGTCAGGTAAGGGCGAACACGCAGGTTCGCCCCTACGTGTTCATCCATTCCCGCGTTTTTCCCCATCCATTTGTGTTCGCCCTGTCCCAAATCATTGTTGCATGGATTCGGTGGTGACACATAACCAGGGCGAACACATAGGTTCGCCCCTACATTTTTGATGATGAAATGGACGTGATTGGGCATACAAACGAATTCATCGCATTGCATGTCGTGAAATTTGGTTTCCAATTCGCCGTACCACCCACAAACCATTCGCCCGGCATCGTTCAATTGCATTTTACCGCCGACAATGTCCCCGAACAGATATTTCCGGTTCTGTGAACAGATGGTGATGAAATATGCGCCTGGCAGCGAATAATCGTACCCCGATAACCGGATGGAAGGGCGATGACCATGTGGCGGATCGTATTCCATAAATATAAACGTAGGGGCGAACCTGTGTGTTCGCCCTTCTCGTGCGTGTTCGCCCTGGTTTGGTGTTACCATCAATTCGATTCAACAATGATTCTGTCGAACACACGAAACAGGGCGAACACACAGGTTCGCCCCTACGGAATTTATTTGGTTATTTTTTTGGTAATTCCACCTTCAGGTGCAATTCCTTCAACTGGATGGGCAGGACTTCGGATGGTGAGGACATCATGAGATCCTGGGCTTGCTGGTTCATGGGGAAGGCTATGACTTCGCGGATGTTCTGTTCGTCGCGCAGAATCATGACAAGGCGATCGAGTCCGGGAGCGATGCCTCCGTGGGGTGGCGCTCCAAGCTTGAAGGCTTCGATCATGTGGCCAAACCGTTTGTCCACCTCTTCTTTTTCGTATCCGGCAATGCCGAAGGCTTTGTACATGATCTCCGGCTTGTGGTTGCGGATGGCACCGCTGGAGAGTTCAATGCCGTTGCAGACGATGTCGTACTGGTAGGCAAGGATGTCGAGAGGTGAAATGGTTTCGAGCGCCTCCATCTCTCCCTGTGGCATGGAGAAGGGGTTGTGGGAGAAGTCGATCTTTTTGGCCTCTTCGTTGTATTCGAACATCGGAAAATCAACAATCCAGCAGAAGGAGAGTTCGTCTTTGTCAAGCGTGAAGAGGTCACTGAACCAGGTTCTCATGCCGCCCATGATCTTGCAGGTCTGTTCCCACTTGCCTGCTCCGAAAAAGACCACGTCGCCGGTTTCGAGGCCAAGGTGCTCACGGAGCACAGCAAGTTCTGCTTCGCCCAAAAACTTGACAATCGGCCCTTTCAGACCCTCTTCCTTGAACTGGATATAGGCAAGACCGACTGAACCAAGCTCTTTGGCACGTTTTTCTGCCTTGTCGTAAAAGAGACGCGATTCATTGCCCCGTCCTTTAAGTACAAGAGCTTTGACCGTGCAGCCCTCTTTGGTATTGCTGGCAAAAACCTTGAATGCTGAATTGACAAAAAGCGAGGTGACATCCTGGATTTCAAGCGGAATTCTCAGGTCGGGCTTGTCGGTGCCGTATCGGTTCATGACCTCTTTGTAGCTGATCCTCGGGAAGGGGAACTGCTTGATGCGCTTCGTTGACATGGTGCGTGTAAGGTGCTCGACCATACCTTCAAGAATTGCAAAAAGATCGTCCTGCTCGATAAAGGCCATCTCCATATCAAGCTGGTAAAACTCGCCTGGACTGCGGTCGGCACGGGCATCTTCGTCCCTGAAACAGGGCGCTATCTGGAAGTAACGGGGAAAACCCGATACCATCAGGAGCTGCTTGAACTGCTGGGGCGCCTGGGGCAGCGCATAGAATTTGCCGGGATGAAGGCGGCTGGGCACAAGAAAATCTCTTGCTCCTTCAGGTGAACTGGAGGTGAGAATTGGGGTCTGAATCTCGATAAACTCTTTCTCTTCGAGATAGTGGCGTATTGCAGCGGTCAGGCGACTGCGGAAAATGATGTTTTCATGAATCTTGTCACGACGCAAATCAATAAAACGGTATTTCAGACGGAGTTCTTCGGATGTAGGGAGTTCATCGGCCACCGGAAAAGGCAATGGTTGTGCATTGCTTTCTACCGTGAGCTGACTGACAACCACCTCGATCTCGCCTGAAGGAAGGCGTAAATTGATGGTTGCGGGACTGCGACGCACAACCGTACCCTCTACGCAAATAACCGATTCTATATGCAACTGCTCTGCCTTGGCGAACAGCTCCTCTTGCTCGGGCAGAAATACAAGCTGACTGATACCTGTATGATCTCTCAGATCAATAAAAATGAGACCCCCGTGATCCCTCTTTCTGTGAACCCAGCCGGCAAGCCTTACGGAGCCATGCTCAAGCTCAGGGCTCAATAACCCGCAATAATCGGAACGAAACCGGTTTTTTAACGCCTCCCTGCTGCCTGCAGCTTTACTCATATTATCTATCGTCCTTTGGTAATTGGAAAATTATAAAAAACCTCAAAAAACTGAATATGAAGAATTTTTAACGATTTATAAAACATGCTTTTGCCTCTCAGTAGACAAGTTCACCTCCAAACTGTGTAATGAGAAACCTTACAACCTCATTCTTCTCTGCAAGTTCCCCAAAAAGGGTGAAAACGGTTTTCTCCCTTGTACAGGCATCTTTCTCTGCATCATAGCGAATATTGAGCTGAAGCGGAAGCGCATAAAATTCTGAAACTTCTTTCTGCAGAAGTGCCCTGTGCTGCAGAAGCTCTTCATAAGAAAACTTACGGCAACAGGCAATGTCGAGCAGTCCGGCGGGAGAGCATGACACCAGTTCACAGGTCTGGAGGTGCGTTGCCATAAAGTTGTTGTGTTTTTTGGCAAGATGCTCAAGAAACTGATACCATTCAACTTTGAGTGATGCAAGGTCCCCGATACCTTTCAAACTTCCGGCCCCACCCTCAAGGGAAGTTTGTTGTGCTGCGCTGACGGGAAGTGGCTGCAACATGGGGTTTGAGGCAAAACCTGACAGTTTTTTTTGCCATGAACCAAGATCGAGTTCCCCGGAATGCTTGACGGGAGATGAGGGCGGGGAAAGTGGCGAAACCGCAGGAAGCCTCTCTTTCTGCTCTTTCAGAGGCTTGTCAGGAGCTTTTTTTTTTCAGGCGGCATGAGAAGCTGCGGTTCCGTTGCCTTCACAATCTGGGGATGGACAATGTCGATCAGCTTGAGGAGTGCAAGTTCAAAACGGAACTGGTATTCAAACTGAAACTTCAGCTCTTTCTGGGTCAGCAGAAGAAAATCAACCATCTGCATGGCAGCAAAGGGAGAGAAATTTGCAGCATCTCGCTGGTAGCGTTCACGCACCGCATCGGGACGTTCGACAAGACGGGTGGAAGAGAGATTCTGCACAACGAGAAAGTTGCGGAGATGTTCAACCAGCTTTTCAAGAAAGTCCTGCTCGTCGTAACCGTTGCGGATAACAAACTGCGCAACATCGAGCATTTTGACAGCATTGCGTTCGGTTACAGCATCGGTAACGGCAAACATCTGGTCGTCGTCAATATAGTTAAGCAGCTCGGCCACTCCCTTGTAAGTGATACCTCCCTCATGATCGTTTTCGGCGGAAAAGGCTATGACCTGGTCGAGTATACTTTGCGCATCACGCATGGAGCCCTGGGCCTTGCGCCCGATAAGCTGCAACGCATCACCCTCAACCGTTATATGCTCAGCATCGCAGATACCCTGAAGCTGTTTCTCGATATCCTCCAGCGGAATCCGCTTGAAGTTGAAGCGCTGACATCGGGAGGAAATGGTAGCAGGAATCTTGTGAAGCTCCGTCGTGGCAAAAATAAAAATGGCATGAGGCGGAGGCTCTTCAAGCGTTTTCAGAAATGCATTGAACGCTGCAATGGAGAGCATGTGCACCTCGTCAATGATATAGACCCTGTACCTTCCTTTCTGGGGGCCGTAACGGACATTGTCGCGAAGAGTGCGGATATCGTCAACACTGTTGTTGGAAGCGGCATCAAACTCCGCAATGTTGAGACTGGTGCCCGCATCGAAGTCTCTGCAGCTTTCGCATTCACCGCAAGGTTCGGTAACCTGCTGCAGGTATTCGGGATCTTCCATCATTTTCTGGCAATTGAGCGCTTTGGCAAAAACCCTGGCCGCTGTTGTCTTGCCCACACCTCGCAATCCCGAAAAAATATAGCCGTGTCCTACACGCCCCATGCGAAGTGAGTTCTGAATGGTACGGGTGACATGCTCCTGCGCGGTAATATCGGTAAATTTTGTCGGTCTGTACTTCCGCGCTATAACCTGATAACTCATGAATGGTGTTGATTAATATCATCGAGCAAATCGGCAAGAGAAATAGCCATGCTGCTTTTAAGGCACTCAGTGACTCCCTTGCTGATTGTATTCAAATGTAAGCTATTACCGCCTGAAACCATTGAATCGTTTTCATCGCCTGCAAATCCAGGCGGAACTATCGCATAGAGATCATAGAGAGTGAGCGTGTAAAGATCACGACTCACTGCCAGATCACCATTTGCAGTCAGATGAACGAGATCGTTCTGCAAAAGAATATCAACAATTTTTCGTAATCCGGAAGGATCGTGCGGATGAAGCGCTTTGAAAATTTTCTTCATGTTCATAAATCGTCCGCTCTTCTGACCATTCCATACAGAAGAGAGAACTGACAGAATCACGGGAAAAGAACGCAACGGATTAAAGGGCTCGACAACACTGCCCAAGGGTTTCAGTGCTCCAAGACAGAAAACAAATTCTGCCCCGGTCAGCACAACAACCCAGCCGAGATAGATCCAGAAAAAAAGCATCGGGATAACCGACAATGCGCCGTAAATATGCTCAAAGGTGGCAAAATGAGCCACATAAAAGGCAAACCATTTCTTTGAAAGCTCAAGAAGCAGCGCTGCAAGCAAAGCACCCGAAAAGGCATGAACAAACCTGACCCGACGGTTCGGCACAAGCATGTAGAGCAGAAAAAAGGCAAATACCGAATTGATAACGGGAATGTAGGATAAAAGTCGGGTTTTCAGTTCCAGCAAAGGCCCTTCGGTAAAGACAGTATACCAGACATAGGAGCTTGCAGCAATGCTGCTTCCGATAAGCACCGGCCCAAGAGTCAGTACCGTCCAGTAGAGGGTAAAGCCCTGCAATGTCTTGCGCGGAGCATGCACCTCCCATATTTCATTGAGGGTATGATCAACCGTCGAAATGAGAGAGAGCGCAATAATGAACAAAAAAACGCCTCCCAGAAGCGGCACACTTGCTGTCTGCCCGACAAAATCAGAAAGATAGCGATTAAGCACCGCTCCCGAACCGGGCATGAAATTCTGGACGAGAAAATCCTCGAGAGAACGCTTGAAAGGTGCAAAAATTACAAAGACGTTCAATATTGAAAGAATGACTGCAAGAACAGGGACAATCGAAAGCAGCGTCTGAAAAGCCAGAGAACCGGCGCCAAGAAAAATCCTGTCGTGACTGAAATTTTTCCAGAAAAACGGCACAAAAACCCTTACGTACTCCATGAAGGAGGTTCTATCCCCTGCATCGGGCTTGTTAATTCTCTTAGCGTCCTCTCCCATTCTCTCCTTTCCCTCTTTGACTCCAGTCACGTTTCAGTTGAACCAAGACTTCCGGCAGATCGCACCCTTGTCATAAGCAGCAAGCCCAGTGTAAAAAACAGAAGGAGTGAAGCAAGAGCCACTTTCTGACTGCCAGCCTGTGCCGACACCAAACCAAACACAAGTGGACCGACTACAGCCGAAGCCTTGCCGAAGGTACCATCATAAAAACCAAAAAACTCGGTAACATGTTCACTGGGTGTAAGACGGGTCATCATGGAACGCGAAGCAGCCTGTGATGAGCCCATCGACATACCGGCAAGCATCCCTGTATAAAAAAACAGCTCCTTGCTGTCAGCAAAAATAGCCGCAAAAATAACTGCAAACCATATCATGAGAGTAATGACAATGGTTTTTTTGGGCCCGATTTTATCGGTGACAAAACCGAAAATCACCGACCCGGAAATGGCGGTTGTCTGTACAAGCATAAAAAATGTAATCAGCTCTCCAGTGGTAAAACCAAGGGTGTTCTGTGCATAAATGGACGAAAAGGCAATGACAGTCAAAATAGCATCATTGTAGAAAAAATAGGCCAGAAGAAAACGCGCCAGGTCAGGGTAGCTCATGATATGCTGAACCGTGAATTTCACCTCCATGATGGAACGACGGATTGCTGCATAAGAGATTGCTGCACTCTCCCCCTTTTTTTTATCCCGCAACACCAGAAAAAGCGGAGCCGAAAAAAGTGCAAAAAAAAGTGCCGCAACCAGAAAGCTCATCTGCACATTCGAGGCATTGTCAAGAACGATTCCTTTGGAAAGCAGAGGCCTGACAAGCAGGAGAATGGCCAGCGCTCCCAGGTAGCCCATGGCAAAACCGTACCCGGAAACCCTGCCTACACTCTTGTCCGAGGTAATCTCCTTGAGATAGGAATCATAAAAAACAAGTCCCCCCTCAAAACCAATATTGGCAAAAATGAAAAGAACAACGGCCGCCACAGCCATTCCTGAGCCCATAAAGGAGAGAAGAGCGGTAGCCACAATCGAGATGATGGTAAAAAAGAAGAGGAATCGCTTGCGTTTTCCGGAAAAATCCGCAGCAGCTCCAAGCACAGGAGATATGAGAGCAACAAGCAGCATGGAAAGACTGACACTGAAGCCCCAAAAGGCATCGCCTGAAGGCTCGCCATTACAGATAACGTTCTTGAAGTAGAGGGGAAAGACAAAGGTCACCATCATGACGCTGAAAGAGGTGTTGGCAAAATCAAAGAGCAGCCAGGAAAACACTTTGGATTTCTGCGTCACCATTTATTTCAGGTTTAACTCGTTAGGGCATCTTGAGCCTGCCGCTTACAGCGAAGCGATATGACTGTAGAGTGATTCGAACAAAGGCCGTCCGTCAAGAGAGCCAAGCAGCTTTTCGCTTGCCCTTTCAGGATGAGGCATGAGACCAAGCACATTACCCGTCCGGTTGACTATACCGGCAATATTATGGAGCGAACCATTCGGATTGGCTTCGTCAGTGACCTGGCCGAGAGAATCGGTATATCTGAAAACAACCTGCTCATGCTCTTCGAGGCTCTCAAGAACTTCAGGAGGAGCAAAGTAGTTGCCCTCGCCATGCGCAATGGGAATCGAGAGCACATCACTCTCTTTGTATTGAGTGGTAAAGATGGTCGAGCAGTTCACTGGCCGGATGGTGGTCTGGCAGCAGAGAAACTTTTTGTCGCGATTGCGCGAAAGAGCACCTTCCAGAAGCCCGCTTTCGAGAAGCACCTGAAAGCCGTTGCAAATGCCAAGCACCGGAAAGCCTTTGCGGGCAAATTCGATAACCTCCTTCATGATCGGAGAAAAACGCGCAATTGAACCGGCACGAAGGTAATCTCCATAGGAAAATCCGCCAGGCAGAATGATTGCCTGCGCCCCTTGGAGATCGTGGTCGTTATGCCAGAGCATAACTGGCCTGACGCCGTTGAATGACGCAACGGCATACTCTGTATCATGATCACAGTTTGAACCCGGAAATACAACGACCCCAACGGTTATTTCAGACATAAAGAGAACTCTATTAATTGTCGAGAGCAGTTTGAGTATAAAAATCGACAGGCCGGAACCGGCATATCGGGATTACTCTAATTAATTGACTTTTTCCAGATCAAAGGAATAATTTTCCATGACCGGATTCGATAACAGCTTCTGGGAAATATCGTTACAGATACGTTCAGCCTCTACCAACTCCTCTTCATTGATCGTCACCTCGATATATTTGCCGATTCGTGCCGATGCTACCGTATGATAGCCAAGATTTTTCAGGGCATGCTCTACGGCTTTGCCCTGGACATCGAGAATGGACTGGCGCAGAGTAACCTTTATTTTTGCAGTATATGGCATACGCGTATGGTTGAATGGAAAAAAATCAAGTCTGCCACTGACGGTACAAGAGCGTGAGCGACCTTGCAATACCGAGCAGAATATACAACAACATGGCAAGAAAAAAAGCTTTCGAATGAAAGAGAAGTACACAGAACATGGCGACAATATAAAGCGACATCTGAACAGGCAGACGCCTGAAAGAGTCAACCGTCGGCTTTGGCAAGGCATCGTAATTGACCTTGCTGACCATGAGCAGTGCAAGAGCGATTGAAAGCCAGACCAGTACAACTTGCATAGACTGGTGGGGGAAAAAAGGTTCGGCATTCATCCAGAGCACAAACCCGACAATGGTGAGCGCCTGGGCGGGAGTCGGAAGACCCGAAAAAGACTCTTTTTTATAGCCGATCATGCTGATATTGAAACGTGCAAGCCTTAGTCCACTGCCTATCATAAGCAGAGAGCTGACAAAAATACCGGTCATGCCCGGCAACCCTTCCAGACCAAACTTGTAGACCAGATAGGCCGGAGCCGCACCAAAGGAGACAAGATCGGAAAGAGAGTCAAGCTCAACGCCAAAATCGGAAGTACCGTTTGTCACCCTTGCTACAAAGCCGTCAATGGTATCAAAAAAAGAGGCGAGAATAATAAACCAGCATGCCGCCACAAAACTCCCCTCTCCCGCCATAACAATCGAGATATAGCCGCACACCATGTTCATGACGGTAAAGACCGAAGGAACAAATGAGCGAGAAACGAAGGGAAACAGTGGAGACCGGTTCTCTGAACTGTTTTTCAGAAAAGGTGGATATCGTTTTTGACCTTTTTGTTTGCCAGTTTCATCCATAAAGAAAAAATATCCAGCATCAGGGAAAAAAGTTCTCCGTTAGAGGCAACAAAAATGCCTTAATGGAGTTTAAGCTTCCATAAATTCATAAAAAAAGCACAACTGTAACAATAAAAAAGAGTTACAGAAGCATTGCCTTTCAAAAAAAGCCTTTGTCGATAGAGGCACGAACCAGGACAACCGCTTTTTTTGCATAGTATGTAAGGTAATGAAATTTATACTCTTTTTGGAATTTCGGGATAAACCGATCCTGCCTGGCAAAATTTATAATACCGGACTGGAGAAGTTTGAGGACGAACGACAAGACGCACTTCCGGAATGTGGCCGCCCGTTAACATCCATGTTTTAAGCATGAAAGGACATGAGCCCGAAAAACTGTACTTTAAAAGTATCCGGTTTTTGTAGAGGGGGCAAACAACAATAAAGCAAATTTACTTAAAAAATCGCTTGGAGCTGCGATTTCCTACGCAAAGAAAATATTTGGATGCTCATATTACCTTGGCGTATTTTCCATAAAGGTAACTACAAGACCTTGGAGCTGTGTTGCGTTGCGGTGGCAAACCCGTCCTGAAATTACTATGATTTAGAAAAATCATTAAAACTTAAAACAAAGAAATGCGCTTAATTTACACTCACACAGAACGAGATATAAGTCACTTTACGAGGACGAGTTTGAGTGGGACCAACACGTCTGAAAGCAAGTTGAGCAAGATCATCAGCCTCCTGAACGCTAATCTTGGTAAGATCAAAAAATGAATCAAGAACTGCTGGAGTCTTCCACATTAATCGACGATCTTCCATCGTAAGATGAAAATCTCTCTCTTTCTTTTGAGTCATCTCGAAGCCAGCTTGAATGACATTACGTTCAATATCTTCCAAAAAAAGTGATGGTTTGGAACCTCTTAGAATCTGAGGAGAGTGATTATTTGCGATCGAAAGTAACTCCATTCGAAAAGGATCATTCCAATTTGTATTTGCTGTTGATAATGCATTATCGTGAATGGCAAAAAGAAGTCTTCCTTCATTATTTAATCGTTCACGAGCCCAATTAGCCAATGTCAATACTTCATCAAGGGTAGATGCAATGGCCGGTATGCCTTGATGAACAACTATTACATCAAAAAATTTACCCTTAATATCTATATCCTCTAAAGAAAAGGAAGGAATACTGCACAGAGCAAAAGTCACTCTCGCATCTTCTCCGATATATGATTTCGCTCTCATCAACATTTGGGGTGATTTATCAACAACAGTCAACGTTGCAAGATCCTCATTTAACAGAAGTATCGAAGTTTCGCCCGAACCACACCCCAAGTCAAGCACATGTTTCCCTTTAAAAGAACAGATATCACGATTAATTTCGATAAGCCCTGACATCTCTGCTTTGGGAAGTTTCGAATTTTGACAAAAATACTGCCATGCTTCCACACTCTCATTCCATCTTGATGATGGCTCAAACTTTCCCAAATCAACTCTCGAGTCAGAAATCATTTTCAATGCGTAACGATAATGGTACAAGGCTATTGAGTGCGCACTACTCAGCGCGTCACTACCATCAGCAGCTATGCTAAACGTCAAAGCATTCTTGGTTTCATATTGACTATAAGCAAGTGATTGGACTATGTAGATCTTATCTGGATCTGAGGCCAGGTCTTTACAATAAAAACTGCCAGTGAAACCGACAGGATTTTTGCATTGAAAAAAAGATATCTTTTGAAGATCTGGCAACTGTATTTTACTGCTAGACGAAAGGAGCATTGTTGCAATTTCTTGCCTGGCTTTTTTTACAGTTGGCAAGAACGAATTCTCTCTATATATTGATCCAAGCTGATCACATGCGAAGTAAACATCGATATGCGTCCATTGGTATTTCTGGTTATTTGCAAGTACTTCTTCAAAATATTGTTTCAAACTTTCTTGAGTTATACCAACAAATATCAAATACTTATAATTTTTCCATGTTCCCAACATAATTGGTTTAACTTGATCACGATAAAGATACCAAGTAACTAATGGCTGATCAGAAACAAGAATTTTTAGTCTACGAAAAATATTCCTGAGCCTGCTCACTGGATTAAAAAACATCAATAAAATCAACAAGAAGACTACGATAAAACAAAATATAGCAACCAATGAGGTAGTCTGGATCAAGAACATGATTATAGAAAAAATAGCGATTACTGCCGCAGTAATTTCGATGATTTTTTTTAATAACAATTTAATCTTCATCGCTTTTCTTATTTATCTTTTGAATTTTTTTTCAAAAAAAATTGAGCTATTGCAATAAAACGATGTCATAAAAAAAATAAGTCGCCGCCTTCAATAACTTTCGTCGGGGGATGGGAAACTTTTCTGGCGGACGTCCTGGACGTACTGGCGGGCAGCATTTTCAATGTCGGTATTCAGATCGGCGTAACGACGCACAAATCGAGGGTGAAATTCCCGGTTGAGACCGAGAATGTCGTTGATGACAAGCACCTGGCCATCACACTCTATGCCTGCACCTATGCCGATGATGGGAATGGTCAGAGAACGGGTGACTGAGGCGGCAAGCGCAGAAGGTATTTTTTCAAGGACAATGGCAAAAGCCCCCGCCTGTTCTATAATTCTGGCATCTTCAAGCAGTTGTTCGGCCTCTCTCTCCTCCTGTGCCCTCACCCTGTAACTGCCGTACTTGTAAATGGACTGCGGCATCAGACCAAGATGGCCCATGACGGGAATACCGACATCGGTAATTCTCTTGACGGTATCGGCAATAACCCTGCCTCCTTCAAGCTTGACGGCATCACACTCATGTTCTTTCATTATTTTACCGGCGTTGCGTAAAGCCTCCTCTCCGGAAAGCTGGTAGCTCATGAAGGGCATGTCGATCACCACCATGGCCCTGCCGCTCTCGTCATGCACTCCCCTTACAACGGCTTTTGCATGATAGATCATCTCTTCAATGGTAATCGGCAAGGTGGTACTGTGGCCGGAAAAAACATTGCTTGCAGAATCTCCTACAAGAAGCACATCGACACCAGCCCGATCGAGAATTCTGGCCATGGTATAGTCGTAAGCCGTCAGCATCGATATTTTTTCACCATTCTGTTTCATGTCGAGCAACCTTCTGGTGGTGACATGGGATGCTTTCTGCTGAACGCTTCTGTTCATGGTATTATCTGCTTAATGGATTGAATGTTCATGTCCTTCAAAAATATCCGACAATTCGGCTGGGTTAATCTCAACGGCTTCGACTCCGAGCAAGGTTCCAACTGCACTCCGCATCAGTTCTACAAGTCGGGAATACTCTGGAATGTAACCGAGAATCTCTTCAAGAGAGATGGTTTTCCGCTCCATTTCATCTCTGGTCTCCTCAAATCCGTTCCCTGCCGAAAAAGCAATCAACCGGCAAAGCTCTTTGTGCCGTCCTGAGAGTGGCAAAGAACCATGCTGCAAAAGGACGTTGCGTGTCCTGCGCTGGGCTGATCCAACCATTTTCCGACCATCAACCTGAAGTTCGTTCCGGGCTGATGAGGTAAAACAACTCACGGCACCTGGCACAGGCGATCCCTGTGGCCTCGAAAGGGTTGAGCGACAGAACTCCGCATGAATGCCAAGAGTTTCAAGGGCAAGCCTGATCACCTCGTGCACCATCCGGTAAAGCACGGAATTCTGCTCTGGAGAGTCGGCAAAAAAACTGTAGGTAAATTCAGCGGCATGGAATACCGCCCTGCCACCCGTAGGCCTTCTGACAACATCGATTCCGGCAGAGTTGCACTTGGCAATATCGATATCCGAACTCTCCTGGTTGTAGCCAAGGGTAACAGCATAGGGTTCCCAGGCATAAAAACGCCAGAGACAACTCTCTTGACCATACCGCCTCTGAAAACTGCCGTCAAGGAATGCCGCCATAAGACGACGGTCAAACTCCATGTTTTCCTCGCCGGTATGCAGGCCTGTATCGACAAAATAGACTCTTGAAAAAAGATAGCTCACAACACCCATCCTCCCTCACAGAGAGAATCAGAAAGTGTGATACAATATTTTTCAATCACTTGCAGCAAAATCTGTATCATTGGTAAAAATTGCAAAACCTCTCTTGTCGCCACATATCCGGGACAAGATAGTTGAAAAGGATATTGCAACAAAAAAAGAGGGAGAAAAGCCATAAGAGAGCCGGATAAGTGCGTCGCCCCGCACTTCACCTCTGTTTTTTCAGTGGACAGAAGCGCTCGATCATTTCCGATACCGCATGATCGACACTTTCCCGCATGGAGTTGTCGTTTCCATACTCCCTTACAACACCTCGGGACGCTGCCCTCCATAAAGGTTTGTGAAGGAGTGCATCGGTAATATCGATCACAAGGATTCCATCCTCATGGTAACTGACCCATGTTTGTGGCCAGAAAGGATCCCTCCATGCATAACCCCTGAAGTTGTGTCCTCTGTAATATCCACCAGGATAAAACAATGGGTCATGCACGATGGTGCCGACCACAAAGGTTTCCGTATGCGCGTTGACAATGAAATCCACAGGGCCATTGTTTTTCAGCACGTACCCTCGTGCGGCAAGCTCCCGATCAACCGCTCTGCGTACCCAGCTTTTGAAAAACGGGTTTTGAACGTTCCCACCAACCGCATCACTACCTTCCGGCGTAGCTGACCAGGTATAAAAAAAGTACCTGGAAGGGTCAAACGAAGCATCATGACAGGAAGAGACCGAAAGATTATAACAGCCTCCAAGAAATAAAAGCAGACAAAAGCTCAAACAACAGATAACTCTCTTTGTAATCACCACGATCAACCTCCTTCTGCTTTGAACGAAAAGTTAACCTTACAGCGAGTTCAAAATCAAAAACAGCTTTATCAATAACGAAACCTCGTTTCGTTTCTTTTCGTTTCAGCCAGGAGTGATTTCATAAAAGAGAGGACTCCACCAGCAGAGAGAAAACTCATTTTCTGACTATTTTTCACCCGTGCATTGTTTGTGTCATGCCATACGGGTATTTTGCCTGAAAAATCAACGATCAATAACCTCGGTCTGATCCTCTTTTCAATGGAGACAATGTCCATACAGGAAATCCTTGCTTCGTTCCGCCACATTGCCGTTGTAGGACTGTCCGGCAACCCGGAACGCCCAAGCAACAGCGTTGCGCACTATATGATGCAGCAGGGATATACCATTTACCCGGTCAATCCAGCTCTTCCAGAGGTATTCGGTCTCCCCTGTTACCCTTCGCTTGTATCTATGCCACCTGAGGTCAGCAAAACAATTGAAATTGTCAATATTTTTCGCAAATCTGACGATATACCTCCTGTTGTCGACGAAGCAATTGCTATCGGTGCGAAGGTGATATGGATGCAGTCAGGAATCGCCAACGAATCAGCAGCAGAAAAAGCACGCAACGCAGGACTCATTGTGATTGAAAACCGCTGTATCGCAGAAGAACACAAGCACCTTTTTCAGTAAAAAAATTCTTTAAAACCCGTCACAAACGAACTCATGTCACTTATCACTGTTGCTCTCATTTTTGGAGGCAGGTCAGCAGAACACGAAATATCGATCATCTCGGCGAAATCAATAGCCGCCAACATAAATCCTGAACGCCACAGGGTTATTCCAATCTATATAACTCATGAAGGTGTATGGTTTTGTGACGGTATTGCCCGCAAGATTCTCGAACTCGATCTTTCCGCTCTTTTGAGAACGGCATCAGTTGAAGCGGCAGCGACAACCCTCTGCGAGATGGTTCGGCAATCGGCAGAAAAACCATTTGACCGTGATTTCAGAGCAGCAGGCATCGATGTCGCATTTCTGGCGCTTCACGGAACTGGCGGAGAAGATGGTCGCATCCAGGGTTTTCTGGATACCTGTGACCTGCCTTATACCGGCAGTGGCGTTCTGGCCTCGGCGCTCACCATGGACAAGGCTCTCACCAAACTCTGCGTTGCCGATGCAGCTCTTGATGTAGCGCCATCCATAACGCTTTTGAGCGCAGATTACCATGCCAGCCCTGAAACAACACTCTCCAGGATCGTCCAGGAGTTTGAATACCCGATATTTGTTAAACCGGCAAGCCTCGGCTCTTCGGTGGGAATCTCAAAAGTGCATAACGCCGACGAACTGCCTCTGGCCCTCGATACCGCCTGCTCGCTTGACTCGAAAGTTCTGGTCGAAAAGGCAATCAAAGGAAGGGAAATCGAGGTCGCCGTGCTCGGAAATGATAGGCCAATAGCCTCGGTATGTGGAGAAATCGAACCTGGAAGTGACTTTTACGACTATGAGGACAAGTACATTCACAACTCGGCAAAACTTTTTATTCCTGCCCGCATTCCCGAACAACTCCAGGAAGAGGTCAGAAATGCAGCGCTCAGGGCATACAAGGCTCTGGGATGCCAGGGTATGTCCCGAATAGATTTTTTTGTTGATGACGAGAGCGAAAGCATTGTCCTCAATGAGGTCAATACAATTCCCGGTTTCACCGATATCAGCATGTACCCGAGACTCATGGAAGCAACCGGTATCCCTTTTCCAGAACTTGCAGAGCGCCTGATTCAACTCGCCCTGGAAAAGAGGAAACAGTCCAGTTCTTCGGGTCAGCGATCCTGATCCTTACATTTTTTACCCCGGTGACGAAAGTGACAGTGCCATGATCAACGATCCATATCTTTTTTTTGCGGAAGTTTCACTTGATATTTCAAGAAGACAGTTCCAGGCAGCAATCGACAAACTCACATTGTGTGGGGAGCATTTTACAGATTCATATCTTTTTCATCTGCTCTATGCAAAAGCTCTCAGGGGTCTGAACAACTTCTCGCTTGCCAGCGACTATTTACGAAAGTGCTGCGCCATTGCCCCTGCAAACCAGGTCGCATGGATGGAACTCGTTGAGTTACAGGCTTCAGGAAATACGGAGACTCAAGGCATTTCGCAATCCAGCGTCTTTGATTCGGTCACTGACGAGCTGGAACAACTCACAGCGGCTCTCATGAATTTTGAACCGGTTAAAACTTCGGAAAACGCCGATCCAACCCCAATCCTTGAACAAAAACAGCCTTTTTCTGACGACACAACCATTGCAGTTCCCACAGAAAGCCTGGCCAATCTTTTTACGGCACAGGGTGCTTTCAAAAAAGCCATAAAAATCTATACGATTCTCATCCAGTTGAAACCGCATAACGCTGAACACTACCAGCAAGAGATAGACTCCCTTCTTGATCGCCTTTAAGCGCAGACAAAAAGCATGGATGAAACTATTTAAGCAACCAGAATATTATAGACTGAGAATTCGTTATATTTGAGCCATGACCAGATAGCAATATTCGACACTTTAACCAGTTAGATCAAAATATCTTGTTTTTCAGACTCTTTTCATATTTCCTCATTGCTGCTTTTTTTTTCGTTTGCCCCTCAACCGGAACAAGCGCTGAAACGGCAGAGAAAAAGTTTTCTCTTGCCCGCTGCATTGAGATAGCTCTTAATAACTCGACTTCGGCCAGGAAGGCCCAAAATACCCTGAAGCTTCAGGGTTCCGATGTACTGAGAAGTTACGGCAGCTTCCTTCCCCGACTCTCAGCCTCTGCCAGCTATTCTCCCTATGTTTTGAGCCGCAGTTATACGCAAGACAACTCAGGAATAACAAGCCTGAAATCAGAGAGTAAATCGCTTGATCTGATTCTGACCAGCTCCCTCAATCTTTTTAATGGATTCCGTGATTACGCTTCCCTGCAAGCTGCACTGAAAACAGAGGATGCTGCTCGATACTCCCTTTCGAGGGCACTGCAAACCATCGTTTTCGACGTTACCCAATCCTATTATCAGGTACTCCTGAACCGCGAACTGTTTGAAATTGCTCGTGAAAACCTTCTTCTTTCCCGCGATCAGTTGACGCTCACTAACCGGCAGTTTCAGATTGGCCTCAAATCCATAATAGATCGCGACCAGCAGCAGGCTGACGAAGCCGAAACCCGCCTCTCGGTCATCAAGGCAGAAACCCGCCTTCAACAAAGCATGCTCGAACTGGTGCGCCGCATGCAAATCGACCCCACGACAAAGTTCAGCCTTGAAGCTCTCCCCGACAGCCTCAACACACCTGTTTCGGCACAACCCGACCCGGAATCTCTTGTTACGATTGCCTTTCAGCGACGCAGTGATCTGAAAAGCAGGGAGCTGGCCGTGAAAGCGGCAACATGGCAGGTCACCCAGGCAAGGTCGCCCTTCTATCCGCGTCTTGATCTGAACTTCAACGTCAGCACAGGAGGTATCGATTATCTTCACCAGAGCATAGGCAATGTTCCTTTCATCTATTCCTACCCTCCTCTCTCGAATCAGCTTTCAAACTCAATCGGATATTCGGTTGGACTGAACCTCAGTTGGACGATTTTTGACGGATTCCAGACTCGTTACAATATAGAATCGGCAAAAATCAACAATATCAACCAGCAGCTCGATTACGAGGATCTTAAAAACTATATCTTCATCGATCTTCATCAGGCAGCAAAAGAGTACACTTCAGCATGGATGCAGATTGAAACTGCCAAAATAAGCCTGAAAGCAGCACAATCGGCTTTTGATGGCATCAAGAGAAAATATGACCTTGGAGCGACAAGTTTTATCGAACTCAGCTCTGCTCGAGCCTCACTTTTCAATGCCCGATCCAACCTCTCCCAGGCGACCTACAATCTCGCACTGCAGAAAAACATTCTTGACTTCACGACAGGCAACATAACCCTGCCATAGTAACCAGAATCCGGTAGACCATCCGATGAGCAAAAAACAACCCTTTCTGAAACGAAAATCCATACTGATCACCCTTGCCGCTCTCCTGCTTGCAGGAGGAGTTGCCGTTACACTGCTAAAGTTAAGGGAAAAGCCCGTTGAGGTAACCACCGAAAAGGTGTTCAGCAAAGAGGTTGTTCATATCGTTACAGCAACCGGAAAAATAGAACCGGAACTGGTAGTGGCAATGTCGCCAGACGTTTCCGGAGAAATTATAGAACTCCCTGTCAAGGAGGGCCAGAGTGTGCGACAAGGAGAGTTGCTGTTTAAAATTCAGCCCGACCTCTACGTCAACCAGGTGGAACAGAGCCTTGCACAGCTCAATCTGGCAAAATCCCAAAGCCTTGAGACGCAGTCCAGAAAACTCAAGGCGGAAGATGATTTCCGCAAGGCTTCGCTGCTTTACAAGGAAAAGCTGATCTCCGAATCCGATTTCATCGCATCAAGAACCATTGCAGAGGCTGCAGAAGCCTCTTATAATGCATCTCGCTATACCATAGAACAAAACCGAAGCCTGCTTCAGCAGAACCAGGACAGGATGAAAAAAACCGTAGTTCGAGCACCCATCAGCGGTTCCATCATAGCCCTGAACAGCAAACCAGGTGAACGTGTTGTCGGCACAGGCCAGTTTCCTGGCACAGAGGTACTGCGGCTTGCCAACCTTGACAGTATGCAGGTTAAAGTCGAGGTCAATGAAAACGACATTGTCAATGTCAGAATCGGCAATCCAGTTTCAATCACAGTAGACGCTTATGGTGATCGAATCTTCAAGGGAGTCGTCCATGAAATCTCCAACTCGGCCATATCGAAAGCGGCTGGCACACAGGAAGAGGTCACAAATTTTTCGGTAAAGATCCGCATCGTCAACCACGAACGGTTGCTGAAACCAGGAATGAGTGCAACGGCAGATATTGAATCGCAAAGGGTAAAAAACGCCCTTGTGGTTCCCATTCAAAGTGTGACCATCAGAACTGCTTCAGGCAGTGTCGATAGTGAAAAACATGAGAAAACAGCTCTAACCATTTCCTCTGCAGGCAAGGCGATTGAAAGCAGGCAGGGTGTTTTTGTGATCAAATCAGGCAAGGCAACTTTCCGGCCAGTCAAAACCGGCATCACCGACAATACCCATATCGTGGTTACCGAAGGGGTCAATAAAGGAGAAGAGGTTGTGTCAGGAAGCTACACCGCCATTACCAGCCAGCTCAAGGAAGGAAGTCAGGTCAAACAGCAGCAAAAATAGCCCCGGTATGCCCGCAAACTCTGTCATCTCAATGCAATCGCTCTGCAAATTCTACGAAATGGGCGATCAGGTTGTACGGGCACTCGACTCTATCAATCTTGAGTTCAGGCTGAACGACTATGCCGCAATCATGGGACCATCCGGCAGCGGCAAGTCAACACTCATGAATATTATCGGATGTCTCGATACGCCAACCTCCGGCACCTATGAACTCAACGGCCAGAATGTTGCGAAAATGGATGATGATGACCTTGCCCGCATCAGAAACAAGGAGATCGGGTTCGTCTTCCAGACCTTCAACCTTCTTCCACGCCTCAACTGCCTGCGTAATGTCGAACTCCCGCTGATCTATGCCGGAGTCTCTCCAAAGGAGCGGGAAGAGCGTGCTGCGGAAGCCCTTGTCAAAGTTGGACTCGGCGACCGTATTACACACAAGCCTTCCGAACTTTCCGGTGGTCAGATTCAAAGGGTAGCCATAGCGAGGGCACTCATCAACAAGCCCTCAATCATCCTTGCCGACGAGCCAACCGGAAACCTCGATACCGCAACCAGCCGCGACATCATGGATATTTTCGGAGCACTCTCCGCAGCAGGCAACACCATTATCCTCATCACCCACGAAGAGGACATTGCCCGCTACACACGCCGTATAATCCGGCTCCGGGACGGTAAAATTGAAAGCGACACCAGGCAATAACATTGCATTATCATGATTTATTTCAGAACTTAAATCATGTTTACCCTTTAAAAAAAATGATGCCATGCTGCAAGAGCTCTATGTCAACAATTATAAATGCCTGGTAAATTTTACCTTGCCAATAAAAAACATCAATCTGGTTCTTGGTCGTAACGGCACAGGAAAATCAACCGCGTTTGAAGTACTTTCCAGACTGCAAAGTTTTATTGCCGGGAATGAACGGCTAACCAGGATTTTCCCGCCTGATACGCTGACAATATGGCTAAAAAGTCAGCTCCAGCATTTTGAACTCCGACTTAATGTTGAGGACAGAGCTTATCATTACAAACTTATCCTTGAACATAACAGCAATAAAGTGCTTTGCAGGGTTCAACTCGAACAATTGACAATTGACGGAAATCTTCTTTTTGAATTTGAAAACGGAACGGCCCGACTTTTTCACGATGATTTCACCAAAGGCCCGGAATATCCGTTCGACTGGTCACAATCAGGATTGGCAACATTACAATCACGCCCGGACAATCAACTGCTGACCTTATTCAAACAGCAGATCAATGGTATGGTGATTATAAAACCAAATCCAGCCATGATGATCAGTGAAAGCACCAGCGAGGAAAATTTCCTTTCCATCGACTGCACTAATTTTGCATCCTGGTACCGTTTTCTGTCACAGGAAAATCAAGCTGAAATCTTTGAACTTACCCATAAACTCCGGGAAGTTATCGATGGATTTTACTCTTTCAAACTGATGCAGTCAGGAGAAGAAACCAAATCTTTGCAGGTTGGCTTTATCTCAGAAAACAATGAGCTTATTCATTATCGATTCAAAGAACTCTCAGATGGACAGCGCATCATCATTCTGCTTTACACATTGCTCTATGTTATCAATCGGAAAGGTGCTTGCCTTTGTATTGATGAACCGGAAAATTACCTTGCATTACCGGAAATCCAGCCTTGGCTGATAACATTGTTCGATATCTGCCAGGAACGTAACATTCAGGCTATCATTGCCTCTCATCACCCGGAGATCATAGATTACCTTGCTGCGGATTCAGGACAGTGGTTTGAACGCTTTCCAAACAGCCCGACACGAGTCCGGCAAATCAGTGAAAATGGCGACTTTGGAATTAAAATATCAGAACTTGTAGCAAGAGGATGGATTAATGAGTAACGAAAGCTCAATGGTGATAATTCTATGCGAAGACTCACAACAAGAAGCATTTCTTCGGCGCTTTCTGAAAAAACGCAATATTGTCGGCAAAAAGATAAGGGTTGTCAAAAATCCTGCAGGGAAGGGTTCTGGAGAGCATTTCGTCAGAAAAGAGTTCCCCATGCAATTAAATGCACTCAGAAAACGATCGGCTAAAACAGATTTGATCGTAGCCATTGATGCGGATCTCTCAGAAGTCACTCAAATCAGGCAAAAACTGGAAACCGCATGTTCAGAACAACAGATAGATCGGAGAGCAGAAAAAGAACGAGTATCCTTTATAATTCCGAAAAGAAACATTGAAACCTGGATACATTATTTGAATGGGAATGAAGTAAATGAACAATCTGTATACCCAAAACTGCAAAAAGAATCCGACTGTCAATCCGCAGTCGATTATTTATACGAAATTTGTTCTGTCAGCAAATCGTCTGCCGGATTTCCCGACTCTCTGCTCGATGCTTGTCATGAATACAAAAAAATTGAACGGTAACAGGCAATGAACCTGAACTACCGACAGTTTCGCTATGAAACCGAAGAAAGCCTCAAAATTGCCCTCTTCCAGATCAGGGCAAATAAAACGCGCTCCTTTCTGACTGCACTCGGCGTCATTATCGGCATTGTTGCAATTACCATGATGGGCACCGCTATCAACGGCATTGACCGGGGATTTGAAAAAAGCCTCGCCATGCTTGGCTACGACGTAATCTATGTTCAGAAATCCTCATGGACAACCATGGGCCAATGGTGGCTCTACCGTAACCGTCCCGATCTGAAAACACAATATGCCGACCAGATAAACCGGATCATTGCCGACAATCCCCGTTCCGAGCTTCTCATAGCCGTGCCGCAGATGTCAACCTATATGGCATCGGCTAAATACAAGGATCAGATTCTGGAACAGGTTTTTTCTCTTGGCACAAACCACGAGTACCTGCAGACCGCATCAGGCAACATAACCGCCGGACGGTTCTTTACCCCTGGAGAATCAGCCAGCAGCGAAATGGTCTGTGTCATCGGCGACGATATTGCCGTGGGGCTCTTTCCCAATGAGCCAGCTCTTGGCAAGTCACTCCAGATCAAGAATTATAAATGCCGGATTATCGGAATTTTCAAAAAACAGGGAAAATTCCTCGGGCTTTTCAGCTTTGACAACCAGATCATAATGCCGCTTGGTGCCTTTGAAAAGGTATACGGCAAAAACATGTTCATCACCATCAGGGTGAAAATCAGGGAGCAGACTCATATTGCAGAAGCAAAGGAGGAGCTGCTCGGGCTGATGAGAAGAATCCGCAGACTTCCTCCAGGCAAGGAAGAAAACTTCTCGATCAACGAACAGCAGGCATTCAAAAGCCAGCTTGATCCAATCAAAAACGGCATTGCGGTAGCAGGTATATTTATCACCGGCATGTCACTCTTTGTCGGGGCTATCGGCATCATGAACATCACCTTCGTCAGCGTCAAGGAACGCACCAGGGAGATTGGACTGCGCAAGGCGCTCGGCGCAAGACGGCGTACCATTCTTTTGCAGTTTCTCATCGAATCGGTGATGATCTGCCTTATAGGAGGGTTTATCGGGCTTGCCACCTCCCTTTTCATTACCTTTTCCATTGAAAAAATCATGCCTGACTTTCCAGTCCAATTCTCACCAGACCTGGTACTGGCAAGTCTTGCTGTTTCAGTCATCACCGGCATTATCTCAGGCCTTGCTCCGGCAGTTACCGCTTCGAAGCTCGACCCGGCAGACTCACTTCGTTATGAATAGGAGTACCCATGCTGCTGCGTGAAACCATAACCCAGGCGATCTACTCCCTGGCAGTCAACAAGCTCCGCTCATGGCTCACCGTCATGGGTGTTGCCGTAGGTGTCTTTTCCATCATTGCCGTCATGACCGCTCTCGATGCCATCGACAAAAGCGTCGAGTCAGGTTTGACAAGCCTCGGAGCAAACACCTTCCAGATACAGAAAAATCCTGCGACAGTCTTCGGCGGCGGGCACAACAGAAACATGTATGCAAACCGCAAGGATATCACCTACAAGCAGGCACTCTTTTTCCGGAAAAACATGGAAGCATCTGCCAGGAATATCGGGTTCATAATTTCCAGCCGAACAAACCAGGCAAAATATGCCACCCAGACCACCAATCCCGATGTCACCCTTAGCGGTGGAGACGATAACTTTTCCGCATCGAGCGGCTACTCCATAATGACAGGACGCAATCTTGCTGAGGGAGATATCCGGTATGCAAGAAATACCGCTGTTCTTGGAAACGAAGTTGCCACAACGCTCTTCGCTTCCAACGAAAACCCGCTGAACAAATCCATCAAGGTTAATGGAGAGGTTTATACCATCATCGGTGTTTTTGAAAAAAAGGGAGCAGCGTTCGGCCAGAGCCAGGATAACTTTGTGCTTATTCCAATTACCCGATACCTCGATCATATCAACGAAAAGAGCAGCCTGAGCATAACGGTTGAAGCGCTCTCCCGCAAAGATTATCCGTTTGCCATAGACCGGGCTATCGGAGCCATGAGACTTGCCCGTGAGCTGACCGTCAAGGAACCCAACGATTTCGAAATCAGAACAAACGAATCCCTTATCGACTCTTTCCGTGATATAAAGCGGGCCATCAGTACTGGAGCCTTCATCATCAGCTTTATGGCCCTCCTGACTGCAGGTGTCGGCATCATGAACATCATGCTGGTCAGTGTCACTGAACGGACAAGGGAGATCGGCATCAGGAAATCAGTTGGAGCCCCGCGCAACACCATCCTGCGCCAGTTTCTCTTTGAATCGTTTTTTCTCTCGCTTGCAGGCGGCCTTATAGGAGTAATTGTCGGCATCGTAGCCGGCAACGCCGTAGCCTTGAAATTCAACCTGCCACCCATATTTCCCCTGCTCTGGATAACCGTTTCCATGGTTGTCTGTTCAATTATCGGCATGGCCTTTGGACTCTTCCCGGCATGGAAAGCCGCCAACCTCAACCCGGTGGAAGCCTTGAGACCGAAGTAAGAAATATGAATGGGTTACTCACCCGGCCTGTGGATTTTTTCAGCCGAAATATGTGTTCTTCTCTTCATACCTCCTGAAAGAGAAGATCCAAAACTTCAGGAGATCTGACTGAGCTATAGCAGACTTTGACTCTAACCCTTCATATAACGAGGAGGCACAATAATGGAGACCCAACAGTTAATTGAAAGCTATCACCAGGCCTGGACAAACGGCGATTTTGCAACAGCTCGCAGATGCCTTGCTGATGATCTCGATTTCCGAGGTTCTATCGACACCTTTTCGAAGGCTGACGATTTTATTGCCGCATTATCGCAGTTCCGTCAGATGGTTCGCAGCGTCACCCTCCTGCAAAGCTTTTATGGCAAAGAAGGCGCCGCACTTCTTTATGACTGCGATACACCAACTCCGGCAGGAGTCATCCGCACTGCTGAATTTTTCACTGTTTCAAAGGAGAAAATTTCTGCCATCCGTCTGGTCTTCGATGCTACTGAATTAAGAAAATCCATGCCGGGCTGAGCCATCAAACACTGAATTCGCAACAAAATGGTTCAAGCCTCCATGAAGTCAGCAACAACCAGGAAAAAAGGGTTCCCCCTCAAAACCCTTCTCGGTTTTCTGGGGCCGGGCTTTCTTGTTACTGTGGGTTTTGTCGATCCCGGAAACTGGGCTACAAATATCGAAGGCGGCTCACGTTTCGGCTATGAACTGCTCTGGGTGGTCACTCTTGGCACCATCATGCTCATCATTATCCAGCACATGGCGGCCAAACTCGGCATTGCGACGGGAAAATCACTCGCAGTCAATATCCGTGAATTTTTTCCAAAACCGGTAGCAACCTTTCTTGGTTTTACCGTTCTGCTCGCCTGTATCGCCACCGATGTAGCCGAGCTTCTGGGTGGCGGCATCGGCTTCAGCCTGCTTTTCGGCATACCGCTCTGGTGCGGCGCCCTCCTGACGATTCTTCTCGAGATATTCCTTATCATCAGCCAGAGATATCACCGGATAGAAACAATCATTGTGGGTTTCCTCGGTATAATCACCTTTTGCTACCTCATCGAACTTCTTATCGTCCAGCCGGACTGGTCGGCAATCGCACCAGCGCTTGTTGTGCCGAAAGTTAACAAAAACAGTATCTATGTCGCCATGGCCATTCTTGGAGCACTGGTGATGCCTCACAACATCTTTCTGCACTCAAACGTCATTCACAGCAGAAAATGGGGAATTTCCGAGAATGAAAAGATGGCGCAGCTCCGGTACGAAAAAATAGACACTCTGTTTGCCATGATTCTCGGATGGGTAGTGAACTCATCGATGATCATCGTGGCTGCGGCTGTATTTTTTCACAACCAGGTTACGGTCAGCACTATTGAAGAGGCATCTGCAACGCTCAAACCACTTGCAGGACCATTTGCCGGTCTGCTTTTTGCCATTGCCCTCGTTTTTTCCGGTATCGGCTCTTCCATGACCTCCTCCATGGCAGAAGCAAACGTCATCACAGGCTTTCTTGGAAAACCCGAAGACCCGAGAACAGCGCTCTACAGGCTGGCCGTTTTTTTAACAGCCATTCCTGCTTTCATTGTGATAGTGTTCAGCATCGACACCTTTCGCATCCTGATTTTAAGCCAGGTGATGCTGAGTATTCAGTTACCCTTTACCCTGGTGCCACTCCTGATACTCTGCCGTAACGTGAAAGTCATGGGTGCATTCAGAAGCCGAAACATCGAGTTTGCTGCCGCTTCAGTAATTTCCGGAGTGGTTATCCTGCTCAACCTCTATTTTTTCTATACCACATTGACCGGGGGAAAGTGAGATGCGACTTTACAGAAAAATCCTCGTTGCCATCGACTGCTCAGCGGTTGACGAGACCATTATGGAACATGTATCGGCACTCGCACTTCAGCTTGGGGCCAGCCTGCATCTGCTGCATGTCGTTCATTCCCACACCCTCGACCAGGAGCGGATTCTTCGCGAAGAGTCCGCCATCATCCTTAACCGTTACCGCGACAAACTGCAGAATGAGGGGATCGATGTAAAGATTATTCTAAGAAGCGGTGAACCCGAGAAAGAGATACTCGGTGAAACTGGGGAAAACTCCTACGATCTCCTCGCAATGGCGACCCATGGTCACAGTTTACCTGAAAGAATTCTCTTTGGCAGCGTTTCAAGGACTCTTCGACAAAAAATCACGATACCGCTGCTCCTTATCCAGCCGGATCATTGAGTGAAAAATGGAAATTTTGTATTTTTCAGAATTGAGCTTCCAGGAACTTAAACATTGATTAATTATGACATCCATGCATAAGCTTTTAAAACCTGTCGCACTTCTTCTCATTCTTGCAATGACCACCCTTACCTGGGGCTGCGAGACGACAACCAGGACGGGTCGGGGTGCAGGTATCGGCGCCTCTGCCGGAGGCGTTATCGGCGGTATTATCGGCAGCAGGTCGGGCAGTTGGGCCAAAGGAGCAATCATCGGTGCAGTCATTGGCGGAGCTGCAGGAGCAATGATCGGCAATTACATGGACAAGCAGGCGGCTGAAATCGACCGGGATGTGCAAGGCGCAAAAGTGGAACGGGTGGGTGAAAGCATCAGGGTTGTTTTTGATTCCGGCCTTCTCTTCTCGACCAATTCAGCAACACTGACATCGACCAGCAGATACAACATTGAAAAACTTGCACGAATTCTCAACCGCTACAACGACACCAACATGGTGATTGAAGGCCATACCGACAGTATCGGCAGCGAAGCCGAAAACCAGTCGCTCTCTGAAAGAAGGGCTGAAGCTGTGGCAAACCTCCTCAAAGCTTATGGCGTTGCTTCCCACAGACTCTCTCCCGTCGGATACGGCGAAACACGCCCTGTTTCATCCAACGAAACAGAGCCCGGTCGCAAGCTTAACCGCCGTGTTGAAGTGCTGATCTATGCAAACGATGACCTCCAGCGCCAGGCTGCATCCGGTGAGTTGAGAATGTAAATCCTGCATCAAAAAAAAATTTCTCCCCATAAAAAAAAGCCTGAATGCAAGCGCGTTCGGGCTTTTTTTGCTAACAAAGAAAACTGAAAAAAAGCTTACATTTCGGGCCATTGAGGTCAGCCTTTCATGCCTGGTTGTAAATGGCTGGCAGAAAAACACAGGGAAAACAAAACATGCACACCATGCTGTATTTCAAAAATGCCGAAGAGGTTCTGTTTCAATGGGTTTCACGGGTCTGCAGCGGTAGTCCGGAAGAGATTGCCGCGCTTTACAATGAATCTGCAGTCCTTATTCCTACATTTTCTCCCCACACCGTCATAGCCCCTGAAGGGGTCAACGGATACTTCGGACAACTCGCATCAAGAGACGGGCTTGGTGTTCGTCTGCACAGCAAGGCGCTCAGAAAACAGTCGCTGAGCGAAAATCTGCATACCCTGAGTGGCATTTACTCTTTTGAGTTTGAGGTTGACCAGGTACTCCTCTCCTTCCCTTCACGATTTACCTTTGTGATGGACATCTCGCTTCCCAAACCTATTCTTCACCACCACTCATCGCAGGTACCAAGAAATCTCTCATAAACCCTGCCCAAGGGGCAATGCCAACCTGAACGGAAGGCATTGCCCTTGTGAAGAATTAAACCATTACAGCACACTGCAAAAAGGGCAACCTACCCCTCCTTGAGCTTTTTCAGTTCAGATTCAAGCCGATCGAGTTTTTCCTTCATGGCGCCAAGGTTGCGCAGCATCGCCTCATGCTTCAACTGGTCGCGCATGGGCTGCGCCGGATATCCCCGGAGCGAAATACCGGACTGAAGAAAAGATTTCGAAATACCAGCCTGGGCGGCAACATTGATGCGGTCGGCAAGTTCAAGATGACCGGCAAATCCTGCCTGTCCACCAATCATACACTGCCGGCCTATCGTTACACTTCCGGAAATACCAGCCTGGGCGGCAATAACCGTATCTTCGCCAATCCTGCAGTTATGGGCAACCTGAACGAGATTGTCAATCTTGGCCCCCCTGCCTATCACGGTACTCCCCAGGGTTGCCCTGTCAATGGTGGCATTTGCGCCAATCTCCACATCATCACCAATTTCAACGATACCCATCTGGGGAATCTTCACGTAAGATCCATCACTCTGCGGGGCAAACCCGAAACCATCCGCCCCAATGACACATCCCGAATGCATGACCACCCTGCACCCCACAACAGTGCCATTGTAACAGGTCACATGGGGAAAAAGAATTGAATCAGCACCAATGGAGACATCCTGAAAGAGAACGGTATGAGCACCAATGACAACATTGCTGCCAATCGAACAGCGATCGCCGATAACCGCGTACTCTCCAATCGAGACACCTTCACCAACAGAAACTCCTTCACCGATAACCGCAGTCGGAGCTATACCTTTGGCAGCAATGGTACGGGGCGGAGCAAATTTCTGCAGAAGAAAAACAAATGCGGAATAGGGATCACCAACTTTAATAAACGATCTCTGATCAATAAACTCATCGACACACATTGAACGATGAACGATAACCAGCGATGCCTCGGTTACAGCAAGAAACCGGATATATTTCTCGTTGGCAATAAAGCTTACCTGCCCCTGATGTGCGGTTTCGATCTTTGCCGGACCGGAAATCTCAACGTCACCATTTCCAGCCAGTTCAACAGAATCAAAAAACCGCCCAAGGTACTCTCTGATCTCCTGAATAGTCATATTTTTTCAATAAATAGCCACGCTTTAGAAAGAGGAAAAAATTAGTTAATTTTTATACCTTTTTGATTATATTTGGCATCATAATTCTGTTCATCTCAGAAAAAAGGATAGAAGATAATCCGGAGCTGAGAAAAAACTGCCTTATAATATAACCCCTTTCATCCGAATATGCAGGACACGATGGCAAAACCAATTAAAATTTTCGCAGGGCGCAGTAATCCAGCCCTTGCCGAAAAAATTGCCGAGTACCTCGACATGCCCCTTTGCAACGCAAAGGTCGAAAACTTCTCCGACGGAGAAATTTCGGTAAACTATTTCGAATCTATTCGGGGATCGGATCTCTTCATTATCCAGTCGACCAACCCTCCTGGCGACAACCTTATGGAACTGCTCATCATGATTGACGCAGCCAGAAGGTCTTCAGCCGCGAGAATCACCGCAGTCATGCCCTATTACGGCTATGCCCGCCAGGACAGAAAAGATCGCCCACGCGTTGCCATTACGGCCAAGCTCGTAGCGAACCTTCTCACCCAGGCAGGTGCCAACCGCATTCTGACCATGGATCTTCATGCTGCCCAGATTCAGGGATTTTTCGATATTCCATTTGATCACCTCTACTCCAGTGTAGTACTGATCAACGACATCCGTCACAGAGAGTTCCGCGACAACCTCGTCGTAGCATCTCCTGATGTGGGCGGTGTCAAGCTTGCAAGAAAATTTGCCGAAGAACTCGGCACCGATCTGGTCATTGTCGACAAACGTCGTCCCGCAGCCAACGTAGCCGAAGTGATGAACATTATCGGCGACGTCAAAGGCAAAAACGTCCTGCTCGTTGACGACATGATCGATACAGCAGGAACCATTGTCAACGCAGCAAAAGCTATCCGTGAAGCAGGCGGCCTTAAAATCTATGCCGCAGCAACGCACCCGATTCTCTCCGGCCCGGCCATCGACAGAATCAACGCATCAGTGCTTGAAAAACTGATTGTAACCGACTCGGTTATAACGAGTCACGCATTCTCGCCTAAAATCGAGACCGTTTCTGTCAGCAACCTCATCGGTGAGGCCATAAAACGTATTTACGAAGATGATTCTGTCAGTTGCCTGTTCGACAGCAAAAATATCATCGAAAAACTTACGAACCTTCATTAAACACAAGCGATAAAAGAGATAAAGGAAGAGCATGGAAACAATTGTATTAGGTGTAGAACCTCGCGTTATCAAAAAGAAAGAGGCTGAAAAGCTCCGCAAGAACGGTATAGTACCAGCAGTTATCTACCATAAGGGCGAACAGACCATCCCGGTAAGCATCAATGAAATCGCACTGAAAAAGCTGGTTCACTCCGCTGAATCACATATTATCGATCTTCAGTTCCCGGACGGCAAAATCAAGCGCTCGTTTATCAAGCAGGTACAGTTCCACCCGGTAACCGACCGGATCATCCATACCGACTTTCAGCTCTTCTCGGCTGACGAGATCATCGAGCTCGAAGTACCAGTCGCCATGGCGGGTGACAGCATAGGCGTTGAAAAGGGCGGCAAGCTGCTCATTATCCGCCACGCACTCACCATCAAAGGCAAACCGGAAGATATGCCCGATCACCTCATCGTTGATGTCACGAAGCTTGAAATCGGTCACACCATCCATGTCAAGGAGATCCCGATGGAAGCCTACACAGGCCTCACCATCATGGATGATCCCGACACTCCGGTCATTACCGTGCTCGCATCGAAGAAAGAAGCAGATGCCACTGCCGAAGCAGAAGAATCAACAGCAAGCTGATAGTCCTTCAACCTTCTCTGTTGACCAACTGTTTTCTCACTTTGCAAAGCTGCTTTTCTCCCAGGGAAAAGCAGCTTTTTTTTATGACCCGAAAGTTCAACGAATAGCCACCCGAAGCTTGAAAAAAGACACTGGCAACCCCATATCCCTGCTGAAGCACAAACCCGGCACAGCATCGATTCTGTTACAGAAAAAAGGAGTGACCCTTTTTCTGCTGATCTCTTTTGTTGCCTTTCTGCTCATCCTGCTCATCCAGGCAGACCTTGTGTTTGTCAGTTTCCGCTCACTGGTTACCGCAACTGCACTCTTTGTATCTGCGCCGGAAACATTCAGGGAAATTTTCACCCCCGACATCCTTGAATTCTGGATCGGGGCCCTCTACCTTGTTGCCATACCCATCATGCTCGGGCTCATTGCCCGCAACTCATTCCGCCAAAAAGAGGCCAAACAAAATGAACCACCCGCAAAAGAGCTTAGCCTCGGCAGAATAAGTCTCAGAGCTTTCATGCGCCATACCATAGCGCTCTACGCCTCATCCATAATTTTCATCCTCTACTCGGCAGCATTCCTTGCGCCCTTCATTGCACCATTCAGCCCCTATGACCAGCAAGACTTTCTGGTCACGGCCTACCAGCCGCCCTTTTCCCGACTCAATGCGCTGATACTCAAACAACCAAAAAACCTCATCATACCACTGCAAAGCGGCACAGGAACAACGGTAAAGCTTGCCAACAGCCTCATCAGCGACTTCCAGACACTGAAAACGCGCAACGAACCAAACGCCATCCGCTTTGTCAACGAATACCGCGTTGAAGGCTCACAAGTCATCTACCGTCAAGGCATACGCACCAAAACCATCGCCCTCGGAGAACTTGCAGGAACCAGCAAAAACAACATCGCCGTAACACGTACCTTCATTCTCGGCACAGACCAGTACGGGCGTGACATTCTCAGCCGGGTCATCTACGGCTCCAAAATATCGCTCTCCATTGGATTTCTCGTTGTCCTCATCTCCGTCACCCTCGGCACCATCATCGGAGTCTCCTCAGGCTACTTCGGCGGCTGGATCGACGCCATCATGATGAGGATTGTCGATGTGCTCATCGCCTTCCCGGCGCTCTTTCTCATTCTCATCATCATAGCCACCTTCGGCAACTCCATCTACCTCATCGTCATCACCCTCTCCTTCACCGGATGGATGGGAGTAGCCCGAATTGTCCGAAGCCAGGTACTCTCGCTCAAAGAGCAGGAGTTCATTCTTGCGGCCAAATCACTTGGCCTCTCAAACATGAGAATCATCTTCCGCCACCTTGCGCCCAACACCCTCACTCCGGTCATCATAGCCGCAACACTCCGAATCGGCAGCATAATCCTCACCGAAGCCGGACTCTCATTTCTCGGCCTCGGCGTTCAGCCGCCCACCCCAAGCTGGGGCAACATCATCAACGAAGGAAGAGACAGCCTGCTCAACTACTGGTGGATATCAACCTTCCCCGGCATCGCCATCCTCACCACAGTTGTCTGCTTCAACCTCGTAGGAGACGGAGTCCGCGACGCCCTCGACCCAAGAATGAGAGGATAAGTTGACCCGGAGCTGAACACCAAAAAAGAGGAAAGCTCATGAAAAAAACAGCACAACTCACCCTGCTTGAAACCACCATAAAAGAGCTTGGCTACACACTGCGCTACGAAAAAGGCAACTTCCTCGGAGGAGAGTGCCGTCTCAGGGAAGACAACGTCGTTGTCGTCAACAAATTCATCCCACTCGAAGGCAAAATCTACACCCTCGCGCTTGTCATCAGCAACATCAACCCCCCCGGCCTCTCCCCCGACATCCGGAAAATCATCGACAACCTCATCCCCAACACCCTCTTCGCCAGGGAAAACCGGTAACCCGCATCCGGGAAAGGCGGAGCTCCAGCTCGGCAATCATTCCCCTGATTCGGTGACAAACATCTTACGGGAAAATCAAATAAAAAGTGGGGTTTTATAGCCGTGCAATCATCATGCATTCCCAACGAGAATTAAAATAGAAACTCAAAGGCGACATCAAGAAAAAGCTGCACCAACCACTGAAATACTATATGCCCCTGTAGACATCGCGACGATGACGAATATATTGAATGACAATCTGTTTAAGTTGGGAATCTACTTTATACAAAATGCGATAATCCCCTGCCCTTATGCGATAAAACTGCTCTCCACCAGTAAGTTTTATGGATTAGTGCGGGAATGGCTCTGACGTCAACCCTTCTATTCGCTCAAAAATAAGATCAATCACCACATCCGGTATTTTCCGCAAATCTTTTTCAACAGATGGCTTGAAGATTACACTATACTTGCTCATGAGATTGTAGCCTCCGTTTCATCTCTTCAAGCGTAACCGGAGATTCATCTCTACGGGCAGCAATAACACTTAGGTCATGCAAGTCTTCCAGGAGTTGCTGATATTGTTTTAAAGGTAAAAGCACACCTGTCTTTTTTCCTTTGGAATTAACAATATATTGGCCCTGAGGTAGAGTGGTTTCCATGTACTATCTCCCGTTTATACTGTATTGTTCTTTAATGATAAGCACAATACATCATTAAAACAATCAATTCATAAGCTCCTGTCAGAACACGCTTTCAGGAACGAGACAGAAACTGTTTCTGGACTGTCATCGCTGCTGAAGGGTGTGTATTTCGCATCCACTCCATCCACCTCTCAGCACCCGTCAAAGTGACGAAAACACCATCCCTGCCAGCACAAGCAAAAACGCAACTATCGACTTTTTCCAGGGGTATCGTTCAATTGACAATTGACAATTGACAATGATTAACGACAATATAGAGAGGTGGCGATGACACCCTGAAGCCCACTGTCGATCTCTTCCCATTGCAAATCAGCCGCAGCTTCCTGAAACGGCAAATATTTCATGGCAACCAGATTCGTGTACGCCATTATGAGTGAAAATATAGCCCACAGCGCCATACAGAAGCGAGCTTGCAACCAGAAACAGAGAGGTCATTGTGCATCTCCCGTCAAGCCGGTTTCAGCCTCTCTGACAGCCTCGATGATTTTATGAGCCGCCTGGGTTGGATCAAGCCCGGCGATATCGACCTGCAAATCAGCACGCTTGTAACTGCTGCGAAAATAAGAGATATCCTTCTTTATCTGGCGCAGATACAACTTCTTCTCTATCTCCGTAAGCTGTTTTTCAAGTAGACGGGAATCAATGTCATAAAACCGGATCCTCTCCAGAATATTCTCCGGCCTGTCGGTAATCACCACCTTGACACCCTTGTTCTCCTTCAGCGCCTTCAGGTACCCTCCCATCAGACCACTCGGAGGCAACGCAATGACACACTCTTCGCTCTCCGGACGACTCAAGAGATGCACAAGAGCCTTGGCCGCCTCATTGCGATAATCATGCATGGTAAGAAACCTGCCCTGAAGACGCTCAATGGTGGTTCCAAAAAAAGCCTCGATTTCAAGACCCAGATCAAAAAAATTAATCCCGAGAACTTCCCCGATTATCTTCCCAATCGTCGTCTTCCCGACACAACCGACACCTGTCAATAAAATTTGCTTTGCCATAACTAATTTGAATGTTAAACTTCCCCTCCCTTAGGAGCGCCGAGCTCCAGCTCGGCATATTGAAAAAATTGACAATGGACAATGGACATTTCCCCAACTCCATTGCACCCTCAAAAATCCTTTTCAGAGTGTCAGATGGACAGATTTTCAGAGTCTCCGAAAGATAAAGAATGACTGGGCCGAACCACCCGAAAACCAACATCGTAGTACCAGTAGCTCACCGGATGAATGCTGAGCCGGAAGGAGCAACGCAGATAATCAGAAGCGTAGCCCCAGGAACCGCCGCGCACCGAGCGGGCGGGATTCAAATCTTTTTTTGGCGTATTTTCATCGTAAAGGCTTTCTGTCCACTCCCACACATTGCCTGCCATATCGTAAAGTCCTTCCGGTGTTGCGCCTTCGGGATAACGACCAACAGGTGTCGTTGCGCCAACATTGTTTCCGAAATTAGCCAATTTTGAGCTTGGAGCCCCCCTCTTTTTAGGCCAAGGATAATCTCGAACTTTCTTGCCGACTGTTCCTTGCTGGCCCCCTGCTACCCACTCCCACTCAATCTCGGTGGGAAGCCGGTAAAGCGCTTTATCTCCTTCAAGCAACGAGAGCCAAAGGCAATAGGCTTGGGCAGCATACCATGTTACCGCAACCACGGGTTGATCCTCCCCGTCAAATTTGCGTTCTTCATCATAGCCCGATCGAAACAGAGCGGCATTGTTTCCATTACCTTTCTCAAGGTAGTTACCAAACCCGGGCCCCCATGTATTGTTGTTTGCAATGGTATTCAGCTCTGCACACAATGCGGAGTCCTTTGCCTGTAACGAAGCAATGAAAGAACGGTAGAGCTTGTTGGTTACAGGATACTTGGCAACATAGAGATCCTCGACCTGCTCCTTCTTTTCTTTATACGAGTAGATATAGCTTCCGCCTGATATCCTTATATACTCCGCATTATGCTCATTCGGGTTGCGAAAAGAAGGCTGACGATCTTTCAGGATAATCCGGGAAACAGTAACGACCGAAGAGATTTTTTCCCCGCTTTTGGTTTTTTGCAGTTCAGATGCCCGCTTCAGGTCAACCAGAGCAAGCAACACCTCTTCAGCCCGATCAGCAATATCCTTGTTTTTCGCAAGACCATCCACCCGGAATTGCTGCAGGGCGTTGAGGGCAGCAGGTTCCCCTATTGCTTTAAGACAATCGAGTATCACCCGCTGGCGACCAGCCTTGTTTGAGCCATCCTGAAGTTTTTTACATAAAGCATCAACCTTCTTGAGGGGTGCTTCCTCAATGATACTCTGCAGCAGCGACTGCTGCTCTGACGTCAACTCTTCGCTCTGCGGAGAGTTGAGAAGCTTTTCCATAAAAAGATCGAATATCTCCTCATCTTCCTGGGCTATAAAAAATTTAATCGGTTCATTCCACCAGTCAACTCCAAAAACGGAAACAAGCTTATCGAGAGAGCCTGTGGTTCTCGCCACTTTTTTGACAAGTTGAACACCTGCAAGATATTCCCGAAATGATTTATGTCTGAATTCATAAAAATCCACATCTTCATTTATCAACAAGCCAGCTCTTTTTACAAGAAAATCGCAGAAGGCTTCAGCAGAAAGTGGCTGAGCGGAAATAATGTACTGAAGTCGCTCCTGCATTTTTTGATGCATAGCCCCTTTCTCTGCCTTGTCTGTATTCAACTCCTCCTGCATCCAAAGAGAAACTGGGCCAAGCACCTTTCGAGCGTCATCTGCCGGAAGAATGGCGGGAATCCCTCTGCGCTCATCCCTCAGTTCCAGCAAATAATCAAGTACAGCATTGTAAAGTTTTACCCTGCTCTTGGGCAGGAATTCCCGCTCTTTCCAGAGAATTGCCATGATCTGCAAAATCATCGGCACTGCGGCAAGTTGTCGCAACCCCTTGTTTTTATCTTCCTTCAGGTGCGCAACAATCTTTCTGGTTTGTTCTTCTGCTTTAGCCTTCTGCTGCCGTTGCCACTCTTTTTTGTCAATCTGTTTCTCACTGGGTTCTTTCAGAAAAACCGCTGTGAACCAATTCTTTAAAAATCGCTCCTGCTGTTGAGGCGTAAAGTCTTTTACATCGGCCCGTTCGTATTCAGCCGCAATCTCAATTCGTTCATCTTTATTATATCCTGTTGCTCGGGATGTTACCACAAAATAGGCATCGCTGAACCCGCTCCAGGCGGTATCAATCCACTTGCACGCTTCTCTTCTTTCGGCAGTATTGCTGATTTCATCAAGCCCGTCAAGTAAAACAAGGGAGGTTCCTCTATGAAGCCACTCTTCGAAAAGCTCCTCCTGAATTGTCTGGTGATGCTTTTTTGCCCAGCGAGCAAGATTGGTTGGCAACGAATCATAACAGCCTTTTGCATCACGGACAAGGTCGCGCAACGGAAGATAAAAAACGCTGACTGGCCCGGAAAAACCAAGCCTCGTGAGGTGCTTCTGCTTGAGGGCACACATTGCATAATACTTTAGCAACGTTGTTTTTCCTGCACCAGGATCACCAATAACCAGCAGCATCCGGCGCTGCTCTTTAAACGCCTGCTGCATAACATTGTCAGGAGTCATTGGCAGTTCACCCTCGTGCGCTATCTTGCTACCACCCTCTCCATAATCCTTGTCCAGACCTTGACTCCGAAAAAAACTAAGCGGTACAAAGGTATCGTCGTCAAGGTTGACCTGAACATTCTCAACACCCGGCAAGCCAAGCATTCGGATGTAACCCAACTCTTTTCTTAAAGTTTCATGGTACCTTTTTTTCTTTTTGCCCGTGTCACAGTAACGTCGCCATTCGGGGTAGATAAATTTAACAACAGCCCATATACCTCCTCCTGTAACAACAAAGATTGTACCAAGAAGCTTTAGTGTGTCTCCCATGCTCATACCTGCGGCAACACTCTGAACATCAGCATTGTTTTGTTGTTTACCCCTCAAACCTTGCCCGGCAAGCGAATCCGACTTGTTGCCCGGTTGAACTCCGCCAGATACCACCGCTGGCTCAACCCCGGTACTCTTCGCACCAACCTCTTTTCCATAACCGACACCAACAGTGACTGCATAAATGAACAGGCCGAGCCAGAGCACCCTCACTATCCTCGCAAAAGAAGTAACTCTCATAAATATTTCCAGTCAACCGTTAACAATGTTTTTTTCCTTGTTTCACTTCTGATTCCCAACGAGCGCAAAAGGTTGCGGGTATCGGCCTGCCGGGCAATTGTCATCTCTACAAGCATTACAGAGGTGAAAGAAACGTAAAGAAATATAGCACAATCAATCAAAAACAAAAAAATAACTTGGGACGTTGTTCAATAGCATCAATAAATCACTAAAAGAATTCAGTCGAATATGCTTTTTGGCAAATCTTCCGAGTCACAGTAAATGAAAAAAATGCTCAATTGCAGAGCTGGGGCTCTGCATTCCCGGCCTGCTCCAGAACTTATTGGCAACCCCCAACAGCTCGGTAAACTCCAGCACTGCATTTTCAAGCCGAACAGCAATGCTGAACCGGTAGCTTTTCGGAAATTTCCCCGTATGACACAGCAGCCATTTCGAAAAATCATAGGCCCTTTTGATAATCAGCATTTCGTGATGCGGCATGGCGAAAAAATTGACAATGGACAATGGACAGTGGACAGTGGACAGTGGACAGTGGACAAAAGACATTTCCCGCCCGACTTTGCTCAAAAAAAATCTTTTTCAGAGTTTCAGATGGTCAGATTTTCAGAGTTTCCGAAAGATAAAGAAGACTGGGCCGAACCACCCGAAAACCAACATTGAAGTTCCAGTTGCTCTCCGGATGATAGAAGTCCCGGAAGGAGCAACGCAGATAATCAGAAAGGTTGTCCCAGGAACCGCCGCGCACCGAGCGGGCGGGTTTCCAAAACTCATCTGACGTATTTTCATCGTAAAGAGTTTCCGTCCACTCCCACACATTGCCCGCCATATCGTAGAGCCCTTCCGGTGTGGCTCCTTCGGGATAACGGCCAACAGGTGTCGTTGCGCCTTCATGTTCATTATAGTTGGCAAGCAATTTTGACGGTTCTTTCTCTCCCCAAGGATAGCTTCTGTTCTCTTTTCCGGCGGCGGCATATTCCCACTCCATTTCCGATGGCAAGCGGTATAGGTCACAACTATTATTCTCCAGCAAAGAGAGCCATAGACAATAGGCTTTTGCAGCATACCATGTTACACCCATCACTGGCTGATCATCTTTATTGAATCGTTTGTCGTTATTGTAATAAGATGTAAAAAGATTTGCTATGTCTTTTTCACCCTTCAAATAACCACTGAATCCCGTGTCACTCTCTGCCATTGCAAGCAAGCGCTGTTTATAGCTTTCCAGAGGCAATGCATAATCGCCGGACGTTTTTCCTGTGTGCAGGTAACTGATGAATTGACGGTAAAGCCTGTTGGTCACCGTATATTTAGCCACATAGAGGTCGGGTAACGTTTCCTGTTGCTTCGTCACTGAGTAGGTGAAGGTGCCGCCTTTGATGAGAATATATTGATCGCCAAGTGTGTCCGAGAGCACTTCCGCAGAGCAGGGCAAATCCGTGGTTCCGGTGATCTCGCAGGCAAGACGCTGCATATCGGCCTCTTCGGTAATACCAGCATCAGAGAACTTTCGAACCGCTTCAAGGGCTTCGGGTTTGCCGATGGTTTTGAGGCATGAGAGAATGTAGCGCTGCCGGTTGGTTGTTGTCAGGGTATTCAGCAGCTTCTTTTGCAATGCTGTAATCTTCTTCTGAGGAGCTTCGTTTATGATGGTAACGAGCAGATCCTGCTGCTTTTGCGTGAACTCCTTGCTGACCGGAGAGTCAAAAAGCTTTTGCATAAAGGCATCAAAAAGTCCGGCATCCGCCTGCCCGATAAAAAACCGGAGCGGTTCTTCCCACCAGTCGTCGCCGAAATGCTTGACCAAAGCGCCGAGAGAACGGGGGTTTGAGTTCATTTTTTTCTCGAGCTGAACTCCAGCCATGTACTCCCTGAATGATTTATGCCGGAAGAGGTACTCCCTTTCGCCATACTCGACAAGCAGCCCTGCACGGTCAACAAGGTTTTGGCAAAACTCCGGTGCAGTGGGTGCCTCTTTGAGCGTATCCAGCTCCTGCTGCATCTGTTGCTGCATCCCGCTTCTGGAAGCTTCATCTTTTTTCAGTTCCTCCTGCATCCAGAGCGAAACCGGCGTCAGCACCCGCCGTGCATCTTTGGCGGAAAGCAGTGGGAAAAGCTCCTTTTGACGGTCACGATAGTCAAGGATATAGTTCAGTGCTGCGTCATAAAGCTCCACACGAGTTAACGGCAGATATTGACGCTCTTTCCAGAGAATGGCCATAATCTGCAGGAGCATGGGCACGGCGGCAAGTAACTGCAGGCTCTTGTTCTCCTCTTTTGCCAAAAAGGCAATAATAGTTTCGGCTTTTTTTCGGGCTTTTCCCTGCTGCCGGGCTTCCCACTCCTCATGAGTTAATTTTGAAGAAGGCAGTTCACGCAGAAAGGCTGCCTGAAACCACTTCTCCAGAAATTCCGCCTGCTGCTCCTGCGTAAAGTCCATGATATCGGCCCGAACATGGCGCGACCTCAGCTCGATGCCATCTCCTTTCCTGTACCCCGTACTTCGGGAGGTTACCACTACGCATGCTTTCGTAAATCCGGTAACAATCCGGTCAATCCAGTCACACGCCTTTATTCTCGCTGCGGGATCACTGATTTCATCGAGCCCGTCAAGCAAGACCAATGTTACCCTGTGATGCAGCCAGTCGGAAAAAAAGGAGTCCGAAACACCGAGCGCACGCCCCTCAGACCACGCCGACAAGTTCTTCGGCAGTGAGTCGTAGTCGCCACTTGCGGTTGTAATGAGCTCGCGCAACGGAAGGTAGAGCACCACCACAGGCTTGCTGAAACCAAGCTTTTTATACCCCTCGTTTTCAAGGCAAGAGAGCGCGTAATGCTTCAGGAGTGTTGTTTTTCCTGAACCAGGATCGCCAACCACAAGCAGAAGCCGGTTCTTCTTAAACACCAGACTCATCACCTCTTCAGGAGAGCGACTTTGCGACTCCTTTTGCCATTCATGCAAAGCTTCCGGCATGAATCGCTTCTCGCCACGCCATGTATCAGAAAGATGCAACGAGACAAAGGTATCGGTCAAGGTGACCGGAATGCTCTCGAGCGCATGGGTACCGAGAAGGCTTGTTGTGCCAAGTTCCTCCTCAAGAGCACTCTGGTATCGCTCTAAAGCTTCTTCGGCACTCAACGGCACCACAACCTCTTCAACGCCTTCCCCACCGCTACCAGAACAAAACCACCTGCGCACCTGCATATCGAGATGATGAACAAGCTTGTCTCGAAACTGGTGGCAATCATCATACTCCACAACCAGTGCACGCTTTTGTATCGATGCCCTGAACTTTTCAAGCTTCGTTTCCTGCTTTTTATCAACCTTTTTTCGCGAAATGGGAGCATTGGAAAAATAAAGCATCACCTTTTTGCCCATTGTCAACATCCGCTGCACCTCCTCAACCGCACCACCGGGAGCTACACCGGTAGGAGTACCAATCTTCGTCCAGAAAATACCGATGGCAAAATCACAGTTATCGACAATCTGGCGATTGATAATCCCCTGCGTCCGATCCCCGGAATCAGGAGCGGTATGCGATTCCCACAGCACCGCATCCAGCGTCAATTGCCGCTCCTCACTGTTGCGAATATTCCACTCCTTGATCACCGTTTCAGCAATCAGCCGCTCATCAGCAACATCAGAGGGCGACGCAATGAGAACCTTTATTTTCATATAGGGGACGTTGTTCGATAGGATAAGAAGTCAAAGAGTAAATGTTCTTGCACGTATACCAAAAACGATGAAAGAAAAGTATTTTAATATACAACAATCGCCACATAACAGAAAATCCCCAAAGTATGGGACGATCTTCATTTCACTCAGTTGCACATTTTTCAGGCAGAAAAAATCTTCCGCTCTCACTCAGAAAGCCACATTTCTAATCAATATACCTCTCTAAATGTTTCTGTCCGTTCACCAAAGACCAGGTTATTCCTGCACCATAGAAGGTACCGAACGCTTAAAGTGGCAGTAAATAAACTTTTGAGCTGCTCCGGCAGGCGTATGGTGCTCCTCTCTTTCATGCTTGACCAAAGTAAATGCCTTGCCCAACTCTGCCTGAAGTTCTGATAGGGAGTAACGTCTCACCGGCAAACCACTGCACTGAAGCGGACCATCCTCTGCAAAAGTGGCAATAATAAGCTGCCCTTCCGGTTTGACTGCACGAAGAAGCAAAGAGAGATATGCCTTTCGCTCTTGCTCTGTGGTCAGAAAATGAAAAACTGCACGATCGTGCCAGAGATCATAAGCATGGGCTGGCAGGGTGATGTCGGTGATATTTGCTTCAATCCAGGTAACGTTTTCAGCCCGTTCACCAAGTCGCACCTTCGCCTGAGAAAGGGCTGAAGCGGAAAGGTCAAGCACCGTCAACGATGAATAACCTTCGCGAAGCAGGTCATCAACCAGAGTAGAAGCACCTCCGCCCACGTCAATAATTGAAGCGCCAAGCGGCAAACCAGCCTCCCTGACAAGACGAAGTGAGAGATCTGCATGTTCCTGATACCAGCTTACCGCATCAGCAGGTTTGGTGGCATAGACTTTTTCCCAGTGCTCTTTGGGCTGCATTGTGACTCAATTGGGTTAAAGGCAACTTCTTGAGGGATTAACCTTTACGCAGTTACATCACCGACGGATTGAGATCGATACGACGACCAGTGCTTTCTTCCTCAAATACTATCTGATTGATTTTCCACTTCCCAAGTTCTTTCACAGCATCCAGATAAACCGTTCCCTTGCCTTTTGGGCCTTCGACACTGAAAGAGAGTTTTGCGCTGCCACTTGGGCCAGTGATTTCAAAACTTCCCATCGGCATACCTGTTGTGAGTGGCTTTCCAAGTATCTGCGAAACCTCCTGGCTTGACTCTAACCTTGTCACTGCCATTTTGATAGCTTCTGAGTCCTTGAGTGACGACGAAACCGAAAAGAAGAGTCCTCCAAACAGCACAGCACTGGCTGCATAAACAATCAGTGCCCACTTGGTCCATTTTCGTTGAACCGCCTTGAATTGCTCAACGCTTTCCCACCTCTTGTTTCGCCAGGCCCATTCACTTCCCTTGACGCCAAGCACAAACATCATGATGACGCCTGCAAAAGGAATAAACATCAGAAGAGCAATGAAGGTGTTGTTTCCGACACCCCATATCCAGTTCAAGAGAAAGGCTCCCCAGTTCCATCGGTCAACCTCGGCTGGAACAATTGCTGATGGGCCTTGTCCCGATGAATTCAAATCATCCATATTTTCTCCGGTTGGTCATGTGATCTAAAAATTAATTTGAGTGAATACTCTCTTCCTCTCACTCTCTTTTTGGCTTGAAGGTCATAGCTTGCACCAGAGAAGGCGCCACAAAAAAGAGGCTGAACGTATGGCTGCCAGCAAGGTTGATAAAATCTGCCCGGTGAATAGCTTTTTTACTGCTTGATGAAAAACCGCCTCATGACTATGACGCCATCCCTTTTTCAGTGGCTTTCATGTTCAGCGGTTCGATTCTTTAACCAGCGCTTTCTCGGCGTCAAGCGCAGAATAGTAAAAAAAATGATTACGCTTCTTCAGTACCGTTGATGCTGTCAAGGCAGCTTGGTGCTGCGAAGAGTAACTACAGAAGTTCAGGGGTATGATTCGTTAAGGGAAATTTGCGGCATATCCGCGTTCATGTTGCTTATGAGCCTATGCATTGCTCATCAATAAAACCAACTTTATAAAGTTAAAAAACAGATCGGGGTTATCCAAAAATTCAGGATAAAACCAACAACAATTACATCGGCTTGAAAAAGAGATGTTTTCATTCGGCAAACTCAACATTTCTGTATCCGATGGCAATTTTTACAATTAGCGAATAACCACCTGCCTGGTTTTGGTGCGGATTTCGAGTTCTGGATGGGCAGCGGCAAAGCGGTGCATCACTGCAAGATGGGTTCGTGGGAGAAATGAACCGGGTATGAGAATGCAGCGCTTTGGGCGTGCGTAGTTTAGCCACGCCGTTATCTCCTGCTGCTGTTTTTCTGCAAACCGATAGACCCAGAGAAAGGCTATATCGGCTTTGTAGAGTTCCTCAGCTTTCAGGCGGCTTGTGCCTGACACAATGAGCATTGAGTGCTTTCGGCTCCAGAGTTTCAACACTTTTTCCTCGGGTCGAACAATGACAACTGAAGAGAGCGCAAGTTTGGTGCCCTCACGCAGCATAGAGTGGCGAACAGGCAACTTTGCAACGAGAGAGTCAGGAGAATAGAACTGTACGACCGCCTTGGGTGATGCAAGGCCGTACTCCTCGATCTGTTGTGTTATGCGCTCATAATCACGCGGAGCACTGCCTGCGTCGATCAGCACGGTTTCACTGCCCGATGAAAAAAGGGTCGAAAGGTTTTTACCAAGATTGACCGTCACCATATCGGGAGTGACAGGAGGCGCATAAAAGCAAAAGGAGTACCAGAAAAACATGTTGAGTCCAACAAGAAACGAGAGTCCCAGTTTACCCCACTCTTTCCGGTATCCGAAAAAGAGCAGAGAAGCAAGCAACAGGTAGTAGATCCAGACTTCAGTTAAATCGGGCTTCAGATGTATGGAAGCGAAAGGCAGTTTACTGAAATAGATGGCGGACTGAAGAGTAAGCTCTGCCAGGAAAAAAGAGCTTTCGGCAAAAATGGAGGCGGCATAAGCTGAAACAAGGTTCAGGAGCAGCATGGGCACAAGGGCGTACATGAGAAGAGTTGAAAAGAGTACAACGGGCAAATTGGCAAGGATGCTGACAATCGAAAAGGTGCCGAAATAGTAGGCAATAACCGGCGATACCCCGAGAATGGCGGCAAGTGTAACCATGAAGCCACCAAGAAAAATACGTCCTGTGGCACGCAAAAAGCCTTCGCTCTTTGACTGTGAACCAGAGAAAGTGGGATAGAGCAAAAGAATAGAAAGAACAGCACCATTGGTCATTAAAAATCCAGGATTGAGGAGGTCGAGAGGATCGAAAAGGAGAATCAGCACATCGGCAAGGGCAAGCGAGTTGAGTGGATATGTTTTTCGTCCAAGGGTTTCTCCGCCAATCAGCACAAGGGACATGAATGCTGCCCGTTTGACCGAGGGAGAGTTGCCTGTCACATAGCAGTAGACAAGCAGAATAAAACCGAAAAGCAAAAAGGAAGCCCACCTGCCGATAGTGGTAACCTTGAACCGCTGCAGGCAGATTTGAATGGCAAGTGCAAGCAACCCAACGTTCAGGCCGGAAACCGCAAGAATATGTGCTGTTCCGGTACGCTTGAAAGCATCAAAAACCTCCTCCGCCATCGACTCTTTTTCACCGGTAAGCACTCCCGCTGCAAGTTTTCGTTCTTCTCCTGCTGGAATGAGTTTTTCAAGACTCTTCATCATGTAGTCATGCACCGGCACGACAATGAAACGCTCGAACCCGTTAAGCCGCTCCCCTTCATGCTGCACCATCCAGGGCCCTGCAGAAAAGAGCTGAACGGCAACCTGCTTCATTCGCCCTGCTTTGCGGGGGTTGAACTCTCCCTGGTTTGCAGCCTCCGGAATCAGGTTGAGCGCACCCTTGACTCGAACCATATCGCCATAGTGAACATTGACAGCCTGCTGCCCTGGACTGCGCATGAACACCTTTGCCCGGTCATGGATTTTAAAACTCCTGCCGTTTTCAAAAACCTCTTCGACTTCCATAATCCAGCTTGCACCTTTTTCAGAGAGATCGACCTGTGTGTCAACCCGTCCGTAGAGCAGAAGAGTTTTGCCACTGAACCGCAACAGCCCTTCTCGCGGCAGATGATTCATCAGATAGTCGCCATAAGCCGCAAAAGAGAAAACAACAAAAAGAAAGTAGACGATGGCAGTGACACATAGCGGAAACTCGCCTTTGGCTTTAATATTTTCATAGAGCAAACCCGCCAAAAGGGCAAAAAGGGAAAGGCCCGAAAAGAGCAACCACAACTCAAGCGGAAGCAAACGGTTCACTCCTGCAAGAATCCCCAAAACGACGATAAAAAGCAGCCGTACAGCCGGGTAAGGGGCAAGAGAAAGCTGCCTGAAATCCCGCAGCTCCTTTATATTTTTTACTTTAGGCACATCATTGTTTTTGTATATTCTTTTTTTTTAATCAAGCCTTTAAACATCATTGTCTGCATGCTTGTCAAAGAAATACTGAACGCTGCTGCCAAACCTGTCTTCAGCTTCGAGTTTTTCCCCCCGAAAAAAGATGAAGAGTGGGAAACACTGTTTAAAACCATTGCTGCACTCTCGCCACTCAACCCTTCCTATGTCAGCGTTACTTATGGTGCTGGCGGATCGACCCGTTCGAGAACCCACAGCCTTGTGACCCGAATTCAGAAAGAGACAGGACTGACTGTTGTTTCACATCTCACCTGCATCTGTTCCGACAAGGAAGAAACCGGAACCATTCTGCAGAACTACAGGGAAAACGGTATCAACAACGTGCTTGCCCTGAGAGGCGACAAACCTGCCGGAACGGAATCGCTTGCTGAATCAATCAAGGATTTCCCCCATGCCATTGACCTTGTGCGCTTCATTAAAACCAACTACCCTGATATCGGTGTCGGCGTTGCAGGCTTTCCGGAAGGACACCCGGAAACACCGAACAGACTCCTGGAAATCGACTATCTCAAAGAAAAAGTGGATGCCGGAGCTGACTATATCGTCACCCAGCTCTTTTTTGACAACCGGGATTACTTCGACTTTGTCGAACGCTGCCTGATTGCAGGCATAACCGTACCCATCATTCCAGGAATCATGCCTGTCACAACCCGCAAGGGGATGATCAGAATGTCGGAACTGGCACAGGGAGCAAGGATTCCTGCTCCACTCATGAAAAAAGTGCTCAATGCCGGAAGCGATACGGAGGTTGCATCAATCGGTATCGAGTGGGCAACCGGACAGGTGCAGGAACTGATAGACCACCAGATCAAAGGTGTTCATTTCTACACCCTCAACATGGCTGACGCTACCCTGAGAATCTTCAGAAACCTTCAGCAATAACCCAAGGAACAAAGAGCGCTTGTCCAGACCCCGGACTCCCCTCTTTCAGGGCAGTTCGTTCTGGACAAGCTGTTCGTAAGTTTCACGCTTGCGTACCAGCTTTACCTCGCTTCCATTCACAAGAACCTCCGCAGGACGCAAGCGGCCATTGTAGTTGCTGCTCATCACTGCTGCATAAGCTCCCGAAGACATCACGGCAAACAATTCCCCCTCTTCTGCTGCATCGATCTCCCTGTGACGGGCAAAAAAATCACTCGACTCACAGATCGGGCCAACCACATCAGCAACAACACTCTGCTTATGAGAGGTCACCGCTAAAACTTCGTGGTGAGACTGGTAGAGCGCCGGACGGATCAGTTCAGTCATTCCTGCATCGACCACAAAAAACTGCTTGCCGGTATGGTTGCGCTTTTTATAGAGAATTCTGGTCAAAAGAACCGATGCATTGGCAACCAGATAGCGTCCGGGTTCAAAAATCACCTTCACTCCAGTTTGCTGAAGTAACGGAATAAGCTTGTCGGCAAAATGCCCGATTGGAGTTGCCGGTTTTGCTGGATCGTATGTTACAGGAAACCCGCCACCGATATCAAGAAATTCAATGGCAAATCCAAGCTCTTTCGATGAATTGAAAATATCGAGCAGCTTCATGGTTGCCGCCACATAATATTCGGGATCGAAAATCTGCGAACCGATATGCATGTCAAGCCCTATGAGGCGAAGATGCTTTAACTGACGAAGAAGAGCAAAAACCTCCGGAAGTTCCGCTTCATCGATACCAAACTTCTCCTTGCTGTCACCGGTCGTAATATAGGGGTGTGTCTCTGCCGTCACATTCGGATTTATCCTTATGGCAACCGAAGCTGTTTTAGCCAGCTCTCCGGCAATCCGGTCAATAGCCTTGAGTTCCGAAATGGATTCCGCCTTGAGCATGAGCACACCGCTTTTGAGAGCATAGGCAATCTCTTCAGGCTTCTTTCCGACTCCGGCAAAAATAATTTTTTCCGGGAGAACCCCTGCCTGCAGAGCCCGGTAAAGCTCTCCGCCGGAATTGACATCACACCCACACCCAAGCTCCGCAAAGGTTCTTATAACGCTGAGATTATAATTGGCCTTGACAGAATAGCAGGTAAAATGAGGAAGTGAGGCAAAGGCATGCTCAAAAGCCTTGTAACTTTCGATGAGACTTTTGGCGGAGGTTACAAAAAGAGGAGTTCCGAAAGTGTCGGCCAACTCATCAAGCCTGACTTCATCGCAATTGAGCGTATTGGCGGTATAATGAAAATAGTTACAGTCAAGCACGGTTCCGTTACCTGTTTAAAGTGTTACCAAGAGAGGAAAAATAGCTTTTCTCCAGTTATCATGGAAAGAAAAAACCATGAACTTGCAAAATCACCTTTCAGGGCTTATATTCTCAACTCTTTACAATTCATACATACCATATCGAGGGGATCATGGCAAAAGGAAAAGAAAACAGAATCGTTATAACGCTCGAGTGCACTGAAGCCAAAAAAGAAGGCAAGACGGTTTCAAGGTACACGACCACAAAAAACAAGAAAAATACCACAGAACGCCTTATTTTAAAGAAATACAATCCCAATATGCAGCGCCACACTCTGCATAAAGAGATCAAGTAATGTTATTTTTTGGTATTAGAACAAAAAAAAGCTTGCTTGTTCTTATGGTCTGAAGCATAACGCATTGCCCGAATGGCGGAACTGGTAGACGCACTCGTTTCAGGGACGAGCGCCGCAAGGTGTAGGAGTTCGAATCTCCTTTCGGGCACAAATAATCTTCCTCTGCGATATGCATATATCAAGACTCAATAATGACACTCAGCCGGTTAAAAAAGGGATGGTTATTTTACATACAACACAAGGTACGCACCTTTCTTCGTGAAGGTGCTTTTTTTATGCTTTAATAATCCAAAACACCAGCAGTAGTGGATCATACCAAAATAAACCTCCTTGTCAAGCTTCAGCATCTCGACAATCAGATAGAAAGCATAGTCAGCCTTCAGAAAGGGCTGCCAGAGGAAATCAACGCTCTGGATGAAGACCTGGCATTTACCAATCGCCAGATTGAGTCAAGGAAAAAAATAGCTGACGACCACCTTAAACTTCGCCTGCGTCTGCAGGAGACCATCACTGAGTGCAAGAATAAAATCAAAAGCTTCAAGGAAAAGCAGACCCTTGCCCGCAACAACAAGGAGTATGACGCGCTTTCAAAGCAGATCGAATATGAAGAAAAAGAGATAGCCCAGGCTGAGATTCAGCTTCAGGATATTGCACAGTCAGAACAGCGAGCACAGGAAATTCAGCAGAAAGGACGCCAGTTGATTGCTGAAAACCGTTATGACGAGATTTCAGAGGAAATGATGCCTGATGACGTCCTGATCCAGCAACTTGAAGATCTGAAAAAACAGGTTGAGCAGAAAAAGGAGGAGCTGAACAGTATTGTTATTGAAACAGCCGAAGATGTCAATTCTCTGGAAAAAAAGGTACTGGCACAGCGCAATCTTATAGAAACCGAAGCAAAAAGGCTGCTCGACAAATACGATCACCTCAGAAGCGGCACCCTGCAGAATGCAGTTGTGCGGCTTAACCGCAATGCCTGCTCAGGATGCAACACAAGGGTTCCGACCAATCGTCACACCATGATTGTGCAGGGTGGCTTTTATCTTTGCGAATCATGCGGACGTATTGTAGTACATGAAAGGCTTTTTGAAGAGGCCGAAAACTGAAAACAGATTCTGCGGCTCAGATGCAGAAAAGTTCTTTCTCTCACGACAGGTGTTTTAAAAGCTGAAACCGCAAGTGTGCAGTCGCTGTAGAGCATCAGGCTTTACAGAGGAAAGTCCGAACTTCACAGGGCAGGGTGCCGGTCGAGAATAACGGAGGAAGGTGGTTTTACTGCTTTCCTCTGAAACTCAAGCCCGGGGATGACGGCGCAAGCCGGTTATCACAGAGAGTGCAACAGAAAACAAACCGCTCCGGGAAACCGGAGTAAGGGTGAAACGGCGGTGTAAGAGACCACCAGACAGTGCAGTAATGCATTGTGCTTGGCAAACCTCCCCGAAGCAAGGCTAAATAGGAAAACTTTCCCCGAGAGGGGAAGAGAGCGGCCCGTTCAATTCCGAAAGGAGAGTTTTCGGGTAAGCCGCATCAGATAAATGGCTGCAGTTTTACCCGGAGTTTCCGGGTAATCCACAGAATTCGGCTTACAGCTTTCGGTTTCAGCTTTTTTTTATTCCCTTTTCCCACACCACCCATCCGCTCACCTTTGAGCGCGAGAGATCAAGCCAGAGACTCAATCATCTTCAGGCCGGGCATCAACCGATGAAATACCATTATCGGAAATGGTTACGGCAATGGTGACAGGCTTGCAGCAAAGAGGACAATCTTCCATAAACTCCTGATCCCCTTCTGAACAATCAATCTGCAGATCCATTATCTCTCCGCAGTAGGGACACTGCACAGAAATCGTTTCAATAATATTCATGACTTGTACTGATTTGTTAAAAAAACATACTGAACGTAATCAAATCTATTGAAATCCAGACCAAACCTCCATCATCACTCTCTTTCATGAGCAATAACAAGCTTCAGACAAGAAGCTGAAGACGCTGGCACGCCTCATCCAGCACTGCATCCTCCTTGGCAAAGCAAAAACGCACCAAGCTCTCCCCCCTCTCATCATGATAGAAAGCTCCCCCCGGCACACTTGCCACTCCTGTTTTCTTAAGGATATGCATTGCCCTCTCCTTACCGGTTGAACCAGGAAGAGCAGAAACATCCGCCAGAACATAATAGGCTCCATCGGGAATATGTGGCGAAAGAGATGCACGAGAGAGTGCCTCGCAGAAGCGGTTGCGCTTTGCCTCGTATTCGACAGCGAGGTGACGATAATACTCTTCGCCAAGCTCAAGCATTCCCTTTGCCACACCAGCCTGCAAAGGAGCTGGCGCACACACATAGACAAGATCATTAAAATAACCAATCGAGCGCGCCCACCGGGCATCGCAGATGGCATAGCCAATGCGCCAACCGGTAACGCTGAAGGTTTTTGATGAGCCGGAGATGGTAATGGTCCGCTCCTTCATGCCTGGCAGGGCAGCGAAAGAGCAATGGGTATGACCACCATAAATAAAATGCTCGTAAATCTCATCGGTAAAGACAAACAGGTCATAACGTTCTGCAAAAGCAGCCACAAGATCAAGCTCTTCACGTGAGAAAACCTTGCCGGAAGGATTTGCCGGGGTATTGACAATAATGGCTCTGGTTCTGGGTGTAACGATACGTTCAAGATCATGAAGGCTGAACGTCCAGTCGGGCAGATTGAGCGGCAAGTAGACCGGTACAGCTTCCGCTGCCTGCAGTGTACTGATATGGTAGCCGTAAAAAGGCTCAAAGACAATCACCTCGTCACCCGGATTGAGGAGCGCCTGAAAAGCGCAATAAAGCGCACCCGTTGCACCCGCGCTGACAATAACCTCGCACTCCGGATCGACAGTTAAACCTGAAAACCGTTGCTGCTTGAGAGAAATAGCCTCACGAAGCTGCATAAGACCTGCATAGTGAGTATAGGTGTTGACCCCCTGAGAGATCGCTTCAGCCGCCCCCTGCAAGACAACGTCTGGCACTGGAGTATCACAAACCCCTTGAGCCAGATTGATACCCCCGACCCGACGGCACTCAATCGACATATTGCGGATTTCCGACTGCAAGACACAGCCGTGACGGTCACTCAAGGTTAAACCCATTACCTAAAATCATTTACTGTCCAATATAAAATAACTGTCTGCTTCAGAATGAAGAGCCTGTTCAATACTGAAACACACCTTTGGAACCCTCATAGAACCATAAAAAGCACTAAAAAACCTTAAAAAATACCATCCATCATCTTCTCCACTGATGCCTTTGCTTTATCGTGCAATGCTCTTGTCCGCAAAAGGAGGTTAAAAGAACTTACAAAAAACAGTCAATAATAAAGAGGCCCTGCAATGAATATTCCGCCATTCCGCACTATCCTACCTGAACGACAGAAGAGAGTACAAGGGTATTGTAAAGCAACTTTTATCCTATTGAACAACGTCCCACTTCTTCAAAACAGGCTGGGGAAAAGATGCTGATTTTTTGTAACATTGCTCTCTGACAAATCCCAAAGAACACTATGGAATTCAATCCTTTCGTCATCATCCCGCTTGTGCTTGTTACCGGACTGCTGTCCGGTATTGCAATCGGTTTCTTCGTTGCAGCAAGAACTAAGGCGGGCCGCAAATCAGTGGTGAGCATCGGCGCTTCGCCTGTCAGCGGACGAGGGGCATTCGCCGTGAAAAAAATCAGGAACGGAGATATTATCGAACGATGCCCAGCGCTTGAAGTTACTGACCGGGACATTGGCGGGGAGCTTCTGAACTACGTCTTTTACGGCAGCACAGAAGCAGGACGCCTTGTGGTGATGGGTAACGGAATGCTCTTCAACCACTCCTCGACTCCCAATGTAGCCTACTACCGGGAAGAGAGCACACTTGGGCCTGAACTTGTGCTCTATGCGTTGCGGGATATCCGAAAGGGTGAAGAGCTGTTCTACAGCTACGGCGATGAGTGGTGGTCAACCCGGCAGTGACATTATTCGTCAGAAAAATTACTTCAGAAGAAGTGTAAATAAATCTGATTTCGCAGCTTTTTTATCAAACGTCAACACCTCTTCACAACCAGACGATACCGCATCAAATGCAATCAGTAAATCTGACAGATCGAAATTATTTTTGCGGGCATCTGAAATAAACGAGCTTACAGCCGACTGAGCATCAAACTCAAGAATGGGAAGCAGTAACAGCTCTGCAAGGGCATCAAGGATTTCGTTTCTTGCAATTTCATAAACAGAATCAAGCACCCAAATCAGTTCGAGAAGAACAGGAACAGAAACGAAAAAAACTGTTTTACTGACCTCAGCAGTTTTAAACAAGCTATAAACACACTCTGCCTGATTCTGGTCATCACGGACGAGAAAGCGGACAAGAATATTGGTATCAAGCGCATTCACAGCTTTTGTTGCTTAAATTTTCTCCGTAGAGCTTCATTTATTGCCTCGCATGAAAGAGCTTTTCTTTCCGGGTTAAACAACTTGCCGAAAAGATCATCCACATTTTTTTTTATCGGCGTGACAACGATAGTTCCCTCCTTTTGACAGGAAAAATCAAGCTTGTCGCCTGAATGCAGTCCAAGAGTATCCCGAACCTCTTTCGGAATGGTTACCTGTCCCTTGTTTGTCATTGTTGCAACAGCCATCGGCACACTCCTTACTGAATTAATCAATCCTTACCTGGTCGTAAGGAATTTTAGCAAAAAAGAGACCGAACTCCAAAATGAATAGTAAAACAGAGGCGATGCTCTACCACCGGCTTGAAAGAATGCGCTTCATGGCGGCATGGTCAAGCTGTACGGCATTGCTCTTGCAGCGAGTGGTCACAACAATGTCATCAAAATCTTCGGGAAGCAGCCCGTAGCAGCGCAACCGGGGAAAAGAGAGTTGCTCCTGCCACTGGTCGAGTGTTTCCTGCAGCCGATGACATCCTGAAGCAATATCCTCCCCGCCAACCCCTGAAAGGATGGCTCCGGCTTTGGCAAATTTCAGCAGTACAGGATGAGCCTGGTCAATGAGACGAAGCTGCGCAATGTTCTCCCTTGTGGCTTCTGCCAGCAAGGTTGCACAGAGTGTGCCATGCGGTATATCAATCAATCCCCCAACCGAAGAGGCAAAGCCGTGAACAATACCGAGACCGGCGTTGGCAAGCGCAATGCCAGAGATGAGTGCAGCATAGGCAATATCGCCCCGCACCCCGCTGTTGGTTGACTGGTCGGTACATGCCGCAAGAAAGGAGCGACTGAAGGCTTCAAGTCCACTGCAGGCGAGCGCATCGATAAAGGGTGTTGCAAAGGGAGAGGTGTAAGCTTCAAGAAGCTGGGTACAGGCATCCATGCCGGAGGCCGCCGTCAGTTCAGGTGAAACCGTCACCATGAGTTCCGGGTCGATAAGGGCAATATCGGGCACAAAGGCTCTGTGGCGAAGAGAACGCTTGAAGCCATTTCGGCCTACCCTGCTGATGACCGCGTTATTTGTAACCTCACTGCCTGTTCCCGAAGTCGTAGGAACAGCAATAAAGGGCACCTTCCTTCCGTCATGCGGCATGAAAGCCTCCTGCCCCTCAATAAAGCGTTCAACCGGAAGATCATAGAGCAGCATGGCCGAGATAGCCTTGCCAGCATCGAGCACGCTGCCGCCACCGACAGCGAGAACAACATTAATTGAAAGTGCACGATAGCGTGATACAGCTTCATCTACCAGTTCCGGAGAGGGCTCGCGGTCAACCGCAAGATGGGTTGTGCGAAAACCGGATGCTTGCAGAGCTTCGAGCAGTGAGCCCAGACGACCAGATTGCTGCAGGGCATGGCTGCCGGTAACAACCAGAATATTGTTGCCAAAGCTTCCGGCAAGTTGCGGCAAAAGAGCAAATTTGGCTGCGCCGAAATGAATTGCCGGAAGAGCAAGAAGGGAAAAATCAGGAAGAGGCATTGCAGTCTATCATTGATGCGCCATTCGAGAGTCGCAACGAAACAACGTTTGAGTGGCAGTTAGTGCATGGTTCATGCCTGTAATAAGCAAAACTGCGCGTTCAGGAGCAAGCAGTAATGCCCACCTCAACTCCCCCGAAAAAACAAAAGAATCAGGCATGCAGGGAGTAAAGCGCCCCCGCAATCCAGACAAACACTTCAGTCACCTCGCTTCCTGCTCCAAGCACATCACCGGTCACTCCCCCGATCTTGCGGTGACTCAAAAGTCCGGTCATCACTCCAGCCGCAACTGCCGCCGGAACTGCGACAAAAAGGCCGAAAAGGTCGGCATGGAGCAAAAGAACAAGCAAGAGAAGGGTCAAGATGGAGGTCACCACGATATGGGCAGCTCCAGCCCCGCTTACAAAGGAGTGCGCTGTCCCCCCTTCCCTACGGGCGTAAGGGAGTGAGGAGGCCAGCAGAACCTGCACCCAGCGGGCAAGCAGCACTCCGGCAGCAATAAAACCAAAAGAACCACACTCGATCAGCTTGACAACCGCAATCCATTTGAGCAGTATCACTCCAGAGAGCGCAATGACTCCGAAAGAACCAACGTTGGGATCTTTCATGATCCTCAGTGCGGCCTCCCTTGTTTTGCCACCCCAGAAACCGTCAGCCAGATCAGCAATACCGTCGGCATGGATTCCCCTGGTAAGACCAATCCCTCCAAACACCACCAGTGCTGCCGCAAGTTCATTCCAGCCGAACCGATAACCGCCATAACCAAGCGCCACCTGCATAAGGCCGATCAGCAAGCCTGCAACCGGAAACCAGAAGAGGGAGTTGCTGAAGGGTTCACACTCCTTTCCCGGCACAGAGAGCACCGTCAGGGTTCTAAGGGCTGTCACAAGGCCGCCCATTGGATTACGTTCAGTTTTTTTCACTGACTCTCGCGGCACTGAAGGTTGCCATTTCATTGTAGATTTTCAAAGCACCTTCGATAAGCTGCATGGCAAGCGCAGCGCCCGTGCCCTCGCCAAGCCTGAGATCGAGATCGAGAATTGGCCGGGCACCCAGCTTCTGCATCACCGCCCTGTGTCCCTGTTCATTGGAGAGATGGCTGAAAAAGAGATAATCGTCAACTGCCGGGCAAAGCTTGAGAGCCGCAACAGCACCGGATGAGGAGATGAAACCATCAACAACCACCGGAATTTTGCAGGCGGCTGCACCAAGAATAAAACCGGTAATGGCAGCAATTTCATAACCGCCAAGCGCGGCAAGCGTGCCATAAGGGGTTGTGCAAAGCGGTGCATTCACCTCGACCGCTCTCTTTATCACCTCAATTTTGTGGCGGAGCCGATCATCATCAATACCGGTACCCCTGCCGGTAATGGTTTCGACCGGCACATTGAGCAAAACCGAATAGAGCGCCGTTGCTGGAGTGGTATTGGCAATACCCATCTCACCTGTTCCAAGTATGTGGTATCCCGCCCGATGAGCCTCGGCAGCAAGTTCCGCACCCGCAAGCAGCGCCTGCAGGGTATCCTCTTCACTCATGGCAGGACCGAAGGCCATATTGGCACTGCCCGGCTTCACCTTGCGTTTGACCAGCCCCGGCGTATCGGGAAACTCATGATTCACGCCCATATCGACCACATCGAGATCAGCCCCGGCATGACGCGTCAGTACATTGATGGCCGCGCCACCACCAAGCATGTTGTAAACCATCTGGGGAGTCACCTCCGCCGGAAAAGCCGACACCCCTTCAGCCGCAACCCCATGATCAGCGGCAAAGCAGCAGATTTTCTTTTTTGAAAGCACCGGCTTCAGCGAACCAGTTGCCAGAACATATTTCAGGGCTATCTCCTCAAGTCGTCCAAGACTTCCCTGAGGTTTGGTAAGATCGTCAAGATGCGCCTGCGCTGGCACACAAAGCGACCGGTCACTGGGCTCAATACGGTTCAAAAGCTGCTGCAACGCTTCATGCATGGGTATAATCAGTAAAAAAGTTATTGGTTACAAAAATCCCGACGTGCCCCGCCGGTGCTCGTCGGGACTCATCGGGACACTATTTCAATTTCAGCGGCAGACCGCTGCAGAGCAGCCACGCCTCCGTAGCCATTGAAGCAACTCTCTGGTTCACGATGCCCGCAATGTCGCGAAACCTTCGAGCCATTGCGTTTTCCGGCACAATACCCATGCCCACCTCATTTGATACAAGAATAATATCACAGGGCGGATCGACGAGTGCCTCAAGAAAGTGCTCGATTCGTCGGTCAATCTCCCCGTCACTCTCAAGATGATGCATGAGGTTCCCCGTCCAGACGGTCAGGCAGTCGAGAAGAACAACATCGGTGCCGGGAGGTAACTGCCGGAGTGAGCGCTCAAGGAAAAGCGGCTCCTCCACGGTGGCAAACTGCTCTTTGCGTTCCTCCCGGTGCTTGGCGATACGCCGCTGCATCTCCTCATCAAAAGGCTCGGCAGTCGCCAAAAAGAGCCTGTTGCAGTAAGGGGCAGCAAGCTTCAGGGCAAAAGAACTTTTGCCACTCCGCGCTCCTCCGGTCACATAGATTACCTTGCTCATTGGTTCATCTCACTCTGTCGCGGATTGGGTAAAAACATCCAGGTTGGCAGCTTTATTTAAATGAAAATGGATTAAAATCAACGTTTAAGATTCCGGTAAAAGTTTTCGTGGGAACCCAAAAGAAGCAAAAGGCGACTGGCCGCATCATACTCGTATACCAGCAGGGTAAGCTGACCGATGCATTTGAATTTGTAGACAAAAACGCCCGCAAGATCGCCTTTCCTGGGCTCTCCCAGAGTTGGATCACGGACAATTTCAGCGATGGCATCATCAACATCAGCCTTCTGATTTGGATGCAGCAGCTTGTAAGTTCGCCTGAAAAGAGTGCTTTGCAGTACCTGAACCTGGTTACTCATCAGGAACTCTTCCCTTCTGGAAGAAACTCGGTTAACTGTGAACTGCCTTCTGCGCGCGCAACCAGAAGATCGCGCACAAAATCAATGGGCAAATCAGGATTATCGAGAGCCGCTCTTCCAATCATCGCCCAAAACTCGATCTGTCCGGCAATGGTACGATGCTCCGCTCGCGCCTGGACTCGTGCTTGCGCATACAATGTATCATCTATTCGTACTGGCATTCCCATAATTTTTCTCCTGAAAATTTTACTACAAATGTAGTAAACAGCGCTCAAATAATCAATTCATAAAATAAAAGAGTTTTGCGACTGGCCACTTGAAGCAAATCGCTCCATCACCCCGCACGACGACTCAAAATCCTCCTGTGAAAAAATTTCCATGGTAAAGACGCGACTGGCAGAAGGCGCCTTAACAAGAGCGTTCATAAGCAACTCCAGCGCCTCCGGCTTCAGATAGCCCAGAGAGTTGTGATCCTTGCCGTCAACCGTGCCATGAACATGCAGAACTCTCGATTTATGCAGGTAGAGGCGGAGATAGTCAGCAGTCGGAAAACCGTAATATTCAAGATGGCCAACATCGAGCGTGACTGAAAGACCAAACTCTTCAACCACCGGCCAGACAAGTTCGAAGGGGTAGTTGAGATTTTCCGCACAAAAGGCTGATGGCAGTTCATCGGTACCTTTCAGCAGCATCGCAACCGAATCCCGCAGACTTTCGATAAAAAGATGCTCCTCTTCAGATGAAAAAGCGTTGATATCGACACCAGGCCCAGCCTCGAAGTGCATGACATAGGCCGATTTCGGCAGATCGCGGGTAAGCTCGATAATTCGAAGGCATTTGCCAACCGAGCGTTCCCGCTCTATGCGGTCAGGGTGGCCGAGATAGACATCGAGCGGCAGATGCACCGAGTAGGTGAGCCCGGACTCTACGGCAAGCATCACAAGCCTCTGCATATCACTGGCGGAGGGCAGGTTGCTGAACTCGTCCGACTCAAAAAGCACCAGTTCGATATCGTCAACCTTGTCCCGAAGAAACTCCACATTGGGAATGATGTCGGCAGGGATGATATATGAGGTTGTGCCAAACCGAAAGGGAAAACGTTGTTTGCAGCTCATGGAGAATCAGGAGAGGGAGTGTTGTTGAAGTTGTGCCATCAGCTCATGGATGCTCTGCCATTGGAGTGCACCATTTTCTGCCAGACGGGTCGCACACTGAAGAGCGGCCTTGCCTTCCGTATAGTCGCGCTCGCCGATACCGGCGGCAAGCAGCACGGTTTTACCCCTTTTCAGAGCCTCCTCGGCCAGCGTCAGGTTGACAAGGTTTCCAGAGCCAAAAGGCACCTGACTGAGAATAACACAATCTGCCGTGTCGATCATCTTCAGGGCTTTTTTAATCGCATCGGCGCCAACCGGAGAAAATGGCTGCTCCAACAGAGCAGGAATATTGAGCGCCCTTGCCGCTTCAGCATCAGAATCGAGACGGTTGAGCACGCCGGTGGTCACTTCGTACCCCTCGATCAGCAGCCTGCGGTAAAGCTCAAGCCCGCTCCCGCCACCGGCAATGACATGAACACTGCGATTGAGTTTGTTGCGTCGTCTCAGGCTGTCGAGCGCTCCGGATACCTGCAGATATCCGGTATAGGGATCCTGCTGCACATGAAGATCGCAATTGTAAACCCGGCTGAGCAGTTTCGGTTCAAGCACCTCTGCCGGAGTCCCGGCCTTGACGAGAGTTCCCTCATCCATCAGGAGAAAGCGGTCGGAAATACCCGCAGAAAGGGTAAGGTCATGACTCACCAGCAAAATGGTCATCCGTTTTTCACGGTTGAGGTTCAAGAGAATCTGGAGAACCTCCTGGCGATGGTTGATATCGAGATGGGAGATCGACTCATCGAGCATGATGATTTTCGGATCCTGCGCCAGCACCATTGCCAGGGCAACGCGCTGCTGTTCTCCCCCGCTAAGCTCGGTAAAATAGCGATCACGCAGCCCCGAAACATCGGTATAGATCATGGAGCGCTCTACCAGGTCATGATCGAGAGCAGATATGGTTCCCCACCCTCCCATTGAGCTGATTCGGCCATTCATCACAATCTCCGTGACCGTAAAAGCCATTGGCGAATCGATTTTCTGGGGAACAACGCCAAGCAGTGAAGCCCGGAGCGCCGGTTTCATGCGCTGGACATCCTGGCCAAACAGCTCAACCTTGCCGGACAGGGGCTTGAGGAGTGCAGCGGCAGTTTTCAGGAGCGTACTCTTTCCGCACCCGTTCGGGCCGATAAGGGAGACAAACTCCCCTTCCATCACCGTGAAGGAAACGTTGTCGAGCACCTTGCGCTGCTTGTAGCCGGAAGAAACGTTCCGGAATGTCAGGGCTTCCTGTGTCATGCTATGCAATCCATGCCTGTTTCATTCGCCGCTGCAGAATAATGAGAAAAAAAGGCCCCCCCGCAAGGGCAGTCACAACGCCGACTGGTATCTCAACCGGAGCGAGCAGGGTACGCGCCACAGCATCACAGAGTACAAGAAAGGTTCCGCCGCCAAGCGCTGCAAGCGGCACAAGCTTTCGATGGTCAGGGCCGAAAATTGCACGCATGACGTGGGGCACAATAAGCCCCACAAAGCCTATCATACCGGAAAGGGAGACCGCCGTTGCCGCCAGAAGAGTAGCCAACAGCAGGCCGGAGACAATGACCATGTCGGCGTTCAATCCCTGATAGTGCGCCATATCCCGGCCAAGCGCAAGGGCATTGAGACGCGGTGAGAGCAGCCAGATTCCGCACAGCGCTCCAATGACAAGCGTTGCAGAGAGCAGTTGCTGACCGGCAGAGACTGGCTGCAGACTGCCAAGCATCCACCAGATAACATTGTGCAACCCTTCAATGCTCGCCGTCGAGACCAGAAACATGATGATGCTCGAGCAGATCGAGCTGACAATAACGCCGCTGAGAATGAGACTGTAAACCGAAGGATGGCCACTCGACCCCTGACGCGCTATAAAGTAAACGATCATCAGCGTCACGACGGCAGAGACAAAAGCCACGAGAGGCAGACTGAGAGAGAGAATCGCTCCCGACCCGGCAAGAATGGAGATGGTCGCACCAAGCCCCGCTCCACCGCTTACTCCGAGAACGTAGGGTTCCGCCAGAGGGTTGCGCAGAAGCGCCTGAAAGACCACCCCGGACGCAGCAAGTGCCGCCCCTGTCATGAGCCCCATAAGGAGCCTGCTGAAGCGCAGCGAAAGGATTGCGCTGCCAGAAGAGGAGTGTAAATCGGGGATGCCAATACCTGAAGGGCCAAGCAGCAAAGAGAGCGCAAGGAGCAGCGGAACCGCCGCAAGAAAGAGAAAGAGCCTGACACGAGCCTTTGTCCGGTTTTTGGCGGTATAGCTATTGTCAGCACAAACCTGTGATTCCTTCATGCCGTTCAGTTTTCAACACCTGCCTGGGCAGGAATTCCCAGTTCAAAGGCATGTTTGACCATCCTCATCTCGGTAACAGTGTCAGCCGCAGCAACAAGGCCCTCCGGCGCATTCCTTCCGGTCATCACCACAATCTTGCCATCCTCCCCTGAACGAAGCGCTTCCAGCAGAGGCTCCAGCGGAATGAGCTTCTGACCAAACGCAAAACAAAGCTCATCGAGCAGGACGAAATCATAAGCAGGAGAGTCAAGTGCAGCGATGGCAGCATCAAGCCCCTTTCTGGCAGCGTTCCGATGCGCCTCCATCTCCGGGCTTTCAGGGTCTCTCGGAAGAAACCCCCTGCCAAACTGCTCCCACTCAACGCCGTCGAGCTGGCTGAAAAACTTCTGTTCTCCGACTGAATCGTCGGATTTCACAAATTGTATCACCCGCGCACGCATCCCGTGACCAAGTGCACGAGCGAGCATACCAAATGCGGCAGTGCTTTTTCCCTTGCCGTTTCCGGTGAAGAGGAGAATTCTGCGTTTCATTATATTACGGTTTCGATTCATATTCTATAAGTTGCTATCACTATTCAAACTGGTTTCTTTTCAGCAGTAATATTAAATCCATAATTTTCGCATAACTCAATAACAGATTCGTATCCATAGTAATTAATGTATTTCCAAAGTTGTAGTCTTACATTTTTACTTTTTCGAGAATTATTAACGTCACCAATATTTTCAACCCAATATATAAGGTATGACCTCAAATCTTCTGCTGTAATAAGTTTGCTTTTTATATAATTCCGGAACATTCCAAGCTTGAAAAGAAAGGAATCCATAATCAGTCTAATGACGGCTTCTTCTGGAGTAAAAAGCGTTTCGGAATGATGCTTCAATGACTTTTCAAATATTTCATCGTTAAAATTGAATTTTTCAATCCCTTCTACAGTTGACTTTGAAGTTGTGATATCTATAACATTCCAATCAAGCATTAAAAAAGCATTTTGAACATCTAAATCATTATTAAACTCTTTTATTTCTTTGGCAAGAAACTCAGCTTTTTTCCATTTCTGCGCTTTTGAATATTGCAAACTCGTTTTTATAAAGGTAATAAGAGCAATCAATGGTACTATGAAACCAAAAATTGTTGTAAGCTTTTTAACTGTCTGCTCAAATACAATCCAAAAGCTAATTATCATTCAGAGTAAAATTAAAATCTTTATCAATCAGAACAAGCAAACGAAAGACACAAACCTTCGATATTTTTTTTACTTCAAATCGTCTTTTGGATTCTGGTTTTCTCCATACAACTCAATCGCATCGGCTTTACTGCTCTATTCATACTCTCCATTCCACCAACCATTTGTCTTTGGCTTGATTTTAATCTGTTTCAATTGAAGAATATTGTTATAGCCATCTTCGTAACCACGCACTACCACTTTGGTTTTTGGGGGTAACTCTTGAAGATGACGAATGAGATCAAAAACAGTCATAATTTTGCTCATTATTATGGGAGGCATAACAGTAATTCATACTGTGCAAAAAAATGAAAAACAAATCACTTATTTTGCCCAGTTTTCTAATCTCAAACCTGCGACGCTTTCGAATTCTCTCATATTATTTGTCACCAAAACCACACCAAGGCTTTTGGCATGTGAGGCAATCAACATATCAAGAGGCCCAATAGAAATCCCTTTTTTCTCTAATCCTGCTCGAATTTTTCCGTATTCGATAGTTGCTTCATAGCCATAATCAATAATTTCAACGGGAGTCAAGAATTTTTCCAAGGCTTTTCGGTTTTTCTCAGCGTTAGAACTTTTTTAAATCCCAAATTGTAATTCCGCCAATGTTATAGACGAAATTCCAACATCTCCAATGGCAAGATTTTTGAACCTTTCAAAAACCTCAACAGGTTTCTTCTTGATGATATAGATACAGATATTCGTATCAAGCAAGTATTCCATCAGTCTAAAGATTCTCTTTGTTGTTGATCTGGCTGGTTCCTTTCAGCCATAAAATCAGATGTGAACGAATCTGTGCTATCAATCAAATTTTGCCAGGGACTATGGAATGGAATGAGATAAAGCGCATTACCAACTTTTTTGAGGTAAACCTTGTCATCGTTTATTCTCATTTTCTTTGGAATTCTGATAGCTTGAACTCCTTTACTGTTTGTAATGTCAATTGTTTCGATTCCCATATCAAGTGTATTTTAGAGTTCAAAATCAATCAATCTGCCTGAACCATTGCTTGAGGTCTTCCTTACAATGATCGGCACCTTTTCTCCACAATGAACCACTCTTTAATTTACTGATTTTCCATCCTGTTACGCAAGAAATCTCATCTTGCTGGAAAGATTGAACCTGTAAATTACGACAGCAATAAATGCCTGATCCACATCCCCGCCCCAAGGAATAGCACGGCGGACATCCACATCAGCGCAATACTCTGCCTTACGATGAGTGGCGAACACTGCCCCGGCTTTACGCCAAGCTCTGGAGCATTATGGATTTCGCCGTCGTAACTTCTCGGGCCTCCCAATGTGACGCCAAGGGCTCCGGCAAAGGCTGATTCGGGGTAGCCGGAGTTGGGGCTTGCGTGAAGCCTTGCTCCTTTCCAGACGGACTTAAAAATATCAAAAAATCTGAGCTTGCCGATAATGGCTGCAACCGCTATGGTTATGACGGTTAGTCGTGCCGGAAGATAGTTGGCTATATCATCAAGCTTGGCTGAGGCCCATCCAAACTCACGATACTGCTCGTTTTTATGGCCAAACATGGAGTCGAGGGTGTTGATTGCTTTATAGGTTATTGCCCCGACAGGGCCGAAGAGCAGGGCGTAAAACAAGGGAGCAGTGACTCCATCAACCGTGTTTTCGGCAACACTCTCCGTTGCGGCAAGCGCTATCCCTGTTTCATCGAGAGTTGCTGTGTCACGACCGACCATCAATGCGACCTTCTGACGGGCCAGTTCTGGCTCGCCCGCCTCAAGCGCTTCCTGCACCGCTCCGGCATGGTCACCAAGTGAACGCACGGCAAAGGAGCTGTAGAGCAGATAGATACTGACGGCCAACCCTGCCACACGATGCATGTAGCTGGTGGCGGTGATGAGAAGCCAGGCAGAAGCAGCAGTGCCACCAACAATGATAATAACAGCAAGAACCCCGGCCAGACGCAGCGGCAAATTGGTCGTTCGCAACCGTTCTTCGGTTGTTTGGGCAAGCTTGCCGATCCATTGAACAGGATGGGAGACCCACCCCGGATCGCCAAAAAGGAGGTCAAGAGTGAATGACAACGGGAGTATAAACTCATTCATAAAGAGCATAACGACTCCTCACGATTTCAGGATTGTAGTGAACCGGACGCTGCCTGCAGGGCATCGAGAAGAGCAGTGTTCTCTTCTGGAGACCTTACGGCAAACCGGAAATAGTTATCCTCAAGTCCGGAAAAATTTCGGCAGTCACGAACGAAAATTCCTCTTTTTACAAGATAGGAAAGCAAAGCATCAAGCGAGCAACCCCGCTGCCACTGGGCAAGAAAAAAATTGGCCGCTCCGCCTGCGAGCTTTATCCCCTCGATCATCGGGAGGAGTCCGGCAATCCTGACTCTTTCGGAAAAAATCATGACGCGAAGCTTCTCTTCGTAATCGCCACACTGCAACAGTTTTCCGGCAACCGATTCGGCTATGGCATTGACTGTCCAGGGTTCCTTGAAGTCGAGAAGCCGCAGAACAAGATCGGGATGAGCGATCAGTGCCCCGATTCGCAAACCCGGAATGGCATAAAACTTGGTCAGGGAGTGAAGCACAATGACGTTTTTCAGCGCCATTACCTTGCGCATCAGGGTGTTATGGGGAAAGGCGGGTGTAAACTGGATAAACGCCTCATCGACAATAAACCATTTATCAGGAAAACGGCTTGCGAGCGCCAGAATGATCTCCGGTGGCAACTCCGTGCCTGTAGGGTTATTGGGATTTGCAGCAAGAAACGCATCGGCATTGAGCAATAAATCGGCTATCTCCTCTATTGCAGGTAACCTGAAGCTGTTTTCAGCCGCAAGTGGCAAAAAAATCATCTCCGCTCCGGCAATCCGCCCTGCCCGTTCGTACTCGAAAAAAGATGGCGATATCGCCACGATACGTCGAAGTCCGAGCGCTCGCGGCAGCAGGTAGATGCCTTCAATGGAGCCATTGAGCGGAAGCACTGCCGCCTTGTCGAGACCAAACCTGGCGGAGTAGAACTCCCTGATACCCCGACCATCAATTGAAGGATAGCTCTGCAACGAAAAGCTCTCAAGCGAAAGGTTGCCTATGGGCGGAAAGAGCGGACTGATATTGACGCTGAAGTCAATCAACTCCCTGCACTCCCCTGTCAAACGGTTGTGCGGCACTCCGCCGTGCCTGTGACGATAGAGAGTGTTCATGAAAGCGCCTTGTTGTCAATGATTGCAAAAATCCTGTCGAGATCGAGGTTTTCGGAGAAATGAGCTGCGAGAAGTTCATAGTTTTCGCCTTTGCTTTTGTCATCTCCATCTGGACGGTATGTGGGTTCCGCACGTGAGAGAAACCACTGCTTTATGGCGGGTTGATCGAAAATACCATGAAAGTAGGTGCCGACAACCTTGCCGTCACCACTCACAGCGCCGTCAACGTCATCCTCTGCCACGTTGTTCCTCCTGGATACCATGAGAAAGGGGGTACACTCGCCCGTCACAACACTCCGGCCCATGTGAATCTCGTAGCCGGAAGCTTCCAAACTCTCCCCGACGATGGTTCCCACTGCATTGGCCAGGCATTTCTCCTTTTCAAGCACCGTATCGACATCCAGCAAACCGAGGGTAGGGGTTGAACCGGCAGGCCCCTCGACACCATGCGGATCGGCAATGGAGTTGCCAAGCATCTGATAGCCTCCGCATATTCCCATGATGAGACCACCCTCCTCCCTGAACTCACGGATCACACTCTCCCAGCCAAGCTTTTGCAGCCACTCGAAATCTCCACGGACGTTTTTAGATCCGGGAAGAATGAGTGCCTTGTACCCTTTCAGTGATCTGGGATAATGGAGGTAGTGGAGCGCAACCGCACTGTCATGTTCAAGCGGCGAGAGGTCGGTAAAGTTGGAGATGTGGGGAAAATAGATGGCCGCAACCCCGATTTTGCCCTCTTCCGGTCCGCCGGAAGGGTCAACTTTGGCCGAGAGCGGCACAGCATCTTCTGCATCTATGGTGAAACCCCTGAACCAGGGAATTACTCCGAGCACGGGAACACCAGTCATCTCTTCAAGCATCTTTACGCCATCCTGGAAAAGGGCAATATCACCCCGAAACCGGTTGATGATAACCCCCTTGACAAGTGCCCGGTCTTCGGGCGGAATGATGGCAAGCGTGCCCGCCACCTGGGCAAAAACCCCGCCCCGGTCAATGTCGGCAACAAGAATAACCGCCGCTCCGGCAAGCCTTGCAGTCCTGAAATTCACGAAATCCCTCGCATAGAGGTTCATCTCGGCGCATGAACCGGCACCTTCAATAACGACAAGTTCATGTTTCTCCATCAATCGCTGGAGGCTTTCAGCAGCAGCAGCAGCCCAGAGGGAGGTATCCCTGAAATAGCCCTGCGCTGTTTCAGTTGTACACACCTTGCCATGCACTACCACCTGGGCGCCGGTATCGGAATTGGGCTTCAATAGTACCGGATTCATGTCGGCGGTAGGAATAACGCGAGCCGCTTCAGCCTGGGCAATCTGCGCCCGCCCGATCTCGAAACCATCAAGCGTGACACCTGAGTTATTCGACATGTTCTGCGCCTTGTAGGGTGCGACATCAATGCCCGCATTGCTGCATATCCGGCAAAGCGCAGTTGCAACAATGCTTTTACCGACGTCAGAGGCTGTTCCCAAGAGCGCCAGTGCCCTGAATTTTTTTCCCCCTGTTACCATGTTTCGTGGTGAACAAGAGTTTCAAGCTCCATCCTCGGCAACCAGCCAGCCTGTTCGAGTTCCGGGGTTGCATGAAAAAAGCTGACATAGCCTACACAGAGCCAGGCAACCGGCACAATGTGGTCGGGAATGCCAAGTGCTTGACGAATATGGTCGTGATGAATGATGCTGACCCATCCGACGCCAAGGTTTTCTGCCCTCGCGGCAAGCCAGAGGTTCTGCACCGCGCAGACCGAGCTGTAGAGATCCATCTCGGGATTGGCAGTCCTTCCGATAACCACCTCCCCGCTGCGAGACCGGTCACAGGTGACGCAGATGCCAAGCGGCGCCTCCATGATGCCTTCAAGCTTGAAGGAGCGATAGGTTTCGCGTTTTTCATCGCTGAAAATCCGGGCTGCCTCGGCATGAGCTATTTCGAACCCCTCCTTTACCTTCCGACGCACCTCAAGATCTTTCACCACGACAAAATCCCAGGGCTGCATAAACCCGACACTTGGCGCATGGTGTGCTGCATCGAGCAGCCGGGCAATCACCTCTTCAGGCACTGGCTCTGGAAGAAACTGCCCCCTGACGTCACGGCGGCTGTAAATCACCTTGTAGAGGGCCTCTCTTTCCGCATCGGTAATGGTAATGGTCATGTTCATAACGATTTCATGTTTATGATCGTAAATGGAGTTGAGCTAAAAAGCAACCTTTAATCCAGCGTAGGCAGACCTTCCGGGAGTTGCATATCCCCAGGCATCTTCATGCCAGGTATCAAAGAGATTGTCAAGTCTGCCATAAAGCTCGACAGAATCGGTCAACTGATAGGAGCTTGTCATGTTGAGCAGAAAATAGCTTGGAAGTTCGCTGGTTATGGTACCAGAAGCATCTTTCGCTCCTTTATCTTTGCGGGTTCCAACCCACTGCATATTGCTGCTGACTTTCAACTTTTTGGTCAACTTCCAGCTTTCAGTCATCCCAACCTTTTGTTTGGGGCGTCTCAGAAGCTCCTTGCCCAGAGCATCCTCTGTCGATGTGTAGGTATAATTCAATGCAAGAAGAAGCCGGTCAAGCGGGTTCCATTCTACAAAACTCTCGACGCCGAGGGTTTTGGTCTTGCCAGTAGCCTGTGCATATTTATAGGTGGAAAGGTTAAAATCAATACGGTCGCCATAATCCATCCGAAAAAAGGTAGCCCCAAGCTTCAAGCGCTCTGAAACCTTCTGCTCAAAACCGGTATCCCAACCGACACTTGTTTCAGCAGAGAGCTGCTCATTGCCATAATAGGGAGCATAAAGCTCATAGAGTGACGGAGCCCTGAAGCCCGTTCCGTAACTGAACTTTACAATGGTATCGCCAACAGTGAAAGATGGTGCAACCCGATATAATGTCTTGCTGCCGAATTTTTCATTATTCTCGTACCGAACGCCGCCTACAAGATTCAGCCCACCGAGATGCCACTGATCCTGCAGAAAAAGGCTTTTGGAACCAACTCCGTTGTCGAGTTGTGACGCATAAGCCCCAAAGTTTTCATTGAGCATACTCTCATGCTGGTAATTCAAACCCAGAGAGAGCGTGTTGTTTTCAGCAACTGAATAGTCACCCTGCCAACCGGTGTCATAGCGGCGCCCGTTATACTTGTTAGTCACGTCGCCACTATCAAGATAGTTTCTATTCTGGTCAATAACGTTATAGTAAAAGGTAGACACAAGGGGTTTATAGTTCATTTTCAGTGCCACACGGCCACTCAACTGGTCAGAGTCCTGGTTGAATCCGGTTTTATCCGCGCCTGTATTGTCATAGGCAACATTGGCTTTTGTATATCTGAGAACGGTTTCAACGCCAACATGTTCGTTCAGGCGCAAACCGAAGTTCCCCGACAGTGTCGTATTCTCATAACCATCCTTTTCAAAGGAGTTTCCTGTTGGGTTGAGCCATTTGTTTTTTTCATCAACGGCTGAAAAACCCTCAGTTTTCAACCTTGCTATTCCAAGAGAATAGTTCAGAATACCTTTCTGGCCATTCGTTCCGCCATAGAGTTTGTATGTCCCATAAGATCCTCCCTCAATCCCGGCATAGGACTCAGGCGTTAAGCCACCTTTTTTGGTAATGATATTGATGACCCCTGCGGATGCATTCGAACCATACAAAAAGCTGACAGAACCACGCACAATCTCGATACGTTCAATGTTATCGACCATGAGATTGGCAAAATTCGGGGCACGATTCGCATCAGCAGAATCGTTTGCCGGAATTCCGTCAATAAGAAGAAGGGTGTTTTTTGAATCTGCACCTCTCAAAAAAACACTGGCAAGTGCACCCGTGCCTCCACTTGAAGTGACATCAATACCGACAGTTCCCTTGATAACCTCTTCGACCGTATGCTTTCCTGAATTGTGGATCTCTTCAGAGGTGATGACCGTAACCGAACTGCCTCCTGCATCACTTATGGCATTGAGAGTTTTGGTAGCCGTAACGACAGTCTCTTCACCAACAAAGCTCTTTGGCTGCTCTTCAGCCAGAAGCCCTTTGCTGCAGAGCAGCCCGGCCATGACAACGATAAATACTTTTTTGTTCATTCTTTTCTTACCTGTTTTCAGTTTTAGAAATACATCAACTGACAGGGGTTTTATTCCAAAGGCGGCGTGTAAATGAGCAGTGCAACTGAAGTTTTCACAAAAGGCTTATACGGAAAAAAACAGAACATCTGAGCCAGAGTTCTGAAACGTCCCCAAAAAAAGCCCTGCAAAAAGATCCAGCGGAAAAGCAATGCAAAAGAGGTACAGCTTTGCCCCGACTATAACCCGTAGTCCGATCTTGTCATGCAAATGATAACTGGCAGGTCTCCTGACTTTAACGGCTTACGTTCTTTTCCGGCCTTCCCGCACTTTTCATGGGTTGAAAAGAGTGCAGTGACCTGGAAACGACCTCCAGAAGCTTCAGCATGCGGCCATGCATGGCTTTTGGGGTTAACCGTTGTACAGTTGCGGGTACAGTTTACGATTTTCACGTAATTCCCTATTCTCCGGCTTTTAAACCGGCACCAGCTACAACAACAAAAGAACAATTATGGTGCACTAAATAATAAATTCTCCGATAAGAAGCAAACAGTTACCAACCCCTCCCTGAATACAGGCATATGAATATCAGGGGAAATCACAAAACCCCCAAAATCTCCTCGATCTTCTTTCTTCTGTATCCGAACACCTCCTCCAACCGACGATTCACAATGAGAGCATTGACCAGCTCTCCGAAAAGATCCATAGGCAGGCGGTACTCCAGAATATCGGTCATTTCAACGCCACCCTCGATCTCCCTGAAAAAATGCTTGTGATGCCAATATTCGTAAGGGCCGGATTTCTGGATATCCTCAAAGGAAAAAGGTTTCCTGACAGAGGCAATCTCTGTTTCCCACCGCACAGGGATCATCATAAACGGATAGAGCGTATAGGTGACGAGCATACCCTCAAAGATGCTCATTTCGCATGAACCGCCGGTTATGGTGAAAAACATTTCAGGCGGGGTAATACGAGCCAGATTAGCGGGAGCTGAAAAAAAATTCCACGCTGTGTCAATGGAAACTGGAATTTTTTGAGTGTAAGTCAGGGTATTGAGACTCATGGCTATCTCCTTTCGCTGCCTAACGCTCCGCATATAACTGGCCAGCAAGGGATCACAGCGAAACAGCGGTCAGGGGAAGCACAATTTTTCAAGCTTTCTTTGTCTTTGTTTTTTCCTTTTTTGACAGTAGCGGTATTAAACAACGCAAAGCACAATTCACAGATTCCGAATCAGGGAAACAGGCTTTAACATCTGGTTCAAGAATAATCGCCCCCGTTTTGGGCATCACATCCTTAACGACTATAGTACCATCCGCTTCATGAATAGTCATTGTATATCCGGCCTGCATGCTTCTGTAATGTTTTCCACGCAATCCACCACTGAAATCATACTCAGCACGCATAGTATCATCCTCAATTGATAGCCCCCTCTTTGCTTCCTTCTTCATAACATATTCTTTCAAAATGATTTGCCTTACGACAACTGATAATGCGAATGGTTGGTCCTCGCTCAGTGTAAACCACTACCAACAAACGACACTTGTCAGAACTTCCAATCTCGATATACCGTAGCTCACTCCTCTCTGAGTGGTCAGGGTCAGGAATTGTCATTGCAAAGGGATCGAGAAAAACCGTTACAGCCTCATCAAAACTGACCCTGTGTTTTTTGAGATTTACTTTCGCCTTTTCGTCATCCCATTCAAACTTCAGTTTCATCGTGGTTTATCTATAACATAATGCTTCATTAATCAAGTTCCCCCGATAGCTGGCAAAGGACAAACCAGATTCACCGACAGCAGCTAACTCAATCTGATAATTATTATAAAAAACAATTTCATACCTTCAAAAAACCGCTCACAATAACTCAGCAAAAACACCCCACAGCAAAACCCGCAAAAAAACCTGTAGCGGTTTTGCAAGACTCAGAAAAAGAGAATAAATCATAATTTCTGCCATAAGGTTCTTAGTAAATCATCTTTTTTTGCCATTTTCACTGAAAGAAAGATCCTGTGTCCAGTTTAAATTTCCGCATCAATAAACCTCCACATGGCCAAAGCTACCGTTGCCGCAATCATTACTCCGGATGATGAGAGGCTTGATCTTATTCTCTTGACAAAACGGAATGTTCCTCCTTTCAAGGGGCAGTGGTGCCTGCCGGGCGGGCATATCGATGACTATGAAACCGCCGAAGAGGCTGTTGTGCGCGAGGTGAAGGAAGAGACTGGACTGCTTTTCAGGGAGCCGGTATTTCTTCATTTCTTCAACGAACTCTTTCCGGAGTATCACTTTCATGCAGTCGCTCTTGCTTTCTATGGCAAGGGAATAGGCTCTGCAGAGTTAATGCCGGACGAGGTCGAACAGATCTCATGGGTTCCCCTTCATGAGGCCCTCGCTCTGCCGCTTGCTTTCAATCACAACCAGATAGTTCAGCTCTATGCTCAACAACTTGCGCACTAAGCCAGTCATTACGGTATTTGTTTTGCTGATACTGCTTGTAACAGGGTGCGCAAAAAAACCGCTCAGCAACACAGTGCGTCCGGCAGGGAAACCAACCATCGTCAGCCTTGCGCCAAGCCTTACGGAAATGATCTTTGCCATCGGTGCCGGCGACCAGCTTGTGGGCAGAACCAGCGCCTGCGACTGGCCTGCTGCCGCAGCGAAAGTTCCGGTTATTGGAGCATTCGGGCGCCCTTCACTCGAACTGCTTGCCACCATTCATCCTGATCTGGTAATCGATGTCGATCTGGCTGATGAAGAGACCGGGAAAAAGATAACGGCACTCGGCATCAAAAGGGCGACCATAGCCTGCAAAACCCCGGACGATATCCCTTTGGCCCTGAAAAAACTCGGCAAACTGACTGGCCACACGAGAGAGGCAGACAGCCTGGCACTCTCCATAACCAACGGGCTCGCAAAGTTCAGAAAAAAAGCGGAACAGGAGCAGCAGAAGCGTTCTGTCTATCTTGAAATCTGGGACGACCCCTTCTGGACAGGGGGAAAAGGAAGCTACACCTCGGCGCTTATAGCCTTTGCAGGTGGCCATAATATCGGCGACGTCGTTACAAAAGAGTATTTTGAAATCTCACAGGAGTGGGTGATCGAGAAAAACCCCGGGGTCATTGCCTGTATGTATATGTCCAAACAGGCCTCTGCGGCTACAGAGGTAATAAACCGTCCCGGATGGAGCAATATTGCCGCCGTCAAAAACCGGCAGGTTTACGACCACTTCGACAACAATCTTTTTCTTCGTCCCGGCCCGAGAGTACTTGAAGGAATAGAGCAGTTATACAGAACAATCCACTCGACAGAAATACCGCCCCGCTGATTTTTTGCACAGGGTATCAGAATCGGTGGTATTTTTTTTATCTTTGAGCCTTTAGCGGAACAAAAAGACATTCATTGCATGAAGCGCTCTCCACTGGTCATTGTCCTCCTGACGGTTTTACTTGATCTCATCGGGTTTGGTATTGTGCTTCCGCTGCTGCCTACCTATTCCAAGGCTCTCGGTGCAAGCCCTGCCATGATCGGCTTGATTACCGCGATTTTCTCCATCATGCAGTTTATATTCTCCCCTCTCTGGGGCAAACTGAGCGACAAGATCGGTCGGCGACCAGTCATGCTGATCAGTATTTTTATCACGGCATTTTCCTATCTGGTTTTTTCACAGGCCAGCACCATTCCTCTCCTTATTTTTGCCCGCGGACTTTCCGGTATGGGATCGGCCAACATTGCCACAGCACAAGCATATATCACCGATGTAACCGACAGCAAAAACCGTTCGGGAGCGATGGGAATGATCGGGGCAGCTTTTGGAATCGGCTTTATTATCGGCCCGCTTGTCGGAGGAGTACTCAAGCACAATTTTGGCATTCCGATGGTAGGATATGTCTCCGCAGCCCTTATTGCCTTTGATTTCATTCTTGCGCTCTTTCTGCTTCCTGAATCGAACAAGAGTGCAAAAAAAATAAAGTTCGGCTTTTTGAAAAAAGCGCCTGCAAATGACGAACCCAAGCAGTCGCCTCTCCTGTTAATCAGCGAGAAAACAACAGAATTTGTTGATGGACTAAAACTGGTGTTCAGTTCACGTCCCCTTGCCCTGCTGATGGTGGCAAACTTCATCTATACCTTGGCCATCGTAAACATGCAGGTTGCCTCGATTCTGCTCTGGAAAGAGTACTTTTCGGCTACCGACGAGCAGATCGGCTATCTCTTTGCATATGTTGGCATCTGGTCAGTGGTCGTTCAGGGCGGTCTTATCGGCAAACTCATAAAAAAACTGGGAGAGCACAAGCTTTTCCTGTGGGGTCATCTCTTCACTTTTGTGGGCGTCTTTTTTGTCCCTTTCGCCCCGAAAACCTCCCTTTTTTCAGTGGGCCTCTTTATTCTTTTGTTTTTTGCCATCGGAACCAGCCTGGTCTCGCCCATCAATTTTTCCATGATTTCACTCTACAGCTATAAACAAAAGCAAGGAAAAATCATGGGTCTGTCACAGTCAATCAATTCATTTGCCCGAATCATGGGCCCGTTCAGCGGCAGTATCCTTTATGGCATGAATTTTCATGCTCCCTATATTGTGGCTGGAGTTCTGACACTCCTTGGAACGCTCATAGCTATTGACCTTTTTAAATACAAGATTGAAGCACTGGAACCTTCGGCTGAAGCAGGTAATGCCTGAGAAAAATTGAACAGCCACATTATCGACACTGGAGAAAAGCGCATGCATATCGGGGTTATTGGAGTGGGCAAGCTCGGAGAGTTTCACACGAAGCTTCTTGTGGAAATCGCACAGGAGTTGCCGGATATCCATTTTGCCGGTGTTTTTGACCTCGACAGCAACCGGGCCGATGAGATTGCCCATAAATACAATGTTCCCCGCTTCAGCTCCATTGAGCTTCTTGCCAAAGAGTGTGATGCTGCTGTAATCGCAACCACGACCAGCACGCATTACAACATTGCACGTATGCTGCTAAAAGAGAAGCTTCATCTCTTCATTGAAAAGCCCATAACCACAACAGTTGAAGAGGCCGATGAACTCATTCGGATCGAAAAAGAAAACAATGTCCGCATACAGGTGGGCCATATCGAACGCTTCAACCCGGCCCTTCGTGCAGTTGAAGCCTATATCGGACGTCCGATGTATATCCAGGCTGAACGGTTGAGCGGCTTTTCCCGTCGGGTTACCGATGTCTCTGTGGTACTTGACCTTATGATCCATGATATCGATCTGGTTCTCTCGCTCATTCCATCCGAAATCAAACACATTTCCGCTTCCGGTGTCAAGGTATTTTCCAACGAACTCGACATGGCAACCGCCAGAATCGATTTTGTAAACGGAGCAACCGCAAATGTTACGGCAAGCCGGCTCAGCCGCAGCAGACTCCGCAAGCTCCGTTTTTTTGGCACCAACCCGAAAAGCTATGCCTCGCTTGACTTTACAACCGGAAAATCAGAAGTTTTCAGGCTCGTAAAACCCGAAGAAGCTTCATCGAAAAACCCCCTGAAATCCTTTGCCGCCCGCAAGATCATTGAGCAGTTCGGTGAAATACATGATGCCATGCAGGGAATGGTACTTGATTATATCAACCCTGAAGTTCCGAAAACAAATGCTCTGCGCGACGAACTTGAACATTTTATCAAAGCCGTCATAAGCAATGCTCCGGTAGCCGTCACCTCGTCCGACGGACGCAGGGCAATTATGGTGGCTGGCAAAATTACCGATGAAATTGCCTCCAACGCCGCTTCATTTGAATGACTGACCATTGCAACAGCAAACAGGTAATGACAACACTCTCTGAGGCATCCATACCCGAAATACTCTACCGCATCGGCGACCTGGCCGATAAAAGCGGCATAGGCTGCTACCTTGTAGGCGGCTATGTGCGCGACATGCTCATGCAACGCCCCTGCACCGATATCGATATCATGGTGACCGGCGACCCGGTCCCATTCGCAAAAACCATTCGCAACGAACTGAACGGCAAAAATTTTGTCCTTTTCGAACGATTCCGTACCGCCCAGCTTGAACTGACCGACCCTCAGCAGGGAACTTTCAAACTGGAACTTGTCGGTGCCCGCAAGGAATCCTATAACAATGATTCAAGAAAACCGGTGACACTCATCGGAACGCTTGACGACGATCTTTCACGCCGGGATTTCACCATCAATGCGCTTGCCCTGGTGCTCAACAGCGAGGGACGCAACCAGCTCATCGACCACTTTCAGGGAGTTCTGGACATCAATGCACGCATCCTGAAAACCCCGCTCGACCCGGAACAGACCTTTTCTGACGATCCGCTTCGCATGATGAGAGCCGCACGGTTTGCTGCCCAGCTCGATTTCAGACTGCTGGCGGAAGTGATTGAAGCCATGAAAACAATGCACGAAAGGATCCGGATTGTATCGATGGAGAGAGTCAGTCACGAATTTCTGAAAATCATGCTTGCCCCGAAGCCTTCGAAAGGATTGATTATCCTCTATGAGAGTGGCCTGCTGAAAGAAATCATGCCGGAAGTTGCAGCAATGGCGGGCATCGAACAGGTTGACGGCATGGGACACAAGGATACCCTCTTCCACACTTTCCAGGTTATCGACAATGTTGCCACCCAAAGCGACAATCTCTGGCTCAGAATTGCCGCACTTCTGCACGATATAGCCAAACCCGCGACAAAACGCTTCACTCAAAGTGCCGGCTGGAGCTTTCACGGTCACGACGCCGTTGGTGTAAGAACTGCTGCAAAAATCTTCAACGCCATGCGCTGGCCGCTCGATCCGCTCGGCTATGTTCAGAAAATGATACGCCTCCACCACCGCCCGATTCCCCTTGCAAAAGAGGAGATTACCGATTCAGCCATACGACGGATCATGTTTGATGCAGGTGAAGATCTCGATGATCTCATGAACCTCTGCCGTGCAGACGTCACCAGCAAAAACCCGAGAAAAGTTGCACAGATCATGAGCAACTTCAACAATGTCGAAAAAAAAATAGCCGAAGTAGCTGAAAAAGACCAGCTTGCCCGGTGGCGACCTCCGATTGACGGCCAGGATATCATGGAAACCCTCGGCCTTACAGCAGGAAAAGTTGTCGGGATGATCAAAAAAAGAATGGAAAACGCCATCATAGACGGCCTTCTCCCCTACGACCGCGATGCCGCCATTGAGTATATCAAAGAGGTATACCGTGAACTCAACGATCAAGAAAAACCAACCCCGGAACAATGAGCAGCTCTTTGGGGGATAACCCTGTGGCATTTCATGGTTCCGGTCATTATATTGCACAGACTTTATTTTAACACACTAAACTCATCCACCCTTGATACCACGTTATTCACCCAAAGACATTGCTGCGATATGGACAGAAGAGGCAAAATTCCAGCGCTGGCTGCAACTTGAAATCGCCGCCGTCGAAGCCCGGATGGAAGCCGGAATTGTTCCCGAAGATGCTCTTTGCACTATCCGCCAGAACGCAAGGTTCAATGTCGATGAAATTCTGGAAATCGAGAAAGAGACCAAACACGATGTCATAGCCTTTCTGACCAACGTTGCCGGTTACGTCGGCCCCGATTCACGATACATTCACGAAGGACTCACCTCCTCGGATGTCGTCGATACCTGTCTTGCCATGCAAATGCGAGATGCCGGAAAAATCCTTGTGGCAGATATCGAGCAACTGATTGAAGTGCTTGCAAAACGGGCACAGGAGTTCAAATACACCGTCGAAATGGGCAGAACCCACGGTATTCATGCCGAACCCACCACTTTCGGCCTGAAGCTGCTCCTCTGGCACCAGGAGATGCTGCGCAACCTCGAACGGATGCAGAAAGCTGTCGCCACCATCTCCGTCGGCAAAATCTCCGGCGCAGTTGGAACCTACCAGCACCTCTCACCCGATATCGAAAAGGCAGTATGCATCAAGCTCGGCCTCGAACCATCCTCCATATCGACCCAGATTCTACAGCGCGACCGGCACGCTGAATATGCCACAACACTGGCCATCATCGCATCATCTATAGAAAAATTCTCCGTTGAACTGCGACACCTCCAGCGTACCGAAGTACGTGAAGCCGAAGAGTTCTTCAGCAAGGGCCAGAAAGGCAGTTCCGCCATGCCTCACAAACGCAACCCTATCACCTTCGAGCGCCTGACCGGTCTTGCTCGCGTAGTACGCTCAAACTCCATTGCCGCCATGGAAAACGTCGCACTCTGGCATGAACGCGACATCTCCCACTCATCGGTCGAACGTATCATCATGCCCGACTCGACAACAGCAGTCTGCTACATGCTTCGCACCTTCAGCGATGCCCTCGACACCCTGCTGGTCTATCCCGAAAGAATGGAAGAGAACTTCAACTCATCCTACGGTCTGACAACCTCGCAAACCCTTCTTCTTGCCCTTACGGCCAAAGGCCTCACCCGTGAAGATGCCTACCGCCTGGTACAACGCAACGCCATGGAAAGCTGGTCAACAAAAGTTCACCTCCGTGACCTGGTACTGAAAGACGAAGAGCTGCTCAAACAGATCACCCCCGAAGAGATCAACGAACTCTTCAGCTTCGAAACCATCCTCGGCAAACTCAAAACCAGCGTCGATACCATCTTCGAACGCAACGGCCTGTAATAACCCCGTGCACTTGAAAAAAACCCACTCTCATAGCTGTCCCGACCAAAGGGACAGCGGGAAAAGAACAAGGGACGTTGTTCCGTAAGATAAAAGTATGGAGTCAAAAAAAATATTAGGGATGTGTTAGTCAAGTAAATGCGAGTATTCGTTGACATCTGCGAAGGGAAACCAGCACCGAAAAAATTGGTGCGGCTGTTTTATTCTTCTGTTTTATCAAAATAGAAACTAACAAATGAGTGAAATGATGCCCGTCCCCCATTTCCTCGAAGGGACAGTATACAAGGGACGTTGTTCCGTAAGATAAAAGTATAGAGTCAAAAGAGTATTAGGGATGCGTTAGTCAAGTAAATGGAAGTGTTCGTTGACATCTGCGAAGGGAAACCAGTACCGAAAAAATTGGTGCAACTGTTTTATTCTTCTGTTTTATCAAAATAGAAAATAACAAATGAGTGAAATGATGCCCGTCCCCTATTTCCTGAATTTTGTCAGCACCTTGATGCCGTCATGAAATGCCGGTAAAGCAGAAGAACCGATCTCCTGAAATCCGAAAGATGAAAAGTTCTTTTCTGATTTTCCTTTTATATTTATAAGGGAAGCTGTTTTTGAAAGCCATCGACATTCAAGAGGAGCAATGAACCATGAAAAGCGCTATAGCTGAAGCAATCTTCCTTCACTCCATGCCTGTTGCCATAGTACTGAGTGACAGAGTTCCCGATGAGTGCCTGCAATTCAAGGAAAACACCTTTGGTTGCGTCATCGCCCTCCTGAAAAGCGCCACAAAAGGAAAAACGGCGGCTTTCAGCAAAACAACCTTCGGATGTCCCGGTGGAGGTGTGGGTCTTGGATTCGGTAACTGTTATGAAAATTTTCCCGGAGGTATCGAACAGTTCCTCTCTACCGGGAACCATGAGTTCTGCCTAACTGAGTTTGGAAAAGCTGTCGTATCCAGAATGCCTGACCTTGAAGAGGGTGAGCGGTATTTCAAAACACCGGAGATTGCCAAAAGCTTCATCGAATCCCTGCCAATAACCGAGATTAGTGAAAAGTATATCCTCTTTAAACCACTCGAGCATGTAACTGATAATGAGG
>SESA01000057.1_pt1 | contig 77859 bp, 82 predicted proteins | sample 3171451 | NCBI WGS metagenome assembly SESA01 (sample SAMN06051862, study PRJNA518727) | freshwater metagenome | biome: subpolar coniferous forest; feature: holomictic lake; material: water; isolation source: holomictic Lake 227, 8 m depth | place: Canada: near Kenora, Ontario | collected...
CAAGGAAGTGCCTGAGCTTCAGTGGCAAACAAAGTCAACAGGAGCAAAATCAAGGAGAGATTTCCTGTCTTGTGAGTCGGATTGTAAATGAATGGGGCTTGCTGATGGAGTTGCGATGGGATGTTGTTATTTTTTATTGGATTGCAGCGCACAAAGTGCCGAGCTGGAGCTCGGCGTTCCCGGCATGTTTCCGTTAAAAAGAAATGAAAAAACATCAGGAGCTGGTGTTTTGTATCTCTCTCAGCAGTCGTTTACCTTTTTCTGTAAGGTAATATTGCTGGTTGGGAGTTGTTGGCTTTTGGGGAATGGTCATGGCTAATAAATCTTCCTCCAGAAACGGCTGAAGATATTTTTTCCGGAATTTGCTCCTGTCTTTCAAACCCATTTTTACCATCAACTCCGAAACTGTCCCTGAAATTGAAGCCCTTTCTCAAACCATTTAAATTCAATTGCCGGATATATTCAGCTTGCAGATGGTTCCTGCGAAACCCTGTTCATAAAGAGATAAAACAATGCACCTCCAAATTAAATCGTCAAACCTCATGGGGGCTCAAGATGTTGCTCGTTTTTATTCTTCAGGCGGGCTTGTGATGCGGGTGGAGCGGATGACTTCTGTGGCTTTGTGGAGCGATTGGCGGGATTCTTCGACATCGGGGCGGCTGTCGGCGAATTTGACGAGGTCGGCTTGTTTGAGGAGGTTCATGATGCTTTCAAATCCTGCTACGCCGAGTTTTTTGAGGTCGCGTTCGATCTCTTGCGTTACGGCTTCGAGCGCACGAATGCGGTAGTGGTGCTCAAGAAATGAGCGCATGATGTTGCTGAGCTCTTCGTAGCATTCGGGTGGTGGCATTCCTGCCGATAGCCTTGAGCCGAGCTTGCGGAGCTTGCGCTGGGCTACGTGTCCGGGATCGATTTTTTCTGCGCTTTTGCTTACAGTGCGTTTGAGAATAAAGAGCAGGAGCAGTACCATCAGGGCTGCACCTATGGCTCCGAGCATGATGGGCATGAGCAGAAGAGTGGGTATGGAGGGCTTCAGGGGTGGCTTGATGGGCCGGAGGTCGTGCATGGAGGTGTCGGTGAGCGCTTGCACAAACACGGAGGTTGATGGTTTGAAGGATATCCGCTCGGTCTCTTTGCCTTCGCTGTTGCGCATGACGACGAAAAAGGGTGGAAGAAGCTGCCTCCCACTGCCGAAAACGGCGAACTCAAGCTGGTAGGTTTCGTGTCCGATACCGGGAATCGGGGAGGATGAGGGTTGCTTGCGGCTTATGAGTTCGAAGGAACGCTCTGAAAGGGTGTCGGATGGTGCAATTTCAAGGGCGGAAACTTCGCTGGGAGCGTGACGAACATCAATGATGCAGTGAACTCGGTCGCCAACAAGCAGGGAGTCGGGGGTGACTTGAACCGTGACGATGGGTTGCGTTTTCCCCTCTGCTCTTGATTGCGGATAAAAAATGGCTATCGGAAGCAGAACAAGCAGCAGATAGATGAGGCGCCGCGTGCGGTGGCCTGCCGTTTTCCGCTCAGGCTTTGTGTTCACGGTAGCGAAAGAATGAGTTGAGGTCGCTGATAAAGGAGCGATCGGTGTCGAGAAAAACTGAGTCGATGCGCATTCTTCTGAGCCGTTGCCGAAGCTCTTCGTGCTGCTTGGACTGCTCTCTGTCGTAGCGCTCAATTGCATGGGAGCTGGCGCCGTCTATGGTGAGTCGCAAGCCGGTTTCGGGCTCTTCGAGGTCGAGCAGACCACTGAGGGGGAGCGCCTTGTCGAGAGGATCACTGATATGAACCAGAACGAAGTCGTGACGGGCGTTGAGCAGTTTCATCCCTTTTTCGTAGTCGCTGTCTACAAGGTCGGTCAAAAGAAAGATGATCTCCTGCCGCCTTCGGGTATAGCGGATAAAGGAGAGCGCTGCATTGATGTTGGTGTTGCGGCTTTGCGGTTTGAGCCGGATAAGCTCTTCGAGAATCATCAGCACGTGGTGCCTTCCTTTCCGGGGTGGAATGTAGGTTTCTACCCGGTCGGTAAAAACAAGAAGCCCGACCTTGTCGTTGTTCTGGATGGCACTGAATGCAAGAACGGCGCTGACTTCAAGGGCAAGCCCCTTTTTACTGCGCTCCCTGCTGCCGAAAAGCATGGAGGCCGAACCGTCCACGACAAGCAGGAGGCTGCGTTCCCGCTCTTCAGAAAAAAGCTTTACGTAAAGTTCGTTTTTGCGGGCGGAGGTGTTCCAGTCAATGGAGCGAACGTCGTCGCCATACTGGTATTCACGGACATTGCTGAACTCGATGCCTTTTCCCTTGAACGAGGAGTGGTATTCTCCACTGAAAAGCTCACTGGCCATGCGCTTCGAGCGGATTTCAACCCGCCGGATGATGTTCTGGAGCTCTTTGAGATACTCTGCACTCTTTTCCATGGTTAGACTCCACACTCTTTTATGCCGTTCAAAAGCACACTGTCCTGCCAAAATCCTGCCTGATCAGTCAGGGTACCTGCACATTCTGCAGAATTTGACGGATAATATCGTCGGGCTTTATGTTGTCGGCCTCGGCTTCGTACCCTGGCCTGATGCGGTGACGGAGGGTATCGTAGGCAATTGCCTTGACATCCTCCGGGGTGATGTATGCCCGGTGCTGCAGGAAGGCGTGGGCTTTGGCCGCCAGAAGCAGAAATATCGATGCCCTTGGTGATGCGCCGTATTCAATCATCGCTTCAAGGGAGGGCATGCCGTATTGCGAAGGTTTTCTGGTGGCGACAACAAGATCGACAATGTAGCGCTGTACTCTTGGGTCAACGTAGCTGCGGTCGATCAGGGCCCTTGCCTTAAAAATATCGTCGGGCTGTACGACGGGCTTGACCGGGGTCGTACCGGCAGTCGTGGCCGAGCGTATCATGATTTCAAGCTCTTCGTCGTAGGATGGATAATCGACCAGCACCTTCATCATGAAACGGTCAACCTGCGCTTCAGGAAGGAGATAGGTTCCTTCATGCTCTACGGGGTTCTGCGTAGCAAGCACCATGAAGGGTTCCTGCAGGGGGAATGTCTGGCTGCCAATGGTTACCTGGCGTTCCTGCATCGCTTCGAGCAGTGCGGATTGTACTTTGGCTGGTGAACGGTTGATTTCGTCGGCAAGGATGACGTTGGCAAAGACCGGCCCCTTGCGGGGGTAGAACTCCATATCCTTGGGATTGTAGATCATGGTGCCGACCAGATCGGCTGGCAGCATGTCGGGGGTAAACTGGATGCGCTGGAACTTCAGGTTCATTGCGGCAGCGAAGGTACTGATAATGAGCGTTTTGGCCAGTCCGGGAACACCTTCAAGCAGAATGTGGCCGTTGACCAGCATGGCAATAAAAACCTTCCTTATGACGTCATGCTGACCGATAACCCTGAGCGAAAGTTGCTCCTGTGCATGCTCGATAAAATGAGAGGCTTCCGTGATCTGCCGTCTCAGCTCTTCGAGCTCTGTGTCGTGCTGCATAATTTATCCCTCGTCTGCTGGTTAATCACCCTTTCGCCCCCATTCGAATGCGAAGCTCTTTCGAGCAGTCGCGTCAGGGCTTTTTGTAGAGCCCCCGGAAACTCCAGACAAGAAGCGCAGACCCGCCAATAAGCGCTGGCCATGAGTAGAGATCGGGGATATAAAAAATGCTGTTGAGAATGCCCACGCCAGGAGCGAGGAGCAGAATGAGATCAGCCCCCACAAGAATCATAAGCAGATGGAAAACGCTTACCTTGAGACGCGGTTTGCTATTATTCTGCGGTTTGTTAGCTTTGCCCATAGCTTTTCAGAAATAAGTATACCATGAATATTTTAGGCATTGAAACCAGTTGTGACGAAACATCGGCATCCGTACTCTCCGACGGGCGGGTATGCTCGAATGTGGTCAGTTCACAACGCTGTCACCGATCCTTTGGAGGCGTTGTTCCGGAACTGGCGTCAAGAGAGCATGAACGGCTGATTGTCTCGATTGTGGATGCTGCCGTAACTGAAGCCAATATAAGAAAAAATGAACTGGATGTCATAGCGGCGACTGCAGGCCCTGGCCTTATCGGTGCTGTGATGGTTGGTCTTTGTTTCGCGCAGGGCATGGCATGGGCGCTGGGATTGCCTTTTGTGCCGGTCAATCATGTCGAGGCTCATATTTTCTCGCCTTTTATTGACGAGGGCGCCTCTCATTGCGCTCCCGCAGGGGCATTTGTGTCGTTGACGGTTTCAGGGGGTCATACCCTGCTTTCGGTGGTCGAGAGTGACCTCTCCTACGAGGTGATCGGAAGGACACTCGATGATGCGGCAGGAGAGGCGTTTGACAAAACAGGCAAAATGCTCGGGCTCTCCTATCCGGCTGGCCCGGTAATCGACCGGCTGGCCGAGAAGGGTGATCCTTATTTCCACCTCTTTCCGAGAGCGCTCACTTCTCGCTCACAGACCAGCAAAAGTTATCGCGGCAATTTCGATTTCAGCTTTTCCGGCCTGAAAACCTCTGTGCTCAACTGGCTTCAGAAACAAACGCCGGAGTTCATCGAACAGCATACGCCCGATATTGCCGCTTCAATCCAGTGGGCCATCGTCAGCGTGCTGGTTGAAAAAACCATTGATGCCGCCCGCAGCCGGGGGATCAAGGCGGTCTCGATTGCCGGAGGGGTGAGCGCCAATTCGGCATTGAGAAAAGCCATGAAGGAGGCTTGCGATAAAGAGGGAATAACGCTCCATGTTCCGGGAACGGTTTATTCTACCGATAATGCCGCCATGATCGCCACCCTTGCTGCAGTGAAACTCTCAAGAGGCATGAAAGGGGAATACCGCTACAATATATCACCTTATGCAAGCTTTGGCGGTGGCTCCCGGAAGGGGTGATTGAAATAATTGCATAAATACATTACATTATTGTTCGCTTTAGAAAAGCAACCGGTTTTTTTATTAATATCACGACGTTACCATGTACAATACGCTCTTATCGCTCTTTCTTTTCGCTCCCCCAACAGGAGGCCAGGCACCAAATCCGTTCATCCAGCTTGTACCGCTGGTTCTTATCTTTGTTGTCTTCTATTTCTTCATGATCCGTCCTCAGCAGAAAAAACAGAAGGACAGGGAAAAAGTACTCGACAGCCTGAAAAGAGGAGACAAGGTTGTCACTATTGGCGGCGCTCACGGCACCGTTGCAGGAATCGATACCGAAAAGAAAACAGTGCTTGTGCAGGTAAGTGAGACCACCAAAATCAAGTTTGACCGCACCGCGATTGCCAATATCGAAAAACAGGAATCGGGCGATAAACTCACCACCACCAAGGAATGATAAGCATCATGCAGCCAACACGAGCACGATTGGTACTTGAAAATGGATCTGTCTATAACGGCACGGCATTTGGTCATATCGGAGAGGCAACCGGTGAGGTGGTGTTCAATACATCGCATACCGGCTACCAGGAAATTCTGACCGACCCATCCTATGCTGGCCAGATGGTGCTGATGACCTATCCGCTGATAGGCAACTATGGCATCAACATTGCCGACAACGAATCCGGAAAAATATGGGCATCGGCCTTCATTGTCCGTGAAGTGTCGCAGCTCTACAGCAACTATGAAGCTACAATGAGTCTCGACTCATGCCTCCGGGAGGCCGGAGTGACGGGTCTTGCGGGGATCGACACTCGCAAGCTTGTGCGCGAAATCCGTGAGAAAGGGGCCATGAGGGGCATCATTTCCGTACTTGACGAAACCGAGGAACTCCTGCTGGAAAAAGCACAGCAGATTCCTGAAATGGCGGGCCTTGACCTGGTCAAAACCGTTACGGTCAGTGAAAACTATTCCATCGAGAAAACCGACGCTCGCTACCATGTCGCAGCATTCGATTACGGCATCAAGGCCAATATCCTGCGTATGCTTCAGCAGGCAGGGTGCCGGGTAACTGTTCTGAGGGCCGGAGCAACGGCAGAAGAGGTTATCGACCTGAACGTTGACGGGGTTTTTCTTTCGAACGGGCCGGGCGACCCTTCGGCAGTAGGCTATGCCATAGAGACCATCAAAAAACTTGCCGATTATAACCGCACCACAAGACCGCTGCCGATTTTCGGAATCTGCCTTGGTCACCAGTTGCTCTCACTGGCTTTCGGCGCTGAAACCTACAAGCTGAAGTTCGGCCACCACGGCAGCAACCATCCGGTGAAAAATATGGCCAGCACAAAAATCGAGATTACATCGCAGAACCACGGCTTTGCCGTCAGCATGGACTCCTTGCCTGAAGAGCTTGAAATGACCCATCTCAACTTGTACGACAATACCGTCGAGGGGGTAAAGCACAGGACTCTTCCCTGTTTTTCGGTACAGTACCATCCGGAATCAGCACCAGGACCACATGACTCTCACTACCTTTTCGACCAGTTCACCTCACTTATGGACCAGGCAAAAAACTGACAGCCAAAAATCTTTTTAACTAAACCATTGTCCAGGAAAAGATGAAAAAAAGATTATTCACACCAGGGCCGACCCCTGTTCCTGAAAACGTCATGCTTCGCATGGCTGCTCCGATTATCCATCACAGGAATCCTGAGTTCATGGAGATCCTGAAACGGGTTCACGAGGATCTCAAGTATCTTTTCAGAACGACACAACCGGTTGTTGTGCTCAGTTGTTCGGGAACCGGCGGCATGGAAGCCACGATTTCAAGCCTTTTCAAACAGGGCGACAAGGTTATCACCATCAACGCCGGAAAGTTCGGTGAGAGGTGGGGCGAGCTGGTTCGCGTCTTTACCGGCAACTGCGTTGAAGAAAAAGTTGAATGGGGCAGCGCTATCCAGCCTGAAAGACTGGCTGAACTGCTCAAGGAGCACCCGGATGCCAAGGGTGTCTGCCTGACCCATTCAGAAACATCCACAGGCACGGCTGCCGATATCCAGACACTCAGCGCACTGATCCGCGAACAGTCAGACGCTCTTGTGCTGGTTGATGGCATTACCGCTGTCGGTGCCCATGAATTCCATTTTGATGACTGGGGTGTCGATATCTGCATTACCGGTTCACAGAAAGGACTCATGATGCCTCCAGGACTCGCTCTTGTTGCCATTTCCGAAAGGGCACAGGATATCATCAACGCCCAAAAGGGATTGCCACAGTACTACATGAGCCTCAAGAAAGCTCTGAAGGCACAGGCTGGCGACGATACTCCTTTCACACCGGCAGTGTCGCTGGTTATCGGACTTGACGAAGCATTGCAGATGATCAAGGCCGAAGGCATTGAAAACATCTGGAAACGCCATGAAAGCCTGGCAAATGCCTGTCGCCAGGGCTGCAACGCTCTTGGCATGAAGCTCTTCAGCAACTCCCCTTCGTTTGCCGTCACTCCGGTATGGCTGCCTGAAGGCGTCAAATGGTCAAGCTTCAACAAGGCGCTCAAAAACAGCAATGGCATTACTGTCGCTGCTGGTCAGGATAACTACAAAGACAAGATTTTCCGTATCTCCCATCTCGGCTTTTACGATGAACTCGACATGCTGACGGTCATCGGTGGCATTGAAAGAGCTCTGAAGGAGATCGATTTCAGCTTTGAAATCGGTGCGGGTGTAAGCGCTGTCCAGAAAGCATTTCTCGGCAACTGAAGCTCTTTTTGCTGATACATCATTTGAAAAGGCTGCCCCGCCCACAGCGGAGGCAGCTTTTTTTTGCTCCCTCCAGAGAGCGGCTCTCTCGTAAAAAGCCCTCTTTCTCTTTGTAACTATTGCCTCTTCACGTGTATCTTTGAAAAAAAGCGCTCCTGGCCATGATCCCGTTAACCGCTCTTCTGCTTGCTCTCTCACTCTTCTCTTCGATGCAGGAGCTGCTCCAGCATTACCGCATGCAGTTGAAGGGAGAGGCCCTCTACGAAGAGCGCTCATACAGCAAGGCGGAGGATGTTTTCCGTGAACTGATCTCTCTTCTCCCTGAACAGGAGGAAAGGGTGGCTGCCCGCTTCAATCTGGCCTGCGCTCTCTATATGCAGGGCAAATATCCTGAAGCCTCGACACTTTTTGCTCACCTGAAAAACAATCCGGACAAGGTGCGGGAGCCCGCCATGAGATCACTTTTCAATGAAGGCAACGCTCTGGCCATGACCGCTCTCGGAAGCAAGGAGAAACAACGCAAAACGGTGCTTTTCCGCTACTCGCTGGATAGGTTCAAATCGGTGCTTATAAACAATCCAGGTGACGGTGATGCAAAAATAAATTATGAAATTGTTCGCCGTTACCTTCATGAACTTGAAACTCCGGAACACGCACCCTCTTCGTCGGGCTCCGGAAAAAAAGGGGATGGCCAGCCTGAGTCAGCCATCAGCAAGAGTGTGGCAAATCGTTTGCTTGAAAAAACACAGCAGGATGAGTCATCCATGATGCAACAGCTTCCCCGTGCAGGCCGTTCTTCGACAGAGGGCCACAAAAACAACCGGGACTGGTAACTACCATGCAGGAAACCAAAAAGGTAGCACTTGTCTTTCTGCCATCGGACAGTGGTGTTGACGGCGCACGATCACTTTACGCAGAGAAGGATAGCAACACCCTCTTCTCCTGGTTCAACAGCTCAATGAGAAGCCTCATCAAGCGGAGCCAGTTTGCGATTCCGCCTCTCGCGCTCATGATTCTTGCCTCTATTGAGGTTGAGGGAATCGAGCAGTCAATCTGCGACATGCGCTTCGAAGAGTTTCCCTTTTCTGAAAAATGGGATATGGTCGGTATCAGCGTCCAGACCGGCATGGCCAAAAAAGCATTTGCTCTTGCCGACACTCTCCGTTCCAAAGGAGTTCCTGTGGCTCTTGGAGGAGCGCATGTAACGCTCTTTGCCGACTCGTGCAGGCCCCATGCCGATGTGCTGGTTCACGGTGAGGCTGACGACCTCTGGAAAGAGGTGCTCACCGATCTTAAAAAAGGAAGCCTCAAACCGATCTACCGCTCGGAGAATTTTCCCGATCTCGCGGTATCGAGGCCTGTCAGCAAAAGATCGCTCGACATAAGCCGCTACTTTACAACCAATCTGATACAGACCGGAAGAGGGTGCCAGCACAACTGTGATTTCTGTAATGTACATGTCCTTAACGGTCACACTCTCCGAAGAAGAGCGGTCAGCGACATTGTCGCGGAAGTCACCCGCTTTCAGCAGGATGACCGGAGAATATTCTTTTTTGTCGATGACTCGATCAATGCCGACCCACTCTATGCCCTCGAACTCTTCCGTCAGCTCACTCCGCTGAAAATCCGCTGGTTCGGGCAAGCCACCACAACCCTCGGCCAGCAGCATGAACTGCTTGAAACCTTTGCCCGTTCAGGCTGCCAGGCACTTCTGGTCGGCATCGAGAGCATCGAAGCGAAAAGCAGAAGCGCCCACAAAAAAAACCAGAACAAGGCCGGAGAGCTTGTCAAGGCAATACAAAGCATCAGAAGTGCTGGCATAAGCCTCTACGGAAGTTTTATTTACGGCCTCGACGGCGATACACTCGATACTCCGGCGGCAATTCTTGATTTTGTCTCCCAGACCGGCCTCGATGTTCCTGGAATCAATATTCTGCGCCCCATTCCCGGAACACAGGTTTTTGAGCGCCTCAAAGAGGAGGGTCGCCTGCTGTTTGACCCCCTCGACATAACCGCGTTCCGATACACCTTCGGTCAGGAGATGCTCTACAGGCCCAAAAACATTTCGCTCGACGAATTTGTCGAAAGCTACTCGACGCTTACCCGAAAGGTATTCACCATAAAAAACTCGATCGCAAGAGGTTTGGCCGCTCCGGGTGCCAAACCGGCTGTACTGCTTTTCAATCTTTTCTACACCCACCTCTACAGCCTTTCGCGTCACGACCTGCATTGTCAACAGGAAAAAAAGTTCATGGAAAAAACCATTTTGCCATCCGCCGAATAATTTTTAAACTGTAAGTTAAAGTTTTCCAAGCCACGCCCGATATAACAACCTAAAACCCGTATCATAACATGACAATGAAACCTTTTCTGCCTTTTTTAACTGTAGGCCTCTTTTTCCTCAGCGCTTGCGGTCTTGAAAAACCACCAGCCAGCCTCAAGTTCCCTGAATCAAAGGTTGAAGCTCCTGCAGCGGCCCCTGCAGCCCCGGCTGCGGCAGCAGCACCAGCAGCAGTTCCGGCAGACCCGAAACTTGCTGCGGGTAAAACCGTCTATGACGCAAGTTGTGGCGGTTGTCACGATGCAGGCATGATGGGCGCCCCGAAACCTGGCGACAAGGCTGCATGGGCTCCTCGCATTGCACAGGGTGTCGAAGTGGTGACGAAAAACTCTATAGCAGGATTCACCGGTAAAGCGGGCATGATGCCAGCAAAAGGTGGCAACCCTGCACTGACCGACGAACAGATAACCAATGCTGTTGCCTACATTATTGACAAGTCGAAATAACTTCTGTCATTGAGGTTTATTGGGAGGAAACTGCACTGCGCAGTTTCCGTCCCCAATGACCAGGGAAATATCAGTCTGACCGTTCATCCTTTTCCTGTCAGCCCGCCTGGCAGGAAAGATGTTTTGTACAGGTCATGATAAAATATTAAAATAAAGGCCATTGACGTTCACAACAACACCTGTCCCCACAAACCCACAAAACCATTCTTAAGGGAGAATTACCTATGTCTCGTTTCGCTTCAACTGCCCTTTGTGCACTCGCTGTTTTTTCATTCGGCATGACCAGTGCCCAGGCAGGACCAAAGGCTGCAGCAGCCAATCTGACGGCAGGCAAAGCCATTTATGACGCCAACTGTTCAAGCTGCCACAAGGATGGCATCATGGCCGCTCCTAAAACTGGCGACAAAGCCGTTTGGGCTCCTCGCATCACGCAGGGAATGCCTGTCCTGATCAACAATTCCATCAAGGGATTCACTGGCAAAAAAGGAATGATGATGCCTAAAGGCGGAAATGCAAAACTTACCGATGCCGAGGTAACCAACGCTGTGGCCTATATGGTAAGCCAGGTCAAGTAAGCTTTTCGTTCGTTCTGAAGATGTTGAAAAGGCGGGAGAACTTCCCGCCTTTTTTTTGCATTTTGCATCCAGAACCGGGCGAAAAAAAAGCGAGCACCCGAAGCAACAGAGCAACTCTTTTTCGACCATGATCATGCACGAAACCCTATACCTTGGCTATGCCGCCGGAATCATCACCACCCTCGCGTTTTTACCCCAGGCCATAAGGATTCTCAGAACCCGCCAGACCCGCGACATCAGCCTGCTGTGGGCCATTGCCATGAATATCGGCATTGTACTCTGGCTCTTTTACGGCATCCTCAAAAACGATCTGCCGATCATTGTCGCCAACGCTGTAACACTGCTTCTGCTCCTGGTGATACTCTACAGCAAACTTCGTTACCGGCAGGAATAAGCTTTCACGAACAAGCTTGTTGTCAATGCACAAAAAGCTTCCTGTACTCAGCTTCAACCCCTTGGTGGGCGGTTGTCACCACAATCTTTGGCGGAATTGAGTGGAAGAGTTGCCCGAAATTCCTGACACACGAGGGTGATGAAAAGTATATCTCGTCAATAAAATCAAGATCCAAACTCTCTTCCTGCACGTTGACTCCGTGAGTATAGAGCGAAAGGGGCGTTACCCTGTTGTTCAATGCCTTCAGTTCACTGACCAGAGAGTCATCGACAAGAGTCGAACCGGGAAGCAGAATATGTTGATTTGTCACCCCTTTTTGCTGCAGCAGGGTCATGAGTGCTCCGGAGCTTTCCGGCTCCAGAGAGAGATCTGCCTTCACTCCATAGTTCTGTAATTCCAGAGATGCCGCTTTGCCAGAGGTGTATATCCGGCATTTTGCCAGATGACGAACATCCTTCCGAGAGTCGAACAATGCCTGAAAAAAATATTTTACGGAAAGTTTATTCGGGAAGAGCAAGAGCGTATAACTCTCTATCTCCTCAAGAGCGTGCCGGACAATCTCCCGGTCAGCCCCTTCAACCCGCTTGCAGGGAAAGTGAACCATGACATGCTCCTCACTGTTGTACCTGCTGGAATCTCCACCGGTTATCAGCACCTTCCTCTTTCTGGAAAACCAGTTATCCTCGATAAAGTGACTGATATTGTCACCAATAATCAGAAGTGCGGGTGAATAGACCGCTTTTTCCCTTTGCCTCAACTCGCCCAGGGTGCCGGTAAAAATCTTCTGGTTGTAACGGGTGGCATTCTGAACAATGGCAACCTTGGTGCTTTCTGAGCGCCCCTTTTTTTCGACCGCATCGAGCACCTCATGAACGGAAGAGGCAACCATGTAGTAGACAAGGGTGTCGGCATCCGGAACCTGAATCTTGTTGACCGGATGGCCGGTACAGAAGGCAACTGAAGAGGATACCTTTCTCATCGTCAGGGGTATTTCCGAATAGGCGCTGGCTCCGTGAGCGGCAGTAATGCCAGGAATAATTTCGTAGCGAATCCCGTTTTTTCTCAAGACCTCTATCTCTTCCCCTCCCCTTCCAAAAACAAAGGGGTCGCCTCCTTTCAGTCGCGCCACACTCTTTCCCTCACGGGCATGACGAAGGATCTCTTCATTAATGGCATCCTGCTCAAAATGGTGACTGTCCTTTCTCTTGCCAGTATAAATTTTCAGGGCAGAAAACTGATCGACAAGTTCACTGCTTACAAGATCATCGTAGAGAATCACATCAACATCGTGCAGTACCCGCGCGGCCTTTACTGTCAGCAGTTCAGGATCGCCGGGGCCGGCGCCGATGATATAGACATATCCTTTTTTTTGAGAGTCCGGTGTTTCCATCAGGGTGGGTAAAGTCATTAAAGATCAACTGTTCTGCATCATCTCTTTTATCCTGTTGCGCCACTCGACCGCTTTTTTGACATTCTGGCCGTTCGACGAGACCGCAATGGTCATTTCATCCTGCTTAAAAACCGCCGGAGAGATGAAGTCGGAGAGTTCACGGTTATCAACCACATTGACCATGATCCTCAACTCCGCTGCATCGTTTTTGATCTGGCGGTTGACCTCTATGTCGTTGGTGCAGGCATAGACAAGAAAGAAACCCTCAAGATCCTTTTTCTCATACTCCTTGATGATCTCCACAAACCCCTTTGCTTTGAGCTCTTCACTGATCCAGGGAGAAAGAATGGTGATGTTGCGGGTGTACTGTTCGACCGTCTGAATCTTGTGCATGGCGATCTTGCCGCCTCCCACAAAGAGAATCTTCTTGTCATCTATCCTGATGTTAAGCGGAAGAAAAACTTTCATAATCGGTCATAGTCAATGAGTGCCCAAGGCAAACAGCCCTGCGCAACAAGGAGTATAAAAAACAGCCCGCATCTTGACGCGAGCTTTGAAATGGGAAACTGCTTTTTTATGTCAGAACCAGCTCGACGAAAGTGGTCTACTGTGCGTGCTCTCTCTTTACCGCGACAAAAACCTTGAGCAGGAGGGTAAGCAGGAGAATTCCGATTGCCCATATTCCCAATGTAATGGAAATTTCCGTTACGGTTGGAGAGTACTCGACGATTTCTTCCAGAGGAGAGGGAACAAAACCTCCAATAATCAAACCAACTCCCTTGTCAATCCAGATGGAGAGTACCATAGCCGCAGAGGCAGCGGCAAGCCACAGGGTAGATTGTTTCAGTTTTGGTGTCATGAGAACCCCGAGAGCGCCAAGTCCACAAACAAGCGAGAACCACATAAAGGGTACCAGTTGGCTATGACCTTCAAGACCGAAATAAAGGTATTGCAGCGTGTGGCGATGAGCGGGAACATTGCTGTAGAAGGCCGTAAAGAATTCCGTCCCGATAAGGAAAAAATTTGCCAGACCGGCATAGATCATGAGCACCACAAGCTTTTCACGCGCCTCTTTTCCTGTATCAAAACCGGTTGTTTTTTTCAGGATGAGGGAGACGAGAATGAGGAGTGCCGTACCGGCAGCAAAAGCGGAAGCAAGGAATCGAGGGGCAAGCACTGCCGTCAGCCAGAGATGGCGTCCGGGCTGACCTGCATAAAGAAATGCCGTGACAGTATGAATACTGAATGCCCAGGGAATTGAGAGGTAGATGACCGGTTTGATCCATGCTGGAGCTGGCACACCCTTGCGCTCGGCACCGAGAACTGTCCAGGCGCTGACGAGGTTCAGAACAAGATAACCGTTCAGCACCGTCACATCCCAGAAAACCATGGAGTGCGGGCTGGGAAAGAGCAGCACGTTCAGCACGCGGTCTGGTCGGCCCATATCGGCAAGGATAAAGAGCAGACACATCAGGGTGGCCGAAACCGCCATGAACTCACCGATGATAACGGTTTTGGCAAATTCCTTCTGGTGGTGCAGATAGTAGGGCAGCACCACCATGACAGCCGATGCGGCAACACCAACAAGGAAGGTGAATTGAGCAATATAGATTCCCCAGCTCACATCCCGTCCCATGCCGGTTACCGTGAGACCGAACCACCTTTGCCTTCCATAGGCCAAAATACCGGAGACTATAACCAGAACAAGGAATCCAATCCAGCTCCAGTAGCTTCGGTTTCCTTTCAGAGCTTTCTCAATCATGACAGATCGTTAGATGATATAAAAAACAGAGGGTTTTGTACCCAGTTCGGGTTTTCGCTGCATGGTTGTATTGGTTTCAAGCAGCATCCGGATATCAGACTTCGGGTCATTGAGATCGCCGAAGGTCAAAGCGTGTTCGGGACAGGTTTCGACGCACGCAGGCTGAAGTCCCTTGACCAGCCTGTCAGAACAGAAATTGCATTTTTCGACCACGCCCTGTTCCCGGGTGGGGTATGATGTGGATGCCTCCTTGATCGCTGTCCGAGGATCCTGCCAGTTGAAACTTCTCGACCCATAAGGGCAGGCCGCCATGCAGAAGCGGCAGCCGATGCAGCGGTGATAATCCATGGCCACAATGCCGTCCCACCGCTTGAAGGTCGCTTCAGTCGGGCATGCACGTGTGCAGGGTGATTCCGCACAATGGTTGCAGAGAGCCAGACAGGAGCGCTCACTGAGTTCCTTGCTCTTGAACTGCTGGGTTGCGGTAGGAAAAACTTTTTCGTAAGGGCTTTTCCATATCCACTTGACCTCATCCTTGCGGTTCCCGAAATCCGGAACATTATGCTCGTGATGACAAACAGCAACACATTGCTGACACCCCTCTTTGCATTTGCGGGTATCGATGAGCATTCCCCACCGGATTTTTCCCGCGACAGGCTTCTCATCCCATGCCGGCAACACTGTTTTTTCCAGAGAGTATCCTGGCACAATCCCGGCTGCAACGCCAAGCCCGGCAAGAACTCCAAAACCGGCTTTTCTTATAAATTCTCTTCGTTGTTCGTTCATCATGGTGTTTCCATGGGTGACAGATGACAATTCCAGCACTTTGGCTTGACATTGGCATACATGTGGCAGTTAAAGCAAAAGAGCCTGTTGCTTCCGTGACAGCCCAGGCAGGTATTGAGACTTTTCTGGAACTTGCTCCCGTTTGGTGCCAGATGAATGCGGTTGCCCTCCCGGACAGATGAATTCCGCCATTCGTTCAATACGCGCATGTGATTGGCACGCATATACTCTGTCGGAGCGATGCATTTCGTGCTGTCGATAGCAACAGTCTTGAGTGGAGGCGCTGGCATGGGATTGCCTGCATGGCTTTCCTGATGCAGAAAGAATGCGCCAATGGCAAAGAGCACAAGAATGAGTCCGCCGAATATCACACTCTGTTTTTTAATCTTCATCATCATCTCCCTCTTCAAATCCGGCCATCGGGTTCTCCCTCAGATCCTCGGTTCTTTTTTTCTCTCCCTGCATGACAAGAGCGTTTCCAACAAGTTCGTGGAGCCCATAGACCTTCACTCCCGGATTCCAGTAGTTCATCAGCGTCGGCAAGCTGGCTCGGTCAATGGCGCAGATGGTTACAAGGGAATCGACCTGATGCTTCTGCATGACATGGCGGACAGCGTTGGCTCTCGGGAAACCGCCTCTCATGCGAATATCCATATACTCTTCAGCATTAAGGCCGCTTCCTGAACCGCAGCAGAAGGTCTGCTCGCGGATGGTATTTTCCGGCATTTCATGAAAGGTGTTGCAGACATTGTTAAGCACATAACGAGGCTCTTCGAACATTCCCATACCCCTGGCAACGTTGCAGGAGTCGTGAAAGGTTGTCCGAAGGTGATCGTTCCGTTTGGGGTCGAGCTTCAGCTTCTTGTGGTGAATCAAATCGGCCGTGAACTCCGCGATATGCACCATTTTCGTGGCTGCAGCATTATCGAAGCGGGTTCCTGTAATGGGTGAAACCGGTTTTTCAAGAAAATCCGCCGGGCCGTTCATGGTATTCATGTACTGATGCACCACACGCCACATGTGACCACACTCCCCGCCAAGAATCCACTTCACCCGGAGACGTTCAGCTTCGTGATACATCTTGGCATTGAGTTTCTTCATCATCTCGTTGGAGGCGAACATACCAAAGTTGCCGCCTTCAGAAGCGTAGGTGCTGATGGTGTAATCCAGACCAATGTGATGAAAGAGCAGAAGGTATCCCATCATGGTGTAAACACCCGGATCACCAAACACATCACCGGAAGGGGTGACGAAAAGAATCTCCGCGCCCTTGCGGTTGAAGGTTGGCTCAACCTTGACACCGGTATGATCCTCGATATCCTCAACAAGCGATTCTATATTCTGTACAAAGGTGTGCGGTTCGATACCGAGATGGTTTCCTGTACGATTACAGTTCGAAACCGGTGCAAGAAGCCAGTTGTTGTTGACCCCGATAAGGTTGAGCAACTCTCTGGCCATCATGGTTATCTCCGCAGTATCGATTCCGAAAGGACAGAAAACGGAGCAGCGGCGACACTCGGTACACTGATGAAAATACATGTGCCACTCCTTGATCACCTCCGGAGTGAGCTTTCGCGATCCCGAAAAACCTTTCAGGATTTTCTCGGCCAGGGGGAAATCATTGCGGTAAACCGAACGAAGCAGTTCCGCCCTGAGAACTGGCATGTTTTTAGGGTCTCCAGTACCGAGGAAAAAATGGCACTTGTCGGCACAGGCTCCGCAACGAACACAGGTATCGAGAAATAGCTTGAGAGAGCGATATTTTTTCAGCCGGCTCTGGAGTCCATCGCTTATGATCTTCTGCCAGCCATCCGGCAGCTTCCAGTCCTGGTCAGTAGCAGCCCACTTGCGGGGGTTAGGAAAACCAAGATCATCAAGCACTTCTGGTTTGCCGGGAAAACACCAGTTTCCTTCACGAAACTCGACAGGAATATCCCACCACTCTTTATCGGAATAATTCCCTTTCAGAAAACCTGGTTTTTCTTCGAGCTCTTTTTTGAGCACGGTTACTTTTGGTGCGTATTTCGACATAGTTATTGCTTTTCAACCGGCAAACCTGCTTTTTTCATCTTGTCACGGTAATCATTTTCGTATTCCGTATAGCTCTTGAACTTGATCGGTGCGTTCCACGGATTGACATGCCGCTTTTCACGGCTGTTGTTGCAAAGGTTGCGTGTCGGACTCAAAAAGATTGCTCCTGCATGCATGAGCTTGCTGAAGGGAAAGTAGATGGCAAGCACACAGACAAGAAAGAGATGAACATAGAAGAGCACACCGATCTCTCCCGGAGCATCAAAACTGAAACTCAGCAGCCTCAGCATCTGATCCTTGACAGGCATGACATTGACTTTGGCGACATAACGCATGAGTATTCCGGCCACGACAATGGCAGTGAGCAGAAAAAGGGGAAAGTAATCGGTCGGGAGTGAAATCATGCGCAACTTGGCATCTTTCAGCCTGCGAAGAACGAGAAAGGTAATTGCGGCCAGAACAAGTGCGTCGGTGATATAAAAGGCTGGCAGAGTCACATCGAAAAGCGCATCAGCGTCAGTCAGAAAATCAACAAAGCCCGGAACCATGATGAAAAAGAAGCGGGCATGGCGAATGACAATCAGCAGCATCGACCAGTGAAAGGCCAGGCCACCAAGCCAGAGCCATTTGGTGGAACCATAGGCAAGATGAGCTCCTTCATGCAACTCTGCCTTGGTATTGCGAAAGAGGGAACGGAAAAAAAGCACCTCAGAGAGTACTCGGGCAGCGGCGTGCCAGGCTCTGGAAGGGCTTTCAAGTTTGTCCTGTTTTATCCAGTCAAGGGATTTTTCCTGTCCGCAGGTGGTTGGAATGCGAAAAGGTACAGGTCGGCGGAGCCAATCGACTACACGATACAAAAAGCCCCCAATCAGCACAACCATCGCGGTGTAGGGAAGAATAACCCCAAAAAGGTAATCGAGCCTTGCCCATGCGACGCCGACAAATGGAATGATCGCCAGCAAGAGTACCATCAAAAAGGGCATAATGACTTTTTTCATGCCTCGACCCTCCTTAAAGCCATGAACACACGACGGCTGCTTTCATCCACTTTTAACTGATAGATTTTTTCACGATTTGCCATATAACAATCAAATGCCTGAAGGGTAATCTCCTCCATGCGGGTTCGACATGCATTCCACTCCATATCTGTCAGACTTTTTTTTCCGGAGAGTTTTGTCACAACAGCACGCAGGATCTCTGTCAGTTCAAAAAACAGTGCCATTGAGCTCGATGGCGGAAAGTTCTGCACCGCAAAAAGACGCACAACATCGTTAAGGGCTGCCGTGAAAGCTTTCCCGTTTTCTTCAATCCCGTCAAGCAGAGTACTCAACCCCAGAGAAAGAGCTTCACCAATCGGAGTGGTGCGATCCATTCTCTCGGAAAAAAAGGAAAGCCCTCTATCAAGCCACCGTTCAAGAATCTCTTTCCTGTGTTCCTGAATCAGTTTTCCCCATGCTGTTGTCATAGTGTCCCTCAAAAACGTTTGTAAAACTTCCCGTACGAGAGGGTCATTACAACCAGGAGTTGACCTGATGTTCCTCGACCAGTCCCACAAATCCTTCGTAATCGAGCGTTTTGACTCCGTTGTCAACCAGAGTGATGCCGCGAGCGTCAAGATCCGGCTGCAGTGCAAAAACAGGATTGCTTTTCAGGATGATCTCAATCAGCGGTGAAAAGCTGTTGGCGGCCTGAACGGCATAGACACCATCCTCAATAAAAAGAACGGGATCGCCAGGTTCCAGAAACCTGATGCAGGTTTCGAGACTATCGCTTGCAAATGGAGATTTGTTTATGGTATGTAGCATGGTAAAGAGGTATTGTTTTTCGGTGTTCTCGTCACGTTAATGAGTTCCCGTTTCAGTTTAAAGAGAACGGCAACTTGTCAAATTGCTGTTAATGATGAATAATGACATCCTGCTCTTTCATCAGTCTGCCGATCTCGGCAGAACTCATTACCTCAACATCCACAACCAGATCCTCTACAGTCAGTCCTCTCTCTTCAAGGGAGTGCTGATCAACATAGAGCTTTTCAACATCATAGCCATCCAGCGCCATGAATGTCCGGGCAAAGCCCTTGATACCGATGCCGGCAGTATCCTGATTTTTTTTAAGCGCGTAGATACCATCGCCAATAAAGGCCAGAGACAGATCCTGTTCGTAGGCGGCCATGATCAAAATCATTTCCAGACCCTCATAAGTGTAGATCGTGCCATGAGGCGCATGGCGCAGCACATGCATGATCTTTTTTACATTAGCGTTTTCTTCGAGTTCCATGTTTGCCATTGATTCTAATCTCCAAAGGTTACCAGTCTGTCGTTTCTGATTGCAATGTCTGTAAGCGTTCCAAGCCCTGTAATGGAACCGCCTTCAATAAGCACATCATCGTTAATGCCACGACGTTTCGATGCGGCAATACAGGCAAGAATCTCGACACCATGCTGCTTGCTTAATTCACTCCAGCGATGGGCAATGTTCCGGTCATCCTGGGGAGGATCCATCAGTTTGGTAACATTGCTGACTCCGTCATTATAGAGGAAAACGGCATCAACCGTATGCCCCATTTTAATTGCGGCTTCAGCAAACTTCCAGGCCGTATCCGATGCTTGATGGTTATACGGCCCTTCCTTGAGCAAAATTCCTATTTTCACCGTCGTTCAGATCTTGAGAAATTATTAAAAAACAAACAAAACAGCACTGCTCAAAGCCCGGCAAGTCTTGTTTTCAGAGCATCATAGACAGGATTCCATGTTCCGGCATATTCTGCGAATGGTTTTTCTATATACTGACACAAATAAAGAGCATTTTCCGCAGCTCCCGCATTGCCACTCTGCAGAGCCTGCACAGCCTTCACGGCGGAATCTGCGGCATCATTTCCAGTCAGCCTTACCTGCTTCCAGTAATTGACAGCTTCCTGACGAAATATAAAGTTACGGGGTAGCGCTTCTGCCTCTTTGAGCGACGAAACCGCTGTATTACGCGGCCCGAAGGTGACAGGCCATCCTTTCACAGCCCAATTCCTGGAGCATTCGATCGCATCCTGAACCTCTTGAATTAGATCATCGAACATAGAGTTGTTGCCTCCTTGATTTTCATGATTGCCTTTCCAAAATATGTCACAGACCCTCTCCCATTCCCATCTGGATATAGCCCGAAGGACAAACGAGGGAACAGAGATGACATCCGACGCATTTGGAATAATTTGTGTAGACCACCTCGCCCGGAGGGTTCTCCCTGAATCGGGTAACGGCTTCCTGTGGACAGAAAGAGACACACTGTTTGCAGTCGAAACAGAGACCACAGCTCATGCAGCGTTCCGATTCCGCCTTCGCCTCTTCAGGCGTCAATGCCACAAGCAACTCGTCGTGATTACCGACAACATTTTCCGGCTCAAGGGTTGTTCTCTTTGCCTGCGCGGAATGAGCAAAATAGAGAATATCCTGTTTCTGAACCTTGGTCACCTCTCGATAACCCTGCTCGGGAAGAGATTCTCCTTTAAGAAAAGCATCGATTGAATTGGCCGCCTTGCGACCGTGCCCGACCGCTGTCGTTATAAGATCAACTTTCAGGGCATCTCCGCCACCAAAGACATTTTCCTTGCCGGGAATCCGGAAGTAGCGATCGACCTTCATCCACGGTTTACCGCCGGTAACACTTTCAAAGCCCTGCATGTCGGTTGCCTGTCCAATAGCGGCAACCACCATATCAGCCTCTATCTCGAAGGTTTCATCGGTGTTTTTGTAGCGGAAAAAGGGAATCGGTGAATTCCATCCATCCTCACCCTTTGCTTTTTTGACCATTTTTGCACAGAGCAAACCACGAACTCTGCCATCCTCTCTCTTGAGTACCTCAATCGCTCCGGTCATGTAATGGATTGATGTGCCTTCCCTTACTGCATCATCAAACTCATTGGAGAAACATGCCATCTCTTCGCGTGGCACGCCGGAAACCAGCGCAGCCTCCGAACCAAGCCGCAAGGCCAGGCGGGCTACATCCATTGCGACGTTTCCATCGCCGAGAATCAGCACTTTTTTGCCGACAGCAATGGAATCACCCTCAACTTCGTAGTTTTTCAGAAAATCAATGGCGTTCGTCACACCCGCTGTATCAGCAAAGCCAGGTACCGGAAGAGAACGACCGACCTGGGCTCCTATACCGATAAAAACAGCATCATACTCTTTTTCAAGCTTTTCAAGGGTTATGTCCTTGCCAACACGCACCCCCATTTTCGTTTCAACACCAAGTCGAATGATGCGCTGAATCTCGGCATCGAGAATTTTGCGGTCAACACGGTAGCCCATGATGCCGTAGAGCACCATGCCGCCAAGTTTTTCATTGGCATCGAAAAGAGTCACTGCATGACCTTTCCTGCGCAACTGGTAAGCCGCAGAGAGTCCGGCAGGACCTCCGCCGATAACGGCAACTTTCTTGCCTGTAGAGAGTCCCGGCCCTGGAAGCTGCAGACCAGATTCAATACCGAAATTGCCGATTGCCTGTTCTACGGCATTGATTGCTACACTTTCATCATGATGCTGACGATTGCAGGCACCCTGGCAAGGATGTGGACATATCCTGCCCATGACGGCGGGAAAAGGGTTGACATCTACAAGAGCCTCCCATGCCGCTTTCCATGCATCGTCGGATTTGTCGACACCACTGATAAAGCGGTGATACCCCCTGATATCCTCACCTGCAGGACATTCAGCCGTGCATGGCGGTACCTGGCGGACATAAACAGGACACTTGTGACTATGATCCCCAAAAGCAACAATTTTATCAGTTCCTGAAAGTTCGCTGAACTCAGGAAACTGGTAATTGATCGCAAAATCAAGGATTGGATTTTGTTCTACCATCATGAATATCTCCTTTGGCTAAAAACGAACATGAGCAGACTGATTGAAGGTGGTTCTGGCATGACGGTAACTGTCGATCATGTCCTCATCAAATGTAAGTCCGGTCTCTTCAAAAAAGCGCTTCCAGCCGATCCGGTTGATCCATTCACCGATACGCTCCCAGGGACGACCACCCTCTTTATAGGCCGTAAGGATTTTACCAATGACTTCGGTGACCTCTGGCCAGCGGGGAGGATTGTTTGGAAGATTATGCGCCACAATACTCATCGTCGAGGGTTTTGAACGGGCATTACTGTTCTTGCCGCCAACCCAGATGGCAAACTTGGAGTGTTCAGGATGGTTGATTTCCATTGCAGGACAAGCACCAAAACAGGCTCCGCAGCAAATACATTTCTCTTCATCGACCATAAGCGTGCGCTTGCCGTTGATGACGGTAGGACGTATGGCAGCAACCGGGCAACGGGCAACAGCTTTCGGCAACTCACAAATCATCGAGAGATGATCGTGATTGATACGTGGTGGACGGGTGTGTTTGACAACGACGGCTATATCGGCCTGACCTCCGCAATTGATCGAACAGCAGGAGGTAGAGAGCCTCACCTTGTTGGGCATCTGCATATCCTTGAATTCCGCGTAGACCGTGTCCATCATTGATTTAACCACGCCGGATGCGTCCGTTGCCGGAATATCGCAATGAAGCCAGCCCTGGGTGTGAGAGACAGAAGAGACACACATTCCGGTTCCTCCAACAGGCAATCCCATCTCTTCCAGTTCCCGGATCATCAAGTCGACATTCTCCTTGTTCGGAGTAAGGAACTCAACATTGTTGCGAACCGTGAAACGGAGATAACCGTCACTGTATTTGTCGGCAACATCGCAAAGTCTCCTGAGCATATCGACCGTATCCTGACGGGGAGTTCCCGCACGTACGGTATAGATGGCATCCCCGCTTTCAGCCACATGCTTCAGAACACCGGGCTTGGGAATCTCATGATATTTCCATTTTCCATAGTTTTTTCTCACAACAGGATGCAAGGCATCTTCATAGGTGTGAGGCCCCGACTCAACGGTTTTCCACTTCTTCTCAGGAGTGCTCATAAAATATTTCCTTCAAAATGTTTCCTTCCCTTTCCGAGGTACTTTATTACCTCTCTTTGACAGAGTTTCATTTCAATCAATTACAACAACCAGCAGCAGGCTCAATACTTCGCCTTGAAGTATGGATTGTCCCGAGGCCTCGTCACCATATTGATGTTTGCTTCCATGCCGACGCCTTCAAGGAAGAGCTTCAAACCAACCCGTTCGATGGTTTCGCCAATCCTTTCATGGTCAAGCCCGTTATCATCCCACCAGTCAATAATGCCCTCTACCATTTCGATAAATGCAGCAATATCCTCATCGCTTTCCATCTTCATGAACGGCACAATCATCGAGCCCATGTTGACACCAACCTTGAGAGTGTTCTTGCCACCCATCAACAGGGAGATGCCCCTCTCCTTGCCTGGAGAAAGCGCTTTGGGCATGACATTGAGACAGTGCATACAGCGAACGCAATCCCTGCTTTCGATCTGCATCTGGCCTTCGCGGAGAGATATCGCCCTTGTTGGACAAAGATTGATGACCTCGTTGACCAGCGCATCCATACCTCTCTCTTCAACCCATGCCGTAACCTCTTCAGGCTCAACCTGGATTGCATCTTTCCATGTACCGATAACAGCCAGATCAGAGCGCATGATTGCATTGGTACAATCATTCGGACATCCGGAAAATTTCAGCTTGATCTTGTAGTTCCACTCAGGACGGTGAAGAGGGCCAACGAAATGCCTCAGCATATCGAGGTGAACCTTGAGATTGTCATAACAGGCCTGTTCGCATCGTCCGGGGCCGATACACGAGACCGCAGTTCTCATTCCCGCGCCCGCTCCCCCGAGATCCCAGCCTGCCTGGTTAAGCTCGTCAAAACAGGCCTGAACCTTATCCTGCTCTATACCCTGCAGCATGATATCACCAGTCTGTCCATGCAGGGCTATCAAGCCGCTGCCGTACTTTTCCCAGATGTCACACAGCTCGCGCAACATTTTGGTATTATAATGCAAACCTGGTGCTGGCTGAATTCTCATAGTATGAAATTCTGCCGCTTCAGGAAACTTGTCTTTTATCATCGAATAGCGCGTGATGATACCCGCACCATAACCATCGACCGTAACCAGACCACCTTTCCAATAACCCATCTTGGTGTTATAGGAGTATTCAAGCTGATCCATCACTCCGCGAAGCATGGGTTTTTCCGTTCTTTCTGCAAGTTCCTTGAAACCGGAAATAAAGCTTGGCCAGGGGCCTTTTTCCAGTTCATCGAGCATTGGCGTCGGATTCAGAAACTTCTCATTATTGCCGGCTCCAACCTCCTTGCCCTGATTTCCGTCCTTTGAAGCAGCACCTTTTGCGCCTTCCATTGTACCTCCTTTGATTCACAATAACTTGTTGTCAGGAAACAACTTTTTTTCCTCTTAAACGCAACCTGTAGGCTTCGGCAGTCCGGCAATTTTACAGGCCTGAAGACCAGGTCCTTTTGGAAAGAGCCCGTAAAGAAATTCAGATGCAGCTTTTTTATCCATACCATTTTCATTGGCAATAGCCTTGGTAAGCACCTTGACTGCAGGAGCTATCTGGTACTCATCGTAGTATCCGCGAAGAAATTTCACCAGATTCCAATGTTCTTCGGTCATTTCAATCTCTTCACCAACAGCCAATATCTTCGCAACATCCTCAGTCCAGTCTTCGAGGTTAACGAGATATCCATTCTCGTCAGTTTCTACACTGACGCCATTAACTTCAATAGCCATGATTGGTTCCTTTTTGTGGTTTTTTTATAAAAAGAAAAACTTGCCGCTACTGACCCAAAAGCAGAAAAAAATTCGATCCTGCATTCAAGCAAGGGGAGAGTGAGCATTCAATCAACTGAAAAACAGTTGAACTGTGTAGTTATATAGTTAACGAATTGATCTGCATTTTTCAAATCCTGCATGAAAAAAAATTTCGTTTTTTTATGACTGTTGTGCTTTCAAAAAAAGTATCAAGCCACTTCAACCCTGCCGGTTGCCTTTCCAGGCAGATGCAAGGGAGACAAAGGTTTCTGCCCAGCCCGGATTGGCCGCAGCATGAAGGTGTGCATAAGAGGCAAACAGGTTCCGGCTGAGCACTCCGTCACTCTTGCCGTTGACTCCGTATCCCCTGAGAACATCAAACTGATAACGGCACGCCCCGGAGAGGAGTGGTCTGGAATAATGAAACTCGTGGGCTCTCACTCTGACATCTTTTTTGAACCAGGCTGAGTCTGAGCAACTCTTTAAATCGAGATATCCATGCCCTGCCGGGGAAGGCTGAAAACCGATATCAAAAGGCAGAAGGCCAGCCATTGGATATGTTTTTCCTCCATAGGTGGCACTTTTGCTGAGGTAGATCAACCCGCCACACTCTGCATAGAGAGGCATCCCGGACTTCACCCGTTCATGCACCTCCTTCATTAGTCCCCTGTTACTGCTCAGGCGATCAAAAAATGATTCCGGAAATCCTCCGCCCAGATAGAGGCCGTCAAGCTCGGGCAGAGAGTGCTCCTGAAGAGAGTCGATAAAGAGCAGTTCCGCGCCGTTCTCTCTGAGTGCTGCAAGATTTTCAGGGTAGTAAAAACAGAAGGCCGCATCCCGGAATACTCCGATTTTTACCTGTGCAGCTTTTTCGAATCCACTATCCATGAGCGTGCGTTTCCGGAGTGGAGGGGCCTTGTAAAAGAGCGAACGAATCTCATTCATATCACAGTAGTGCGCTACCCGTTCTGCCGCGCCCTGAATGAACTTGAGTGCATTGGCTGTTTCACCAACCGTCGTCAGCCCCAGATGCCTTTCGGCAATGACCAGCTCTTCATCTGCCGGAATGGCGCCAAGTACCGCTACCTTGCAGTAGTGCTCGATGGCGCTCTTCTGCTTGTCGCCCTGGCGGGCGTTTCGCACCTGATTAAGAATGACACCGGCAATCTCTACCTTCGGCGGCATAAACTGCATGCCTGTAACCAGTGCGGCAATCCCCCGATTCATGTTTCGGCTGTCCACCACCAGCAGAACCGGAGCTTTCAATATCGAGGCCAACCCGGCACTACTGTCGAAACCATCAAGCTCCATACCATCATGCAGCCCGTGATTACCTTCGACAATGTTCAGAGAATTGCCTTCGCTTCCACAGTTTTTGAAAAAAGAATCCAGACAGCCGTCCTCCCCCATCAGAAATGGATCGAGACTGAAGCACTCCTCGCCGCTGGCCAGCTTATGCCACATGGGATCAATGTAGTCTGGCCCCTTCTTGAAACTTCTGACCTCTATGCCCTGACGTGCAAAATGGTACAAGAGAGCCAAAGTGAGCGTCGTCTTGCCGGAACTCTTCCGGGGAGCCGATATCATCAACCGTGGGAGAGTCACCTCGTCCATTGCAGCTTCTTTGTCGCGGTTTATTTTTTCTGGATGAAAAAAGTATGGACGTTTCCAGCCTCAGTGTGAGCAATCACCTCGTGTCCTGTACGTTTGGCCCATGAAGCCATATCACTCACAGAACCAGGGTCCGTAGCGGTCATTTTGAGAACCTCACCACTGTTCAAACTGTCAATGGCTTTTTTTGTCTTGAGAATCGGCAAAGGGCAATTAAGGCCTTCGCAGTTCAATTCCATGTTACTTGTCATTTCACTCATAAAAAAACTCCTGTTGTTTTATTCTTTCCTGAATCTCTTTTTGCTCAATCGTGTTTTGCCACACCATAGCATTGATGGCCTGGAGTAAAGCTATAGCTGCACTTTTGGACGCATCTGGTCGCTGCGCAGCTTTGCCGTAAAATAATCATCAGCAACATCCGTATCAACCAGCTCACCTGCCCGGTTCTCCAATGGCTCCTCATAATCGTTCCAACCCCTCAACCCTGTACGGAGAGAAACCACATTCTCAAAACCAAGCACCTGCATGGAATGAACCGCAAGCACACTGCGGTGACCAGAACGACAGACCACCACAATTTCCCTCTGTCTGGCTTTGACCAACTCAGGCAGGGTCTCTTCATAATCCCATTCACAGGCAGATTCCAGAATACCCCTTGGAACGTTGATTGAATCCCGGATATGCATTGCATCAAACTCAACGGGTTCGCGTACATCAAGAAGCAGCAGGTCAGGATTCTCTTTTCTATGCTCAAGGAGATCCCAGGGCATGATTTCTTTCACATCCTGCAAGCAGTTGCGGATCAACTCAATAAAACGAACCATAGCCAGCACCCCTTCGGTTACTTGTTACGCCTTGAGTTATTATAATCAGATAAATAGCGAGATGTTGGCATCAGCGGCATATTCAAGAAAAGTCGCGGCTCCGCCATATTCAACACCGTCAATGAACTCCTCTTTCTCAAAGCCGAAAACCTCCATGGTCATCTGGCAGGCAATAAAGCGAACGCCAAACTCCTGGCACATGCCGCGAAGTTGTTCGATGGTAGCAACACCCTTCTTTTTAAAAGTCTCCTTCATCAGCATGGTTGCCATGTTGTCGAAACCAGGCATGTTGCCGGAAACCACGTTGGGTACAGGCCAGTTGAATGACTGAAACTCCTTGCTGCCAAAAGGCATTTTCATCGGCATGGCCGGATTGCTGTGCGGAGAGACCTTGGCGTCAATCTCTTTTTTCAGCAGGGGTAGACCGTAAAAAGTAAAAAAGATAACAGCTTCCATATCCATTGCAGCAGCCGTTGAGGCAAGAATGAAAGGAGGGTATGCCCAATCAAGCGTTCCCTGTGATGCAATGATTGCAAGTTTTTTTGTGTCAGCCATCGTTATACTCCATTTATTAAATTTTCTTGATATACATATTTTGTATTCCCGGCAGATCAGTTAGAAAAGAGGGTTACCGTAAAGGCCTTTCTCCCTCAAAAAAAACAGATACAAATCAGCAACGCATACTTCAGTGACCACCACCCGACAGAATCCCCGTAGCAACGCAAAGAAGCACAATGACCTGCAATATGGTGATGGTCGTATAGATGCCATCTTTTTCCCTGATAAATGCCGGAATGATTGCCACAAGACAGACTACCGTCGTCGAAGCGAGGTAAATAATCGAGGCGTAACTGAGCACATCTCCCCTTCCCAGCTCACCGATCCAGTTCCAGCCAGAGGGAACCGAAACCGCTTTGTGGAGCTCTGCAGCCCTGAGATGCCAGTAAGTGGCAATCTCGGCAGGCGGAACAGCCAGAGGCAGCAACTGAAAGACGTAGACAAGATAGCCCGCAAGAATGAAAACTATTCCGATGGTCGATGCATAGCCAAGAACAGTCGCATAAGCGAGCTGAACCCTGTTTGCGTGAAGTTGTTCTTTCATGGTGTGTAAATGGTCAGATTCCTAATCCTTTTAAAAGCGCTCTCAATCCGGCTGCAGCCAGAAGCGTAATGACAACTCGCCTTACAACCGTGGTATGAACCTTTGTCAGCAACCTGGCGCCGATTTTGGTACCAAGCATCATGCCTGCAACCGATGGTACAGCGATGAGAGGAAGAACTGCACCCTTGTGCAGATAGACCCATGCCGCAGCAGTATCATTGATAGAGAGAACAAAGATGCTGGTTGCAACAGAGACCCTCAACGGCGCACCAAGAACGAGGTTGAAAACCGGGACATTTGCCCATCCGGCACCAAGACCGAACATTCCGGCCATAAATCCTATCACGATAAAGAGCAGAAGCCCTACCGGAGTGCGGTGAATCTGCCAGTTGACATCTTTTTTCAGTTGCTCATCGTAGTAGATACCGTAGATATGCAACACCTTCGAGAGTGTATCAGGCTCGGAGATTTCCGGATAGGCCGAGTTTTTTGAAATCAGCATGATCAATGAAATCGCGAGGATTGTGACTCCAAGTGACAACTGTACCGCTTTTTCGGGCATGGCAAGTCCAGCCATGGCACCGGCTATAGAGCTGATAGAGCCGATCAGGGCCATGGAAAGAGCAAGCTTGAGATTGGCAAGCCCTTTTTTGAGCAAAGGAGATCCTGCTGAAAGCGCTCCGGAAAGTGCTACAAGAAGTCCGGCACCCCGGACAAAGTCAATATGAAAAGGGAAAAAGCTGCTTACGATCGGAACAAAGAGCACCCCGCCCCCAACTCCGGCAATAACGGCAACAATGCCGAGAAAAAAGCAAAAGACAAAGAGGAGTATAACCCAAATCCACCAGGCCGTCTGGACAACAGGCTCAGGCATTGCTGCTGCAGCTCCTGCGATTGAAGGAACCAGAAGCAGCAGTGTTGTGAATATGGAAACGGGGACGATTGCCTTTATCCCTTCAGATTTCATTACGCAAGCGATAAATGTTTGAAAAAACAACACGACACTCCCCCCCCTGGCAGTGCCGCATTTTCTGCACTGCCGGGGGAAGGTTACTTAGAGGTAATAGGTCTTTTCATCGGGCCTGAACGGACGGTTCATCCAGAGCGGACGGCGAAGGCCTCCCGGTCCCGGAGCTGGCCTTGTTTTGGCAAGCCACTCCTTGTATATGGCAAAAGAGCGATCGGTATCGACAAAGACATCGCCATAACGATCCGCCTCATGAGCCTTTTCGATACGTACCTTCTGGTGCCAGCAGTGCATACCACTGATAGGGTCGGGGTGTACCGGGAAGGTGATATTCTGGTGCACGCCACCATCAGACCAAAAAATTCTCGATGAATCAGGATCACTGCTCTCATAGGGCTCGATGCTCTCATCAACACGCATGGTCCATTTACCGCCACCTTGACGCTTGATCTCTACGCGGTTGGTTGACCAGCGGTTTGCCGCCGGATCCTGCTCGCGGCGCCAGCGCCCGATGTGATGTGAACAGGCAACAACACCGGGACGAATCCCTTCAGTTACCCAGGCCCGGTTTATAAAAAATCCAATATCGGTATTGACACGAATGAGATCACCATCTTCAAAACCAAGACTCTTTGCGTCTGTAGCATTCATCCAGACCGGATTACGGTGCGCAATCTCGGCCAGCCATTTGGCATTGCCGGAACGGGAGTGAATCAGGACAGGCAGACGGAAGGTAGGCACAAGCGCAAACTCCCCGTTGCTCTTGTTCATGATCTCCTGATGAACGTGACTTTTGATGTAGACCGGAAGACGATACTCTGGCCATTTCCAGTCGACCATCGTCCGGGAATAAAGTTCCTGTTTGCGTGATGGAGTAGGAAAGCCGATACAGTTGGCGCCGTTAACCTGCACACCGACTGATTTCCCGTTTTTCGTTATAAGACCTGTCTCTGGCTGCATGGTTGAGCCTTGCAGATCAGCCTCCGAAAGAGTTCTTTCATTAACCTTGTAGACGTTGCTTTCAACCTCGAAAGCTCCATACTTCTGCATGTATTCCAAAGCACTCAAACCCTCTTTGGCAGCCTTTGCCGTAAGACCAGGGACACGCTCAAAAATATAGCGGTAATACTCCTCGATGGTGATCTTCTCACCGGGACGGTAAGGCGACATGCAATACTGCTTGATGCCGAGGCTACCATCCGGATCAATCCGCCAGGTAAGCTCAATCCAGAACTCATCCTCTTCCCACACCTCGCCGATATTTGCCTGCCAGGTATATTCTACCGGATGGCCCATCCTGGCGTGTGCGACACGAAGAACCGGCTGACGGAAAGCAATCCACTTTCCGGCATGAGTTTCGTAACTGATAATATCATGTCGTTCAGCAGAATGCCCCATCGGCAAAACATAATCGGCAAAATAGGCGGTTTCACTCCATGTTGGAGTAAGCGCCGCATGAAGACCTATTTTTGATTCATCTTCAAGCGCCTCAATCCATGAGAAGCCGTCAGGATAGTTCCAGACAGGATTGAACACCCTTGTAAAATAGACATCGAGTTTACCACGCCCCTCCTTGAGAAAATGAGGAAGCAGGAAGCTCAACTCAAAATGAGCCAAAGGATACTCGTCAGGCAACTGGAGTGTGTTCCAGAAGGTCTGTGGTTTCGGCTTGGCATGAACATCCGGATGGAACTTGTTCCATGCGCTTGGTGATGTTCCGCCCGGCGTACCAACACTGCCGGTCAAAACATTGAGAAAATGGAGGGTACGTGACACTGCCCAGCCACCAAGGTTACCGCTGCTTGCACTGCGCCATACATGCGTGGCAAACTGCGTACCAGCCTCACCTATTTTGCGGGCAACCTCTACAATCATTGCCGCCTTGACACCACTCTCCTGTTCAGCAAACTCCGGAGTGTAGGAGCTGTACTCTTTCTTGAGAGCCTCGATGAAATTTTCAAAGGTCACCGGAGTACCCTGGTAATCCTGCTGCAGATACTCCTGCCAGTTTACCCAGTTTTCAAGATAGTCGCGATTGTAGAGCCCTTCATCGAGAATAACCTTGGCCATGGCAAGCAAAATCGCAGGCTCACTGCCAGGAAAACTTGGCATCCAGTAGTCCGACATGCTCGCTGTATTTGAAAGGCGAGGATCAAGCACTGCAAGCTTGGCGCCTTTCATTCTGGCCTCAACAATGCGCTGGGCATGAGGGTTGAAATAGTGCCCCGACTCAAGGTGGGCACTGACCAGAAGCATGAATTTAGCATTGGTATAGTCTGGCGACGGACGATCGAGTCCTTCCCAGATTGCATATCCGAAACGGGCTCCGGATGAACAAACATTGGTGTGGCTGTTATGGCCATCCACATTCCATGCCCTGAGCACCCACTCCATGAACCCTTCATGGCCGGGACGCCCGACATGGTAAGATATTTCATTGTTGCGCCCTTCCTGTATGGCCTTGCGCATTCTGCCGGCAATGTCATCCAGCACGCTGTCCCAGCTTACCCTGTCCCACTTGCCACCACCTCTTTTGCCCGATCGTTTCATCGGGTAGAGCACCCTGTCGGTATCCTCGATCTGATTGAGGGTTGCGGGGCCTTTGGCACAGTTTCTTCCGCGACTTGCCGGATGATATGGATTTCCGACCAGCTTGCGCATCGTCATGGTCTCTTTATCGACATAGGCAAGAAGTCCGCAACCAGCCTCACAGTTAAAACAGGCTGTCGGAATCAGCATATACTCTTTCGACTTGCGCTCAGGCCAGCTTTTCGAATCATATTCCACCCAATTATCCCACTGATCGGGAGGCGGACAGTTAACCTGCTCGCCATCGACAGCAGCACTTTTCGTTGCAGGGCCACTCCCCTCAGCGTGGAGATCAGCAATAAGATGCAGCTTCTCTGCTATCGTTTCTATAACTGTTGGTTTATGGGTATAACTCATAGGTACTCCAGCACTTGATTAACTTAAAGGAACTGTTTGCGGTGCATGAATCCAGACTTTTTCAGTGTAGAAGACACCACAAAGTCCAAAAATGGCAGCCAAGGCAAGAATGACAGGATTGGCAAAAACTAAACACAACAAGAGTGGAAGCACATTACCGAGCAGAAAGCTGCCAATCCAGAACTGCTGTTTCAGTGTGCCATGCAGAATCACCTCCGCAGCACGCTCTGCTGACTTCGACGGATGCTTGCCGAAAAGCTCAGAAAGCATGACAAGAATGTGGAGTACAAAACCACCGGCAAGAGCCGCTCGGAGTGTTTCAGAAAGATCAGAAGCACTTGCGGTCAAAAGGCCAAGAACAAGCATGGCTGAGCCGCCAGCAAGCAGCGAGTTCAGGAACATGTGCAGCAGGAGCATCGGGCTTTGCCAGAAATCCCTCCCTTTGGCTGAGCCAAACAGAAATGCCGTATAGATGGCAGTCAACAGTGCAAAAAGCGATCCGCACCACAGCGATATTGTTTCGAGAAGAGGCAACTGAAAATATTTTGCAACTCCCCACAAGGCAAGAAAAGCACCAAATCCGGCAATTGTCAGACCTCCCTTTACAAGCCATGAGCTGAATTGCGGTCGTAGCATCACCGAAGAAAAGCGCTCGGGACGATCAAGATCCTTGACAAGAAATCCTCCCGTAAGAGCAAGGAAGAGCAGCGAAGTTGCCCATACAGCCCACTGCAGCGAATCGGAGAGGGAGTGCATCAGCAAGGTCTGCAAAACAAACATCAGCAGGAACAACCCTGACGCAACAGCCTTCGACCAGACATAAGCGGGAACTTCCCAGCCCCAGACAACGCCCTTGGAAGGAATATCATAAACCTTTCTCTGCTTTGGTTTTCCATCAATTCCGGATGATGGAAGCAATTTTTTTGCCGGTTTGGTAAACTTCTTGCCTGCAAAATGACCAACTCCGCGAGACTGCTCACTCCAGAGATAGCCATTGACCTCCGAAACTTCCAGAGGATCAAGCGAAGCTCCATCTCCATTGATATAATAAACTTTGGGGGAGGTGCCTTTTTCCGGCTTTCGCACCATGGTCTGCTCTTTGGCCACAAGACGAGCTATCTCGCTGCGGGGATCATCGAGATCACCGGCAACAATTGCCTGCTGCGGACAAATCGCAACACAGGCAGGCTTGAGTCCAACCTCTTTTCGATGAGCGCAATAATTACATTTCGCAGAGGTATGGGTCTCGGGATCCATATAGAGAGCACCATAAGGACAGGCCTGGGAACAAGCTTTACAACCTATACAGCGACGCTGGTCAAAATCAACAATACCATCATCCCGCCGGTGCAAAGCCTCTACGGGACATATTGCAACACAGGGCGGTTCAGCACAATGGTTGCAGCGAAGAACGGTAAAATATCTTCGACTGTCAGGAAAGGTCCCCTTTTCAACATATTTAACCCAGGTTCGGTTAACTCCGAGAGGAACCTGATTTTCGGATTTGCAGGCAACCGTGCATGCATGGCACCCGATACATTTCCGGGCATCGATGACAAAGCCGTAATTCATTGAATAGTTTGCTATTAATTATAATACTGATACCGTTTCCTGCTCCCGGTATGCTCATGACGATGCAATCAAGGCTTTTTCCATCTGCTCTTGAACACGCAAAAGCACTCTTGTGCAGAGAAAAAAACAGGTATGAAACCACCCTCACTGTCAATCGTTATATTCATATATGACTGACTGGTTATATTTTAATAAAAGATAATCTGTCTTCAAAAAAAAATCAGATTGGGAACTTTTTTTATTGATGCCACAAAAGCGCACGGCATTAACCTTTCGCCAAAAGCAAGAAAGAGCTATCCCGATAACGGGGCGCTTATGCCTCTCTGCTGTGCAATCAATAAGGGTAGTTTACAGCACTCATTTTGTGGAAGCTTTCAGGAGCGGAAGGTCAAATCAATGGGAGAGTGTTCGATGTGGTGCGGAAAATGAATATATCCGCACGCACGTCGAGGCCGACAATAGAAATGGAAGAGCTGATCGAGGCAAACCTGTGGTGAAGGGATGAAAAAAAACAGCTCAGCCCACTTCCTTTCCTGCCATAACCAGCGTTGGCGGTGCGCCAAGGTGGCGTCCGGCAAGCAGAACATTCCAGTAAAGCCATTCAAAGCCAAGTTTTCCTTGCCAGTTCATCTTTGTTTCCTTGAGCAGGGTAAATGGGCCAAGTTTTGGAGCAGGGAACTTGCCATGAAGTGGCTCTATTTTATAGTTGAAATCAATCAGTGAGGAGGTGCCTTTGGAATAGACAATGAAACAGGTTGAATGTCCGTCGTATATCTCCTCTGGTTTGACACCGTGAATTTCAGACATAATATTGAAAACAACCACATCAGCTTCATAATGGGCAACCGATCCGGCCTTGGAGGTGGGGACGTTGGTAGCATCACCGATCACATAGATTCCATCGTGCTTAAGAGCCTTGAGGGTGTTGTGATGAGTCGGCACATAGCCTATCCCGTCATCCATACCGGAATTGGTGATAACTTCATCGCCAATAGTAGATGGCACAATAACCAGCGTATCAAACTTAATCTTGTCGCCCTGAACAGATTCTATATACTTCTCTTTGCCATTCACCGCATTGAGCTCGTAATTGGTCGTAATTTTAATGTTTTTGCTCTTGGCAGACTCGATGAAGACCGCCGAAGCCTTGGGCTTGGTGAATGCCCCTGACAAAGGAGTAACCAGCTCGATATCAACCTTGTTTCTGATACCTCTTTTCGTGAAATACCAGTCAGCAAGAAAGACAAACTCGATAGGGGCTACCGGGCATTTGAAAGGAAGCTCGGCAATATTCATCACCACTTTACCGCCATCAATCTCCTTGAGTCTCTTGCAAAGCACTTCAGCCGCCTCAACAGTATAAAATGAAAATGCATTTTTACCCCAGGCATCCATCAAACCGTCATTCTCCTCCGGCGCAATTCTGCATCCGGTACTGATGACGAGGAAGTCATAGAAAAAGGTGTGGTTTTTGGTCTTTACTTTCTTCGCTTCCGGATCAATATGAGTGATCTCGTCGATCACAAAATTAACACCAGAAATAATGTACTTGGTGCGTGACCGAACAAGAGTTTTCGGCTTTTGAAGCCCGAAAGGAACAAAGAGCATGCCTGGCTGGTAGATATGGCGATCATCCCGATCAATCACTGTAATTTCCCAATCTTCCGGCAAATGCCGCCTCAGGTTGTTGGAAATGATCGTTCCGCCTGTCCCTGCACCTAATACAACTATCTTTTTTGCCATGGCTACTGCCTCCTTTGTTCAGAATTATTTTTTCAGGGCGAACTATTTGAAAAGAAAAAGGAAAGCTGGACGGCGTCCAGCAAGGTGCGCAAGAGGATAGTGGGCAAACAAGAGCAAAAATCTGACCTCAGCCTGACATGTTTGCTTATCCAGCCTGCACTCATAAACCTGATAAACGAATTATCGTTTATGCATACATTACTATATATCTGTATGAATCAATAATTCATAATATATAGAACACCATACTGAAATACAAGCAAACAGCCAATCTCCCTGTAGCTGAACAGCGCATTAATGACTGATCTGCTATTTTGCCTGAATGGGGAAAATGTCCGCCCATATCTGCGGGGCATTGAGTACCTTGCAGATAAAAGTTTTTAGATTGGCCTCACTCATGACAAGCGCTATATTACATTTCGGAAGGCTTTTCAATCAGTGCGTTATGATTTTTGTCTTTCAAGTATTAATCTAACGTATTGCAATGTATTGATATAGGTTGCGTTTACATGAAAATGGCAGATCCGCTTTAACGTTTTGTTAACTCAAGTTCAATCAATGAATCATCTTCATATTGGTTTTGTAGGGACAGGAAGAATTGCCCGGGCGCTCATCGCAGGCCTCAGCGGGAAAACAAATACCACTATTTTCGGCTTTGACAAAGAGCCTGCGGCATTGGCATCCATTGCTTCAGAATACTCCCTTCTGGCATGCCTCTCGGCGGAAGAGGTTGCCCAAAAGGCACAGATTATCATCCTTGCCGTCAAACCATACCAGATCGCAGAGGTACTCGGAGAACTGAAACCCTCACTTGGAAAAGCGCACCTTATAATCAGCGTTGCTGCCGGAATTTCTTCTGAATTTATCCGGAGTAATTCCATGGAGAGCATGAAGGTTATCAGGGTCATGCCAAATACACCCGCATTCGTAGGTGAAGGAATGACCGCCGTATGCAGAGGCATAATGGCTTCAGACGAGGATGTCGCCCTTGCCTGTGACATTTTCAGTTCGATTGGCCGGGTCTCCATTCTCGATGAAGTGCAGATGGATGCGGCAACCGCACTTTCCGGCAGCGGACCGGCCTATATGTTCCATATCCTTGATGCGCTGGCAGAAGGAGGAGTGCAGTGTGGTCTTTCAAGAGATGAAGCCCTGCTCCTCGGAGCACAAACAATGCTTGGTGCAGCCAAAATGGTACTTTCAGGAGATAAAAGCCCTGAAACACTCAAGCGGGAGGTTACGACACCGGGCGGAACAACGGAAGCCGGGCTGAAGGTTATGGAAGAAAAAAATATCCGCCATATTCTCCTCGAAACAGTTGCTGCAGCAGCAGCGCGCTCCAGGGAACTCATGAAATAACGCGGGATATGACGAGAGGCACTGTTCTTTACATTTACCGGGCTTTTTTCATGCTCTTGGTTGCATCCTTTTGCTTTCCGGCAAACGGTGAAACTTCAGGCAGTAATAAGGAAACCAAACCCTTTCTTGTTTCTTCGGCAAGCAATCGCACTCCATTTGTCGGTCAGGAAGTCGTTCTGACCTATACACTTTACTTCAAAGAGCAGGCACCAAAAATTTCCGATGAGGTAAATCCTTCGCTTCAGGGAGTATGGGCAAGGGAAAGTGCTCCTGATCGCTATATGAAGAGCATGCCTGCAACTGTTCAGGGCGAACCATTCAGAAGCGCAGTTATAAAGCAGTTCAGGCTGGTACCTGTTCAAAGTGGAAAAATAAATGTTTCAGGATACAGCATGATGTGTGCCATTGAAGCTGTTTCGTCAGGCATCGAAGAGTTGCCTGCCAACCGTTTCAGACTCACTGCACCCGATATTGTCATTGTTGCCCGCCCGCTTCCGGAACCAGTTCCTGAAGGGTTTTCCGGTGCCGTCGGCACCTTTCGCCTTGAGCTTCTTGCCGATAAAGAGAGTCTCAGGGCAGGGGAATCTCTTGGTATGAAACTCACGCTCACGGGAACAGGAAACCTGCAGACCCTGAAACTTCCAGACATTACCCTTCCTGAAAGTTTCAGGCAAAACCCTCCGGTAATTGCGACCGCCCTGCAAAAAGAAGCCGCGACTACCTCCGGCTCCATAACAGCGACGATTATGGCCTGCCCCCAGGCAGAGGGTGATTTTCATATCCCGGCAACAAAGATGGTTGTATTCAACCCTGACTCCAGACAATTCAGCACCCTGCTTTCCAAACCGTTCACGATAAAAGTCTCTGCCGCACCTCTACCTCTGGAGAGCGAAAGAGCACCTCTCAAGAGCAGTGATGAAAAAAACGGCAAACTCTCAACATTATTCTCAAAGCCAGCAATTGCCTTGCTCTTGCTCCTGACTGGTTCAGCACTTTTTCTGGCGGTGAAGAGAGGTATGAATCGAGCAAAAAAACTTCCATCGGACAACATGACCGAGCCTTTTGCCGATAGCGAAAAATCAGCAGGAAAGCTCAAACAGCAACTTTTTGCCCTGCTCGAAGAGGCCGGAATAAAGAGCCCCGGAGGGCTGACAAGAGCGGAACTGAATAATGCACTCCAGGCAATAGCAATCCCCGATGAGGCTCGCTCATCAATCCCTGAACTGCTTGACTCTCTCGACAAGATTCTCTTCAGTCCGACAGGAGAAAAAGAGAGTGGAAGTCTTGAGAAAATTGCCACTGAAATAACTGGACTGTTGAAGGTGTTGAAAACCGCCAGCAGTTCCCGCTGAGAGAGTTTACGGCTTATTGCGTCGCCCCGAAAAGGGTTATGGCGCGTTCCGGATAATCGGTGATGACACCCTCAGCGCCAAACTGCTGCATGACAAGCATATCCTCGATACGATTCACCGTCCAGGGTATCATCCCGATACCTTGTGCATGAAGGCCGTCTGCCATCTCTTGGTCAACGAGTTCAAAATGAGGATTGACATAGCGGGGCCGAAATCCGAGCTTCTGCAGAAATAGTTCCATATTGACCCTCTCATCAATCAGCAGGCCATAACAAAGATGCCGATTCAGCTTCCATGCCTCCCGTATCACCCGGTAATCAAACGACTGTATCCTGACGCGACCCGATAATCCCGCAGCCATTACAAGCTCGACAACAAGGGCAGCATACCTGGCTGGCGACGGATGAAAAATTCCATCCTTGTCAGGCCAAGACTTTATTTCAAGATTATAGATCATAGGCCCCGTCATTCCTGCCGATAGCATATAACCATCTACCGCCGGAAAAAGGGTTGAGAGCAAAGGTTTGGAGGCCGAAATTCTCTGCTGGGCCGAAAATGAGGGATGAGGAAGACCGCAATCAAAAACGGAGATATCGGCATACAGCATATCATAGATAGTGTATCGAAACCGGTCTGCGGCAGTGAGTGGGTGAGCGTGAGGGTCTGAACAAAGAGGTGCAGAAAGCCAGGGGTCGTGTGAAACTACAATCTGGTAATCTTTTGAAACCACCAGATCAAGTTCCACAACCCTTACACCAAGATCGGCCGCCTTGCAGAATGCCTGCAGGGTGTTTTCAGGGAAAAATGATCTTGCTCCCCGATGTGCCTGTATTTCAAAAGCCATACCGCAAAACAAAGGGTACGAAACATCCGCCCTTCTGCCAGTCTGACAAGAGGTTATTTAACGACAATCCAGTGCTTGAAGCCTTCAAAAATCTTGTCGAAAACGCCCTCATCCTTTGTTTCAGAAGAGAAAACCTGCTGACTCTCATGGCCGACAAGTGCGAAATAAATGGCCTTTTCGTAAAAGTAGTTCAACTGGTGGGAAAATTCGATAGCCCTGTTCAAATCGATCCCTTCGGTAACGATACCTTCATCGAGAATATAGCTCCAGAGCAGGTCCCGTTCCAGCATGAAGGAATAGATCATTTCACTGGCCTTAATACCCGATTTCGCTCCCTGGGCACCGATTTCGCAAAACTCCTGCGCGATATCCCTGTCACGACCCTCCTGCTTGCCTATCCACTGGCCAATTTTTCTGAATCGGCTGTAAACGATATCATGAAGCTGCTCCTTTGTGAGCTTGCCATAGCTGGCCGTAAGAGGATTGGTGCGAAGATTCTGGACACATTGCAGAGTAAGCGATTCCGCATGGTCTTCAATAAGACGGATGAAACGATTGATGAGCAGCATGGCAATAAATATATCGATATCGTGATGAAATTACCTTCACCAAAGCTACGGATCTTCTTTGAAAAGTTCAAAGAAAACCGCAGGATATCACCATCCGGAAAAATACCGGAAGGAACGTTCAGACGTTATCCGCTCAGAGTCCCTTTTATGCGCTGCGTTTACCGTTAGGAACGCGGGAAACCTTGGAGAAGCTCTTTTTTTTCGGCTTTCGTTTCTGCAGCTTGTTGCCATCTGCACTTTTCGGCATGGCATAGATGCCGGAACTGCTTACACCGAAAAAATCGGAAGCGCTTTTGGTTCTGCTTTTGTTAAACCGGTTTTTACGATACTTTTTTTCCAGGTCGGCATAAGGACTGGGCGGGTGTGGAGAGGTATTGTGGTTATTAAAATTCGGTTCGTCAATGACCTCTTCAACATCATCCAAAACCACGTCGGGATGAACTGTATTAAGCAAGTTGTTTCAATTTATGTTTCAATAAACCAAGAGCATTCTTGTATTACTCGGGATTATTCTGAAGGGAATCCAATTTACGATTTTAGAATTAAAATGCAAGAAATTGCATCATATTCTGACGACGAAAAACTTCCTGATGAAGTTTTTACCGTTGCTTGTTGTCAGTTTAAATATTAAATTTTAAAAAACTTCCCAAAAAAAACGGAGCTTGACAATGGATATTCGCAGATTGATTCTGGCAGTTATTCTTCCTCCCTCAGCAGTCATGAACAAAGAAGCGGGAACGATCATGCTGACCGGACTTCTTACCCTCCTCGGCTGGCTTCCGGGTGTTGCAGCAGCTCTCTTCATGATTTACCAGGAACAGCGCCAGGTAAAAGCCTGACAGTTCGCTTTGCTCTCTGCTTCAGGTGAAAGGGGTGTAACTGAACTACCACATTCTGTTTGGCTGAAGAAACGGGTCATGGTTGCAATAAGTTCCAGAGAAGCAACGTTTGTTACCTTATTTTTACGTCGCTTCATTTATTTAAAATGGGGCGGTTCTGGTTTGCCAGTGACCGCCTCTTTTTTTTATCGTCAGGGGATTTAAAACATATTGCCTGCCATACCTCCCTCTGTACTCATTATCGAGCCCTCAATAAAGAGCGGACAAGCCTCCATGCATGAACCAGAAGAAAAGAGAGTCCGGCAACGACAATGATCGTGGCTCCTGAAGCGATATCGAACATAAAGGATAACCAGAGCCCGCTCAAACTGAAAAGCCCTGAAAGCACGACGGCCAGCAGCATCATGGCCGGCAGGCTGCGGCTGAACAGTCGCGCAATGGCCGCAGGAATGGTCAGAAGCGCAATCACCATAACGATACCCACAACCCTCATCATAATCACAACCGTCAACGCAATGAGGCACAGCATCAAGAGGTAGAGCGCTGTTGCTGGCAAACCAGAAACCGTTGCATACTCCTCATCAAACGAGATGGCAAGAAATTCCTTGCCAAGAAGCCAGACCACGGCAATGATCAGCAGATCAAGCAGGAGAATCATCCAGAGATCGAATGACGGAACCGTCAGAATATTGCCGAAAAGATAGCTGAAGAGATCAGGAGCATAACCAGGTTTAAGCCCGATCAAAATGACCCCAACCGCCATACCCACCGCCCAGAAGGTACCAATGGCCGTATCTTCGGCAACCTTTGCCTTTTTGCTCAAGAGACCAATTGCCAATGCGGAAGCCAGACTGAAAGGAATCACTCCAAACAAAGGGTTTATACCGAGGTAGTAACCCAGTCCGATGCCTCCAAAAGCAGTATGAGCAATGCCTCCACTTATAAAACCGATCCTTTTGACTACGACATAAGTGCCGATGATGCCGCAGGCAACGCTGGAAAGCAGCGCAGCCAGAAGTGCATTGCGCATGAATTCAAAAGCAAGAATCTCTGGCAGCATAGCTCTTTATCGTTGAGTGGTTCAAAAAAAACATGCTCTTAACTAACATTGGCATAAAGCACTCAAAGGAGAGCGCCCCTTAACCGGCTCACTTCCCTGGTCGTGCAGCTCAAGCTTGACGTTCAGTGATGCAATTCTTGTAACGTAACGGCTGACAGTAGCGATATCATGGGTAACAAGAACAATGGTGAGCTTGTCTTTCAGTTGCTCCAAAAGATCGTAAATGGTGGTTTTCATCTCTGGATCGATACTTGCGGTAGGCTCGTCAAGCAGAAGCAGTTCAGGCTCTCCGGCAAGTGCCCGCGCAATAAGGGCTCGCTGCAGCTCTCCTCCTGACAAATCACCGATACGACGCTCAGCAAGCCGTTCAAGACCCGCCGTCTGGATTGCCAAATCGACTTTTTCACGATCGACCTGATTATAGTGCTGAAAAAGTTTTTTTTTCGACAGTCGCCCCATAAGGACAAGATCCCTGACACAGAGTGGAAACTCACGATCAAAAAAAAGCCGCTGAGGCACATAACCGATCCGTCCGGGTGAACTGCCCGGCAGCCCTCCAAAAACACTCACCCTGCCTTCCGACGGTTTTTCAAGGCCGAGAATCACCCTTAAAAAGGTTGTTTTTCCTCCACCGTTCGGTCCGATAAGACCGAGAAAATCTTTCTCAAAAACAGAGAGCGTCAAGCTGTCAAGCACCTTCACGCCACCAAGCATGAGTGAAAGCTTTTCACATTCGATAATCGGTACCTTCATTACATGCTTTCGATAAATGTTGTTGTGGTACGCTGCAGATTTTCGATGTAATCGGAAGCAAGAGGATCGACACTGCGGGTCACACCCCCGATTTCCCTTGCAATGGCTGCTGCCTGCGCGGAACTGAACTGGGGAGAGACCAGCATTACTTTTATACGGTTTGCTTTGGCTTTTTCTATCACACGTATCATCTGGCGAGGAGTCAGCGTCTTGCCCTCATTTTCTGCGGCAACCTGTTCAAGCCCATAAGCATCGGCATAATATCCCCATGCCGGATGGAAAACCAGAAACCGACGGTTCTTTACACCAGCAAGCTGCCGATGAATCTCCTGGTCGAGCACCTGCAGTTCTGCCACAAGCGTGGCGCAGTTGGCTGCGTAATCATTTTTATGAAGAGGATCAGCCTCAACCAAAGCCCTTTCGACGTTCTTTGCAATGATAATGCCGTTGGCTGGAGAGAGCCAGTAATGAGGATCGTAACGACCGTGATCATGCGCTCCATCCTCTTCATCATGCTTTATCGCAAGCAGATGGACACCCTCGACGGCATTACAAAGCTTCAACGCGGGATTAAGCGACAAAAAACGTTGCATCCAGTCAAGCTCAAACTCGACTCCGGAACCTGCCTTGATGAAAAGTGTCGCATCACCAAGCCTCGACATCTGTCGGGGAGTTGGTTCATAACTGTGAGGATTGCCACCCGGCGGCACCATGACCGATACGGCAACATGGGGGCCTCCGATACGTTCCGCAAAAAAGGAGAGCGGTGCAATGGAGACCACAATTTGCAGCTTTTCCTTTTTTGGCTCCGGAGTACAGCCGCAGAAAAAAACACTCACAAGCAGAAGGGTGAGTGCAATAAAATTGACCGGAAACTTTTTCATCCTGACGCTTCCGTTTCCCTGGATGAGCAGGAGGCACAAATACCACGAAGCTGCAGCACGTGACTCACAACCCTGAACCCCTCTATCACCACTCCCTCTTGATAGGCACAACTCTCGACCTGACCAACCAAACCGCATGATATACAGATAACATGATGGTGATGATGAACGCCATCACGCTGAGAGCAGCAACAGAGTGCATAACTGCGCTCCCTGCCAAAGCCCACAACCCGAAAAAGCACTCCGCAATCAGCAAGTGCTTCAAGATTGCGATAAACACCTGGCAATCCGCACCGGATGAACTGACACTTCAGACGCTCCTGCACTTCCTGCGGCGAAAGCTGCACGCGAGAATCTGAAAACATGGCAATGATTGCCTGACGGCGAGGCGTCAGCTTCAGACCTGCATCTCTCATCAACAGATAAGCTTCCTTCATAAGGATAAACAGAAATAGTTTCCATTTATAAATATACAAAATAAATCCGGCAGCAAGGCACAAAGGAACGCCATTACTGCCGGAAAAATCAGTGTTACGGAAGCCGGTTCAATGCACTGACTGTTGCCTTGATCGAAGCAAGGCTGATATTGGAATCAATGCCTGCTCCATAGGAGATCCGTCCGTCGGCACAACCAATCCTGATATAGGCGATAGCAAGAGCTCCGGCGCTGTGCCCGATAGAGTGCTCGGCGTAATCATCCACACTGAACTCCAGACCGCTCTCCCTGATAAATCCCTTCACAAAAGCATCGAGAGGCCCATTGCCCTGTGCATCAAAACTGAACTCTTTCTCTTTTGTCTGAACTATACAGGTGATGGCGGTAGCCTCTTCATCAAGACGCTCCAGATCCTCATCTTCCCATCTGATATGACACTTTTTGAGCGAAACAGGCTCCCTGAGTTTCACATATTCAGCATGAAACAGTTCATGAATCTGATCTGGCGAAAGCTCAACGCCAGTAGTATCGGCCACAGCCTGTACCACTTCGGCAAAATCAGGCTGCATCCATTTCGGTATCTGTATACCATAATCCTTCTCGAGCACATAGGCAACGCCTCCCTTGCCTGACTGGCTGTTGATACGCACAATGGCCTCATAGTTACAACCTACATCCTGCGGATCAATCGGCAGATAGGGAACCGCCCACAAACCGCCGGGCGACTGAGGCTGCGCCTTCATACCCTTGCTGATGGCATCCTGATGCGAGCCGGAAAAAGCCGTATAGACCAGGTCACCGGCATAAGGATGACGGGGATGAATATCCATGCGGGTACACCGGCGGTAAACCTCGCGAATCCTTGGGAGATCGGAAAAATCAAGTTCAGGATCAACACCCTGGCTAAAGAGGTTGAGCGCCATAATGACAATATCCATATTGCCACACCGCTCGCCATTGCCAAACAAGGCACCCTCAACGCGGTCAGCTCCGGCCATCACGGCCAATTCAGCCGTAGCGACAGCGGTTCCACGATCATTATGGGCATGAACGCTGATAAGAACTGCATCCCGATTCTTGATATTGCGACAGAACCACTCGATCCGGTCAGCATAAATATTCGGAAGCGACATTTCAACCGTGGAAGGCAGGTTCAGAATGATTTTGTCACTTGCCGAAGCGCCCCAGGTATCCATGACCGCATGACAAACATCGAGCGCATAATCGAGCTCCGTACCGGTAAAACTCTCAGGACTGTACTCAAACCGGATACCAGCATTCCCGCTCTCATCCTTAAGGCGACGAACAAGCGCCGTACCCTCGATCGCAATAGCCTTTATCTCCTCCCTGTTTTTGCGAAACACCACATCACGCTGCAAGCGGGATGTCGAGTTATAGAGATGCACAATTGCATGCTTTGCGCCTTTGATGGCATCGAAGGTTTTGCGGATCAGATGTTCACGCGCTTGGGTCAGCACCTGGATGGTCACATCGTCAGGAATAAGTCCATCATTGACAAGTCGGCGAACAAACGCAAACTCGGTAGCCGAGGCAGATGGAAAACCAACCTCGATCTCCTTGAACCCCACAGAGACAAGAAGCTGGAACATAGCCACCTTTTCGGCCACACTCATCGGTATCGGAAGCGCCTGGTTGCCATCACGAAGATCCACACTGCTCCATATCGGCGCTTTGGTGATAGTTTTGTCAGGCCAGCTCCTTGCGGAAATATCAACCGAAGGATATGCCGCGTATTTTTGGAAATTCATTTTTTTCATTGCCCTTCATCCTCCATTTATCACTTTAAACGAAAAAAGCCACCAACCCTTGAGAAGGTGGCGGCTTTAACAATGTTCTCTCTGGCTGCAAAATAGAACTAAAACGCACCTCCCCTCAAAGCTCTCTCGCTCAGGAGTAGCAAGCCCAAGGTAAGCAGAAGGTTGTTCATGTTCATTGCCGGCATCATGGTCATCGCGGTAAAAATCGATATCTGTTTTTTCAAAATAAAAAAATAGGAACAAATACAAAACCAACTCCCTGATTGAGCATAGAATCAACATATAAACGTCAAGATTCGCTCAATTATAATCATCACGGGAAAAATGCTCAGGATGATTGGTGAAGCAATTACACCGCCTTCGACCAGTACATGTGTTTCTGAAAATCAATAAACGTCGAAAGGATTTTATCCGTTGAGCCAAGAACCGCAACCGCATCCGGGATTGCGTGGTATTTGAGCAGGAGCAGATAGGGCAATTTTTCTTGATCCAGCTCTCCGACTCCGGTCTCTATGTATTTGGAAAGGACAAATTCAACAAACTCTCTCTGTTTGTCATCAAGACCGTAGTAAATGTTCTCTTTCGATTCAGCAACTCTTCTCTCCCTTGTGATAGGTCTGTGGGCAAAGGCGATATATTCAAGCACATCAAAGAGGTCGCTTTTTTCGGCATTGATGAGTTTCTGAATGGATTCCAGTTGCTCTTTCCCGTAGCCAGCGTCAGCAAGCTTTTCAAGCAGGGCTCTCCGGGTTTGCGGGGCTGACCATAACTCCTTGAGCTCCTCTTCGTTTTTGAAAAAGTCCGGCAAGAGGCCGAACATTCCATGAATGAACTCTTCGACAGAAATTACCCTTCCGTCGGAACTCCAGAACGAGGTCGCGATCATGTGCTGTATTTCACGCTCCTTGCCGTCACTCAGCCTTATTTTGAGCTTTTGGCGAAGCTCACCAGGTGGTACCGGCGGATCAGTTGACTCTGGTGGGCTCGGTTCAGTACCCTCTTTTTCTGTTTCAACACCACCTTCTCTGATGGTCGTCTGGTCGATCGGTTCACCGTCCCATTCTACATCCGAAAAATGGTGGCAGGCATCGACAAAGTCGTAGATGGTGAAATACTCTTTTCCGTCGAAGAGTCTGGTGCCCCGCCCGATGATCTGCTTGAACTCAATGATAGTCTTGATGGGCCGAAGCAGAACAATGTTGCGGATATTGAGCGCATCAACACCGGTAGAGAGCTTTTGAGAGGTGGTCAGTATGGTCGGAATGGTTTTGTCGTTGTCCTGAAACTCCCGGAGATACTGCTCTCCAAGTTCGCCATCATTTGCCGTGACCCGTACACAGTAGTTTGCGTCACTGCTGCTCTTGAGCTGGTTGACCAGATCACGGATCACTGCTGCGTGCGCCTGGTTGGCGCAGAAAATTATTGCCTTTTCAGACTGGTTGATTTCAGCAAGCAGAATCCGCACCCGCTTAGCTTCACGTGCCTCGATTTCAATGATGTTGTTGAACTCCTCCTCTTTGTAGAGTCGCCCCTCCTCCACTTCACCCTCGATGACCTGATCGTCGGAGGTGTAGATATAATCGTCAATAGTGGTTTTTATGCGTTTGACCCTGAAAGGGGTAAGAAAGCCATCGTTGATACCCTCTTTGAGCGAGTAAATAAAAACCGGCTTGCCGAAATAGTTGTAGGTATCGACGTTATCGGTACGTCTTGGCGTAGCCGTCAGACCAATCTGTACTGCCGGTGAAAAATATTCCAGAATGCCCCGCCAGTTGCCTTCATTGTTTGCCCCGCCACGGTGGCATTCGTCAATGATGATGAGGTCGAAATAGTCCGTTGGGTACTCACCAAAACAGGGAGTGTTCTCCGGGCCGGTCATGAAGGTCTGGAAGATGGTAAAAAAGATGCTGCCATTGGTCAGCACCCGGCCGTTTTTGCGAATCTCTTCCGGTTTGATGCGGACAAGAGCGTCAGGCGGAAAGGGAGAAAATGCATTGAACGCCTGATCGGAGAGAATGTTGCGATCAGCAAGAATAAGAATGCGCGGCCTTCGTTTACCGTCACGGTTGAGGTTCCACCGGCTCTGGAAAAGTTTCCAGACAATCTGAAAAGCTATAAAGGTTTTGCCCGTGCCAGTTGCAAGAGTGAGCAGAATGCGCTGCGTCTCTTGAGCAATGGCCGCAAGGGCCTTGTTAATAGCCAGCTCCTGATAGTATCGCACGGTTTTTGTTCCGCCGATATCATCAAAAGGTACCTTGTTGAAACACTCTTCCCAGGGGTTTGGCAGAGCAAAGGTTTTGTGCCAAAGCTCATCCGGTGACGGAAAAGTTTCAATCAACCCTTCTGCGCCGGTGTTCATGCAGATCTGGTAGGTCTCTATACCATTGCAGGAAAATGTGGTCGCGAGCTGGAGTTTTTCAGCATAATTCTTGGCCTGGGCCACTCCTTCACCCACAGGCAGTTCATTGCTTTTAGCCTCGATTACCGCGAGTTTCCGGCCATGATAGACCAGAACATAATCAGCCGTCAATAATTTACCACGAACGCCGCCAGTCTGAATCTTGCCAGCAGTGATCGAATACTCACGCTGGACTTTTGAGCCGTCAACAACACCCCAGCCACTCGCTTTCAGCTTCGGGTCAATGAGTTCTGCTCTGGTTTCGGCTTCGTTCATAAGTTTGACAATGGACGGTTGACAATGGACAGTTGACAATGAAGAGTTATCCATTCTCCATTGTCAATTGCCCATTGTTATAAGACTATTTCCGTTGCTTGGACGTGTTGATTATGCTGGTCAATTGTTTGAGCAATTCCTTATTATCATTGAGTATAGATTCTGCTTCACTGGAAGTCAGATATGCCGTTTCACGAAGGAGAAGATGACAATATTCTGTTTCGTTAGCCTCTTTAAGAGCAATTGCCAATTTATGAATAAAATCAGGTTTGCTCTCAGCCTGATCAGCCTCACGTACCAATGCGCCAACTGCGGTTCCAGATCGAAGCAGTTGTCTTGATAACACAAACTCCTTCTTTTCGTCACACAGATATTTGCAGAGCATCACAATCCGCACAGCAAAAGCAAACGATTTTATCTGAAGCGCCCCGTCTTTCATTATCCATTGTCCTCAGTAATAATCCTCTTCCCGCTGGTGCCGTACCGCCAGAATGGTAACGTTCTTCTCATTCTCTATTTCGAACAGCGCCACGTAGCCGCTGGTTCCGAATGAGATGAGCAGTTCACGCAAAAAAGGATTCTCCTCAGTTGCTTTCCGGCAACTAAATGGAAATTTCCGCAAAAAAAGCACTCCCTGATTTATGGCAGCCAAAGCCTTTTCAGCAGCGACAAGATCATGTTCAAGCTGAAAATCATACAGTCGGCACAAATCCTCTTGCGCTTCAGGGGTGAAGCGGACAGAATAATTCACCGTTTCTTCTGTTTCGCTTCAAGAAGAGAGTTTTGCAGCATACCCAACACCTCATCTGCAGCAATATACTCACCGGTAGCACGGGCATGCTCCCGTGAAGCCAATCCTCTGGCAATAAATTCATTCCGGGCGAGTCGTCTTTCAATATTGGAGCGAATAGAGCTTTCGATAAAAGCAGAAAGCGTCTCTCCTTCCCGCAATACCAGTTCGGCAGAATGGCGAAGCTCAGGCTCCACACGGAGTGATGGTAACGATGCGCTTTTCATGAAAAAACGGGTTATAGAAATTCCTGGAAAGCGTTGCAAACGCAATGCAATTTACAATACCGTCAGATTCCTTGCAAACAGAGATACAACAATAACTGAGCCCAATAATCTCCGGGTGAGTATTCTTCCGCAATTCCTTCAACGCCCTCTGCTGCCAACACGATTTGGCGCAACAAAAAAATCTGTTGAATTTTCATTAAATTAAAATACAGAATTTTCTCTTACCAACTTTCCGGACAAGGAGAACCGATGACAACCGCAGAGAAACTAAATCTTACTGTCAAAGAGCTGCCAGAGCCCATGCTTCGTGAAGTGCTTGATTTTGCGGAATTTTTAAAGCAGAAAAACAAGCCCAGCGCATTATCGGGCAAAGGAAAAAGCGAGACAGACAACTATTTCGCAAACTCCAGGGTCATCGAAGCCATTGAGCGAGGCAAAAAGGATATCAAGGCAGGAAGGGTCACAACAATATCTGACACCGATAGTGTGTGAGACAGTGTGTTGCCGTAATCGTTCAATTTTGTTGATTCATGTTCACAGCTCCCCCGAAAACGCTTTGTGCAGTATGGATTTTTTCAGGACGTCCAATGCTGTGATTTTTTTCTGATAGATTGATTCGAGAGGCTGGGTTTCTGCACGCAAAAAATCAAGCTGCTCAACTATCTTTTTTTGTTCCGTTAGCGACGGACATCCAATCCACAGAGGTTTTATATCCCTCAAATAAATTGCGGGTTGTGCCGCTGCTTCAGAAACGGTCATCAACTGATTTCTGATGGCTGGCGACTTAAGTGCATATGCAACAAAATGCGAAGAGTAATTTGCCCCAACTTTCAACAAAATAACACTACCTAACAAACAAAATATTTTCCTTGTGTTCACAACACAGGTTCTTCCAACAGTTGCGCCTCTACTGACAATTAAAATATCACCTTGTTCTGGATTACAACGTTTTCTAAACTTCGCAGCATCTACCTCTGATACAAATAAGGAATCCGTAAAAAAAACATTATCATCAAGCACATTTTTTGCTGATAAAAATGGAACACCTCTAACCACCATTTTTGGACGAATATGTTCACCATCTGTTATTTTTGAACAAATCTGCTCAATGGATTTCTCCTCCCACCCTTCGCCTCGTTGGGAGAAAACAGAATTCAGATGTGAGTCAAAAAGCGCACGGGCATTTTTGAGGTTCTTTTCGGCGTTGGCTTTGGCGGTGGCGATGCCCTCAAATGCTTCGTCAAGGATAGCGACAATACGCTGCTGTTCTGGAAAAGAAGGCAGAGGAATGACGACTTCTTTAAGTTTGCTTCCAGACAACTCTTTAAAGGTTGCCCCCGCTCCAAGCGAGTTCAGAAGATCAACAATGCTGACGCAATAATAATACAGAAACTTGAAATTGAGATTGCTGGTGGGAATCAAACCTTTGCAACCCTGATTCGTCGCCATCGGGTCAGTGTTGATAACCAAATGTCCGATTGGAGCACGTGAAGAAAGAATCACTGAGTAAGCTGGCAACATGCTTGCCGAACTGTTACGAAGACCTAAGTCCGTAATCTTTCTTTCAGTATCATCAACAAAGGGGCTTTGACGCTTACCCATCTCTGCTGGCGTAATCCACAAATGCTTACCATCCCAATATTCAGGCACTCCAGTTTTAGGTGTTCCTCCGTTAACGATTTCGCACACATCACCCAGCCTTTTTACCTCCCACCCAGCCCTCATAACAGCCCCTTCTCTTCAATTGAAGTCAAAAACCTTACACCCATTTGCCAATTCTCCAACCGCCGATTGGAGTTTTAACCACACGCCACAGAATTGCCCATTATCCATTGTCAATTGTCAACAGCCCCCTTATCCTTACCAGCACCTCGGCACTCTCCGCATCGAGCGCAGCAATCTCGTTCATGATATCCTCCGGGGTTCGGTGCTCCACATCACCTCCACTATTGGGATTCTTCACGGAGATATCCCATGTAGAGTGGTCAACACCCTCAATGCTGACACTCCATGATTGTGCCGAATCAGCTTTGGTTTTCTGCAGCTCGACAAACTCGGTCAGATCGTTTTCGTTGAGAGGGTTGGTCTTACCCATGTTGCGACCAGGATTGAGCTGGTAGTACCAGATTTTCCGGGTCGGTACCCCTTTCTCAAAAAAGAGCACCACGGTTTTAACACCTGCTCCCTGAAAGGTACCGCCGGGACAGTCGAGCACAGTGTGCAGGTTGCAGCTTTCGAGCAGAAGCTTGCGCAAACTGACTGAGGCGTTATCGGTGTTTGAAAGAAAGGTATTTTTGATGACGATGCCAGCCCTGCCACCAGCCTTGAGAATTTTGATGAAGTGCTGAAGAAAGAGAAAGGCTGTCTCTCCTGTCTTGATCGGAAAGTTCTGCTGCACCTCGGCACGCTCCTTGCCGCCAAAAGGGGGATTGGCGATAACGATGTCGTAGCGGTCGCGTTCCTGAATGTGGGCAAGGTTTTCGGCCAGGGTATTGGTATGCACAATGTTGGGCGCTTCAATACCGTGCAGAATCATGTTCATGATACCGATGATGTAGGCCAGCCCTTTCTTTTCTTTGCCATAGAAGGTGCTTTTCTGCAGCAAGCCGATATCTTTTGTCGTCAGCTTCTCCCCGGCCTTCAGATACTCATAGCATTCGGCAAGAAAACCTGCGGAACCAACAGCGCCATCGTAGATTTTCTGGCCGATAACGGGTGCAACAACCTTGATAATGGCTCTGATGAGCGGCCTCGGTGTGTAGTATTCACCACCGTTACGACCAGCGTTACCCATGTTCCTGATTTTGCTCTCGTAAAGATGAGACATTTCATGTTTTTCAACATTGGTACGGAAACGAAGCTCATCTATCCGGTCAATCACCTCTCGCAGGTTGTAGCCACTCTGGATTCGGTTTTTCAGCTCGCTGAAAATTTCGCCAATCTTGTACTGAATGGTGGAAGCACTCTCCGCAGATGTTTTGAAGGTTTTCAGGTAAGGGAAGAGCTCCCGGTCAACAAAATCCTTGAGGTCATCACCGGTCATCGCCCTGTTGTGGTCTATCTTTCCGTCGGCTGTTTTCGGAGCTGCCCACGATTCCCAGCGGTAGTATGGGCTGAGAAGGGGTTTACAGGGTTTTCCGGAAAGTATGGCAGTTGTCTCTCTGTCTTTTTCAAGGTCGTCAAGGTACTTGAGAAACAGTATCCATGAGGTCTGTTCGATATAATCGAGTTCACTGCCACAACCAGCGTCTTTGTGAAGGATGTCGTCAATATTCTTGAAAGTCTGCTCAAACAACGGGGACTCCTCGGTCATGTTTATGGTTGTGGGGAAACTTGGTTCTTTCAGTTCAAGGGACCATCAACAATAAATATAATCTCTAAGGAGAAAGCCGTGCAAGTAAAAGCAAAAAGGAAGCACACTTCTTCAATGTGCTTCCTTTTTGCTTACTCCACGAGCATCCCGACGCGTCGGGATAACAGTCGCATGGTCACGTATCACAAAACCACCTCGCCTCGGACAAGTTGAATAATCCGCTTTTGACTTTTCCAGCTCTTGACTGTTTTCTCTGCCTGCATTGCCGCCTTCCTTGATTCATACTCTTTTACCAAGACAAGCTTCCACGGACGATAACGTGACGTGAACCCTTTCTCTATAGAGTTATGAAACATGAGCCGCCTTTGAGGGTCTGTCGATACACCTACATAATATTTCTCGGCGCTCTCTGACTTAAGGATGTAAAGCCAGCAGGTTTCAGTTTTTTCCTGCAACATGAGTGCTGTACAGAATTTTTGGGCAAACAAAAAAAGCAGAAGTCCTCTCGATACTTCTGCTTTTTTCTTTGCTCCGCGAGCAGGACTCGAACCTGCATCCCGACCTGTCGGGATAACAGTCGCTTGCTCTACCAAACGAAAAAAAGGAAGTCAAGCTCGGTTTGTTCCGATGTACAATGAGTACTCAAGCCGATTTTTGAGGAAACAAAAAAAGCAGAAGTCCTCTCGATACTTCTGCTTTTTTTAGCTCCGCGAGCAGGACTCGAACCTGCAACCCTGCGATTAACAGTCGCATGCTCTACCATTGAGCTATCGCGGAATCAATTCTCTTTTTCTCTTCCTACCAATCTTCCTGACTCGAACCTGCATCCCGACCTGTCGGGATAACAGTCGCATGCTCTACCATTGAGCTATCGCGGAATCAATTCTCTTTTTCTCTTCCTACCAATCTTCCTGACTCGAACCTGCATCCCGACCTGTCGGGATAACATCGCATGCTCTACCATTGAGCTATCGCGGAATGTCAGAGAGAGTAGCGTCCCCTCAATGGGCAGATAATATACACCTGTTTTTTTTAAACACAAACTTCCCGGATGTTTTTTTATGCATTTTTCCTGAAAGTTGTCTCTTCAAGCATTTTCATTTTCCATAATAATTTTTGTACATTGGTGTTCTTTTACTGAAAAAGGAATATGCATAAAGAAAAATCGCCAATAGAGATACGCCTGGCGGGCCTTATGCAGGGAATCCATGAGTTTGATTTTACCTGCAAAGCCTCCGATTTTACTGGCTGGCAGTTAGCTGAAGCCGGGTTTACAAGGGATATCACGGTCAAGGTTGTTGTCGAGAAAAGTGAAACAGAAGTAACCATTACTCTCGAAGTATTGACTATAGCTGACTTTACCTGTGACATCTGTCTTGCGCCGGTATCGAAAAAGCTTTCCGGATCGCTACGGCTTTATTATGTTTCCGGCACCTCTTTCGGGGAGGAGCTGAGCGAGAACGAGGATTATCGTGTTCTCGACAAGAATGCAGAATCCATTGATATAACAACGGATGTATGCGAAACACTGCTGCTGTCACTTCCTTTGAAGGTAACCTGTACAGATAATCCTGACTGCAGGCTGTACGGCAGCAACGTACCGGGAAATGAAGAACCTCAGGTCGGGGAGAACAGCTCCTGGCATGAGTCGCTCGAAAAGCTGAAAAACAAGTATCGTTAACCGATTATAACAAGAGGACAGTCATGGCAAATCCTAAAGCCAAAATGTCGAAATCCAGAAGGGATAAAAGACGCGCTCAATTCAATGCTCGCACCAAACCTGCGACAACAGTCATCTGTACGAACTGTGGTGAGCCGACCCTTCCACACCGCGCCTGCCGCCATTGCGGTTATTACCGTGGCAGGTCTGTAGTCAACAAGTTGTCAAAAAGCTGATCAACCTAAACGAAGACAAACACCCCATCATGTTGACCATCGCTGTTGACGCCATGGGCGGAGACCATGCACCCGCTTGTGTGATCGAGGGAACAGTACAGGCTTTGCAGGAGAGCGGCAACAGGTTTGAAATCGTGCTTATCGGCCAGTCGGAGAAAGTGGAACCGCTCCTTGCCGCATACGATACCGCCTCGCTTAACCTGAGGTTTCTGCACGCACCTGAAGTGGTGACCATGGAAGATATTCCAGCCGTCGCCGTCAAGGCAAAACAGGAGTCGTCACTGGTCAAGGGATTGAAGCTCTGTAAGGCAAAAGAGGCCGATGCTTTCGTCAGCGCTGGCAATACCGGCGCACAGATGGCCGCATCGCTTTTTGTGCTTGGACGAATTCCGGGAGTGCTGCGCCCTACCATTTATGCTTACTTTCCGCGTCTGACAGAGGGACTTACCAATATTGTCGATATAGGGGCAAACATTGACTGCAAGGCTGAACACCTTGTGCAGTTTGCCGAAATGCTGACCATCTACCAGCACTATGCCGCAGGAATAGAAAAACCACTGACAGGGCTGCTCAATATCGGAGAGGAGGAAGGCAAGGGCACTGAAATGCTCAAACAGGCATTCAAACTGCTCAAAGAGGCTGACAGTCAAGGAAAGATATCTTTCATCGGAAACATCGAAGGACACGATATTCTGAAAGGACATGCCACAATCGTAGTTTGCGACGGGCTTGTCGGTAACAATATCCTGAAGTTTGGCGAAAGCATCCCGGAGTTTCTTGGAACGCTTTTCCGTACCTCTCTGGAAAAACTTGTAATATCTGGTGAGATGGACCAGCATAATGCCGCGATTACAAGCAGGATGTTCAAGGGAATGCTCGAACCGTTTGATGTCGAAACATTCGGTGGCGTTCCTTTTCTTGGTGTTGACGGTATCTCGATTGTCGGCCATGGACGCTCTTCTTCTCGGGCTATAAAGAACATGATCTACATGGCAGAACATATCATCGAAAGAAGAGTCAATGAACATATCGCAGAAGTTATGACTGAAAAGTAATCCTTTTCTACCCGCACAACCCTGCCGTCCGGCTGAAAAAACCCCGGCCTGCAAGGCAACTTTTTTTATCCGGCATTGAAATAACTGCAAACAACGCATGAAAGCTGCAATTACGGCGACAGCCAAATATTTACCTGCCAATATTCTGAGCAATCATGATCTCGAACTCATGCTTGAGACAAACGATGAGTGGATTCGTTCGAGAACGGGCATCAGTGAACGAAGAATACTCAAGGATCCTGAAAAAGCGACATCATTCATGTGCGGGGAAGTTGCACGGCAGCTTCTTGAAAAAAGAGGCATAACGGCCAGTGAGATCGAATTGATCATTGTTGCCACCATGACGCCGGATATGCTTTTCCCTTCTACAGCATGTCTTGTGCAGAGTATCATAGGTGCTGACAACGCATGGGCCTTTGACCTCAATGCGGCATGCTCGGGTTTTCTCTATGCACTGAACACTGCTGCTCGCTTTATTGAATGCGGTACCCACAAGAAAGTCATGGTGATCGGCGCTGACAAGATGTCGTCCATTATTGATTATACCGATCGCTCGACTGCTATCCTTTTCGGAGACGGAGCTGGCGGCGTTATCCTCGAACCTGCAACATCTGAAGGGTGTGGCATTCTCGATACACGCATGTACTCCGATGGAGCCAGCGGCAAGAATCACCTGCTGATGACCGGCGGAGGGAGCCTTAATCCGGCATCGCATGAGACGATTGACAAAAAAATGCATTACATCTACCAGGACGGACGTCAGGTTTTCAAGTCTGCCGTTATCGCAATGGCAGAGGTTGCCGCAGAAATCATGAGTCGCAACAACCTCACGGCTGATGATATCGACTATCTTGTACCCCACCAGGCCAACCAGCGTATCATCAGCGCCACAGCAGAACGAATGGGCGTCGATGAATCGAAAGTTATGTCGAACGTTGCCATGTATGGTAACACGACAGCCGGCACAATCCCGATCTGCCTTGCGGAACTTGATGAACAGCAGAAACTGCATTCCGGTTCAAACCTGGTACTGGTCAGTTTTGGCGCAGGCTATACCTGGGGCGGTATCTACGTAAAATGGCAATAAAAATGTTTCACCTTTTTTCAGAACTATTGCACTTATGAAGGCTTTTGTATTTCCGGGACAGGGTTCCCAGTATTGCGGCATGGGCAAAGACATTTTCGACACTTTCCCCGCCGCCCGCACCATGATGGAGAGGGCAAACGAACTTCTCGGCTACTCGATAACCGATATCATGTTTTCAGGAAGCGAAGAGGAGCTTCGCCAGACAAAATATACGCAGTCGGCTATCTTTCTGCACAGTATTGCATTGGCAACACTTCTCGGCAGAGAGGATATCGCCATGACGGCTGGTCATAGTCTTGGAGAATATACCGCACTCTGCTTTGCTGGAGCCATCAACTTTGACGATGCCGTTCGTATCGTGGCAAAACGAGGCGAGCTGATGCAGAATGCCGGACAGCAACACCCCGGCACCATGGCGGCCATTATCGGTATGCCGGACAGCTCACTGGAAGGGCTTCTTGCTGAAGCAGGTCAGGAAGGTATCGTTCAGGCAGCCAATTTCAACTCTCCCGGCCAGGTTGTTATTTCCGGTGACATTGCTGCGGTAAAAAAAGCCGTGGCACTTGCGCCATCCAAAGGTGCACGTATGGCAAAGGAACTTGTGGTGTCAGGAGCATTTCACTCGCCACTGATGAAACCTGCCGAAGAGGAGCTTGCGGCTGCACTTGGGCGAATCGACATCAAGGACGCTGAAATACCTGTCTGCATGAACGCTGTAGCCCGCCCGGTAACCAGCGCTGCTGAAATCCGCCAAAACCTGATCCTGCAACTCACCAGTTCGGTGCTTTGGGCTCAGTCCATTGAAGCTATGGTACAAAGCGGTATTTCGGAGTTTGTTGAAATCGGACCCCAGAAAGTTTTGCAGGGTCTGATCAAGCGGATCGACAAAAGTGTGACATCAAGTGGCATTGACACCGCTCTGGACATTCAGCCACTGATTTAAAAATTTTGCAACAAGGTCATTAACATCAATCGACTGAACCTATGTTTGAAGGAAAAATTGCAGTTGTAACCGGTGCTGCCCGGGGAATTGGACAGGCCATTGCTTTCGATCTCGCATCGAAAGGTGCAGATATCGTGCTGTGCGACATCAAGGCCGAATGGCTTGCCGAAACCGCCGCAGGAGTCGAAAAGCTTGGCAGAAAGGCTTTCTGCTTCGAGCTTGACGTCACCAACGCTGAAGCGGTACAGAGTGTTTTCAACGACATCGCCCAGGCAACCGGCAAAATCGATATTCTCATCAACAATGCCGGTATCACCCGCGACGGACTGCTCATGAGAATGAGCGAAGAGGATTGGGATGCCGTACTGACAGTCAACCTTAAAGGTACCTTTGCCTGCACGAAAGCAGTCAGCCGTATCATGATGAAACAGCGCTCAGGCTCTATCGTCAACATCGCATCTGTTATCGGCATCATGGGCAATGCCGGACAGGCCAACTATGCAGCATCAAAGGGCGGCGTCATCGCCTTTACAAAATCGGTGGCAAAAGAGCTTGCATCACGTAACATCAGGGTAAACGCCGTTGCACCAGGATTTATTGCCTCCAAAATGACTGATGCCCTCTCGGAAGAGGTAAGGGATAAAATGCTCCACGTCATTCCACTTGCTCGATTCGGCCAACCCCAAGATGTAGCGAATGTTGTGTCGTTTCTTGCCGGAGAGCAGTCCGCCTATATTACCGGTGTTGTCATCAATATCAGCGGCGGTATGGTGATGTGATTTGGGCAAGCTTATTTTCTTTGTATATTGACAGACTTTTTCAGCTTTATTAACCGCAACAAACTACTTAACCCGGGAGAAACAAACAATGACTGAAGCAGAAATCAGAGATAAGGTTTACGATATTATTGTCAGCAAAATGGGTGTCGGCAAGGACCAGATCAAACCGGAATCAAAATTTTCCGATGATCTCGGTGCAGATTCACTTGATACCGTTGAGTTGATCATGGAACTTGAAAATGAGTTTGATGTACAGATTCCTGATGACGAAGCTGAAAAGATCGGCACCGTTCAGAACGCTATCGATTACATCGTTAAAAAGAAGTAAGGCAACTTTTCAAGTAAAGCAGGCAAACGTTTAAATCATAACAGATGGCTCAGGATCGCAAAAGAATCGTAGTGACCGGTATAGGGGTTTTATCACCGATTGGCCTTAACAAGGAAGAGTTTTGGAATTCACTCTTTGAGGGGAAAAGCGGGGCGGCACCTATTACCTATTTCGATACGAAAGATTTTGCCACAACCTTTGCCTGCGAACTGAAAGGGTTTTCTGCTGATACCTATATCGACAGAAAATCAGCAGACAGAATGGATCCTTACTGTCAGTATGCAGTGATCGCCGCAGATCAGGCGCTGAAAGATTCAGGGCTTGATCTGAAGGAGATTGATCCGCTCAGAATCGGTGTGGTGCATGGATCGGGAATCGGAGGCATGACTACCTACGATCAGCAGTTCAGAACCTATCTTGAACGTGGTCCAAGACGAATCAGTCCCTTTTTCATTCCCATGCTCATCCCCGACATTGCAGCCGGGCAGATTTCAATGCGCCACGGACTTATGGGGCCAAACTATGCTACAGCTTCCGCCTGTGCGACATCGCTTCATGCCATCATCGATGCCTACATGATCATTCAGACCGGCCTGGCCGACTACATGATTTGCGGCGGATCGGAAGCACCAATAACTCCCATGAGTGTAGGTGGTTTCAATTCTGCAAGAGCGCTCTCCACAGCCAATGATCGTCCCCAGCAGGCCTCACGCCCTTACGACCGCGACCGTGACGGTTTTGTCATGGGTGAAGGCGGTGGATCACTGATCCTTGAAACCCTTGATTCTGCCAAAGCCCGTGGAGCAAAAATCTACGCTGAACTGGTTGGAGTCGGAGCAACCGCCGATGCCTATCACCTGACAGCACCGCACCCGGAAGGAATTGGAGCGATCAATGCAATGAAAACGGCACTCTCCATTGCAGGCATTGCACCGGAAAAAATCGACTATATCAACACACACGGCACATCGACACCGCTTGGCGATATTGCGGAAATCACCGCCATCAAAAAGCTCTTTGGCGATCATGCCTACAAGCTCAGCATCAGCGCAACAAAATCCATGACTGGCCACCTCCTTGGTGCTGCCGGAGTTGTCGAGTCAATTGCCTGTCTGCTTGCCATGCAGAACCAGACAGTTCCGCCAACCATCAACTGCGACAACCTTGACCCATTCATTGATGTTGATGTAACCCCGAATGAACCCAAAAAGAGGAACATTGAATACGTGCTCAACAACGGATTCGGATTTGGTGGTCACAATGCTTCACTGATTTTCAGGAACGGTTCATCGCTCTGAACAAAAAATACTCCTGCCTATGGAGCAATTCTGGCAAAAGCTAACATTTCGCGCCTTTCGCCGTTCAGAGGAGAATGCCATCCCTGACAAGATCGAGAGTAACCATCCCTTGATTGCTGCAGGCCTTTCCGAAACAACAATTGACTACATAGAAGGGCTTGTGGGAGAACCGGGCAAAAATCTCCAGCTTTATCTGACAGCCCTGACCCATCGTTCTGTGGTGCATGACCCAGCCACACCGCACCTCATCGAATCAAACCAGCGCCTTGAATTTCTTGGAGATTCAGTGCTTGGCCTTCTGATTTCCGAATATCTCTACCGACACTTTCCTGAAAGCGCCGAAGGAGATCTCTCAAGCAACCGCGCAAAGATAGTCAATCGCAAATCCCTTGCCGGATTTGCCCGCAGCCTCCGGCTGGGGGAACATCTTCTTATTGGCGAATCGGCTGACCCGCTCAAAATAAGGAAGAGCGAATCGGCACTGGCCGACGCCTTCGAATCACTCATCGGGGCTATCTATCTCGACAAGGGAATCCATTCTGCATTCGATTTTGTTCTCCACCACGTCATTGAACATGTGAATTTCAACACAATCGTAGCAGCCGAACACAACTACAAAAGCCGCCTCATCGAGTACACACAGTCGCACCACCTTCCGCCACCACTCTACTCGGTTATGACCGAAGACGGAGCCGAGCACGAAAAAACCTTTACGATAGGTGTCACCTGCCTTGACCAGCTCCTTGGAACAGGAACTGCCCAAAGAAAAAAAGATGCAGAACAACTCGCTGCCAAAGAGGCAATGGAGCGACTCGCGTCAGAAAACATTATTGAAAGCTGAAGCAACTGCATCTGCAGAATACACTCTTGCTCGACTCCACCTTCGCGACGATGAGCGAGTAATCCGGCAACGCCGAGAATGGTATGCAATGTATCAACGATGTGGATTCTCATTAGAAGAACTTGAGATCAAGGCCCCGCTGATAGCACGAGCCGTCAGAAAAAAGATGAACAATCAACACTGACAAACTCATTTCTTAATTCCTGTATTGAATCGAAACTCCGATGTCTGCCTGAGATGAAACCTTGGAATTGTTGTAAAGTCCAAAACATTGCCCGGCTTATCTTATGCTGGATCATGGAAAGTCAAAGCCGTAGTGGATGATAAAGCCGAATTCATCAACTGGAGCCATCTCAACGATACAAGGCCAAACTGATCATTCTCCTCTCTGGTCACGGCTATCCACCCGTTGTCAGGGACAAAGTCAACAAAGAAAAATTTGAACAAGCTGGGAACTTCAAAAAAAATACCAAAACGCAAAGAACGGCTGTTGCTCTGCAGCTACTCACTTTACGAACTTCCGATATACCAGGTCGCAATTATCAGTTTCAAACAGCCAGATGCCAGCAAGAATAAGCATTATGAGCAGAAAAACAGTCAATGAACGCACCTCTCCATTCGAGCAGATCAAGAGGGTAAATGATGCGGGTCAGGAATTTTGGTCAAGCCGTGAGTTTGCTGAAGTGTTGGGTTACGGTGACTACCGGAATTTTGAGGGCGTAGTTGAGAAGGCAAAGATAGCCTGCTTCAACAGTGCCCATCCTGTCGGTGACCATTTCGTTGACGTCACCGAAATGGTCTTGATTGGTAGCGGTGCTGAACGGCCAGTTAAAACGATTTTTCTATCACGTTATGCCTGTTATCTCGCAATACAAAATGCTGATCCCAAAAAAAAGCAGGTAGCTCAGGGGCAGACCTATTTTGCGGTACAAACCCGAAGGCAGGAATTATCAGACGAAAGTATTGAGGAAGAAAGGCGAATACTCTTGCGCAAAGAGATTCGTCTGCATAATGTGCAACTGGCAGATGCCGCAAAGAATGCGGGAGTAGTAGAACCTCTTGATTATGCCATTTTTCAGAATCATGGATATATGGGCCTCTACGGAGGTTTAAGGCAGGATGATATTCATCGATTAAAAGGCTTGAAAAAGAGCCAGAAAATTCTGGATCATATGGGAAGTACTGAATTGGCGGCCAACCTGTTTCGAGCCACACAGGCAGAAGAAAAACTCCGCAGAGACAATGTCAAAGGCAAAAAAGCAGCAAATCAGACACACAAGGAGGTCGGCGCAAAAGTCAGGAAAACCATTCAGGAACTGGGTGGTACAATGCCAGAGAATTTACCTGTAGTTGAAAGCATAAAGAACATCGAAACCAAACAGCGCAAGAAACTTGGCGGTTCAACTCATTCGCCAATAGAAATAAAAGAGTGAAGTTGCGTATCACTATCAAGCTGGCTGATACGGTTATCGTTCATAGCAGCATTGTTGGTTTTCTTCAATCGCTATAGCGTTATAGTTTGCTTTTTGCGGAATCATGCAGATCAATCTAAAAAATGTTAAGCGGCACAACCCATGATCGAACAACTACTTCTCCTTGCCGCAGTATTTGCCATTGGCTTCGCTGCCGGTCGCTACCGAGTCTATCGCGTCTACTCGCTGCAGAACCGAGGCGAAGCTGTTTTGGCTGCCAGATTGATGGAGAACTTCAAGGCGCCGAGCTATCACCTCATGAACAGTGTTACACTGAGGCGCAACGACGGGACAACCCAAATCGATCACATACTCATCTCACGCTACGGTGTCTACGTAATTGAGACGAAGCACTACAAGGGTTGGATATTTGCGAACCCAAATCACTCCAGGTGGAGCCAGGTTCTCTTCAAGCGTAAGTTCAGGTTCCAGAATCCCATCAACCAGAACTTTGCCCACGTCCGTGCGGTTCAGTCTCTCCTCGACTTCTTACCTCCCGAGACGATCTCGTCTGCTGTGGTCTTCACGGGTGAGGCAGTGTTCAAGACTGAACTACCGGTTGGTGTATACTCTACCGACCGCTTCATTGAGCACATTCGATGCCAGGCAACGGAAGTGATGTCGGAGAACCGCATGCAGTTCTGCATCGGAAGGCTGGAGGCAAACCGCCTCGCCTTGACCCAACAAACTGACGTAGAACACCAGCAATATGTTCAACAAAAACATGGTTTGGCCTGACCCAGCAGTCAACAAGAAGCTTCGCCCTTGGGCTTGTTTACGTCCTTTTGTTATCCTGCCAGCATCTCTCCGGTTGCTGTCCGTGTTACGTAGCGCCGGTTACCTCAGCATGACCACAGATGCTTCGACTTTTTACATGTCTGCCCGAAAAGCAATGCTGATAACGGGCTGCTTGCTTGTGTCAGCAAAGTCAGAGAAAAAATATTCACCTTTCTGAAACCCTTCAGATTATTATACTTTCCTTATCTTGATCTTTTGAAATATTTCGAGCGTATGAAAGAGCTTTTCCCTGTTTGTAAAGTTCTTGTACAGCCAGAATTTGTAAAGTTTCTGTAAAGTCAAAACCGGTTTTACAGCAGGTTTATCCAAGTTAAGTTACATTTATAAAACAACATATCAGGTTTTATATTAAAGGCAATGAGAGAAAAACTGATTTTTGAAATTTCCCGCAGCGGACGCAAAGGGTACAGTCTTTCGGGTAATGACGTGCCGGAAATCCCGATGGAGAGCATTCTGCCCCAGAAATTCCTGCGCGACACCCCCGCTGAACTTCCAGAGGTGCCGGAAAGCGAGGTTGTGCGTCATTTTGTGCGGCTCTCGAACATGAACCATCATGTTGACAAGAACATGTACCCTCTGGGAAGCTGTACCATGAAGTATAATCCCAAGATCAATGATTATACCTGTGACCTGCCGGGTTTCAGTTCGCTTCATCCCCTGCAGCCAGCTAAAACAACGCAGGGTGCACTTCAGCTTATGTATGAACTCTCGGAGATGCTGAGCGAAATTGCCGGCATGGCTGCTGTAACCCTGCAACCTGCTGCAGGTGCCCACGGAGAATTGACCGGTATTCTGCTCATTAAAAAGTACCATGAGTCGCGTGGCTCGAAACGCCATAAACTGCTGGTGGTTGATTCGGCACACGGCACAAACCCCGCTTCGGCTGCTCTGGCTGGCTACCAGATCATCTCTGTCAAAGGTAATGCCGACGGGCGTACCGATATGGACGACCTCGCCCTGAAACTTGACTCGGATGTGGCTGCACTGATGCTGACCAATCCCAATACCATAGGACTGTTTGAGAAGGAAATAGTTAAAATAGCGCAGATGGTGCATGACAACGGCAGCTTGCTCTATATGGACGGTGCCAACATGAATGCGCTTCTCGGTATTACCCGTCCGGGCGATATGGGCTTTGATGTGGTTCATTACAACCTGCACAAAACCTTTGCCGCTCCTCATGGTGGCGGCGGTCCTGGCAGCGGCCCGGTCGGCGTCGGCGAGAAACTGCTTCCCTATCTCCCGGTTCCGGTCATTGAAAAGAATGAAACAGCAGAAGGCACAACTTACCAGCTCAGTTACGACCGCCCGGAAAGCATTGGGCGAATGATGAATTTCTACGGAAACTTCGCTGTCCTTGTGAGGGCTTATACCTATATCCGGATGCTTGGGCCTGAAGGGTTGCGCCGGGTGTCGGAAAATGCCATCATCAATGCCAATTACCTGTTGAGCCTTTTGCTCGAAAGCTACGACCTGCCCTTTCCGAAACCGGTCATGCATGAGTTTTGCCTGTCGGGAGATCGACAGAAAAAAGCTAACGGGGTCAGAACTCTCGATATTGCCAAAAGGCTGCTCGATTACGGTTTTCACGCTCCGACCATCTATTTCCCCCTCATTGTCAGTGAAGCGCTGATGATCGAGCCGACTGAAACGGAATCCAAAGAGACTCTCGATATTTTTGCCGATGCGTTGCTCCGTATAGCCGAAGAAGCTGCAACAAACCCGGCGCTGGTACAATCAGCTCCTGTAACAACGCCAGTCAAGCGACTCGATGAAGCTCTGGCCTCAAGGCAGTTGAACATCTGCTGCTCACTGTAATCGACCTGACTGAATTAACTGAATCTTAACCTGACTCATTGTGCTGTACAAAACCATGCCGTTATATTTTAAAAAACCTCCGGGATATGCCATTACTTCGCTCAAAAGTCCTTGTGCTCAACAGCAGCTACGAACCTTTAAGTATATGTGACGCCCAGAAAGCAGTTCTTTTACTCTTTGGCGGTAAAGCTGTGCCGGTGACCCATCATCCTGAACGGGTCATCTGCACGGTTTCCCGCTGTTTTCCCCTGCCGAGCATTGTACGTCTGACGGTTTTTGTCAGGCTGCCCTACAAAAAGATTGTCCTGAATCGTAAAAACATCCTGCTCCGGGACAATTACAGGTGCCAGTACTGCGGCAGAACCGATCAGCCTTTAACCATCGACCATATCCTGCCACGTTCCAGGGGCGGAGAGTATTCATGGGAAAACCTCATTACTGCATGCACGCGCTGCAACTCAAAAAAAGGGAACAGAACCCCGCGTGAAGCGGGAATGCATCCTCTGAAACAGCCTGTAAGACCCAGTAACCTGATGTTAATGCAACATCTGACCCCAACGGTTTCCGATGACTGGAAACCCTATCTTTTCATGACCTGATCTCGTTTGACGAGAGAACGGTCTGCCATTTTCCCTCACTGCCAACGATAATGAAGAGCTGTAATCCAGAATTGCTCCTGCCTGAGTGGACAAAAAATTTCTCCCGAGACAACTGCGGGCTTTTGCTTTCGGATAGTGAGCGCATGAACTTCGCCATTGAGCTTGCCCGGCAGAATGTTATCCACCGTACAGGCGGCCCGTTTGGTGCGGCTGTTTTTGAGCGCTCATCTGGCCGCCTTCTCTCTATCGGCGTCAATCTTGTTGTGCAAACCAACTGCTCTCATGCCCATGCCGAAATGGTCGCGCTGGCTATCGCCGAGCACCGGCTTGGCTCTTACAGCCTCGATCGCCCCGGCGTCTGGGAACATGAACTGGTAACCTCTTCCGAACCCTGCGCCATGTGTTTCGGCGCAATCATCTGGTCAGGAATCAGCCGTCTGGTTTGCGGAGCTGCAACTGCCGATGCCCTGAACGCTGGATTTGATGACGGCGCAAAACCGGAGAATTGGATTGAGGAACTTGAAAAACGCCATATTGAGGTTGTTACTGGAATTTGCCGTAACGAAGCGTCCGCCGTTATACAACATTATTCCGATCAACATGGTATTGTCTACAATGCTCGCTAATAACAATGCATCTTCCGTTATATCCGGCTGAAATGATTGTCGGGATTTTTTTACTTTTCAGGCATAAACCGTTGCCATTGAGTGCATAAAACAACATGGCAGGAAATAAACACCGAATGAACATAGTGTCCCGGCTTCTTCTCTCTGGCTTTTTTTTCATACTTCTCTTCCTTCCGATAACCCTGAAGGTTTCAGCCGCAGTAAAACCCGGCACAGAGGAGTGGTGCGCCCAGCAGATTTTCAGCCGCCAGGAGAGCCGTATCGAGGAAAAACTGCTCGGCATGAGCCTGTCGGAAAAGGTGGGCCAGATGCTCATTGCGGAAACCGAGGCTCAATTCAACGGCCATGAGAACAAAGGGTACCAACTGCTGAGCCGCCTTGTTCAAGAGGGCAAGATCGGAGGCATCATGTTTCTCAAGGGAGAGGCTTTGAAGGCCGCAATGCTTGCCAACCATTTTCAGTCGATAGCTCCATACCCCCTTCTGATGAGCGCCGATATGGAAAGGGGAGTCGCCATGAGACTCTCTGGAGCCACAGAATTTTTGCCAAACATGGCGGTTGCCGCAACACGCAGCCCTGAACTGGCCACCGACATGGCTGAAGCTGTCGCAGAAGAGGCAAAAGCGATCGGACTTCACCAGAACTATGCTCCGACGCTTGATTTGAATATCAATCCGTTAAACCCCATCATCAACACCCGCTCGTTCGGCGACAATGTGGCTCTGACCATTGCCATGTCGAGCGCCATCATCGAAGGGCTCCAGTCAAAAGGCGTCATAGCGACAGCAAAACACTTTCCGGGACACGGCGACGTTACCGTTGACAGCCATCTTGCTCTTCCGGTGCTGCAGGCAGACCGCCAGCGGCTCGATGAGTATGAACTACAGCCATTCAAGGCAGCCATCCAGCAAGGAGTGATCAGCATCATGATCGGACACCTGGCAGTACCGAAACTGACTGGTACAATGGAGCCCGCCTCACTCTCAAAAGCCATCGTCACCGACCTGCTCCGCAACGAACTCGGCTTTCAGGGTCTTATCATTACCGATGCCCTCAACATGAAAGCGCTTTACAACGGCCAGAACGTTCCTGAGATTTCCGTAAAAGCAGTTCAGGCTGGCAACGACCTCCTGCTCTTTTCACCTGATCCCGAATTAGCCCACAGTTCCATTGTCAAAGCGGTCGAAAAGGGATATATCCCCATCGAACAGATCAACGCTTCAGTGCGCCGAATCCTTCAGGCTAAAGGGTGGCTTGAGCTCGAACACCGTAAACTTGTCGATCTGAACCGGATCAGGGATAACGCCAGCCCTGAATCTCACCGCGCTCTGGCCAGAAAGATTTCTGCCCGATCAATCACCCTGGCTAAAGACACAAACCACTTCATCCCGCTGAAAACAGCGGAACCGGCAGAGAGCATTCTCAATATCATGCTGCAGGACAAAATCGACAATGAGGCCGGAAAAGAGTATACCAGCAACCTCGACCGGAATTATACAGTTCAGCATATCAGAATCAATCCAGATACCGACCCGGCTGGCTATGCGAAGGCTGCCGAACTGGCAATGAGAGCTTCGGCGGTCATTGTCACCTCGTATATCCAGAAACTCTCCGGCGCAGGCACCCTGAAGCTTACTGAAAAACAGCAGCAGTTCATTCACTCACTTCCGGGAATGGTACCCAAAGAAAAACCACTGATTTTTGTGTCGCTTGGAACACCTTACCTGATCAACTATTTTCCGGAAATATCCACCTATCTCTGTACCTATTCATCCAGCACGGCAAGCGAAGAGACAGCCGTGGAAATGTTGAGAGGAAAAATCAAACCAGTCGGGTTACTTCCTGTGACGCTTCAGGGATGCTCAAACTGAAGGTCATTAATTTTTAACAACAACCGATTACCACATTTTGACCATGGGAAAAACCATTCGTGACGAATCGACCGCAAGCGCCTACTGGGCGGCAGTCAACACATTCTGTTCACTGAAGGATGTTCATGTCATCGCCGACGCGCCAGTCGGTTGCTACAACCTGGTGGGAGTTGCTGTCATAGACTATACCGATGCGGTTCCCTACCTTGAGAACTTTACACCTACCAGTCTTACCGAAAAAGAAATTGCCTCTTCCGGCAGCTCGGAAATCGTCAGAGAGACCATCGAGAAGCTGCAGGCGCCGGGACGGCAACTGATTCTGGTATCGAGCGCCGAGAGCGAGATGATCGGCAGCGACCATGAACGTATGCTGAAGATGAAATACCCCGATGTCCGGTTTTTTCCTTCCAACTCCCTCGGTGAAGATGAATGGAAGGGACGCGACCGTGCCTTGCGATGGCTTCATGAACAGTTCGATGATGGAAAAGCTGCATCAGTCCAACCTGGCAGTGTAAGCATTATCGGCCCGACCTACGGCTGCTTCAACAGCCCCTCCGATCTGGCAGAGATCAAGCGTCTGATCGAGGGCGTCGGGGGAAGCATCAAGCATGTCTACCCCTTTGAAAGCTCCCTGCACGATATTGCCGACCTTAAAAACTCCGACCTCGTTGTGCTCATGTACCATGAATTCGGCAGAGAACTGGCCGAACTGCTCCAGCGACCGGTGCTGCAGGCTCCCTTCGGTCTTGGCGAGACAGAGAGGTTTATTGCCGACCTTGGCCGGTTGCTGAACAAAGAGAAGGAGGCCGAAGCCTTTCTGCAGCTCGAGAAACTGACAACACTCAAACCACTCTGGGATCTTTGGCGAGGCCCGCAGGCGGAATGGTTTCCTACCGTTCGATTCGGCGTCACAGCCGCCAAAACTTATGCTCTCGGACTTGAAACCTTTCTTTCTGGTGAAATGGGTATGCAGTGCCTCTTCAGTCACGACTCCAGAGAGGCCGACAACACCCTTATCCGTAACGAGATTCAGCAGAAGCAACCGCAGTTCCTCTTTGGCAGAATTGTCGATAAAATCTATCTGGCTGAACTTGACTCTAAAACACGACTTATCCCCGCAGGATTTCCCGGCCCGATTGTTCGCAGAGCGCTCGGCACACCCTTCATGGGACACAGCGGTACGGTCTACATTCTCCAGGAAATTGTCAACGCCCTTTACGACATGCTCTTCAACTTCCTGCCGATCAACCGTCGCACCTCTTCGGGAGATGAGAGCGCAGGAAAGGTCACATGGAGCAGCGAAGCCAATGCACTCCTGAACGAAATGGTCAAAAAAGCACCCTTCATCAGCCAGATCTCTTTCGGAAGAGAGCTGAAAAGAAAGGCTGAACAAATGGCCCTGAAACAAGGCAAGGATAGTGTCACTCCCGAGCTGCTGAGGATGATGAACTGATTTGGAATATTTTGATATTATTTGTATAGTTCGGAACTACTTTTCGGAACCGGGGAATACAGTCTGTATGACTGAACAGCCCTCCCGGCCCGGCATTACTAACATAAAGAGGCTGCATTGATTTTTCCAGACGAAGCTGACCCCAAAAAGGTCAAGGATTTCGTATGGAGTGAAACGACAGGAAACAGAAATGTCTGAAAATCAGGAAACAGTGGCTGTAATTGCCATTACCCTGCCGGACGGGACGGTTAAATCGTTCCCTTCAGGCAGTACCGGTCTGGATATTGCCCTATCCATTGGACGTAAACTTGCCCAGGATGCCCTTGCGCTGAAGGTTAACGGGATCGCAGTCGATCTCTCGAAACCCCTCACCGCCGACTCTGAGATAGAGATTCTTACCTTTGACTCCCCTCTCGGAAAAGATATTTTCTGGCACAGTTCGAGCCACATCATGGCCCAGGCCATCGAAGAACTCTACCCCGACAGCAAGTTCGGAGCAGGCCCTTCCATAGAGCAGGGATTCTATTATGATGTAGCCTCAACCTATCGCTTCCGCGAGGAAGACCTGCGCCAGATCGAGCAGAAAATGCTTGAGATCAGCAAGCGGGATATCCAGATACGACGCGAAGAGATGAGCCGCACTGCCGCCATCGACTTTTTCAAAACTGTTCGCAATGAGCCCTACAAGGTTGAAATTCTTGAAGATACCCTGAAAGAGGTTGAAACAGTTTCGCTTTACCATCAGGAGGGTTTTACCGATCTCTGTATCGGCCCCCACCTTCCATCGACCTCAAAACTGAAGGCAGTTCTTCTGACCAATATCTCCTCCTCCTACTGGCGGGGTGATTCGGAAAGAGAGAACATGCAGCGCATATACGGCATTACCTTCCCATCGGAAAAAATGCTGAAAGAGCATGTCACACTGCTGGAAGAGGCCAAGAGAAGAGACCATCGCAAACTCGGCGCTGAACTGCAACTCTTCATGCTCTCGCCGGAAGTTGGAAGCGGTCTTCCGATCTGGTTGCCCAAAGGCGCAATTATCCGCAATGAACTTGAATCCTTTTTAAAGGAAGAGCAGCGCAAACGAGGCTATCTTCCAGTCTATACGCCGCATATCGGCAATATTGAACTCTACAAGCGTTCAGGTCACTACCCATATTACAGTGAGTCCCAGTTTCCGCCGCTGACCTATCACGATGAAAACGGCAAGCAGGAGCAGTACCTTCTCAAGCCGATGAACTGCCCTCACCACCATCTCATCTACAGTTCAGCACTGCGCAGCTATCGCGACCTGCCTATCCGGCTGACAGAGTTTGGCACGGTTTACCGCCACGAACAATCAGGAGAGCTGAACGGCCTTGTACGCGCCAGAGGATTCACGCAGGATGATTCGCACATCTACTGCCGTCCCGACCAGCTTGTTGACGAGATTTGCGACGCCATCGACCTGACTCAGTTTGTTTTTGCAACCCTCGGTTTTTCAGATGTGCAGACACGTCTCTCCATGCACGACCCCGAAAATCAGGCCAAATACGGCGGCACACCCGAAGTATGGGAGCAGGCAGAGAAAGATGTCAAAGAGGCAGCCGACCGCATGGGTATTAAATACTTTATTGGCATCGGCGAAGCAAGCTTCTACGGCCCGAAAATTGACTTCATCGTTCGCGACGCTCTCGGAAGAAAATGGCAGCTCGGCACCGTCCAGGTTGACTACGTGATGCCAGAACGATTCGACCTCACCTATATCGGCAGTGACGGCCAGAAACACCGACCCGTTGTAATTCACCGCGCACCTTTCGGCTCAATGGAGCGTTTTATCGGAGTACTCATCGAGCATACCGCCGGCAATTTCCCGCTCTGGCTTGCGCCCGTTCAGGCTGTTGTACTGCCAATTGCCGAAGATGTTCACGACTATGCAAAAAGCGTACACCAGGCAATGCTTGCAGCAGGAATCCGTACCGAGCTTGACACCAGAAGTGAAAAAATCGGCAAAAAAATACGTGAGGCTGAGATCGGCAAGGTTCCCTGTATGATCGTTATCGGACAGAAAGAACAGGAGAGCAGCGAAGTTTCGCTACGCCGTCATCGCATCGGCGATGAAGGGAAATTCAGTGTAGCCGGACTGATCGAGAAGCTCCAGAAAGAGATTACCGGAAGAACCTGATTATCAAAAAAAACCTGAACGCATGAAGAAACAAAAGATTACGACTCAAAAGCCGAAACTCACCTATCGGGTCAATGAGCAGATCCGTGTTCCGGAAGTACGAATGATTTTTCCGGACGGAACACAGCAGGTGATGAAAACCATTGACGCAAAGCGGGTAGCCGAAGAGCGGAATCAAGACCTTATTGAAGTACAGCCAAACGCCGATCCACCAGTATGCAAGTTCGACAACCTCGGCAGGTTGCTGTACAAGATGGACAAGAGAGACAAGGATCTCAAGAAAAAACAGAAGACAACGACCCTCAAGGAGCTGCGGTTTCATCCGAATACCGACAAGCACGACTTTGACTTCAAGAGTGCACATCTCGAGGAGTTTCTGCGCAAGGGAAACCGGGTACGTGCAACCATTGTCTTTTTGGGACGCTCTATCATTTATAAAGACAAGGGACTCGAACTGGCGGAACGACTGACCGAACGGCTCAGCATAGTCAGCAACCGTGACGGCGATCCGAAATTCGAGGGAAAGAAACTCTTTGTCTATTTCGAACCGGACAAGAAGAAAATCGATGCATACGAGCGTATCAAGGCAAAAACAAGCTCGTCATCGACTCCGTCTGTTCCGCTCGCGCCACTGCCACCGGGTGAACTGACTGAACCGACAGAGGAATCACAAGAAAACTGAGCATTTTTATATCAAAATAACAAAGGACGATCATGCCGAAAATGAAATCACACCGCGGAGCATGCAAGCGGTTCAAATCTACTGCATCCGGAAAAATCAAGCGTGAACGCATGAATGGATCGCACAACCTCGAGAAAAAGAACAGAAAACGTTCACGTCGCCTTCACCAGTCAACAATTCTTGAAGGTACAAAGGCCAAGCAGATCAAGCGGATGATTCTTGCATAAATTTTTAACACTAACACTACACAACGATGCCTAAAGCCAAGAATGCCGTAGCCTCAAAGGCACGGAGAAAAAGGATTATAAAAAAAGCCAAAGGGTTCTGGGGATCCCGTGGTAATGTACTGACCGTCGTAAAGCACGCGGTCGATAAAGCCGAACAGTACGCCTATCGTGACCGTCGCGCAAAAAAACGCACCTTCCGTGCACTCTGGATCATGCGTATCAACGCCGCTGCACGCCTGAACGACACAACCTACTCCAGACTGGTTGATGCCATGAACAAGAAAAGCATAGAAATCGACCGCAAGACACTTGCTGAAATCGCAGTCAAAGACCCTGCTGCCTTCAGCCAGATTGTCAAAGCCGCTTTCGAATAAGATTTACACCTGTATAGAGAAAAAATGGAAAACACCATCCGCAGTTTACAGCAGGAAGTGATTGATTTCGATATCTCCTCTCCGGCAGACATCGAAACATTCCGCCTTCGATACACGGTTCGCAAAGGGCTCATTGCATCCCTTTTCACCGAGCTGAAGTCAGTTACACCTGCGGAAAAACCACGGATTGGCAAGTTGCTCAACCAGCTCAAACAAACAGCCGATGCAAAGCTCGCCGAAGCGGAAGAGAGGCTTGCATCAGCCACCAGGAGCCAGAGCGACAAGGGAATTGACCTGACACTGCCGGGAAGACGCTATTTCACCGGCAGTGAGCACCCTGTACAGAAAGTGCTCGGCGAGATGAAACGAATATTTTCCGACATGGGATTCGGCATAGCGACAGGGCCGGAACTCGAGCTCGACCAGTACAACTTCGACCTGCTCAACTTTCCCCCCGACCACCCGGCGCGTGACATGCAGGACACCTTTTTTGTCACCAGCGGCAACCCTGGTTCCGACGTGCTCCTCAGAACCCACACCTCCCCGGTGCAGGTCAGGGTCATGCTCGACCAGAAACCGCCTATACGGGTGATCTGCCCTGGGAAAGTCTACCGCAACGAAGCCATCAGCTCCCGAAGCTACTGCGTCTTCCACCAGCTCGAAGGGCTCTACATCGACAAGAAGGTCTCCTTCGCCGACCTCAAGGCCACCATCTACTCCTTCGCCAAACAGATGTTCGGCACCGACGTCAAACTCCGGTTCCGCCCAAGCTTTTTCCCCTTCACCGAACCATCAGCCGAAGTCGACGTCACCTGCTACCTCTGCGGCGGCAAGGGATGCAAAGTCTGCAAAAAATCAGGCTGGCTCGAAATCATGGGCTGCGGCATGGTACACCCCAACGTCATGCGCAACTGCGGCATAGACCCCGAAGAGTGGTCAGGCTACGCCTTTGGTATGGGCGTTGACCGCACGGTGCTGCTCAGGTACAAGATTGACGATATCCGGTTGCTGTTTGAGAATGACTTAAGGATGCTGAAGCAGTTTGGGGCGTAGTGAGGGATTACGGCGTAAGAGATACTATCATTTGCTTAACGGCATCATGCAGACTGCCAAGATGCTCTTCGCAGATTCCAAAAATCTCCTCAGCATCAATGTTAAAATATTGATGTGAGAGAATATCCCGTAGCCCTTTTACTCCTGACCAGTTGATATGAGGATATGAAGCGAAAAGTGCACCCTTCGTTTCCTTGTCAATTGTTTTGAAGTTCTCTCCAATAGCGATGAGCATCATGGCTATCGCATCAAGCATATCCATTCCCTGATCACTGTCCAGAAAATCATTAGCCGTTTTGATAAGGGCAAACCGGCGGTTAATTTTCTCTATGGAAGTATTAATTTGCACAAGTTTTTCCTGCAGCAAGGCTTTATCATACATAGCGTGCCTCCCTGTCAATGCGAGCCTTGAGGTAAGGGTTCATTCTTTCCCAATACCTGATCAAGTCAACTTTGCTGCCCAGCAATTGTTCCAGCTCTTCTTTAAGCTGTACCTTGAGCAGGATATTCGGTTCCATCTCAACAACAATATCAATATCGCTGTCATCCTTGGCAGAATTTCTGGCAACAGAGCCGAAAATACCGACTTTTTTCAGGTGATAACGCTGCTCCAGATCTATTTTATGACTGCCCAAGACACTAAGGACGTGATCTCGCTGAATGATCATGACTATAACTTGTTAAAAAACAAATCGATAAAATTACTTTTTTCTGTAACGCAACAAAGCCGTGTATCCTCTTCATCATGGTGCTGCCAGTCGTACTTCAGAAATATACTCGTTCCCCTGGTTTTTCATATCAGAACGCCAAACAAATGTTCGGCGACGACGTTAAACTCCGGTTCCGCCCAAGCATTTTCCCCTTCACCGAACCCATCAACTAAAGTGGACCTCACCTGATACCTCTGCGGCGGCAAGGGATGCAAAGTCTACAAAAAATCAGACTGGCTCGAAATCATGGGCTGCGGCATGGTTCACCCCAACGTGCTCCGCAACTGCGGCATAGACCCCGAAGAGTGTTCACAGCTTAATGCGGATGAGTGCACCATCTGTCAGCTTATCAATTGTTTTGAAGTTTTTTCCAATAATGATAAGCAGCGCATCAATCATAGGGGAAAAGTGGGTAACTTATAATTCTAATCGTATAATCTCATAAATTTCTGATGCCATCCGACTTTTGTATTCCATACTACAATTACGAATACCCTGTAAACGACGTTTTATATTTTTTCTTTCTTTGAGAATGGTTTGGTTAGCAATCATTTTATCAAAAAACTCCTCATCCATAATTTTTCGCTTATAAGCTTGTAAATCAACAAGCGTTTTTCCAAATGCTATAGTAAACTCAATAGCCGTTATTCCTCCGTGTTGATAATACCACTTATCCTCTGTGATCTCTTTTGCAACTTTTTCCTCAACTTCTTTTGACTTATAAGGCCTTACACCCAAAAAATCCATAGCTTCATCAACGAGTTTAACACCTGATGATTTCTTTACCTGAACCCATTTCTTCTCTTGTACCATTATTTCACTTGTTACTTCTTTCCAAGTATAACGCTCGTGCTTTAACTTCTCAATTAGTGTCTTGATTGCAGCTTTCGGAAAATTATCAATTGATCCTTCAAATAGATACGAACTCATCACCAACAAGCTATTTATTGAATACGAAAGCAAGTTTTCCCCATGAATTTTGTAATTAACCTTATGGCATCCCACAAGTGACGCAATTCTAGCTACACAGTCAAAATACACTGAAAGAAGCTTCTCATAAATAATGTCTGAATATTGAATGTTGATTATTTTTTGAAATTGCTTAATTACTTCAACTGGTAATTTTTCACAAAAAGCACTAATTATTTTTTCAACACCAACCCCATGCATCGCATTAACCAAAAGCCACTCATCTTCAAGATCAATTTTTATCCGATTATTTGCCTCATCTATCTGTCGTTTGATTTCCGGATCATCCCGATAAGCCTGTAAAGTCTTCGCTTCAGCAGAATGAATATTAATAACCTTGAAAATAATACTTTTATCCTGTCGTTTATTGTAAAGGTCTCTTAAAAATATCGCATCTTGCCAAAACAAACTATGATCCGAACTCATAACAAATATGATGAAATTAAACTTATCCTTTGACCAAGCCTGAAAATCATCAACTCTAAATTTTTTAATTGCTATTTTGATCTTTTCTGATTTTTTTTTCAGCACCAGAACATCATTATTAATCTCGCCACTAATCTCGCCTGCGATCTCGTCAGGCGTTACTATGTCAAATACATCCGGGCCTTCATTATTTTTTTCTGATATATCAATCAATATAATGTGATCTACTACATCCGTTTGTAATTGGTCTAAATGCAATGTCGCTCTGGTAATATTTTCTTGTTTCGGATTGTCTCCTATTCCTGGAGAATCATAGAATATTAAGCCATTTTTATGAGATCCACATGCAATAGTCTTCGTGCATGAAAGTTCGTGAGATGTCGGAAATACATTTTTATCTAACATCAAATTTATTAATGTAGTTTTTCCAGCATTTGTTCTTCCTACAATGAAAACTCTTGATGGATGATGATGAAATATATTTTCATCTTTAACCTTATTTAACACTAAATCTTTTATGTTAGCCTGCAAATTTGCATACTCAGGAATATACTTTTTTAAAACATCAAGGACCGTATTCATAGCACTAATTACCTCACATCTATCTTTCTGATTATCAAATATTGATTGGTCGCCATTCTCAGATATTTTATGCCTAACTACGCCAATAAGTTTTTGAAATTCTTGATGAGAAATATCATTTCGCCAGTCCGATAAATCCGCAGCCTGAAAAAAACGAAATCCGAATGGTATCTCTATCGGATCAAGAAATAATGGGACCAAAATATTCCTTGTCTTTGCCGCTTCAGCTTCCTCTCTAACCCAATCAGAAGTTATTGAATACTTAGACCAAGCAACGAGCACACAACGAGATTCACTCAATGCTCTATCAATTTCATCCGGCCATTTAGTACCAGGCAAAATAGAAGATTTATCAATGAAAGGTTTCCACCCATACTTTTCAAGCGCTGTCACAATGGGTTTAACCCGAGAGTAATCTTCACGAGCATAGCTTATAAATATATCGTTCATAGATTATTATCATTTTATTTTTTTTCCCAGATCGATTCACTTCAAAGAATTTTTGCGGCAAGAAAGCGCATTCCGGTTCGCATTAAAGGATTGAGTATCATTTATCCAAAATTATCATTGACTTGTGAAGAATCCTCCTGTACTCATAGCTCCCCTGACTTCATACATAAAACCGTGTAAATGCAAGTAAAATAAGGATTGGCCTAAAAATTTAGGCACTACAATGCAATAGTTTGACCTAAAAACTATGCTATGAGGAACGGCACTGAACTGAGTTTTTCACCCATGACCTGATAAATCTTCTTGGCATGCAGAGTTGGTTTTGAAGGAATACCATAACGAGCTCCATTCGTTTGATGAATCAGGATGCTTTGCTGTACGTGTACCAGTTCATTGCGAATAATTTCCGGTGACAATGGTTCGTATTGCAGTTTTACCCGATACGACAAATGACGGATGCATACCAGCGCCATAAAACAGATAGCAACATGCGCCTGAATTCGTCTTGGTGTCCAATGATAGATTGGACGAACTCTCAAATCATGCTTGGTTAACCGGAATGATTCTTCGATCTGCCATAACCCACAGTATTGCTCAAAGGCATCTTTGGCTGGCATGTCATTGATATTGGTGATGACACCATGCAACCCGTCCCACTGCTCAGCGGATCTAATTGTTTCT